>ERZ791819.38-NODE-38-length-133168-cov-7.971663_pt1 | contig 133168 bp, 124 predicted proteins | sample MGYA00510301_ERZ791819 | MGnify/ENA primary metagenome ERZ791819 (study PRJEB30046, sample SAMN00791999) | human gut metagenome | study: EMG produced TPA metagenomics assembly of the A metagenome-wide association study of gut microbiota in type 2...
TCACAGACCTGCGACACACCATTGGGACGGGCGATTTATTTCATAAACAAACCAATATTTATCAGGTATTTCATGATATAATTTAAGACAAAAAATGAGCGAAGAAAGAAACAATCTCTTCGCTCATTTTTATTGATAGAACTTAATTTAACTCTTACGCAAAATGGTATACTGAAACCATTATTTTGCACCAAACAGATATACACCGCGCTCTGTCACACGGATTTCCGGGATCACCGTAAGTGCCATAAAAGAAAGCGTAATAAACGGATCGATCTCCTCGGAAATGCCAAGTTTCTTCGCTTCCTCTAACATATCTGCCACTTTTTCGGTAATCTCATCACAGGACTTCTCACTCATCAGACCACAGATTGGAAGCGGAAGCACATCTACTACTTTTCCGCCGGAGGCAATGACATAGCCGCCCTGATTTTCTTCCACACCTTTGATGGCTGCAAGGATATCATCATCATTATCACCTGCAACGATCAGATTGTGGGAATCGTGTGCAACGGATGTTGCCACTGCACCGCCCTTGACGCCAAATCCTTTGAGTGGAGCAACACCGATCTCACCGGTCTTACCGTGACGTTCCACTACACAGATCTTATTGTAAACTCCATCCGGTTTGAAATAACCGTTTTCCGTTGGAACTTCCTCTATAAGATGTGTCGTCACAATCTGATGCGGGTTCATCTGTATCACATCTGTTTTTCCATCACAGGAAAGTCTGATCTTGTCTTTGGTGACTTCTCCCACATGAACCGTATGAAGCAGCTCATCCGGAACAGGCACGGAATAATCTTTTGCATAATCTTCCTCTGTTAAAATACGCCCGTCTTTCATGACATCAAGCGGTCTGACCTGCTCTAAATCATCTAAAAATACGATATCTGCACGATAACCGGCACCGATCGCACCATAGTTTTTCAATCCATAAAACTCTGCTGCCTGGTAACTTCCCATCTTATATGCCTTTGCGACTGGCACTCCAAGTGCGATTGCTTTACGGATGCAGGTACTGATGTGTCCTTCTTTGCGGATTTCCTCAACATGTTTGTCATCCGTACAGAATGCACAACGGTCTAAACATACCCCAGCATCCAGCATTGTTTTGATCAGTGTCTCTAAATTCTTTGCTCCACTTCCCTCGCGCACATAGATATGCAGTCCGGCACGAAGTTTATCAAGTACTTCCTCAGCAGTCGAACATTCATGATCATTTTCCACGCCGGCAAGACGGTATGCCTGAACTTCTTTTCCATGGATTCCAGGCGCATGTCCATCAATATGTTTCTTGGCAAAAAGCTCCAGCTTATCTGCCATTCTCTTTTCGCCTTCACAGCACTCCAAAAAGCGCATTGTCTCGCCAAGTCCGAGCACCCTTGCGTTATCCACATATTTCATCATATCAGAGGCAAGAAATTCACCGCAGCCGTTGGTCTCCACATCCGTTGCTGGAACTGCGGAAGGTACCATGAAAAATACATTTACCAGAAGTTTTGCGGCACATTTCAGGAAATAATCCATTCCCTTTGTTCCGCTGACATTCACAATTTCATGCGGATCAGCAATGATCGTTGTTGTGCCTGCCTTTGCAAGAACCTTTGCAAGTTCTCCCGGCGCTGCCATACAGGATTCAATATGCATATGTGCATCAATAAATCCCGGCACCAGATATCTGCCAGTGCAGTCGATTTCTTTTTCTCCCTCGTATTCACCAACACCTACGATCGTGTCACCACAGATTGCAACATCCGCCTTTAACACTTCCTCCGTAAAAACATTCAGCACATTTCCGTTTTTTAATACGAGATCAGCTTTTTGGCGTCCATTTGCACAGTCCAGCTTTCTTTTTCTCTCTAACATACGCTTCCTCTTTTCGTTATATATTGATAATAATTATGAAAACAACTTTTTAAAGAAATCCCCTACTGAAGAAAATACCGACTTAAAAAATCCACCGACAACCGCTGCTATACCACCAGAAGAACTACTGTCCCCATTTTTAAACGAATTGTACAAGGATTCTGCATAATCCACCAGTCCATTCAGATCGATCCCCAGTGAATTGATCTTCTTTACCAGATCTACGATCTGCTGACGTTCATCATCCGATAAAGTCACACCATATTTTTCACAGGCCTCATCGATTGCTCCATTGATTCCCTCATCATCTGTCAGATCATCTTTAGCGATCAATGCCTTGATATATGCAATAAATTCTTCTACTTCTGCATCCGAAACACCTTTTAAGGACTCTTCTAACTGTCCGGTAAGCACAAGTTCATTGAGTGCTGTATCAACTACCGAATCACTGATCTCTTTTCCTGTCATCTCCTGATATGCTTTTAAGACACCTACTAATGCTGCCGTTCCTGAGATCGGAGTCGGTCCTGCAACAATGATATCTGCATCGGTCACTCCTGCCGTAGTCAGTGCATTTTTATACATACCAACCGTACAATAGTTAATATTTGTCGTAGAAATGTTAAGTCCGCTCCCCTTATCTCTCTGCACGATCACAACGGAAGATAACGATCTTGTTCCAATCTGTGAGGATGAGATATAGGAATCTAAATACTGATGTTCCTCTGCATTTGTCACATAAACCACATCATAATCTGACAGATTTGCCGCATCAATTCCCATAATGGAAAGGATCGTCGCTCTCTGTGAATCATTAAGATCTGCCCCTAATGCAAGGTATGGTTTATCACTGGCTTTGATCGTGACATTATCGCTGTCTTCGTTCTGGACGATCGTTCCGCTGATATTCTGAGAATTATCTGTCTGTGATGCCTGATCCGGTGTACTGTTTCCATCCTGCTGTGGCGCCTGATCCGATGTGCTGTTTCCATCCTGCTTGGCACCTGAATCTGTATCATCATCTACATATTGAATCGTGCCTTCAATATCACTGCTGTCTGTATTTTCCTCCGACGTTTCAGCAGGACTTTCCGTATCACTCTGCTCCGCTGCCACTAAAACTTCTGTCTGTGACGCCTGCACTACCACACCGGAAGAAACTGGCATTGTTGCTGCAAGTATCATACATAACATTTTAACTGCTTTTTTGTTTCTCATAATAAAAATCTCCATTTCTGCATGTGAAAATATCCACACTACTACTCAAGTCTGCCACTCATCCATGCACAGATATCCGCATAGACCTGATCGCGGTCTGTCTCATTTAATATCTCATGGCGGTCTGTCTCATACAAACGGTATGTCAGGTCATCCACACCTGCCTCTTTAAACATATGGTAAACCTTTTTTACCCCTTCACCGAGATCTCCAACCGGATCATCTGCCCCGGAAACCATGAAAACCGGCAGATCTTTTGGCACTTTTTTTATATTTTCCATCTGATTGTCAAAATATACCGCTTCCATCAGACCCAGATAACCATTTAAAGTAAAGACAAATGTACAGCGCGGATCGCTGTAATATTTTTTTACATGCTCTGTGTCCTTTGTCAGCCAGCTGTTGGTATAATCTTTTCCATAAAGGTCAAATTTATGGTATGGTTTGCTGTAGGAAAGTTTCTGCATCAGTCTGCTTCTATAATTCCATCCACGGAAACGAGCCATAACCCTGCACAGTGTCATGCCAAACTTCGTTGTGCCATCCGGCACACACCCGGTTCCCATAATGATCGCACCGCTTAAATTTTCACCATGCAGACACAGGTATTTCCGCAGCATATAAGATCCCATACTGTGTCCCATCATAAAATATGGCACACCCGGATTTTCGCCCTGAACTGCCATACGGAGTCTATGCATATCCGCAACTAATGTATCACTCGGATTTTCTGCAAAATATCCCCATTCCGTCTCATCTTTTACCGACGCACCATGCCCTAAATGATCATGACCTACAACCATAAACCCACGTTCTGTCAGATACTCTGCAAACTCATGATATCTTTCAATATATTCGATCATACCGTGTGTGATCTGTAAAATTGCCTTATACTTTCCATCCTCCGGCATCCATTTTACTGCATGGATCTTTGTCGTTCCATTCGCAGATAAATATGTCATCTGTTCTTCTTTTGCCATATAAATTTCCCATCCTTTACAAATTACTTCGTATCCAAAAGTTCCTTGTATTCATCACAGATCTTTTCCAGTTCATCCTCAGCAGATTTCTTTGCATTGATTTCTTCACGCAATGCTGCAATCTGTGTTTTCGCCTCATCCCCAAGTTTTAAGAAATCTTCTCCTGCCTGTTTTATAAAATCCGCTGCCGGCATTGCATTGCCTGACATATGTTCCCTTAATGATGTCTGTCCATTTTCGTATATGGAAAGCTTCTGTGCACTGTCACTGTACAGTTTCATTACCATCGACGCAATACTTCCCTGCATCTCATTGATCTGTGCAGCCTGTTCTTTGATCTCTTTCTGTGCCTCAGTTACAGCACTGATCTGTTCCGTTAATGTCTGTAATTCCGTTTCATAGCGCAGTGCCACATTTTTGATCTCCTCTGCCGCATGAAGAAACTTCTCTCCATCTTCTCCCATTCTCGCTGCTTCGATCGCCGCATTTAACGCAAGCACACTCATATTTTTAGCGTCATTCTCCAGTTCTGTCATCACATCACCAAGTCCATCCTGCGCTTTCTCTGCACGGTAGAGATTTTCTTCTAACTGCGCACACGGTTCTTTTAATGCCTTATGCTGTTCAAATACTTCTTTGATCTTTTCATTCTGCTCCGCAACCTGCCCAAGAAAAATAGAATGATTTGCCTCAAAAGATTCCACCGCATTATGTACTTCAACAAATGTACTGTACAGTTCCTTTCCCATCTTGTGGCTTTCCTGTGCCAGTTCTTCCACACATTCAATCTTTTCCCCAAGGACATCGATATTTTCTTCCATCTGCACGCGGGATGCCGTCATCTGCACAGAATGTTCTTTTAGTTCTTCACTGTATTCTGAGATACCTTTCTTTATGGTATAAAGTTCATCCTGCAGTGCCTTCTCTTTCTTTCCACCAAACATATATGTCCTCCATTTACTGATAATTCTTTATCACGATCTGTATACTTTCATTTCCCTGATACCGGTTTACCTCCGGATAATATACCACAGACATCCGGATCGCATTTGTCCTGCCCGAAAATGCCTGCTGCACTTCGCTTTCTCCATATTTTTTACTATAATATTCCCGGAATCCATCCACATCTCCGAAATAAACAGCAGATATGGAAATTCCCCGTTCCGTTCTGAGTGTAAGTTTTAATACATTCTGATTTTTTCCGACTACCACTGCACGGTCAATGCCAAGATTTTTATCTGCAAACTGTGGTTTTACATTTGCTTTCCCAAATGGCTCTAACAATGAAAGTTCATTGACCAGTGGAATATCAGGATAATCGACGGGCATTGGAATATCTATTTTTATCTTAGGAATAAAATCTTCTTCTGTCAACCCACAGCATGTGTTTATTTTTTCCCGGAAAATCTCTACATTTGCTTCCGGCAGGGAAAGTCCCGCCGCCATCGGATGTCCGCCAAACTTCGTAAATAGTTCCTGGCATTTACACAACTCCTCATACATGGAATACGCTTCGATCGAACGCCCGGAACCTTTGACACCATCTTCACTCTTTGTCAGAACAAAGGTTGGTTTATGGTATGCCTCCCGGATTCTTCCCGCAATGATACCTGCAAGGCTTTCATGCACGTCCGGCAGATAGACAACTAAGACTTTCTTACCTGTATTGCCCTCTTCCACCTGCTGCACGGCAAGTTCTACCCCCTCTGCCGTCATATCTTTTCTCTGTGCATTCAGGTCTACCAGCTCCGCCGCAATCTCAGATGCTTTTTTCACATCTTCCTGTAAAAAGAGATTTAATGCAATTTTTGCAGTTTCTAATCGTCCACTGGCATTGATGCACGGTCCTAATACAAATCCAAAATGATAAGAACTGATCTGTTCCGGCTCTAGTTTATTCTGTAAGATCAATGCACGCATTCCCGGATTTGTGGTCGTATGAATCCGCTTTAATCCTTCCCTTACCAGAATACGGTTTTCATCCGTCAGATCCATAACATCTCCGACTGTCGCAAATGCCACATTTTCCAGGAAAACATATGCTTCTTCCGCTGCAAGACCACATTTTTCATAGAGAATCTGTATCACTTTCCACGCAACTGCGGCACCGCAGAGATTTTTGTACGGATAGTTACATTCTTTCTGCTTGGGATTTACAATGGCATCTGCCTTGCTTCTTTTATAATGGCGTTCTCCATTTTCCTCTGTGTACGGTATTTCATGATGATCTGTGACAAGCACCGTCATTCCAAGACTTTTTGCATGTGCGATCTCATCTATCGCAGCAATCCCATTATCGCAGGTAATGATCGTATCGACCTCTGCATCATATGCCTGCCCGATCAGATGATCATTGATTCCATAACCATCTTTCATCCGGTCCGGTATCTGAAAATCTGCCTTACCTCCACAGTGCGTGATCCCTTTGTACAAAATATAGGTAGACATTACCCCGTCAATATCGTAGTCACCTATGATCCTGATCTTTTTTCCTTCCCGGATCTTCTGCATAAGTATATCCGTCAGTCTGTCTGAATCGAAAAGTAAATGCGGATCATACAGTTCCCCGATCCCGCCTTTTAAATATCTTGCGATTGCCTCATCCCCCATAACCTCACGATTGCGGATCAGTCTCGCTGTGACCGGACTTATCCCAAAACGCTTTGCGATCCCTGCAAAATCAGCGCCTTTATTAATTACAAACCATTTTTCCATATTATTTTACAGCACATTATCTGCACTGCGACAACTCCTTTTCTTGATAGACAACTTCAATCAGTGTCAGTCCGCATGCCGGTACCGTATATCCGGCAGCTTCCCTGTTCTTTGCCTCTAAAATCTCTGATATATCTTCCGGCTCTCTTCTGCCATCCCCGATCTCGATCAGTGTGCCTGTCAAGATACGCACCATATTCTGTAAAAATCCATTTCCGGTATAATAAATCTGTATTTCTCCCGGCAATTCTTTAATCTGTATCTGAAAGATCGTCCGTACCGTTGATTTTTTCATTTTTTTGTTACCGCAGAAAGACTTAAAATCATGTGTTCCACACAGATATTCTGCTGCCTTTCTCATCCGTTTTACATCAAGCGGTTCCTTATAATCATACACATATCTGCGTTCAAATACCTCCGGTATTTTCCCTGTATGAATCCGGTAAAGATACGTCTTTTCCAGTGCCTGGTATCTGCTGTGGAAACGTTCATCCACCCTCTTTACCTCGCAGACTGCAATATCTTCCGGCAGGTACTGATTCAGATATGATAAAATCTTCTCCTCGTCCCATTCTTCTTTCAGATGAAAGTTCGCCGTCTGGCCTTTTGCATGCACACCCGCATCTGTCCTTCCTGAACCGGTAACTTCCACCTGATATCCTGCCATTTTACTTAAAACATCCTGTAGTTTTCCCTGTATCGTAAGCTCTGACGGCAGCACCTGCCACCCACGGTAGCGTGTTCCGTCATACTGTAAGATCATTTTATAATTTGCCATATATTTTTATTACCTTATATTTTTCTTAAGATGTACTCCCGAAAAAAATACTGCCACAGATATTCTTCCTGTGGCAGTTCTTATTATTTTTAAATTTCGAATTGTTCCATCAACTGCACCATGGTCTGTACCTGTGCTGACTGTTCCTCACTGACTGCTGCTGTTTCTTCGGAAGAAGCTGAGTTATTATCTACGATCTGCGCTACCCCTGAAATGCTCTCATCGATCTTTCTCACACTCTCTGCTTCCATCTGAAGCGCCTCTGCCATCTGGATCATCTTGTCTGTTGAAACTTTTGCACCTTCCACAACTTCATTTAAGTTTGCTTCCTAATGAACTTTATTATACATCCGTTTCCGTGAATTGACAAACTATAAAACTGTATTTTCCATATACAATGTTGTTCTATTTATCATACCAGAATTTCAATTCACTTTCAGCCGGCTGTATCATATAATAGAAAGAATGAATCTGTGAGGTTTTTCATGTCAGATATTGCCTATACACAAAATAATATTGATGCAGGTGAATTAAAAATCCATGTTACGGCAAGAGGAAGTAACCGTCCCATCCCGGATGCCCGCGTGTCGATCTCCTATTCCGGTGATCCGGACAGTGTCGTTGAGGAGGTGAATACAGATGCATCCGGTATGTCCGAACAAATTACGCTTCGTACGCCTCCGCTTGAATACTCAATGGAGCCAGGCGAAAACCAGCCATTCTCGCAGTATAGTATTCAGGTCAATGCTGAAGGATTCCGCCCATTTACTGTGTCGGGAATTGAACTGTTTTCGGAGCAGTTGTCGCTTCAGGAAGTACGAATGGATGAGGCGGATACACCGGGGAACCCGATAGACACGATCGTGATCCCTGTCAATACTCTCTGGGGCGATTTTCCTCCGAAAATTGCAGAATCCGAGATCAAGCCCATCTCCGAGACTGGCGAGATCGTTCTTAGCAGAGTCGTGGTACCGGAATATGTTGTAGTACATGACGGTCCTCCAAATGATACGACCGCCCGTGATTACTATGTACGTTATAAGGATTACATTAAAAATGTGGCATCCAGTGAAATTTATTCTACCTGGCCGGATGCGACTCTTCGCGCAAATATCCTTGCGATCATGTCCTTTACCTTAAACCGTGTATATACGGAGTGGTACCGAAACAAAGGCTACAGTTTCACGATCACCTCCTCTACCGCCTACGACCAGAAATTCACTTACGGCAGGAACATTTTCCAGAGTATTTCCGATATCGTTGATGAGATGTTCCAGAATTTTTTGTCCAGACCAAATGTCAGACAGCCGATCTTAACGCAGTACTGTGACGGGGAACGTGTAACCTGCAGCAACTGGCTGAGTCAGTGGGGCAGCAAATTCTTAGGTGACCAGAACTATGAAACGATTGAGATACTGCGCTATTATTATGGTAACAACATGTACATCAACACCGCAGAAGAAGTATCCGGTATTCCGGCTTCCTGGCCAAGGGTAGACCTTACGATCGGTTCTACTGGTGAAAAAGTACGCCAGATTCAGGAAGAACTCGCACGGATTTCAAGATCTTATCCGGCTATTCCAACTGTAACACCAGATGGGATCTATGGTCCTGCCACAAGGGAAGCTGTGGAAATTTTTCAGCGTGTCTTTGGTCTGCCTGTCACCGGTGTCATCGACTACCGTACGTGGTATAAGATTTCCGAAATTTACGTGGCAGTATCACGGATTGCAGAACTGGTTTAAATGTAACCGGGGCTGTCACGCAACATATGGTGTGACAGCCCCGGTCTTACTTACATAATTGAATTATGATTTATTTATTTTTATGCTCAGATACGCGGTCTTTTTCCCTTTCCCGGACACTTTTCCACATATCTTTTTATTTTTCTTCTCTTATTCCACAGTTACTACTTTCGCTAAGTTTCTTGGCTTATCAACATCAAATCCCTTGTCGGAAGAAACATAATAAGCAAGTAACTGCAATGCCACAGATGCAGGCATTACCATAAATTCGTCCTGCATATCCGGCAGATGGAAGGTATCATATGCACGATCAATATCTTTTGCAAGACTTTCTTTGATAAAAAGCACGATATCCGCACCTCTTGATCTGACCTCTTTGATATTTGACAATTCCTTTGACATCAGTTTTTCCTGTGTCACTGCTGCAACGACCGGCGTATCCTGTGTGATAAGCGCGATCGGTCCATGTTTCAGCTCGCCGGAAGCATATGCCTCAGAGTGAATATAAGATACCTCTTTTAACTTTAAGGATCCTTCCAGTAAAATAGAGTAATCAAGTCCACGACCGATCATAAACAGATCCTTTGCTTCTAATACTTTATTGGCAAGTTTATGGATATCCTGACGTCCCTCTAATACCTTTTTCATGACATCCGGTGTACGCTGCAGTTCACGTACAAAGCTCTGTGTCTCTTCCTGTGAAAAAACACCGCGAAGCACTGCCATTTTTGCCACGATCAGATAAAATACAGCAAGCTGTGTCGTATATGCTTTCGTACTTGCAACAGCGATCTCCGGTCCTGCATTTGTATAGAGCACATAGTCGCTCTCACGGGCAATGGAAGATCCTTTTACATTAATAATGGATAAACATTTTGCTCCACGTTTTTTTGCATATTTGACTGCCTCTAACGTATCGATCGTCTCACCGGACTGTGAAACTGCAATGACCAATGATTTTTCGTCGATGACAGGATCAGAATACATAAACTCGGAGGCCATATCCACATCAATGTGCATATGAAGAATCGATTTTACAAGTGCCTGAGCCACAAGACCTGCATGCATTGCTGTACCGCACGCAATGATATTAACACGCTCACACTGTGTAAAGATCTCATCCGGCACACCGTCTGCCGTAAAATCCGGCATTCCGCTTGTAATACGGTTTGCGATCGTACGCTCGATCGCATCCGGCTGTTCCATGATCTCTTTTTCCATATAAAACGGATAGCCGTTCTTTCCGGCATTGTTAAGTTCCCAGTCGACTTCAAGATAGTCCGGCTCAACCGGATTTCCATTAAAATCTTTCAGACTGACCGCATCCTTTGTAAGTTTTAAAATATGATACTCTGGAACTACAAAATAACGGTTTGTAAAACGGCAGAGTGCTGTCAGATCAGAAGCAAGCATAGCTCCCTCTTTACAGAATGTTGCAACGATCGGACTGACATTTCTGGTAGAATAAATCTCACCCTGATGATCTTCAAATAAGATAACCAGAGCAAATGTTCCTTTTAACTTGGATACTGTCTTTTTGATTGCTTCGTCCGGATCACCGGTATAAAACTTATTTAAAAGTGCTGCCACAACTTCACTGTCTGTCTCTGATTTTAAAACACTTTCTAACTCATAGTCCGCGATCAGTTCTCTGTAATTTTCAATAATACCATTGTGTACTAAAGTTACTTTTCCAACCTGATGCGGATGTGCATTGGTGTCATTAACACCTCCGTGTGTTGCCCATCTGGTGTGACCGATTCCACACTCTGTGATAATTTTCTCCGACTCACAGATGGCTCTTAAATCTTTCACTCTTCCTGCACATTTATAAACTTTCGTCTGTTTTGCGTCAGTATCTGCCACTGCGATTCCCGCACTGTCATAGCCACGGTACTCAAGGAGCTCTAACGCATCAAGTAATACGCCTTTTACATCTTCACTGCCTGTATAACCAATAATTCCACACATAAATTTTCCTCTTTTCTATTATAAACACATCCGTGTTATTTGTTATTTCCTCCCTTATACCGTATTTGTTTTGCAGTCACCTGCATATTTGCCGGTATATCTCGCACTGGGAATGTACGGGAGAGCATCCGCCGAATCTTCGATCACTCTCCTCCTCGTTAACCTGCCCTTATCAATCTCAGATGTTTTTATCAGATTTCAAACATTTTTCTGCAGGTACATGGCGCTTCTGGGAAAACAACAGTCTACACACTTGCCGTGTAAAATCTGTTGTTCTATTTATGTGTCCGGTATACGGGTGCAAAGACCGCGTATCTGAACATAAAACAATTTTTATTCAATTTTCAAGGTTCAACATGCTTTACTATACTATGATATGAAAAAAATGTCTAGTGTTTCCATCCAAAGACGACACTATCTCCATTTTCATCCGTGCATCGATTTCCAGACCGCTTCTCCATTTGGAACATACTGGCAGAATGAATCCACCATAATACTGCGGAATGGACGCACTGCCTCCTCCAGTCCAAATACTGCCGGGTAATCTTTCGTCACAAGATCGATATCTTTCGCGATCTTTTCCGCCACTGCAGCATCTTTTATCGGAACGATCCCAAACAAAGTCGAACAATATGCCCTGCTCCCGGTACAGGAAGCAAGATAAGTATATGCAAAATTTTTCCACTCTTCCTCAAGTACATATCCACAGGCATCCTCTCTGTCGGGTTCCTTCTCCACATTTTTTGTTTCCTCCATCTGGATACCCAACTGCGAAAAATACCCGCAGAGTTCTTTTTTCTGTCTTTTTTTCTGAAAAAAGGATACACCTCCTGCCCCCGTCGCCTGGATCATCATCCATGCGTGCAAAAAATGATCCGCACGTTTTTCCGCCTGCTTCTCACCAAAACGTTTTTTTAAAACCAGAAGACGTTTTTCATCTCCGGCAGGATCTAACTTCTGCTCTATTGCAAGTTTTAAGATCCGCTCACGCTCATTAATGTCTTCGATCTCATAATAATGCGCAGGCCACTCCGAAAGATAATCTGTTTTTTCATTCTGCGTCGTCATTTATTCCGTATCTCCTTCCATGTACAGATCCACATCATCATCTGTCACTCTCGCATAAGGCAGACGTATATATTTTCCGTCGATCAGATCAAGATCCGACAGATCCCCTCCGGTTGAAAGCCCGTAAGCAAGGTTTAACATCGCACTTGCCTGACCTTCCTTATCATTATAGACTGTTCCGATCATCTCTTTATTTTTGACTGCCTCAAGTCCTACATCTGTTCCATCGATTCCAATAACCGCCGGCCATTCATCCTTTGTAAGATCAGATGCTTTCAGTGCATCGATCGCACCTAACGCCATATCGTCATTATTGGCAATGACAAGTTCTATGCTATCCCCGAACTGTGACATAAGCTGTGCCATCTTTGTCTGCGCCTGTGCACGGTTCCAGTTTGCGATCGCATATCCTAATTTTTCCACTTCCACACCACTGTCAATCATCGTACTGACTGAATACTCCGTACGGACGATCGCATCCTGGTGACCTGCTTCCCCCTCTAACACGACATATTGAAAGATTCCGTCTCCATTTTTATCAAATGAATCATCTGTCAGGAATGCCGCTGCCGCAAGTTCTCCCTGTATGATCCCGGATTCAAACGCCTGCGCTCCGACATAATATAGTCTTGACCAGCGTTCTAAGTCCTCCTCTACCAGCTCACGGTTGAAAAAAATGACCGGAATATCATTTTTTTCTGCAAGATCAATGATCGCTGTCGGATCTGTTCTGTCCACCAGGTTGACACATATCACATCACATCCTTCTGTAACCATGTTTTCTACCTGACTGTTTTGTGTTGACTGGCTGGCTGCGGCATTATAAGTATCTATGTTAATCGAGATGCCCGTCTCCTCTTCCTTTTTCGTTGCATAATCATTAAAATCTTTCATCATTTCTGACACAAATGTATCATATTGATCATAAACAGAAATCCCGATCTTAATGCTCTTTTTGGCATCTTCTCTGCCACCACAGCCACAAATGACCATGCTTCCTGCTAAAATTCCACCAATAATAACTGTTATTTTTTTATATCTTTTTATTTTCTTCAAGGATATTTCCCCCATTTGATATGCGGCAGACACTTCGCCCCTCAACCTGATATCTCTGCCCATTTATATCACTGTACAATAGGGAATAAAATCTTTTGATTCTCCTCATCATACAGATTTTCTTTTGTAATTGTAAGGAAACCGATTTCTTCTGTTTTTGCAGAAGATAACGGCTCCCGCAGTTGTCCTGCGATCGCTGCCACGCTTAAATACCCGATATTAAATTCATTCGGAACGATCAACGCCCTGATTTCTCCTTTGTCAAGGTAATAGACATTTTTTTCCGAACATCCGATTCCGTAAAGCTGGAATTTTATCTGTTTCTGTGCCTGAAGGTAGTCTACCGCCTGCTCTGTAGTATCATTGTCCAAAGACACCACAATATCCACTTTCTTTTTCTGCAGACACCATTCAAATGTATTATTTACGTTATCTTCATCGGACAAGTTCCATGCAATGGATGCACCGGCGGTCTGGATTTTATCCATGAAACCTTTCAGACACTGCACTCCGGCAGTCTGTTTCTGATTTCCGGCAAGGATTCCAATATTAACTTCCGCTAAATTTTCACCATAATCCGCAATGACAGCCTCTGCAACTGCTGCCCCCATCTCATAAGACTGAGGCAGTATTGCCGCATACATTCCCTCTGCATCCACATCTGTCTCTGCCAGGATCATCTTATCAGAACCGATTTCCACTGCTGCGTCGTCTGTGTAATTTCTGCTGTCACACATTTCAACGATCACACCCTTTGCCCCATTGTCAAGCTCCCTGTGGATGATCTGGTATTCTTCTTCGAGATTGAGAAAGTTCCCCGTTGATACAACATTCAACCGGATGTGATAATCCTCTGCGCCACGTTCAAGTCCCTCCCGGAAAGAAGTATACCTGTCGCTGCTGCTGTTTTCTACGATCACGGATACCGGATACCATTCCTCATCTTTATTGTCATCAAGCATCCCATATGTCGCAAAAGCAATAAATGCAATAATCACTATAATCACTGCCATTAAATACATTAAATTATTTTTTCCGGCCTGCTTCATAGCTGTTTTCTCCCTGCTTCTAACCGTTCCTGCTCTTCGGGTGTATATATAATATATGGCAGATGAATTCTTACCGTTGTGCCCTCATCCGGCACACTCTCTATTTCAAGACCATATTTTTCACCAAAACGCAGTCTGATCCGGTTATGCACATTTAAAAGTCCTACACCCGATCCACGTTTGTGTACACGATTATTTTCCCTCAGAAGCTGTTCGACCTCATTTTCCGGTATTCCAAGTCCATTATCCGTTACTTCAATATAGACATCATCATTACGCCGGTATCCCCGGACTTCGATCTCACCGTCTCCGTCCATACATTCCACGCCATAATAGATTGCATTTTCAAGCAACGGCTGCACCACCAGTTTTACCGTACAGCACTGCAGGATCTCTTCATCTATGTCAAACCGCACTTCAAAAATATTTTTATATCGGACTTTCTGGATATTCATATAGTTTCTGGCATGCTTTAACTCATCTTCCACACTTATGACCGTCTTTCCCCTGCTTAAACTGATGCGGAAAAGACTCGCTAACTGTGTGATCATAAACACTGCATCCTCATACCGCTCTCCCTCGATCATCCATACGATCGAATCTAATGTATTATACAGGAAATGAGGATTGATCTGTGACTGAAGTGCATCGAGTTCACTTTTCCTCTTTTCTTCCTGTTCAACCACAATATCCTGCATCAGCTGCCTTATCTGTTCCACAGTAGACTTAAGCGTGCGTCCTAAATGTTCGACCTCCATCGTTCCGCCGATATAAATAGACGGATTCAGGTTTCCTGACTCCCATTCCTTGACCGAATTATTCAGCTTCTTCAAAGGCATTGCAATACTTGCTGACACCAGCTGATTTAAAAGAATCACAGCAAGCAGGCACACCGTCACTAACATGATCACAAAATATTTTGTACCGGTCATACCCATATCAAAAGAGCTCATCGGTACAACACTGACGATCTTCCATCCGGTATAACTGACTGTCTTTACTGTAACAAGACGTTTTTCACCCAGAAAAGTCTCTTCTGTACTTCCATCCTCATATCCTGCGGCTTCGATGTTATTTTCCTGATAAAGATCCGTATAGATCAGTTTCTGTCTCGGATGATAAATGATCTCACCCTTACCATCGATCAGGTAAACATATTCCGATGAATTTCCAACATTTGCTTTCTTTAAGATCTGTTCAATACTGCTATAATTCATATCAACCAAAAGGACTCCAAGTGTCGACGTTCCATTGCTTGTCAGCTCTACAGCCCTGCTTAAGGAGACGACCCAGTAATAGCGGTAGGTTGGATCATCAAACAGATTCTGCACATGCGGCGTGGAAAAATGCAGATTCTCCATCTGACCGACCGCATCGGTAAACCATTGCTGTGTTATGATATTCACCTGCTCTTTTTCATTTGCAACAGGTACCGCTGCCACAAGCTGCCCATCTCCTGTATAGCAGGCAATACTGATCAGATTATCTTTATTTGCTTCGTACAAAAGATTCATTTCTTCATCCATCGTGTCACTGGCAAGATCTTTATTCTTGATGACACTGTAATACATGGTATCCGAAATACGACGCATATTTCTGAGATAATCCTCCAGATTGATGGCGGTCTGATTTAAAAGCTGCCCTGTGCTCTCGATCGTCATCGTCTCCGCCCTGTTTGAAAACTGCCGGTAGAGCGTGACGCCAAGAAATGACATACTGCAGATGGAAAGGATCGTAAACGAAATAGAGATCGTCACCTGAATACTGTGCGGTTTTACCAAATGTCTTATATATGCAGTTATCTCTTTTATTTTTTCCCTGATGTTTGACAAATTTATTTCCTTTTTTCTGCTTTGTATTTTGAAGGTGACATTCCAAACTGTTTCTTAAATGCATAGCTGAAATAATTTGGGTCTGAGTATCCTACTTTTTCTGCAATAACATATGTTTTCTCATCCTGATTTAATAGCAGATCCAGTGCCTGTTCCATCCGGTACTCCGTCAGATAATTGATAAAAGTTTTTCCGGTTTCTTTTTTAAACACCGTGGAAAAATATGCTGTACTCACAGAAAGATTTTTGCATACACTCTCCACATTAAGACTCGAATCTGCATAATGTTCCCTGACATACTCGATCGCTTTTGTCACAAATGATTTCGTCGTATCCTGTCTGCCATTCTGGATCATCTCCTGCATCTGGCATCCGGTCTTTAACAGCCAGCTTTCCAGTGCTTCTGGTGATTCCATCTGCATAACTTCCCGGTAAATATCACCGGTGCCACCAAAGATTTCATCCAGATTCAGTCCATTGAGTGTACCAAACCGGAAAATCTCAGCAATAAGTTCCGTGATAAATATCTGGTATTTCTGCAGTGATGCCCCCCGTCCGGATAACTGTGTAACGCTCTCTTTCACTGCTTCTTTTAAGGTTCTCTCATCCCCGGTCTTTATCTTTTTTAAGATATTCCCGATCGACTGTTCTTCCCACGGTTCTTCTGCACTGCCCTGTGGATCGATCTCTGCAATATTAATGGCTCTTGTATTTCCATAAATCACACGGTAGGAAACCGCATTGCGCGCTCCCTGATAGGAAGCCGGAAGCTCTGCGATCTCATCACAGATTGCTCCGATTCCAGCGGTGACCTTTGCTCCGCAGACACGCTTCGCCAGTTTACAGAACTTATCCATTGCATTGGTATAAACTGTGATCTCTGCGGTATCTTTCAGCTGCGTGATCACAAGAATGTCTCCCAAATAAAAGAATGTATTAGATCTCCACTTGTCCACAAACTGTTCTTCCGCAAGCTGTTTTACTGACATTCCAAGCAAAAACGGATCGAGTTCAAGCTGTGGATCTTGTGTGCTGATATGTAAGATCGTCGCTACATAATATGGACCGCTCCACGGTATCTGGTATTGTTTTAAATATTTGTCAATCTCAGATGCCGGGATACGTCCCTCTATCAGTGATGTATAAAAGTTTTCCTGCAATACCGGAAGACTTTCCATATAATATGCACGCAGTTTTTCGATATTGCGCTTCTCATCAAGTTCTCTGTCTAAGTTTGTCTTGATCCGCTCAAACACTTCCCGCAGTTCGTTTGAATTGATTGGTTTTAAAATATACTCCTCAGCCTCGATCTTTATAGCTTCTTTTGCATACTCAAATTCATCAAATCCGGAAAAAATAATGATTTTAATTTTCTGGTAAAGCTCTTTTAACTTTTTGCTTAAAGTCAGTCCGTCCATGTAAGGCATTTTTATATCTGTCATTACAACATCCGGCTGAATTTCTTCCGCCAGTTCTAATGCTTCCACACCATTTCTTGCATATCCGGCAATACGAAATCCCATCGCTTCCCAGTCAAGTTTTTTCATGATAACAGAATATACTTCTTCCTCATCATCTACCAATAATACCGAATATAAATTCATTGTAACTTTCTCCTGCTAGTCTCCATATTTTGCATTCATATTATGCCATAAAATTCCAAGGATCACAGTGCAGATAATGATCTCTGCCACTGCAATATAGGTGTTCCAGAATAATAAAAACATCATGACAAGCGTTGCAACTGCAAAAAAGAACATCAGCTTTCCTGCAGCCTTTGCATAATTTTCTTCGTCTTTCACCGGCGGCTTATTTTTTCCGCGGATGGCTGAAATATCTTTCATAAACCATAAACGCATTCCATAATAGATCAAAATCACAAATAAAAGTAATGGGATTCCTGCTGTCTCTAAAATCTGTTCTGTAGTCATATAATCCTTGTTTTCCTTTCTTTTTCATAGAGAAAAAATAACGGCTGGTCTGTAACACCCAGCCGTTATTTTACAGTCCGATATAGAAATTATACCGTATCTTTTATTTTCTTGCTATATATTTTCTGATATCCAGAGAAATTGCTACGAAGATTACAACACCGATTGCGATGTACTGTGCGTTCGCATTCATTCCTAAGTACTGGAGTGCAACCTTTAATAACTCGAATACTGCAACACCGATGATAGCGGATGAAACTTTACCACGACCACCTGTTACGGATACACCACCGATCGTACATGCTGCGATTGCTTCCATCTCGTAACCATATCCGGTCTGAACAGATGCACCACCTGCTTTTGCGCCGAGCATGAATCCTGCAAGACCATACATAGCTGCTGCTTTCATGTAGATTAAGATCAATGTTTTCTTTACAGGAACACCTGCAACTTCTGCTGCCTGTGGGTTGCCACCGATCGCATACATATATTTTCCATGACGAGTCATGTTGAAAATGAACCATGTGATTGCTGCCACAACAATTGCGATCCAGATCAGGTAGTTAATACCAAGGAATTTACCATTTGCTACATTTGTGTATGCTTCTACGTAACCACCAAGTGGTGTTGCGTTTGTTACGATAAGTCCAATACCATAAACGATTTCCATCATTGCTAAGGTTGCAATGAAAGGTGGTACATTTAAGTATGCAATAAAGATACCGGTTACAGTACCAAATGCTGCACAGATGAGCATTGCGATGATCGCTACTAAAAATACGTTCATAGGTTTCATATCCGGGAAGAATTTACCGGAGTAATCCAGACGCTGTAACAACATACCTGAGACACATGCACCAAAACCGATCATACGTCCTGCGGAAAGGTCACATCCTGCGGTGATAACACATCCTGCAATACCAAGTGCAATGACAAGTCGTGCACTCATATTCATAAGAATATTCATTAAGTTGTTGCTTGTAAAGAAGTTATTGGATGTTAAACCGGTATAGATTACCAGAATGAACATTACAATAATAACCCCGTTGTTGATCAAAAAATCTTTTACTTTCTGCTGTTTTGTCTTTCCCATTTTCGTCTCCTCCTATCGCATCAGAATCTTGTTGCGTATTCCATAATTTTTGCCTGTGTCATATCTTCCGGTTTCTCAACCTCACCGGTCAGTTTACCGTTACACATAACACAAATTCTGTCTGACATTCCAAGAAGCTCTGACATCTCTGAAGAAATCATGATGATTGCTTTTCCCTGTTTTGCTAAGTCACACATAATCTCATAAATCTCATGTTTTGCACCTACATCAATACCACGGGTAGGCTCATCCATGATCAGAACATCCGGATCGTTGGCTAACCATCTTGCAACGATTACTTTCTGCTGGTTACCTCCGGACAGATTGGAAATATGTTCTTTCATGCTCGGAGTCTTAATGCTTAATTTTTTAATACTGCTTGTTACGATCTCATTGATCTTTTTGTGATTTAAAACAAATCCTGCATTGAGATATTTGTTATAAATAGATACACCTACATTATCCTTTATGGACAGGCATCCGAAAATACCGTTTCCTCTTCGATCCTCAGTGATCAGACCAATTCCTGCATTCATCGCATCGATCGGATGTTTGATCTTTACCTTTTTGTCATGCATATAGATCTCACCGGATGCAATACCACGGATACCGAAGATTCCTTCCATAAGCTCTGTTCTCTGTGCACCTACCAGACCGCCAAATCCAAGGATCTCGCCTTTGTGGAGCTGAAAACTTACATTCTGGAATGATTTCGCATGAATGGAGCAAAGATTCTTTACTTCCATAACTACTTCATCACTCGGTTTGTTTTCTCTCGGTGGATATACATTGGTCAGCTCACGTCCAACCATCTTTGTGATGATCTGGTCTGTTGTCATCTCTGCTGCCGGCCAGGTTCCAACATATGTACCATCCCGCATGACCGTGATATCATCAGCGATCCGTTTGATCTCATCCATCTTATGTGAAATGTAAACCATTGCCACACCTTTGTCTCTTAGATCATTCATGATACGGAACAATGCTTCTACTTCGTTATCGGAAAGAGAAGATGTCGGCTCATCAAAGATGATAACTTTCGCCTGCTGTGAAACAGCCTTTGCAATCTCAACAGACTGCATCTGACCTATGGATAAAGATCCAAGCTGTGCTTTCGGATCAAAATCCATTTTTACTTCTTTTAACCATTTTGCAGTCTCCTCATACATTTTCTTATGATCGATGACTTTTAATGGTCCATACTTTGTCGGGAATCTTCCCAGATACATATTTTCTGCAACGCTTCTTGCCGGTACCGGCTGCAATTCCTGATGTACCATGGCAATTCCTTTTTTCATTGCCTCATCCGGATTATTGATCTCGACTTTTTCTCCGTCCAAAATAATTTCTCCGGCATCCATTTTATAGATACCAAACAGACATTTCATCAGGGTTGATTTTCCTGCACCGTTTTCCCCCATCAGTGCATGGACTGTTCCCGGACGGAGTGATAACTGTACATTGTCAAGTGCTTTGACACCGGGGAAAGATTTGCACACACCCCTAAGCTCCAGTTTATACTCAGCCATGTTTCTCCTCCTTTATATCATTTGGCTTACTTCTCTGCCAATTATGTTCCTATTTCATATCTGTGCTATTTAGCACACTTCATTTTTCATAGAATATATATCTGCCTGTTTTTATTTCATACATTCATTTCTGCATTTCTGCAGTCTGATCATAATTCTTATGAATAGTGGCAGCGGGTGCCATATGCACCCGCACCACTTTTATACCCTGTTCTTTTTACAGATTATTTAACCATGTCAAGAACATCCTGTGCATTGTCTTTTGTTACTTTTACATAATCACATCCGATGTAGTGATCATTGCCAGCGCCTGTGATGTAGTTGATAGCTGCATCTGCTGCACTGTGGGACTGTGAGAAGTGATCGTTAAATACAGTACCTGTCATGGTTCCTGCAAGAACATCCTCTAATGCCTCTGATAATGCATCAACACCTACCAGATAAATATCAGTACCTACGGTACGTCCTGCACTCTGGATTGCCTGTAAAGCACCAAGTGCCATTGCATCGTTGTTACAGAATACAACTTCTACATCGTTACCGTACTGTCCAAGGGCATTTGCTACGATCTGCTGTGCCTGATCCTGCTGCCAGTTACCAACCTGATCAGATAAGCAGTTAACTTCAAGTCCTGCATCCTCAAGAGCTTTTACAGAATACTCTGTACGGTACTGTGCATCAACGTTCTCCGGATCACCTTCTACCATAACGTAGTCGATCTTTCCATTTCCATTTAAATCAACGGTATCAAGGCCAAGATCACTGATCATTTCACCCTGGAAAGTACCGGACTGACGGGCATCACATCCAACGTATGTAACATCCCAGTTGTTATCTGACCATCTCTTCTGCTCTTCTTCATCCGGCTCACGGTTGATGTATACAAGCGGGATTCCTGCTGCAACTACTTTATCTGTGATGGTTGCTGCGGAAGAAGAGTTAACCGGGTTGATAATAAGAACATCTACACCCTCTGTGATGAAGTTATCGATCTGACCTGTCTGTGTAGCCTGATCGTTTGCACCATCAACGATTGTGATATTGTCTTTTGAAAATCCTTTTTCTACCAGATAATTTTCAAGCTCTGTACGGAACAGTGTCATGAAGTTATCGGAGAACTGGTAAATACATACACCAACTTTTTTGTCTGCAAGACTTGCATCTGCGTCTGTTGCTGCATCGGCTGCTGCGTCCCCTGCGTCGGCTGCCTCTGTAGCTGCTGCATCATTTGATGTATCGCTTGCTGCTGCATCGCTTGCTGCTGCATCGGTTGTTGTTCCGGCATTGTTTGTGGATGCATTATTGCTTCCGCCACATCCTGCTACCATAGATGCTACCATTGCTGTTGCTAAGATTACACTAACTACCTTTCTTTTCATAGAAAAATCCTCCCATTTGATTTAATGTATTTGTAACTCTTTGTTTGTTACAAGTGCATTATATCAACAGGAGGATTAGATAAACATACAATATTCTTCTGTCTTTCTTGAAAATTCTTCTTTTTTATTTGTGCACTTTATCAATTTTCTTTATTTTTCGTTTTGTTTCGTTGTATATTTTGACATAACGATAAATTATTTCGTATTTTTTTCACGTCATTCTGCCACTTTGAAGTGTAAAAATATAATTCTAGGTAAAGAAAAAAAGATGCAGGATTTTCCCGCATCTTCCTTCTGATATAACATAGTATCATTCCATATTTTTTTATAATTCTAAGATCTTCTCGGCGATCTCCACAGCATCACGGATACAATCCGGACAGCTTCTTAGTACCTTTCCAGTTGTAACGCCTTTTAACTCCCCACAGGTCAGTGATCCGTTTTTATCAAGAAATTCCTTCGTGATCTCCCTGGTCAGTTTGTAGGTATCTGCCTTGCTTGCCGGCTGCTCTAGGTTTTTGCAGCTATTTTTTAATCCTGCAAGCATAACAGCACCGGATACTGCTCCGCAGGTTGCTGCCATGCCACCCATGCCAAGTCCAAATCCCTCACAGGCTGCAAATAACGTTTCCTCCGGTATTCCGGTTTCGTCAGCAAATGCACAGGCAACTGCCTGTGCACAATTAAATCCTTTATTATGTAATTCGATCGCTTTTTCTTTTCTGGTCATCTGATGTATCCTCCACTTTTATTCTGCCTCATCAATCGCTTTTCCGATATCATGACGCATATATTTATTGGCAAAGCTGACCCACTCGGTTGCCTCATAGGCTTTCTTTCTTGCCTCTTTCAGATCGGCTCCGGTTGCCGTGATACCGAGCACACGTCCGCCGTTTGTGACGATATCGCCATTCTCATCAAATTTCGTTCCGGCATGGAAGCAGAAATAGTCATCTTTTCCATCAAATTTTTCAAGACCACTGATCTTAAATCCTTTTTCATAAGATACCGGGTATCCATCCGATGCTAAAACCACGCAGACTGCTGCATTATCCTCAAACCGCAGGTCAATGGTATCTAACTTACCATCTACACAGGCTTCCATTACATCAATGATATCATTTTTCATACGTGGAAGTACGACCTGTGCTTCCGGATCACCGAATCTCGCATTATACTCTAACACTTTCGGTCCATCCTCTGTCAGCATCAATCCAAAGAAAATAACGCCGGTAAACGGTCTTCCCTCTGCGGCCATGGCATCCACGGTTGCCTGATAAATGTATTTCTGACAGAAATCATCCACTTCTTTCGTGTAAAAAGGACTTGGTGAAAAGTTTCCCATTCCTCCGGTATTTAATCCCTGATCACCGTCTTTTGCGCGTTTGTGATCCTGTGCAGAAGACATGATCTTTATCGTCTTTCCATCCACAAAAGATAAAACAGACACTTCACGTCCTGTCATAAATTCTTCCACGACCATGGTATTTCCGGCAGTTCCGAACTTTTTATCCTCCATGATCTCTTTAACACCAGCTTTTGCTTCCTCTAAGGTATTACAAATCAAAACACCTTTACCAAGCGCCAACCCGTCAGCTTTTAATACGATCGGCATCTTTGCTGTCTCTAAATAAGCAAGTGCCTCCTCTGCTGAAGTAAAGTTTTCATAAGCCGCTGTCGGAATATTATATTTTTTCATGAGATCTTTTGAGAATGCCTTAGAACCCTCTAAAATAGCTGCATTCTTACGAGGTCCAAATACCTTTAATCCCTCTGCTTCAAAAACATCCACGATACCACCAACCAGTGGATCATCCATTCCAACGATCGTAAAATCAATGGCATGCTCTTTTGCAAAAGCCACAAGTTTATCAAACTCCATGGCACCGATCGGTACACACTCTGCAAGGGCCGCAATTCCGGCATTTCCCGGAGCGCAGTAAATTTTATCGACACGCGGGCTTTTTGCCACACTTGTCACGATTGCATGTTCACGTCCACCGCTTCCAACTACTAATACTTTCATTCTCCGTCGCTCCTTACTCTTTTATGATACATTTGGTTTCATTTATCTCACTGCCACTTCATGAATACATTTTATCGGTCTGATATTCCATTATTTACTCTGCAATGATCACATGACCATCTTTCACGGATACCTTCCCGTTTGCGATCAGATCGATCGCTTTCGGAAGGATCACCCACTCTGCCTGTTCCATGACACGACGCTGCAATACTTCCGGGGTATCACCCTGCTTTACCTCAACTGCCTTCTGTAAAATGATAGGTCCTGTATCTGTCCCCTCATCCACGAAATGTACCGTTGCACCGGTTACTTTTACGCCACGGGCAAGCACACCTTCATGCACTTTTAATCCATAAAACCCTTTTCCACAAAAAGACGGAATCAGGGATGGATGAATATTCACAATGCGGTTTTCGTATTCTTTTATCATCATTTCCGGCAATACTACAAGAAATCCTGCGAGCACGACGAGATCCACATTGTAAGAATTTAATTTTTCAAGGAATGCCTGATTAAAAGCCTCCCTGCTTTCAAAATCTTTCGGTGAGATACACAATGCTTCGATTCCATGTGCCCTCGCACGTTCTAATGCATAGGCATTTACATTATTGCTGATGACAACCGAAATACATGCATTTGTTATTTTTCCTGCACTGATTGCATCTATGATCGCCTGAAGATTTGTTCCTCCACCGGATACTAAGACTGCCAGTTTTAGCATAAGGTTACTCCTTTTTCACCATCTTTGATCTCGCCAACCACATATGGTGTCTCGCCTGCTGCTTTGATTGCTTCCATAGTCTTATCCACATCAGCGGGATCTACTGCAAGTACCATACCAAGTCCCATATTGTAGGTATTATACATCATTTTTTCTTCGACCTGTCCTTTTTCTGCCATCAGTTTAAAGATAGCCGGAACCTCATAGCTGTCTTTGCGGATCATGGCATGTTTTCCCTCCGGCAGCATTCTCGGAACATTCTCATAGAAACCGCCACCTGTAATATGGCTGCATGCTTTGACACGTACTCCCGCTTCTTTGACGCTGCGCAGTGCTTTTACATAAATTCTTGTAGGTACAAGTAATGCCTCTCCAAGCGTTTTTCCTAATTCATCATAATATGTATCGAGACTCTCTTTTGTCATTTCAAAGATTTTTCTGACAAGTGAAAAACCGTTAGAATGTACACCGGAGGATGCCATACCGATCAGTACGTCTCCTGCCTTTAAGTCGGCACCTGTGATAATGTCCTTTTCATCTACAACACCAACTGCAAATCCTGCAAGATCATATTCATCTTCAGGCATCAGTCCCGGATGCTCTGCTGTCTCCCCACCGATCAAGGCTGCATCAGACTGTTTGCATCCCTCTGCCACACCACTTACGATAGATGCGATCTTTTCCGGATAGTTCTTTCCACATGCAATATAATCAAGGAAAAATAAAGGTTCGCCGCCTGCACATGCGATATCGTTGACACACATTGCAACACAGTCAATTCCGATCGTATCATGTTTGTCCATAAGAAACGCAAGTTTTATTTTGGTACCTACACCGTCTGTTCCGGATACTAAGGTAGGTTTCTCCATGTTTTTGAATTTTTCCATGGAAAATGCACCGGAAAATCCGCCAAGGCCTGTCAGAACCTCTGGTCTCATGGTTCCCTGTACATATTTTTTCATCAGTTCCACTGATTTGTATCCTGCTTCGATATCAACACCGGAATTTTTGTAATCCATTTACTTTTCCTCCTGAATCTGTTGTTTACATGTTCATTTTTTGTATCGTCTGTCCGTCTCTGCTGTCATGTGTTTTATTCAGAATAATACATTTATCATTATCTGCTTCTTTTAGTAATTCTTATAGCCGACTTCCTGTAATCTGGCATCTTTCGCCTGAACCTGCTCTTTTAACTCTTTCGAATATTCTTTTAATTTCGCAAGCAGTGCCTCATCTGATGTAGCAAGGATCTTTGCTGCAAGCAGACCTGCATTTGCTCCACCGTTGATTGCTACGGTTGCAACCGGAATACCGGATGGCATCTGAACGATCGAGTATAAAGAATCTCTTCCACCAAGCGATGTGGTATGCATTGGGATACCAATGACCGGCATCGGGAAAATCGCTGCACACATACCCGGTAAATGTGCTGCCATTCCTGCACCTGCAATGATCACCTTAAAACCTTTTGCTTCCGCACTTTTTGCATATTCAAAAAATACATCCGGCTCTCTGTGCGCAGAGATGATCGTCATCTCATAATCAATTCCAAGCTTATCTAAAATATCTGCAGCTTTTGCCATAACCGGCATATCTGAATCGCTGCCCATTACAATACCAACTTTTGCCATAATCGTGCTCCTTCCAGATTCCTACAGTATCAAATCTCCACTGTTATCTATGTGTATTGTAACTGTCATTCTTTTAGAAGTCCAATTAATATTTATTATTTTATTTATTAAATAATCTTATATATTATCTTATTAATTTCTGAAGCAGGACTCCAGCTTATTTTTAACAATCCTGTTTTTATAAAAGCGGCTCATTCAGCTGCTCTGTTCCGGCTAAGACAAATTTGCCATCTGCAATGATATCTTCTGTACTGCCATCTTTTCTTATCACTGTAATCTTGTCAAGCTCATCATATGGGATCGTAATATCTGTATGACAATTTAAATACGCTTTTTCTACGGACTCTTTTCTCTGTGCAGATACACTATTTTCCCTTGCAACGATCGCTTTTCCATCCGGGTTATAGGAAATGTTGTCCTCCTCATGACTGTAACAGGTATCTCCCACTGCAAAATGTGGTCCTGTTTTCTCCGCGATCAGAATCGGCAGCTTATCTGCGATCTGATAATCTCTCGCCATTCGGTATGCTGTCGTATTCGTCCCAATCGCAAATTCCCCCATCGGCAATGTATCATGATGTTTCAGGACATTATCACGGATATATTTTTTATTTTCCGCCTCATCCTTAAAATTCGTGCAGGTATAGGATTCTACCATACCATCCTTAAACCGTATCTCTAAATTCTCATAATTAAGTCCGTTTAAATATACCTGTCCGACAAATAATGTTCCCGTGGTCTTTTCTAGTACCGGTGAAGTAAATACCTCTCCCACCGGAATATTGACATCTGCCACACAGTTTTCAAATGCAGTCTCCTTTGACGGATCTTTTAATTTCCAGATATTTACATATAAATCTGTTTTGTTTTTTCCTTTTCCTGTGATGTGTACCTGATCTGCTGTATCTAAAACATCAATGATCTTCTGCTGAATTGTCTGGTATAATTTGTAATCTAACGTATTTAATTTCACAGTCTCAGCAAAGATTTCTTCGAAACGCTCTCCAATCTCCGGTATCGGGTATGCGATGATCGTAAAACTGCGTTCTTCGCCCTTGATATATTCATTGATCATCTGCCCTGCCATATTCATCTCATAAACGCACAGTTTCTGCTGTTTTTCGTTATATTTCACTGCACACTCTTTATTTTCCGGTGAAAACGGTTCTTCCCCGAACACTTCAATAACTGCCGGGCCTGCATGACCTGCCGCCATTTTTTTCTCTTCCTCGAAATAATTTTTTCTTGCCTCCAAACAGCGTTCCACATATGCTTTATCCAGATAAAGCGCACGGTCTTCCCTGTGGTCATAGTCAAACTGTTTGTTTGGTGAAGTTGCCGTTGCAAGCATGGTCGGCTTTAAATTCATTTTTTCAAAATTATGCACCGCTGCACGGACCATACGCTCAAAACCGATCGGATAACGTAACTGGACAGTCTGCTTTTTACTAAGATCCTTGCCTGTCACTTCAAAACCGATCCGGTAACCTTCCGTATAGGTATCTGCCATTGCCTGAATCTCCTCATCGGTCATTTTATTTAAAAACATGGCAATCTGCTTTTCATTTTCTCCTATATAAACACCATAGCGGTACAGATAACGCAGATCGGTAAGATCTGCATTCATCACGATATCTGTTTCAAAATCTTCCGACGGATCAATCAGCCTGCGAAGGCTTTTCTCATAAAAGATCTCGCTGTAATCATGGAAAAACCAGTACAGATCCTGCTGCACTGCCGACTTCTCCGGAGCATCTTTTTCTTCTCCATTCTCAAAACGGTTATAAATTTCTACAAACAGCTCCATCTGGATCGTAAGCTGCATCAGATCTCCACGAAACGCTGCACCAATCTCCCTTCTTACGTAAGCAAAATAAGCACAGAGCAACTGCCCAAACTCTTCTCCTAATATTTTCACAGCATAGTCCGGATTCGCATAGCTTGTCTGATATGCAGCTCCAAGTATATCCTCATAGAATCCCAGATTACATTCTTCTGCTTCCTTTAAACTCCGCTTTTGAATCGCATCATCTGCCCACAGATCGTAAACAGCCGCCTGTTTCTGCAGTAACTGTGCCGTCTGTCTGAAATATTCTTTATATTTTTCTTTGGTCTCCGGCTTTTCTTCGATCTCTGCGATCCGCTCACGCACCAGCGCAAAACGCTCCTCTGCAAGTTCGTTGGATTCTTTATATAATTCTTTATACAACATTAAGTCAAAACCTCCACAACAAAATTCTATCACTCATCAATCAGTTTTCCATACTTCGCATTTTTTTCGATCAATGACTTTGCATACTCCCAGATACGCTCAGAGCCCTCATGCACTCTCTCATCTCTTTTAAGTACCTGAGACTTTTTCACACCATGTTCTTCCCATGAGATACCACCCGATGCATCATTTAAAAATAATGGCTGCACCTTATCTAACATATTGGCAAACTTTGATTCCGGTGTCTCCATAGCCTCAAACTCATCCCACAGACCGCGGTATTCCTTCTTCTGTGTTTCCGGGAGTAATCCAAAGATCCTGTCTGCCGCTTTTAATTCGCGCTCCCGCTTTGTCTTATTGCCCTCCGTATCATATGCGTAGGTATCTCCGGCATCGATTTCTATGACATCATGAAGAAGTACCATTTTCATGGTTTTTAATACATCAATCGGCTCATTCGCATAATCAGCAAGCACAAACGCCATCAGTGCCAGATGCCAGGAATGTTCCGCATCATTTTCTTTTCTGCTCCCATCGCTTAAATACGTCTGTCTTGTAATCTTTTTTATTTTATCCAGTTCCATAATAAATGAAATCTGTTTTTCAAAATCTGTCATTTGAATCTCCATTTCTTTTATAAATGAATGTCTCTATTCTGAGTCATTATAAATTATCAAAATATATCACGTTGTAATCTAACACATTGTGATTTACAGCAAAAATCCAACCACATATAATGCCACCCATGCACCAACTGCAAGGAAAGAACATATCGTCGCAAGGTAAGGAAAAAAACGATAAGAATTTTCCTCTCTTAAACTTAAGACAGCATTAAATAATGCGACCACACCGACTAACATGGACGATACTCCTGCACTTCCAAGATACATACTGCCGTTTCCTCTGTTTTGAAAAGAACAGACAATAACAGCAACAAGAACTGCTAAAGAAATAACTGACAGCATCCATGCAATAACTCCCCTTTTTGACTGCTTTTTGTCTGTGAATTTATATCCTCTTTTATGCTTTTTATGCATCCTATTTATCCTCATTTTCACACTTTTTATCCATGTGTCTGACAGGCACATATTTTTATCCTAAATCTTCCATGCCGTTCTCAAATATCATTTTCCTGCCGACATTCTTTTATTATACAAAAACATATCTTTTTATGCAACCTGTCCGGCAGTCATATTGTTCTTGCACTCCAAGTAAAAAGCGTTTACTATAACAATAGATTTTAAAGATATTACCATGTAACCTACAGGAGGATTTTATCAATGAAAGTTTATGTATGTTTCCCTAAAGGAAAGGCGAAAGCACTGACTATGAGCTACGATGACGGCAAAATCCAGGATGAGCGTCTTGTTTCTATTTTTAACCGTTACGGCATACGGGGAACTTTTAATTTAAATTATGGAATGATCGATAAAGAAGGGCTTACTCCACCACGGATTAAAAGTTCACGTATCAACGAACTTTATACCGGACATGAAATTGCAACCCATACCATGACTCACCCGACCATTGCACGCTGTCCGATGACGGAAGTTGCAGAAGAAATTTTAGCTGACCGGAAAGGTTTAGAACAGATCACCGGCCGCATTATCCGCGGACATGCTTATCCAAATGGTTCCTACAATGAAGACATCAAACAATTATTCCGCCAGCTTGGAATTGCCTATGCCCGTGTCGTAGAACCGGCAGCTGATTTTGCACTTCCAACCGATCCGCTTGAATGGCACCCGACCTGTCATCATGACGCCCCGGATCTGATGGAAAAAGCTGAATTTTTTGCAGAATTTAAGAAAAAACAGTATTTAAAATTAATGTATGTATGGGGGCACAGTTATGAATTTGACAATCATGATAACTGGAATGTAATTGAAGATTTCTGCGCATATATGGGTGGCAGGGATGATATCTGGTACGCAACCAACATCGAGATCATTGACTATATGGACGCTGCAAAACGTATCCTCTTTTCTGCAGACTGCAGGAGAGTTTACAATCCAAGTGCCCTCAGTGTATGGCTCGAAGTTGATGGCGATTCTGTGATAGAAGTAAAAAGCGGTACCTATCTGGAACTTTAATTATCATGCATCTTTCGCCCTGTGATCTTTCGCGTCAACTTTTTCACCAGATCATAGATAAGAAATCCAAACAATCCCCCGATCGTATTTAAGATCAGGTCGTCTACATCCAGACTTCCAACCTTAAATACCAGTTGCAGTATTTCCACGACAAGACTTAATTCAAAACTGTAAAGAACCGTATACCACATTTTTCTGCACCGTTCATAATAGATCGGCAAAAATGTTCCAAATGGCATAAACGCAATAATATTGCCGGCAAGGTTCAAAACTACTGCATAAGTGCCAAGAGCTTTACGATAACGGATAAATCGCATAATTTCTTTGAATGGAACAAGGTTATAGTGATATGCTCTTTCACTATAAGTTCGTCCCATTTCTTCTGAAAAAAATAAAAAATAAAATAACACTGCAAAGTAAACAGTGAACAATACGCCGGCAATCAGCCGGCGTCTTTTTTTTCTGTCATCCATCGCATTATTTACATCCATACTGTTCATAGTATGCATCAATTGCTTTTTTTATCTCATCATTAATGACAATTTTGCCCTGACACTCCTTATTGTAAAGATGTTCTACGACCTCTTCCATCGTTACAATCGCATTTGTCGGAAAACCATAAGTCTCTCGGATTTCATCAAGTGCACTCATTTTACCGCCAAGTCCCATTTCCATACGGTTTAAAGAAACCATCAGGCCAACGATCTCAACATTTGCAGCTCCTCTTACTTTCGGAACTGTCTCCTCCATGGATTTACCGGATGTTGTAACATCCTCGATCATGACAACACGGTCACCGTCTTTTAAACTGCTTCCAAGGAAACTTCCCTTATCTGCTCCGTGGTCTTTTTCTTCTTTTCTATCCGAACAGTAACGGACTTCTTTTCCATACAATTTGCTGAATGCAACTGCTGTTACAACACTGATCGGGATTCCCTTGTATGCCGGTCCGAATAATACATCAAAATCATCTCCATACTTCTCATGGATCGCCTTTGCGTAATACTCACCAAGACGCATTAACTGTGAACCTGTCACATAAGCTCCTGCATTCATAAAAAATGGGGATTTACGTCCACTCTTTAATGTAAACTCTCCAAATTTGAGCACATCACTCTCAACCATAAACTCGATAAATTCCTGCTTGTACTGTTCCATTTTATCTACGACCTCCTGTTTAACTTCCTGAATATCGATTGTTTGCACCTGATTCTCTCGTGTCTTCACAATTATTTTTATACTATCATAAGTGTCTTAGAATCTCAATCTCTTTTAACTTCATTTTTTAACCTGTAGAAAAGACATTAGAATTTTTATCAGACAAGACCCTATTTTAAATCTTCTGTTTCATAACATATCTGTCTATTCCGTCAGTTCTCCTATCACTGTGATAAATCTTTGCTCTGTAAGACCGGAACTTTCTATGGTAAATATAACTCCATCTTTTTCAAAAACAGCAACATAACTATACCCGCCAGTCTGCCCGATCGGATAACATCCCGCTGTGACCGTAATCCCATGCACCAGAGACGTGGCTAAATGTGTATCTGTAAATCTTGTCACGATCCCGGATTCCGTTGTACGAACTCCGATTTTCAATGTACGTCCTCCACTTTCATCCGAATAGATCAGACTATTATTATCATCCACTGCTTCTCCTGCTTTATCATATCCAACATGATAAACACCATCCGACAGGATGAATCCATCTGGAATGGAAGTCGGACGGATCTTTGTTCCAAAATATTCTTCCAGCCCCGCTGCGTCATAAGAAACAATCTGGTCCGGTTCTGCTACATCATAGGCTATACTTTCCATTTCGCGAATCTCATTAAAGATCAGACCGGTATCCTCCTCTGCTTTTTCCACCCCTGCCTCATCCGCTGATCCGGCTGCTGTACTTCCATACATACCATCATAATCATTGAAAACCGTGTCCACAGAGTTATTTTTGTTTCCTGAATATCCATTCCTGATCCTTCCATAAAACATTCCTGCACCGATGATCAGCACAAATGCTGTCATACACATCGCCGCCGAAATAGTGATATGCGCAGGCTGTTCCTTCTCTAAAGGGATTTTTTCTCTTATAACATAAAACATCCGCTTCATCCGTGATTTTGATTTTATCTCAACTTCCGCATCTGAAACATACTTTGGATCAATATGCCCGAATGCATCAATCAGATCATCTGCTTTCACTGCTCACACCTCGATTCCTTCCTGAGCAAGACATTTCCGTAAACTTTCCCTTGAACGCATCAGAGACGATTTTACCTTGCTCTCACTGATGGAGAATCTCTTTGCAATTTCAGCTATACTGTCAAAATACCAGTACCTCCGCACAAAGATCCTGCGGTTTTCTGTCTTCATCCCAGCCAGAAAACGGTTAATCATCTCCGCAAGTTCCATATTTTCCACATGTAACTCCATATTTTCACCGGAAATACAGTCCTGCATCTCTTCATATATGTAAGAAATTTCTCCCTCTCCACGCTTTTTCGAATGATTTTTCCGGTAGCGGTCTAAGGATAGATTTCTTGTAATCGCTCCTAAAAACGCCTGCAATATCCCCGGCCGCTCTGTCGGCATGGAATTCCACGCCCGGAACCATGTATCATTCATACACTCTTCACAATCACTTTCATTGTGCAGTACATTCTGTGCTATCTTGTGACAATATGCTCCGTATTTCTGCTGTGAGCATGTAATTGCCCTCTGATCTCTGACCCAGTATAACTCAATAATCTTTTCATCCTCTAAAAACTGCCCCACGATCCGAATTATATCCTCCTGTAATGTTTATCCTGTTCTGTTATGATTTTACAGAGCATCTGCCGCACCAATAAAAACAGGTATCCCATTCTCCCTGTCTATGATTGCATAGACAAATGGCCTGTCCAGCACAACATTTTCCACTGCCTCCAGACACCCCATTGTTTCCACTTCCACAACTGTTGCCGCCCCGGCCTTTGTACCAAGTTCATTCACTTCAATCTTTGTCCGGTGCAATACCCGGCTGATATACAGATTATCCCCATTTTTACAATTCCCCATCTGTGAAAAATCTGCTAATTTCTCATCAAATGCATCATGCATTCCCATTCTGTCTAAAACTTCCGCTAATTCTTTCTGCGTCTCCGCCTTAAACTTTGGCATACCTGTTTCCACTATTGTATCATTTGCCTGAGCAATTGTCTTTAGAAAAGTTTCTCCATTCATCTGACTGATATAATCTCTGATATCCATATTCTCATCCGGAAGCAGTGCAACAAAGTCAAAGCCTTCTTTATACGGCTTGATAAATCCAACGGCATGCTCTTCCTTCAGAAAAGAATGTTCCTCCGAATACATCATTGATACTGTTGAATGATTACCATCAATATCATAAAAATCAGCATCATGCACCTGTTCCTTTTCATACGGGTCCTGCCACTCCCCCTCAAATGCCACTGCATTTACAAGATACATAATAGCATATGGCGGTATCTGATCCATGATATCTTTGATCATTCCATCCGTGCGCCGGTCGATCCAGCGATTGATATCCTTTGTCGTTTTTTTATCAAAAGCCGAGGCAAAGATATCTGCCTGATAAAATTCAGCGTTTAACTTCAGAAAATCATCTGCCGGTACAAAGTTCTCATCAGAATCTTTGTACCAGATAGAATTCGCTGTATATAAATGATTATTTTTTTCCTTTGGCATGGAACTTTGCAGACGCTGCAGCTCCCGATTGAGAAGATCAAGCGAGCAGTCTGCCGTACCGCAAAGTACACTCTCCATCTGTTCCAAAGTCTCGCCTGATGCTCCGTTTGCAGTCATGGCAAGCGCATTTATCACGGAATATGGTGATATCATTGTATTTTTTCCAGCTTCATAGCTATTTTGAAAAGCCTTTATTGCAAAATCAGCATAACTGTCCGCAAATATTTTGTCTGATTTTTCATCCGATGGCAGCATCTGAACATTATCTCCGGATTTTCCAGTATCTTCTTTCGTTACATTCAATTCCCTTGTCGATCCTGAAAGATGCATGCCTTCTACATTAGAACACGCAACTGTCCCTGATAACAGAATACCAGCTGTTAAAAATAATGCTACTATCTTTTTTGCTCTTTTTTTCATCTTCTCTTCCTCCATTGTATCTGTTTCCTGTTGTTTCATTGCTCTTCTATATAAAAAGACGCAAATGGGTAACTGCCCGTTGCGTCTTTTTCCAATTTTTTCCAGCATAGAATTTGCCTTACTATATTTTCCAGTCCCCATGTAACACATCGCTGTAAGACAATCTAATTCGTCATTTTCTACTGAAATCTTCTTCCTGATCTTTTCCAGCTCTTTCGGTCTCAACATCATTTGCGATAAGTATATCATATTTCACCAGTCGTTTTCCACATAACCGTAAAAAAGTAAAAAACCATATGATACATTTTCTATATGTATCACATGGCTTTACTTATTACTTTACTTATTGCTTTTCAACTGAAATAATTGTTCCCGAAAATGCATCCACTTCTGAAAGTTCCCCGGTATATGTTACTTTTACTTTATCTCCAACAGAAACATTTTCCAATCCCTGTGGTTTTGCATCAAAACTTAATTCATAGGAAGCACCACTATCATCTGTCACAATAAACATAAAATCTTTGATCTCGTCCACCGTTCCATTCAGTGTTTTCTCTTCGCCTGTTACCGCTTCAGCTGTATTTTCCGGTACAGCTTCAGTCTGTAACTCTGTTTCAGCGTTACCCTCTGCACCAGCCTGCTGTTCCTTCTGCATATTATCCTCTGCCTGTACTTCCTGCTGCACTTCATTTCCGGCATCAGCACGATTCGTGCTTCCACATGCTGTAAATATGGACATACACATTACCGTTGCTAATACATAAATTGTTTTTTTTCTCATTCTGAATATCCTCCTGCGTGTTTTTATTACTTATCATTTGTAAGTTTCATTTATTTAGATAAAATAATAACAAAAAAAGTTTCATAAAAAAAAATTTTTTATTCCCGTTTCCTCATTATTTTTATGAACATGAATTATTCGGCAAATGGATAAAATGCTTTTTCCGGCAGATGTGCGTCAGGAAATGCATAATAAGATAAAAGAAACAGAAACGGAGAACATCTATGAACAGTATCGGGGAACGTATTGTATTTTTACGTGAAGAACGCGACATGAGCCAGAAACATCTTGCTTACACGATCGGTATCGCTCCGACTACCCTATCCCGATATGAAAACAACCTTTATGAACCAAAGGCTGAAATTTTAAACCGGCTCGCAAAAGCCCTTGATACCACTTCTGACTTTCTGATCGGACTTACCGATATTTATGAGAAACCAGCAGATGCCAGAAAGCGCAAATCAGAACTCACTGCCGACGAACAGCGTCTCTTAAGTTATTACCGTAAATTAACCGACCTGAATCAGGCTCGTTTAAAGGAACGAGCCGAGACGCTGCTTGATCTGCAGGAGAAAAAATGATTTTTATTTTCCACAGCACTTTTTATATTTTTTCCCACTTCCACATGGGCACGGATCATTCCGGCCTATTTTCTTACCTTCCCGCTGATATGGCATATCCATTTCAATACCGGCAAACGGATCCCATTCTTCTACCCGATTCATATAATAATCACTGATTCCTGCTACCTGTTCTCCGACCATATCGATCAGTGCTTCTACGCTCTCGTCCTCTGTCCGGTCCGCAATTGCAGCAAACATGGTGTTTGCTTTATTATATTTTCCAGTACCCATATAGGACAAAGCCGTAAGACAATCTAATTCAGCATTTTCTACGGAAAGTCCCTTCCGGATCTTTTCTAATGCTTTTGGTCTGTCCGACTCTCTGTTTTCATAAAAAGCCCTGTATATTTCTTCCTGTATTTTTACAGGCATATCTTTTAATGATGTGTCCTGTGTGATCTCCTCTCGTTCTATATCTGCCGCAAAAACGTCTGTTTCAAATGCATTTTTCCCGGTGATTTTCTCATACTCCATCCTGGAATATCCATGAAGCATTGGGAGTCCAAGTGTCATGATACCTTCAAGTACAACCTGCCAGATATTCATCCGGTCGTATAAAAGGACTGTTTTTCCAGCCTGTTCCTCATGCAGTAAGATTGTATCAAATATTTCATCTGCACTGCATCCACTGACTGTTTCATTAAAAATCAGTTCTATCATATCCGAAACATCATCCTGTGACATATCCAGTGTTTCATCAAGCTCCTGTGCCAAAATCTGCCAGCATTGTCCAAGATCAGCAATATTCGTGGAGACAGAAAGAACTTCTTTTTGTGAAAACTTCTTATAAGGAAGATCTGTGGCAAACTTTTCCAGTCCCTCAATAATCCGTTCATTATCTACATTTATAAGTGCCGCATAACTTTTCCCGGTATCACTTCTTCGTAAAGTCTGAAACTGCTTTCCAAAACTGCCATACCAGTACACATACCGAAGGAAATCCCTCTCTGAAAGGTTCATATTCCATACATTTTCAAAAATTTCATGAAAATCCTTGAGTTCTAACAATATATACGTAAGCAGAAGTTTCATTATTTTTCCGGTAATATCATCAATCTCTTTCCGATACCTTTTCCGGTCTAATGACGTTATCAAAGCAAACCTTTCTTTGAAATCAATAGCAGGAAACACATATGCTGCCTCTGTTTTTGGCGGAACCTGCACATGTAAAAGTCCCAATACGATACCTTTCATAATTGTATCATAGTCTGCTGTGTATTTTTTATTTTCCACAAACCCGCTTATTTTCTCAAATTCCCGTATATTATTTTCTGTCAGAATATAAAGATAATACTCCGGGTGCTTTGTCAGTTCTTCATTGATGGCATCCGCTAATATACCCGGATCTTCCTTTTCATAATCATATGAAAGCTGGAGATACTTGCTGTAATCCCTTGTTTGCTGCTCACTCAGCCTGTGAATTAATTCCTTACATGTCCGATGAGGCGGCATTTTACAGATATTTCCTTTCGCCTCTTTATTGCAGAATTCTTTCCATGCAGTTACTTCTTTTCGTATGACGGACTGTTTTTTCGCGGCATCGTCCAGATTTTTCAAAAATTTTTCTGCCTGCTCCCTGAAATATTCATAAAATTCTTTTTTGTTCTCTTTAAAGGCTTCGATACCTTTCATCATCTGCTCATAATCGTCCGGCATATCTGTTTCCTTAAAATGCATTTTTTCAAGATTATGATTGACTGCTTCCATATCGTATTTTTCCGGCTGCATATCTGCATCCCAGTCACCACAGAAATCTTCAATAAAATTGTCTCCCTTTACCTTCAAAATTGCGGCATGATCTGCTGTATATTCCGGCATCTTTTTTTCAAATATCACCTTGTGCTGCCAGTCATCGCCAAAATCATAGGTATAACGAACCCATTTTTCATGCTCTAAAACCGGTCCCACCGGTGTTTTTTTCTCGATCATGAACATACTTTTCACTGCATCTTTTTTACTTTTTACAATTTCAAAACTATTTCCGGGGCTTTCGAAAATATGCAGATGCATATCCTCCCACCCGAAAATCTCCTGAATCACACAATGCAGATCTGCAAAAGACATTTTTTCAGGTACTACAACTCTCCGCCATACCGGTGGGTGAGTATCCATGATCATGATTTTTAAAACAATGCCTGACATTTTTTGATACCTTCGCTTTCGTTTGCTATTTTATATCTGTGACAATTATAACATTTGACATGCATGTTTTGGAGTTTTTTGCTTAATCCCACATATTTTTCCAAACATTTCCTTTTCGTATTTTATTAGACTTTTTTTCGTTCGTCAAATATTTCCCCGCTCACTCCATCAAAATCTCCTCCACCGTCACAAACGTATACCCCTCTTTTTCCAGTTCATCAATGATCGCAAATGCCGCTTTCACCGAGGATTCCGACGCATCATGCAGCAGAATGATATCATTCTCCTCTACCTTATCGATCACTCTTTTGGCGATCACTCCGGAATTGTCTGTCGCCCAGTCTTTCGGATCAACGTCCCACAGTACCTCAATCATTTTTGTCTCATAATCCAGATTACATTTCCAGCAGCCATACGGAGGTCTTATGTACTCCGGATATTTTCCGGTGATATCATGGATGGCGGCATTTGTCTTATCCACCTGCTCAATCGCCGCTGCATCGGAAAGATTGCTTAAGTTGACATGCTCGTAAGAATGCGTGCCGATCAAGTGCCCGGAATCAGAAATATCTTTGACGATATCAGGATATTTTTCAACCTCTTTTCCCAGCAAAAAAAACGTGGCATTGACACCACGTTCTTTTAACCCCGAAAGAAGTTCTTCTGTATAATCCGGATTTGGTCCATCATCTGCTGATGTCAAGTAAGGACCAAATTTTTTTGAAAAATTTTGATTTTGGGGTTGACAAACTACAACATGAGCATTTCATAAATCATTGTTTGTATATAATACTTTTTATTTAAAATGCCTAGCTGCTTCATGCTAAAATTATAGTTTGTTTTACACCTTGTCTCTGTTACTAATTCATCACAATTTACTATACATTTCAATAATTCTATTTCTGATGTATGTAGAAGAACACTGCTTTTTTCTCTCAATATAAACTACAGCCACTCCCTTTTTTTTAATTCCCTTTCCGCATCTATATATACACTTTCCATACGATGATCTTCTCCTGCAATCATAACATCAAAACCATACTTGTAATAGGCTGCTATTTTATCTAAATCATTTTCAGGAACCACTTCATCAACATAGCGTATTGCTTTTACAATTTCCACTCTCTGTTCATAGCTCAAAATAGATGTTCTATTTTTTCTTCTAATCATAAAATCATCCGTTCCAACCCCCACAATTAAATACTCACACAAATCTTTAGCTTTTTATAAACGTCTATGTTAATGGTATCAGCAACAAACCTTTGATATGTATAGTTTGTAAAGTCTAATACATAGCCCCTCTCCATGTCAAACAGTCTCTCAAAGTAATCTTTCTCGATATATGTCATCTGCGCCATAGATTAATACCTCCATCGTCAAGAAAATATAAATATATTATACAATATTTTCCTACTATTGACATCTAAAATATTAACTATGGCATTTTTAGATGAAAAAAGAAGAAGCCCTTTTGTCACTTTAGACTTCTTCTTTTTAATCTTACAATAGTTCTTCAAATTCCTCCCGATACTTCCAGACAATCTCTATCCGCTTATCTTCATATACTATGACTTTCTCCACCATCTCCCTCATAAACTCTTCTGTCAATGTTTCGCTCGTTCCAGACCTTTTCACAAGATCTGCAACACATCGATAGTTTTTTTTCCTTTCCTCCTGCATATCAATCTGTTCAGAGACTTTCTCTATTTCTCTCCGTACTACTTCCTCCTGCCTGCTTAACTGTTCCTTTTCTTTTAAGAATACATCCTGCTTTACCATACCAGAACGGAACCGTTCGTACAGCTTGATTTTTTCAGCAGGAAAACGCTCTAAGCTCTGTTTCAGTCTATTTTCCTGCTGTTTCAACTTCTCCTGCTGCTTCTCAAAGAGCTCGGAAACAGGGATTGTCGCAAACAATCTACAATGTTTCTGCCAAATAGTCCTTATCGTCTGCTCAATCTGTTCTTTTTCCATACGAATCTCATTGCACTTTGCATTGTCCAGCAAATTTCTGCGTTTACACAGATAATAAGGTATCTTTGTTTTCCGCAGTTCTAACCGATTTCCACAGCATCCGCAAAAGACAATTCCTCGGCGGACAGCAGAACGGTCATAAACCGCTATTTTCCCTTTTCTGATACTGTCATTCGCCTTTTTGAAAAGTTCCCGACTGACAATCGCCTCGTGATGATCCGGTATCACAAGCCATTTTTCTTCCGGCTGTCTTACCTTCTGTTTACAGCCAATTTGGGTACGGACCGCCTTTCGATACACCATATCTCCCTGATATACCCGGTTATGGATAATAGAATGTATCTTGTTACGATTCCATATATCTGCTTTATAATGCCGGTTAAGCTGCTCTCCCTTTGCCTGCTTATAAGTCAGCCTGGTCGGCACTCCCTCTGCATTTAGTTCGATTGCCAAAGTTTTTGCATCTTTTCCATCTGCCAACTCCTGAAAAATACGCCGTATAGTAACTGCTGCCCCCTCGTCAACTTCCATTCTTTTACCATCTGATGACTTTTGGTAGCCATACACCATGCATCCTGCGTAATATTCACCCCTTTTCATGCAGGTTGTAACTCCGCTTTTTACCTTTTCAGACAAATCTCTGCTATACATCTCATAGATAAAATTCTTAAAAGCGACATCCATTCCACCCGTCTGTCCGAAAAAATTTTTACTGTCAAACCCATCATTGATGCTGATAAAACGAACACCCAAAAACGGGAAAATCTGTTCCAAATAATCTCCAACTTCCAGATAATTTCGTCCAAAACGTGACAAATCCTTTACGATAATGCAATCTATTTCTCCCTGCCTGCATGACCGGAGCAGCTCCTTTATCGCCGGTCTGTCAAAATTAGTGCCGGAATATCCGTCATCCACAAATTCCTTGATTTCTGCTCCCTGAAATTCTTCTCCTTGCTCTATAAAGGTATCTATGAAATTTCTCTGGTTACTGATACTTACACTCTCTGCCTTTTCTTCAGAATTGCATAAATCTAAATCTTCCATGGAAAGCCGGATATATTTTGCAACCATATATTTCTTCATCCTTGCTCCCGTCTGTCCGCTACAGCGGACACTCAAATCAGAGAGATTAAAATTCTCTTTCAATTTGCTCCCTCCTGCTCCATATCAGCTCTCTTTTCCAGTAAAATCCGATATTCATCCTCGAATCGAAATATAATATGAATACGCCCTTTTTCAAATACTTCTATTCGTTCTATTAGGGCATCCACCATATCTTTTGTAACCACCATCTGCCCGAAATACTGTTCTGCGGCGTGAGATAGTTCCAGATCCTCTCCATAAGTCTCCTGCATTTTATTCAAAAGCAGTTCTTTCTCTTTACGAGCCACCTCAAGTTCTGCAAGTGCAGCTTGATATTTATTTTTCAACATGAAATATTCCTGAACCGTAAGTAATTTATCTTTATAGTCAAGATAGGTGCTGCTTAATTTCTGCTGATACTGTGCCTCTTTTTGTCTTAAGTCTCTTGTCTCACTTTCAAGCACCATTCGCCTCTTTCCGATTTCAGCACTGTCATTTCTTGACCGAATTTCTTCTCTGCCTTCTAAGAATATTTTCAGATGTATCTGAACCGCTTCTAATACTGCTTTTTCCAGTTTTCTTGCACTGATATGCTTTTTAACACATCCCATTGCTCCATTTTCTCTGTAATTGGGGCAATAGTAGCTCATAGAATTGTAATTACCAACAGCACCTCCCATCGTGATGCCACAATCCCCACAAAATATTTTGCCTTTAAACAAATTGTCACGTTTCGGATTTTCTTTTGCTTTTTCCAGATTATCTTTATACTCCTGCGCTTTCTTTTCATTAACCGCTTGTACTGCTTCAAAGAGTTCTTTGGATACAATAGGCTCATGGGTTCCCGGAACAATCACCCATTCCGACCTTGGAATATAATGTCTCTTTTCTCCCTTGTGCATAGCTGAATGTGTCTTGCCTCTTACCATGTTTCCCAAGTACACTTCATCACGAAGCATATCCTCTATGGCATAGATTTTCCAAAGAACATTACTCCCCTTCTCGTTCCTTACAATCCCTTTTTCATAGCGGTATGCACTGGGTGACTTTATTCCTTTTTCGTTCAAAATCTTTACAATACTGCAATATCCATAGCCCTCAGATCTCAGTCTAAAGATATAACGCACCACCTCGGCGGCTTCCTCATCCACTTCATATTTACCCTTAACTGTACTTGATTTCTTATAACCGTATGGAGCAACTCCACCGCCATATCTTCCTTCTCTTTTCTGAATTTCTATAGCAGAGCCTACTTTTCTGGAAATGTCCTTTGCATACACCTCATTGATAATATTTTTCAGCGGAATTTCTATCCCATTCGCTACTCCCCTGCCATCTTCAGAAGAAATTACGGCAAAAGTATCAAAGTGGTCTGTAACAGAAATGAACCGAATGTTTAAGAAAGGGAATATTTTTTCCAAATAATTTCCTGCTTCTAAGTAACTACGTCCAAAACGAGAAAGATCTTTTACGATAATGCAGTTAATCTTACCTCGTTTCGCATCTTCCATCATTTTCTGAAAAGCAGGGCGTTCAAAATTTGTTCCACTAAATCCATTGTCGATATAAATATCAACCACTTTCATATCCGGCTTATCTTTTACAAAATCTTCCAAAAGCGCCTTTTGATTTTCCACTGTATTTTGATTGTTTTTTCCGCTATCTTCTTTAGACAGCCGAATGTAAAGTGCAACGGAAAAATCATGTGTTTTAACTTTTGGGGTCTGTTCCGATAATTTGTTCTCACTCATCTTATCTCTCGGAACCGGATGATTTCTGACTTTTCGTGCCATCAAATCACCTCCCGAACAGCCGTTTCCTGCTTGATTTCACCTACCAGTCCAGCTAATTGCTCGATTTCATCCTGATAGCGAAAGATAATCTCTATCCGACGATCTTCATACACATATATCTGACTGATAAACCGAACGAATAAAGAACGCTTTAACTCTATATCTTTGCTTGTCAAAAATTTCTCCATGAAACTTTCTTTTTCATATCTGCCATCTAATAGCATTCTTTTTTTCTTGCTCAATTCCGTAGCAGCCTTCTTAGTATCTTCTATTCTGTTATCTAATTCCTTCTTAAACAGCAGATACTCGTCCTGAGTAATTAGTTCATTTTTATAGTCCTCATAACATTCCAATTTTAAGCGATTATACTTTTCAATATCTCCCTTTATTTTTTCGAATTGCAGTACCATCATTTTTATCTTGTCTGAATTACAAGATGTTTTCCGTATGTACAGGATACTCTCCTGTAAATCAGCCAAATGCTTCAAATGAAGCTGCAATGTTTTTGTTACGGCAAGATTTAAGGCATTTTCACTGATTCTATGACTGCTACATGTATCTTTGTTCTTCTTATTTCCAGAGCAGACATAATATACATATTCAAAAGAACCGCTATATGCCTTCTTTCTTACCATACTGCATCCACAATCCGCACAAACCAGATAACCGGAATATATGGAGACCGCTCTTTTTCCTGCTGTTACCCTTGTATCTTTCTGTATAATATCTGAAATAATTTCAAAATCAGCTCTGCTTATGATTGCCTCATGTGCATTTTCAATCCGAATCCATTCTTCCCGTGGCTTCTTTTCCCGCACTTTGACTTTATAATTAGGGGTACTCTCCTTTCCCTGTATCAGAGTTCCCACATAGATCTCATTTGTCAAAACACGCATAACTGCCATTGCGGTCCACTTCGCCTTACTGTGTGTCTGGAACACCGTCTTATACCCGCTCCCCTGCTCCTTCTTGTATTCTGCCGGAGAAAGAATCCCTAGACTATTCAATTCATCCGCAATCGCCTGCTGGCTCATTCCGTCCATCTTCATACCAAATATCTCTTTTACAATTTCTGCTGCATAAGGATCAACAATCAGTTTATTTTTATCTTTCCCTCGCATATATCCGTAGACCGCAAAGGCACCAATAAATTCTCCACGTTTCCTCTTTACTTCTAAATGGCTTCTGATTTTAATTGAAATATCCCTGCAATACGCATCATTGATTAAATTCTTAAAAGGAATAATGATATTATTGGATGCCGCTGTATCATCAGCACTGTCAAAATTATCATTAATTGCGATAAAACGTACACCCAGTAAAGGAAAAAGTCTCTCAATATACTTTCCGACTTCAATATAGTTTCTTCCTAGTCGTGACAGGTCTTTTACAATGACGCAATCTATCTTCTTGTTTTTGATATCCTGTAGCATTCTTTGAAAATCAGGTCTGTCAAAATTCACGCCACTATAACCGTCATCAATATAGAAGTCAACAATCTCTATTTCCGGTTTACTATGTATATAATCTTCAATATATTCTTTTTGATTTTCAATACTGTTGCTTTGCAGCGTTTCACTCCCGGCAAAATCCCCATCCTCTTTGGATAAACGCAGATAACCTCCGCATAGATATGTTTTAGATAAGTTGTTTGATAGCATAAAAAAACACTCCTTATTCATATTAGCCAGAACAATCTGCTATAAAAATAAGAAGTGGTTTCTATTCATTTAGTCCTATGCATATATTAGCACAGAACTTTCCTTTTTTCCAGACCTTTATAGCAATTTTCATTCTATATTCCATCTGCCAACTCCCGTAATCTTTGTTTCAGGCTGACTCCTTCTGTAAAAGAAGATTTTACTATTACATCTCCTACCATAAAGCAATACGGATTTTTAACATTTCTTAAAAAAGTTCTCATCTGCATTTCTTTATCCACATCGTCTGAATCATCTTCCGGGATTCTTGTTACATCTATGAGTCCATCTCGATTAACTGTTCGTATATCAACCGACTTCAGTTTTTCCCATTCTTCCATTTTTTCTCTCCACGAAGCAGCAAGCTGGCTTATCTCACTATATGACAGCCAGCTTGTTCGATATTCCTCTATAATCTTTTCATTTCTTCTATCGCTCTCATACATTCCCCAGCCCTGACAACCGCAATGCAAGCTGCTAAGGCCATAAGAAGCAGAGCACCTGTTACAGTACTCACTACGATTCCTATGATTTTCATTCTTCTTCCCGGTCTTTATCCATAAAATAACTGTCTGTTTTCTTCCTTATAATAAAGTCTTCCACATCCATAAGCCTGTCCGTGACCGGCATGGTCGGCAGGGTATTCAGAATTTCTGCCCGGTATCTGCCACGCAGGGATGCTCTGCTGTCTAAGATAGAAAATACCGCCGTGTCCTGTTCCCTGCGGATGCCACGCCCGAACCACTGTCTGAGTTTAATCAGCATTTCCGGGATAATGATGTCCCTGCGGTATAAATCAAAGTCCTCATACTGGTTTCTCTGGTATTCCATGACCGGATCCGGCACGGGAAACGGCAGTTTTACTACAATTAGGCTGGAAAGGATATCCCCTGCAAGGTCAATTTCCTCTCCGGCACTGTCACTGGCAAACAGCACTCCGTTTCCGCTTCTTCTAAAGCTACTTATTACATCCAGTCTACCTCTGCCCATGAGAAACAGCGGATAATCAGAAAGTTGCTCCTTCAGACCATAAAACACCCTCTCCATGAGCCAATAGGATGTAAAAAGGATCAGGGTATGCCCATGAGTGGCAGACACTATCTGCACTATTTCCTCCATGATCGCCTGTATGTATCTGTCATCCCGGATATTCGGAAACGGCATGCGCTCTGGTATCTAGAGCAGACCGTTACTCTGAAAATCAAAGGGTGAGGGCTTGCTGGTTTCCATGATTCTTGATAAAGCTGCAAAGGAAAGCCCTGTCATTCTCTTAAAGTGCCCAAAATCACCCCGGACTGACATTGTGCCGGACGTAATAATAACCGGTATCGGTCTGCTCCAGATGTCTCGGAATAAAATCTGTTCCAGTTCCATTGGAACCGCACACAGGGCAAGCCTGCCGTTCTCCCTCTTTTCCATCCAGCAGATTGCATTTCCGCTGTTTAGAAATACGGTCAGCTTGTCCGTCAGCTCCTGACAACGCTTTTTCAGGCCCTGCATCCGCATTTTCTGTCCGCTGTTTTCCTGATAGGATAAGGGAAGCTGCTCTAAAGCCTTTGCCATGTGCCTTATGTAAATTTTTTCCATGGAACCTATCACTATTTCAATCCTGCTTCCCTCTCTGGTGTGGTTTCCTGCTAAATCTCCCGCCAGTCTGTCAAATATCTGTCTGTTATATTCCGCAAGCTGACTCCGCAATACAGTAAGTTCATCCATGCCTGTGGTTCTTCTGTTCACTTCACTCAAACCCACGATAAATTCCGCATCCTGCTCGTCCCAGACTGTGCTGTACATCTGTCTTGCGGCATCTATCAGCTTGTGGGACTCATCAAACACCATTGCCCCATATCCCGGAAAAAGAGGTTTTCTGCCCTGCTTCTGTCCAATCAGATCGGCAAGGATATAATTATGGTTCGTAATCTGAAAATCAAAATTATCCGTCATGCACTTTTTCTTAAAATTCATAAATCTGCATAAAAGCGAATAAGAACATGACTTATTGCAGCGAAACACGTTGATTCTGCCTTTTACATAGGGTGTCAGCACGGCATCATCCAAATCAATCCTGTCAAATTCCTGCTCCCCAAGCCTTGCCAGTTCCAGTATCAGATTGGCATCCACTTCTCTCTGCAAATTTTTTATGGATGTCTCATATATCTTCAATCTGGAGTCACAGACATAATGCCGTTTTCCTTTCCGCACCACAAAAGATAATGGTTTGTCAATTACATGGTGTTCTAAAAGGATCCCGGATATCTGCGGTATGTATTCCTCTGTCAATGCTTTCTGCAAAGCTATGGTGGATGTGGATATGACTGCCGGAATCTTCTTATCTGAATAAATGTTATGTACCGTCAGTGCAAGGATATATGCGTGAGTTTTTCCTGTCCCCACTTCCGCCTCACATAAAGCCAGTTTGTTTTCCTGCAATGCCCGGAGCATTTCAAGAGAAAGTTCTTTCTGTTTTACCCTCAGATTCATTCCATGTTTCGGTAAAATCTCATCAAATAAATAAATTAATAATTCTTCTGCACTCTTTGCCATCGTTACGCCTCCTAAAATTTCTTAGTGCCATAAAGCAGCACAGGAATAGGCTGGAAGGTACCGGTTTGGCTTTTTACTAACAAAAATGAGCTTCCATCCAGCCCATGATTTCTACTGCTTTATAAAAAGGTGCATCAGCCATCCTGCCGGTAAGCAGGCATCATAAAAGCCGCCCACATTCTTTCTCAAACGTGGGTGTGCATTTTCCCGTCACTTATGCGGGCCACTGGCGTGGAAGTATCATTATCTCCGACCGGTATCATCGCATCCTGCCCCACCACGGGCAGTAAAGCCACAGGTAGTTCCCGCTCAGGATAGTGCGGTTCTTTTCACACTGATCCGTCATGGCGTACCCTGACTTGTGCTTTCCGGCTCTCCGGCCGGTCGGATGTGTGCCTGATGCACAGATATGAAGTTGTCAAAGTGCAGTAAAAGGGGACTATTTTGAACAAAAGAAAACCCCTTCACCTAATTCGCCGCTAGGTAAAGTGGGCTGCCGAAAAAATTTTCATTTTATTTTAATATGGTAACGATAATTAGGAATTATGGGGTGGATTTCAGCAATGAAGTAAATGGGATGGAAGACAATCTATCGTTATCTGTTGGAAATACAATAGAATTTCAATATAAGAAAATACACAATTATCTTTCGCAAAAACAATTAAAGATAAGTAGGTATTTAATACTATAGACATTATGGAGTGTTATAAGAGTGGAAAAATATTTAGGTTTAAAAGATGATGGAACATATTATGCTGCTAAACGTGAAGCTGAATTTCTAAATTTTTATGAGAAAAACTGGAGCGAGATACTATCGGATACCTATTATAAGTCTGAGCAACTGGATATTGGACATAAATTTAGACCACGTCTAGTTTATTGGGGATTTATTATGAATGGTTGTGATCAATTGACTAATTATGATTTTGATATGGTTTCCAAAGTTGCTGTATGCATTGAGTTAGTGCATAAAGCATCTATTTTATTGGATGATTTTATAGATCAAGATACCGCACGACATGGAAAGCCTACTTTTCATACAATTCACGGTATTGACAGAACAGTGATTTATTCTCTTAATATTTTAAGTAGATCACTAAAAATACTAAACCATGTGTTCTACTTATATTCAAATTCCAATACTTTCATATGGAAAAGCATGAATGCATTAACTACTACATTAGAGGAAATGACGCTTGGTGTTCTTAAAGAACTGGATTTACCAGATCAACTAAACCAAAATATCAATGTTGTCCGAGAAATAATGCATTTGGAAACAAGCGCACTCATTACAAATAGTTTATTGATGGGTATGTATCTGGCGCAGATTGATAATTCAGATGCAATAAAAATTATAGAAAGAATCGGGGAAAAATTTGGATTTATTTTTCAGGCATTAAATGATCTTGAGCCTTTTTGTAATTTGAAGAATAGCGATCATAAAGGAAGTATAAACACTGACTTTAGTAGAAGCCGGAAAAATATATGTGTTTCTCTGCTATATCCGTTTTTATCATCCAAAGAAGTTGATCGGATAAAAAGCAACAAAATCGAAATACAGAACGACTTAATTATTAAATATTTCAAAAAGTATCAAATATATGAAAGTATAATGAATGAACTGAATAATACTTATGCCTCAATGCTTACTGATATAAATGAATTACAAATCAGAACACCTGAATTAGACCCACAATGGCCATCTAAGTTTACTAAATTTGTTAGTTCTGTAATAACAATATGTAAGAATAGGATATCTGATTAAATCGAGTAGGAGGCGGTGACTAACCGCCGTCCTCTCACACCACTTATCCCGACTTTATGATTATCTGGAATTCTGGCAGAATACTCCGTTTTTCTGTGAAAATATATCAAAAAAGTCGGGATAATCTTTTACATCAAACCATAAAGCTTCTTAAGTGTTTCTTCATCATCTTTAAATGTAAAATCGATTTGCGAGCTGAGAATAGGATTAAGATCTGAGGTTGCTTTTTCAATTGCTTCTTGCTTCATCCGAATATCAGCATTCGCATAGTACTTAATCGTTGTTTCCATCTGAGCATGCCCGAGCCATTCTGACAATAGAGGCATTGGCATCCCACTCCTGTAAAGATGCATGGTCCTTGAATGGCGGAACATATGCACATAGAGATGCTCTGGCACATCAGGACATTGTTTTTTTGCTTGTACACCAAACTTTTTGATGAACTTTGATACATTGTCCTAAGACATCTGAATTCTACAACCTTTTCTATCGACATAGAACAGGAAAGAGTTCCCATCACTGGCTCGATGAAATTCAGCCATATATTTATGCAGATGTTCTACGTTTTTTTGCATCAGTGGAACAAGACTAGTTTTTCCACCTTTTCCAGTCAGAACAACGTATTTTTCATCTGAACTAATATGCAGATCATTCAGGCGAAGATCCAGCATCTCCTGTATTCTGGCACCGGCATCGTAGAGAAGTATCATAAATACTAGATCTCGCCTTCCCTTCTTTGATGATACATCCGGAACAGTTAGGATTGCTTCTAAGGTTTTTTCAGAAAAGAATTCGATTTCACGCTCTGCTTCTTTTTTTACAGGAATCAATAACATTTCCTGATAGCAGGACATGACGGAAGGATTGCGTTCAGCTGCATATCTGTAAAATCTGCGTATGGCAGCAAGACATTGGTTCCCGCTCGATACTGACCAATTTCCTTCTGTTTCCATTCGTTCAAGATATTTTTCAAGCAGTTCCTTGGAGGAGTGTTGGAAACTATATGAAGCCAGTCCAATCTTCAGTTCGTTGCACGAAAAGTCAAGATACTTATTCATGGCGGTCCTGTATGACTCTATAGTGTTTTGACTTGATCCTTCGTGTTCCGCACTATCTCTTTGCGAACAGCCATTGTTTTCAATGTTTTCTGCCATGGACGGTCATTCCTACTATAGGCGCAAATGATAAAAGGAATCTGACATAAAAATCAGATTCCTTTTATCATTTGTATAAGTGAAAAACATGCCTGGGTTGATGCTAAGAAATTGATTATTCCTATGCCTGCTGAAATAATACGACTTATTAAGGGCTTTTCTGGAAAATTAGGAGTATTATCTAAATTCATCAATATACTAATATAAAGTTGCTTTAGTAATGTATTGTTATTCAAAATGCTTATTTCTTTACGAAGATCATTTTCTCGTTGTATTTTCAGCCGTAATACTATTTGATTTATACATTTTAGCGAAAGTAATAAAAAGCATGGGAAAGCAACCACTATAAATGCTATGAGCGCAATCCAAAACAACGTAAGTAAAAATAGATGAAGGTTTATGCCCAAATCCACATTAAAAGCAGAAGTAAAACTAAATCCATAAAATAAAGTAATATATAATAAACCAACTACAAAAAACATACTACTCCCCTTATATGCAGTGTCCGACAGTGTCTTAACCCATACTGTATTATATGGTAGTACTTTATCGTAACAATCTATAGGCAATTCATATTTATAAATTTTTGTAATTAACCAAATGAACATTACATACTGAGTATATCCAATTGTACAAATAAATACAATTATGTATAAGGTAATATAACAATATATTCGCATAAATAAGTCCAAACACATATTCCCCAAAAGTATATGAACAGCAATCAAAACGAATGTAGCAACTATAATAGGATATGACCAATTGGCATTGCAATATTTTTTTCTTTTTAAATAATTACGTATACTAAAAATCCAAATATCAGATGCTGTTTGCAACTCAAACTTCTGCCAAAACCTCTCAAAATAAAAAAGAGAATAATATGAAAGAAGTAATATCCCCAGAAATGCAGACTGATAAATGAAAAATAAGGGGAATTTGTTATTGGCACACAAATTTCCGATTTGCCCCACCAATACAATAAAAAAAGTAAACTTTATTAATTTACGAAAATTACTATTACCAATTGATACAATTAATGTTTCGTATTGAAATAAACGTCTATAATTATTTTTAATCCAATTCATTTGTATATTCCCATCTCAAAGAAGATAATACTGGATAATTGTGTATTTTCTTATATTGAAATTCTATTGTATTTCCAACAGATAACGATAGATTGTCTTCCATCCCATTTACTTCATTGCTGAAATCCACCCCATAATTCCTAATTATCGTTACTATATTAATTATACAAACTTTCCCAATATTTAGCAATCTTAATATACCAAATTATCGAATTTTTCTCCTATATTTATCTTATTTCTCGGATGTCTTGTCTGCAGTATCTCTTTTTCCTTCTCAGTCGTTACATATGTATATATCTGCGTTGTGGTAATCGAAGCATGTCCCAGCATTTTTTGTATGTATCTGATATTCACGTCCTCCTCCATCAGATAGGTCGCAAAGGAATGCCGGAACATATGCGGTGTAATATTTATATCTGCCTGAATTTCACCGGCATATTTATGTATCATGCTCCTGGCTGATTGCTCAGACAGCGCATTTCCATAACGATTGACAAAAAAATATCCCTGCTTCTTTATCTCATCTTCAAAGTACTTTTTGTAGGCATTCAGTATAGACAGTACGTCATTATTTCCTATTTGAAGATATCGCTCCTTTCCTCCCTTGCCCTGAATACATAACACACCGTTTTTTAAGTCTACATATTTATTTTGCAAATGGCACAATTCCGAGATGCGCAGCCCTGTAGAAAAAAGCGTCTCCACTACTGCGATATCTCTTAAAATGATTTTTTTACGCCACTCTGAATATTCTTTAATACTTCTTTCCTTATAAAGATGATTCAGCAACTGCTCTATAATATCTCTCGGAATAATTTTGGGTAAAATCACTTCCTCCCGAAACTTTGTCTTTACTTTATGGAATGGATTTATCTCTATCAGTTCTTCTTCCTCTAAATAATGAAACAGTGCCTTCACGCTGGCAATTTTTCTCTTGACTGTTTTTTGCTTATACATACGGTGAAGGTATACAAGATATGCATTCAGCATTTCTTTATCTGGATTATTTTCTCCTATTACTGTAATAAACTGTTCCAAATCCGCTCTATATGCCTTTATTGTCTTATCATCAAGTTCCTTTTGAAATTTACAATAATTCAAATATTTATTGATTTCTTCTTTTAAAAGCATTGCAAAAACCTCCTGGTTTATTTTGTAGATAAGACATATAATAATATTTAGCATATATATCTGCAATCATACATTTTTAGTTGCCATATTCTTTATATTTTCAGCATGGTAATTGTATTTATAATTGAATTACCATCAAGAATCTGCTGATTTATTATATAACTGATTATTGCCCCTTCATCTACTTAGCCAATAAATGAAGAGGCAATAGTTCTGGCTATTCCTAATTTTTTCGCCAGTTCCACCTCACTGATCTCCTGGTAGCACAGGGCATGAATGCTAGCTGTCTCCTCGTCTGTAAGTGTACGTAAGACTTCGTTCAATTTCTCCAGCATGACCGCCCGAACTGCCACATCCTCTACTTTCTCCGTTTCCTCTGCAAACTGCTTCTCTGCTTCCAGAAGCCGCTCATAAGAATCTTCCCTGCTGGGAATGACAATCATCTCTCCGGTTTCCTTATCCACCTTTGTATGTTCCTGCTTCAGATCATGGGTAAAGTATTTCTCCTTGCGCTGCCCTTTGTAATATGTCTCGTAAAGTTCCTTACTGACTTCAAAGATTTGTCCGTTCAATCCGATATAATATTTTTCTCTTTCTGCCATCTTTGACTTGCTCCTTTCCGATTTTGTAAATTTTCAAAATCGAAAAGGGCGGCGCCCGGATATTACACCTCATGAACTTCATGAAAAACAACGAGTGACACGCTTCGCGAGCCACTCTTATGTCAAACAAAAAAATCAGTGTATGATGAAATTAACAAGCATTTTGGCATTTGCCTTTTTACTTGTTTCTTCCATATCTCATACACCGCTTTTTGAGCAGTACTTTTTATCAGTCTTCTCATGTTTACTGGGATATGCTGCATTTTCCTCCATTTTTCTTCTGTAGGTTACTGCGTATATCCCAAAGTATATGGCTTTCTTTTTTTCTCCCTATTTTTGTAAAAAACTTCATTGTTACTTGTAACTTTTTGTTTTCAGGCAAAAAAACAGGTGCCAAAATCTGCTTGATTTCAACACCTGGGTTCCGCAACACACATATTACGACAGTCGCTCTTATTTCTAATACTATTTTCCAATATTATAAAGAAGCACTTTTATTCTAAAATAATTCTCTTTATCATCTATAATCATTTGACCGCTATGACGGTTGATAATATTTTCTACAATTCTAAGCCCTAATCCATGTTCATTCTTATCCCCTTTTGTTGTAAGATAATTCCGCCCCTGTTTTCTCAGATTGCCAGTATAGGGATTATCCATTTCCAAATACAAATTATTTCCAGACATTTTTGCCAGCAGTTTTATCTCTCTCTCTTCTATGTCTACTTTACTAGCTGCTTCAATCGCATTATCAAACAGATTTCCCAACAGACTGTATAAATCGACGTCCTCTAATTTCATATCATACGGAATCATGGTATCCAATTTTACGTTTATATGGTTCTTCTGCGCAACTGCCGCCTTGTAATTGACTATTGTGTCAAAAGTTACATTTCCTGTCTTTGAAAGATTATCCTCTTCTGTTAAAGTCTCTACACTTTGCTGATATAGTTCCCGTATCTTTTCATATTCATTTCGATTTAAATAGGATTCAATCAAAAGATACCTTTGCTTCATATCATGACGGTACTCCCGTGCCTGCTGCCATGTTTTACTCATTTCCTGAAGCTGAACCGCATAATTTTCCACCTGCTGCGTCAAGAACTGCCTTTCCGCCTGATACAATGCTTTTTCCTGTAATTCATTATAATTATAAAATGTAAAAAGATTTACAATCAATATCAATATGGATGCAAGCAATTTCGCCCATACATACTCATCTGTCAATGGTACAAACATCGCCATAACAATAAAAATACTGCTCACCGGCACAATAAACACCTCTAGCCAGTCCATATTTCTGATTACTATATTTTTATTCTTTTTCAAAAACAGCAGCGCAATCTTGATTTCAACAAACCAGACTAATTTTGATAAAATCGTATACATGATTGCGACATCTGTATTTCCCATCATATGTATAATATCTATGCCGCACAAAATTCCGATGAAGCAAACCATCACCTCTGACAGCATTCCTATCAGACACAAAAACAGAACCAGCACAAGTTTGATTCTAATAGAACCTTCATATAACCAGGTTAAAACGCCAAAAAAGGACACTGAAAAAATTACCATATTTAGCCATGACGGCAATTCAAAAAAATATGTAGTCACATTTGAAATAATATAAAAGGCTGCCCATACCATGACCTGTACCGCTGTTCCTGCCGGTTTTCGGTCAAATGCTTTTTCACATACATTTCTCTGCATAATCACTGTAAATATTTCTACCAATATTAATGCGATTGTCATTTTCCTTCCTCTCTCTCCCTATTTTCCAAGTTTCCTCATGTACATCAAACGTGTATTCTCCCTCTTTGCCCTGCTGATTTCCAATGATATGCCATTCTGCAGAACAACTTTGTCGTAATGGTACTCTTCTATATACCTCGGATTAACCAAAACGAATGATGTATCCTCCAGAAGTCCACCTGCTTCTTCCTCAAATTTATTTCTACATCATTCATTTTACCATAAAATGTACAAATTTTATCTATACAATATACATTTATAATTCTTTTTTCACTCATAAAATACATAATTTTATTCAGACTAATATTGTAGTATGTTTTGTTAGATTTAAAGGCAAATTTATCATCAATCTGTAATTTTTCGTAAACATCACTGATAAGCTTTTCCATTTGTGCATATGTAATAGGTTTATCAACAAATGCAAAGGGGTGTACGCTGATTGCTTCCTTACTGTATTGTTCAAAGGACGTGATGAAAATAATATTACAATTTACATCGCTCTCCCTGATCTGGCGTGCCGTCTCAATGCCATTCATCCCACCAAGTTCAATATCCAGCAGGATAATATCGAATTGTCCGCTCAGTTCTATTTCCATCAAAAGATCCATACCTGAATAACATTTTCTGATGTCTGCCCGGATTCCTATCTGATATGTAATTTGCCGTACCTGTTTTTCCTGTTTTTCAACCTCTTCTCTTATGTCATCACAAATACCTATCCTCAACATATTTCCTCACCACTTTAATCTTTGATACAACAAAAAAAGCCTAACACTCACACCGTGCAGGCTTTATATTACACCCATCAATTCCAATAACACTTTCCTCTGTTCTGCGCTCAACTGTTTCCATCTTGAAATCAGTTCTTTCTCTTCGTCTGTTAATTCAATTAGATTTCCATCTTCGCAGAAAAATTGAGATAACGTCATTTGAAATGCGTTGCATATTGCTTCTAATGTTGGAAAAGTCGGCGCATTGTTCCGGTTAAACATATTTGCCACTGTGGAATGCGACAAATTCGCTTCTTTAGCTAAGCGGTATTCCGTCCAACTGCGCTCTTCAATTAATTCACGTATTCTACCTTGTATATCCACCCTAACACCTACCCATCTGTGTCTATTATACTGCCCAATTTGATGGTATGATATGATGAATAAGTAGATATATTGTTGCCATTTTGGGTTGTATATTAAAGATTGCAAAGTAGCTTGTTCTAATCTTCTAATTCAACCTAATAATTTAAAAGTCAGAATAACCAACATATTCATTTTTCCCACTCTTTCGTCCTTTCTTCTGAAAGACAACGATATCGTGGATACACTGGCATATAATAAATTTCTGCAAAGCCGTTCACTCCATCAAGCAAAACCATTTCTTTTCCCCTGACCGGCACTTTATACATTTTTGATACATCCCAAAACATTTTCGACACCAGCAAAAACGGTTTTTCTATCACATCAGAAAACAGTGTATCCTGATTTTCTTCCAAAAAAAGAATGGTTCGCTCCGGTAACTTCGCCAATTCTCTTCTTTGAACTGCCTGATAATCCAGTCTCTCCATCCAGTTTCGGATCCTCGGCACCGGATTCCCTGTTTCTTCCCAATTCAGCCGATATTTTTTCAATTTTACTTTGGTTAAATCATGTAGTTTCACGTCAACTTGATTCATTTTTCTTACACGCATAAAAACGCAGCTCTTTCGCAACAAAAAATTGTTTTGAAAGTAGTGCGTTAATATCAGCTTATTGGAACTAAATATTCAGTTTTGATTTCGGATGTCCTTAAGTGCACCCAAATGGAAAATTTCGCCCTAGGGTCTTCAAATTAATCTACATGGATTACATCACCTTCGGTGAGAGCCATTCCGATTAATTTAATGACCGTGATTAATTTTTAGGTGGTTGGTGGCCTTAACATACATCAGCATATAATGGAATTTCCTCATTAAGAAATTTGTCAAATGTACAAGGAATTTCTAATACATCATTAGTTCCTATTTCAAACATCAAAATATTTCCATATGTACTTTTCCTTAAATCAATTCCAAAACAACGTCCAAGCCAATCATAACCAAAAATTTTAAACAAATTCTGGAATTCTGGATATGCTTCACTGACAATTTCTGTCCATTTCTTTACATTATCCTTTGAAAATGAATTAAACAGCCCATGTCCAAATCTTTTTCCACCTAATTGCATGATAAAATCATTATACAAATCTTCTGAGTACTCAATCACGATGTTCTCATTAAAAAACAACAAGAAATCTCTAATTATATCACTCTCCTTACTTTATCGTAAATTGTCCGAATACCGTTCCATCTGCTTAAAATAATATCACATATCTGCCATTTTCATCATATATTTTCGCCAACATTTTCCACTGCTGGCAGTTGGTACTCCATACCACTTTTTAACATTCCATATATAATACTGATTTACCTTCTTCTTTACGCTTCTCGTAATACGCACAAAAAGCTGGATGGGTGTACCCTTTGAGGATATCTGTATCATCTGAACCGCAAAAAAGTATATCGTCGCTTGCAATCTTCTATTACCTTGCTTGGTAGCCATATCCTTACCTTTACCGCTGGAGCGTTATGCAGATATCGGCATATGGCAGATCGAGGTTTTCTTCAAAACCTGTAAATCCATGCTGAACCTGATTGGAGAATGCCACAGCTTATCTTATGATGCACTGACAGCCCATGTGGCCATTGTGTTTACCAGATATATGTTACTTGCAATGGAGCAACGTCAAAATGAAGATCAGAGAACGCTTGGGAAGTTGTTCTTCCTTCTTGTCGATGAAATGGCAGATATTACTTTCAACAGATCACTTGGTATTCTGATGGCTGCCTTAATGGCAAGCCTTCAGGAAATCTTAAAGCTCAGTGACGAACAACTGACTGCTTTTACTGCTGATTTTGAAGCAAGATTACCAGAATATCTGCGCAATGCACTCCACCCAGAGATTGCAATGGCATAAATTACTATTTTGTTAGCTGAAATATTGAATTTTCAAGGTACGAACCCCATTTTAGGTATGAGAAGTCTTAGTATCTAATTTATAAGGTGTTACATATTAGTCACATTGAAATTGTAAATGTCCTCTCTTGGATTTTTAAATCCGCTAAACTCATCAACTTTTACAAGAGAAAATAAAAATCCTGAATTTGGATTAGGAAATCTTTTTTTTTCCTTTCTCAAAAAACCTTTTACTGATAATAAGTATTTTCCGGCAGGAACATCATATTTAAAATCTGAATATTGTATGTCACCATCCCCCGTCTTAAACGATATTGCTTCCCCACAAAATTCACCTTCATTGAATGTATAGAAGGAACCTATATCTGAAATCCAAAGTCCACCTTCTATTTTTAAATTAAATCCTTCAATCTCAAACTTTTGTTCCCACTCATCATTAAATGTATTATCATATCCTTCCAGTTTAATAAGATGTTGTCCCGAATTTATTTTCGAAATAGGAAACCAAATCCCTTCTTTTTGCATAGCTAAATATAATTTTTTATCCTTTTGAAATTTATGTAATAATTTTTTTGATCTAATTTTTTCTTTTTTCAAAAAATCTTGTAGAACTTCCATTGAAAATAAACAAATACCATAACTATATGTACTTAAAATCCTATCCATAGCACTTCTCCTTTTATATTAATAATTTACTTTTACAGAAGCTTTTTGTGCTTTTTGTGCTTCCTGTAATTCTCTTATTTTCCTCAATGCTTCCTGTGGTGTCAAGTCGTTATAAATCTTAGAATTCTTGCTAAATGGAACCTTTAGATACCCCTTAACATCAATACTCTCATAAGCTTTGTCTCCTAGCTCCCAAAAATCTTCCAGTGTTCCCATAAATTTGCTTCCGTGGAAAGGTACTCCTTGCTCAATAAGAAGACGATGAAGTTTTTGATGAAGCGCCCCCGATCCAGCTGTCTCATATGGATACCATGAATATGCCGTCAGTTTAGCCCACTCCTCAATTCCTAATTTTTTCGCAACAGACCTTGGGAAAAGGTGATGCCCTAATCCAGTCTCTAAAAGATCTTTCCAGTCCAATCCAAACGGATCAAGTTCCCACATTGTATTAAAAACATACCCATACAATGTTGGATTTCCACCTGCCAGCCCTATCGGATCCTGTTGCGTATACTGACCAAGACTTGGATCATAGTAGCGGAAACGATTATAATACAGACCGATTTTCTTTCTTATCCTCATACTGCCCCTGGAAACGAGATGGAATAAAATTCTTTTTCACCTGTTTTTGCACCCCCCATAGAATATCTAGAACCAAAATACAATTACATAAATAATTTTTACTTTAGTCCAATAAGAACCTAACCTTTTACATGTCTCTCATGGAAAGTAATCCAACTATCCTTGCTTTTTAATGAATTAAATAAAGCTGTTTTCTGTAATGCTACATATATTGCCACTGCTCTCGCTTGACAATTAATTGACTTTTGTGGATTAAATTCTATGTCTGTAAACCACTGATATTCAGATATATTCAAGTCATAGCCAAAATTTTTTATTAAAGCAGAAATATATATATAATCATAAAATGCTGTTTTGGGCTCTAACGTCCATATTTCATCATTTCTCACAAATCCCACCAACTTTCCAGAATTACAGTGTCGTTCATCTCTCTTTGCCTGTTTCGGAGACACGTTTAACAAATCTAAATATGGTCCCCCATTCTCATATTGCTTTGCTGCTTGAAAAACATTTTCCAAAAAAATACCATCTAATTCCAAAGAAAATGCTCCTATCTCTTTTCCAACCCGTACCTCACTCTTGCTTGACACTTCCAATGCCTTTTCATGTTTCATTTCATAGATAGACTGATGTAACGCTCTAATATTTTTTTGTTTTTGTGTTATCGAAAATCCTCCACTCCACATAAAATCAAAATTTTCACATATAACAACATCATCTTGAACACTCCATGCAGGGCGTTTTGCCATATTGATAACCTCCTTTTTTCATAAATAATCTCTCGGTATCTCCAAGCCACTAAACATAAGGCTTTCAGATTCCATTTTTATTAAAATCCCCCACTTTTTATCAAAAAACACTTGATAAACAGCCTCAAAAATGCGGCGCATTGCGCCTGTTTAATCAGAAAGCATATTTGTTCTAGCACAGCCGGTAAATTTTTGATTGAAGGCGATTTTTATTGTCAGATAATTACATCTGTCATTTTAACTATCAAAACTTTCTTTTTGAAAATCTCTGTAAATATTATCCTGATCCAGATGCCATTTCCAGCGACACCTAAGACCTCATTGACCGTTTTAGGAACTTGGATTTTTCATACACAGATGAACTGATACTGAATAAATATTCCAAGTATGGTCCTGCCCTAAGAACTCCTTCCTGTATGCAGCATTCTTATCTTCTTTCCATTGATTTTAAAATTACATCTTTGACTGACTGGATTGTACAGCTTAAAATCTATCCGTTATCCCTGTCTGCAAAACTGGAAGAAAAATGAATCATGATGGTGTTGAAATTTCGAAAACAAGAATCAAGTTATGATGACCGTTGGCAAGCTACAAATATGGTTGTTCCTGTGAATCCCCATGTTCTGATTCAAAGTACGAAAGAACCGTCCATCTGGCTATGAAAGCCAATCCACGTCTTATAAATATACCGCCGCGTGGCAACGTAAAAGAAAAAAATACAATGCAAGAACTTCTGCTGAACGCTCGAATAAGCGTGAGAAAATAGACTTCAAATTAGAAAACGGCAGACACCGCTCTACTAAGATGTGGTACTGCCGCCTCTATCACATCCTGATGTTACAGCATCTGGATGCATGGAATCTGCCATTTGAATTTCCCTCAGAAAGTTGGTTTTGAATGTAGCATAATCCTATAGATATCATACCTTATTTTTCGGTATAACAACAGTACTATGTCTATTTCTTGTACTCTTATTTTCAATTTCGGATAATATTTACTTGTCAAACTTCAATGCCAGAGTTTCGCTGGCATAATCAATCAGAATTCGGAGACATCATATAATGTATTTTTTATCAGTTTTACTTTTTTAAAATAGTTTCTACATTCACTCAAGTCCAACTATAAGATTAGCTATTTTATTCATCAAAAAGCTCTAATGCTTGTTCCTGTAATTTCATTCCAATATCCTCAAGCTCTCTCAGCTCTTTTTCACTAAAACCACTATTAAAGCAAAACGCACCAAAAATATCGACCATTGCCATCGCTAATTTTTTAGGTACTAATGACTTTCCTTTGTAATACTCTATTGCAAAGGAAAGTGCTTCTTGCACTTGTCCTAGCATTTCCCTGTCCAATTCTCGAAATGCTCTTAATTTCACTGGAACAGATTCCTCACTTACCAATCCAGTATATATAGTCTCTATAGCCTGCTCTATATCCATAAAAATACTCCTTTAGAAATCTCTATAATCACACTCTTCAATAACTTCAACCATTTTATATACTTATAAAATATAGTAACTCACTCTTCTATTTCTTATAAATTCATAAAACAATTACCTCTTTTTATAAGAATTTAACCATAATCAAATTTCCACATACTCTTCTTTTTTACTTTGTAAACTTCTCTAATATTTCATACTAAAAATACATTCAATAATATATTTTCAGTTAACCTGGACACGTTATTGTCAACTTATTTGCAGGTACTCTTCCTTCAACTAATACCTCTTTAGACGAAACAGCATTTGAATATGGTCTTCCTCTCTTCAATCCCGCTGCACGTGCCTTTTCTGGAGTAGAAACATCTATAATGTTTTTATTCCCTAAAACATCTGGAATAACATCATCCGTATCAAACATAACTATCCTTTGCCCTGGTTCATTCCATTTTTCAATTACCTTAGGATCTGTTGTCGTTGATATAAATTGTGCGCCATTATGTCTGCTTCCATTCATAAGATGTCCCGCAATACTCATATTTCTTCCTGGTAATTTAGCTGATAAACCATCAGATACAACTTCGTCAGGACGTAAATTTCTCCAAACTTTAAAAAGTCCCAATAAATCCAGTTCAATATTTGTATCACAAACATATCCATACAGAGTTGGATTACCACCTGCCAATCCAATCGGATCCTGCTGCGTATAACATCCTTCCTCTGGCGAATAATACCGGAAACGATTATAATACAATCCCGTCTCTTCATCCTCATACTGCCCCTGGAAACGAAATGGAATAAAATTCTTTTCACCTAATGCTTCCTCCGTTTTTACACGCCCATAGATATTCAGATTTCTTTCCCAAACTTTCTTTCCCTCTTCATCATAGGCTTCCACTGGAGTTCCCAGATAGTCACTTATAATACTGTAATTCCCATCCTTGGTGATTTTTCCTCTGGGAATAAAGTCATCCTGAAATACACATGTAATCAGATTATCCGGTATATTTTCTCCCTGCCCTGCTTCTTTTTTTGCTTTTTCCTCCTCTCGTTTTTCCAGCTTCAAAATATAATCCGCTTTGAAATCTACTTTATTTTCAGTTTTCCTTCTGCCCACTGTGCATTTCTCTTCCCATTCATGAAACAAGTTGTTTCCATTCCACAGGAATCTTATTACTTTTTGCTGCCTTCCCTCTGATACTCCTTTACTATGTATACTGGTTACTGACTTTTCAATCCTCCTGCCAAAAGTATCATATTGGAAGCTGACACAGCTTTTGTCCGGTCTGGTTACTTCCCGGAGCATGCCGTTTCCAAAATAAAGGTACGTCCATGTACCTCCATCCGGTTCTATTTTCTTCGCCAGATTTCCCTCTTCATCATAGAAAAATTGCCTGCCCTTGGTTATAAGCTTCCCATATCCTCCCTGATATTTGTTCCGCTTTTCCTTCAAGTTAATACAGGATTTCTCTAAGCGGCTGCCCGCTCCGTAAATACGATCACTGCAATCTTTTGTTTCATACAGATTTCCTACAATATCTGTACTTCTAAAAATTGTCTCAAAACCAGATTCTTTTGCACTTACTAAGTTACTAAACTGATCATAAGAATACACTGTTGTTCCTTTTGTCAGTCCATTCGTAACCTCCTTATTTAGTCAAGCGTTTTTCCCTTTAAAAACAAGGTTTTATTATTGTTTACTCCCTGATAAATGAGTCAAAGTAATGAACATTTCTCAGTAACTCATATAAAAATAGTGATATCAGGATTTATGAAGTAAAACATCGCTGTTTCTCGTTTTGCATGACCTTGTGTACACCTTTCCCTCTGCGGCAACATACCTCCCGTGTCTACAAGGATTACCTCACTTTTCCGGAGAATCCCTCGCTTACTTCATTCCACCTGTTCATAACCAAGAGGGCAACTTAACTCCTTTACAGAATTCTACCTCTTTAACTGGTAATTTATTTTCTTACCTATACTTCTTTAAAATCAATTAACAAACCATTTCTCTTGCATATATCTACGAACAATTCACTTACAACAAAATTTGTAATACTTTCTTTATCTTTCGCAATAAAAAATTCCTCTTCAATATCTCTTCTAAACTTTATAAAATTTAACACTCTCTCACCATCACTTAATGTACGATATGTTGATGCTTCTTTATCTATTATAGGTATACGTAGTATGATTTTAGCGGCATACCATTCTAAACTAACGTCTTGACAAACTAATCTACAAGAAAAAAACTTCATTTCTTCTCTCAATAAATTTCCAATTTTTTCAACAAATCGCTTAGAAAACAACAATGCAGATGGGCAAAAAATATAATCTGTTTTCTCAATATTTTCCAGTGTATAACCAGTGCCCGCAACAAACTCCAATCTTCTTCTTTTTATTTTTTCTTCATTTCCTATGTCCAATCTAAAAAATGAAAAAATTTCATCATCATTTTTTTTAAATCCTGCCATACAATCAGGATGATTTAGAGTTGTATTTATTTTATATAATTTTAATGACATTTTATCACTCCTTTTTTTAAATTTTTTTTAACTTCGCTTTGTAACATTCTAATTTCTTTTTGAATTTTCCTCTTTCCCCAATTGTTTTCTTTAGCAAGCATGCTAATTGTATCCAATTCTTGACTAATATATTGATTGTACTCACTATGAACATTGTTCCATCCCACATGGATTCCATTTCTTTATAAATCGCACCCCACTACCATTTCAGGTGCATTGTACAAAAAATACTCCAACATCATTTGCTTTTTCCTCTTTACTTAAAAATAGATAACCTATTGCATCATCTAAATAGAAGATATCTTGAAATTCTTCTGGAAAATCTCCTCCATATATCTGCATGCAAAATTGATAGGAGGCAAGTTCTAACTTTTCTTCTTGTAAAAATACAGGATTTGCACCAAAAAGAGAGCCATAATAACCATCAAATTCATTCATTTCTTTATCAATTACTATTTCTCTTGCTGAAATCAAAAAATCCGCATCATTTCTTGGAGAAGCAACAGAATGTAAAATTACTTTTGTATATCCGTTTTTTATATTCTGAAGTTCTTCTATATCACCGTTATAAACGATCGAGTCCAAAAAATAATCTTCTCTATTATAAGTAGTAAATACAGAAATAACCTGATCCTTCGGATAATTAAATTGAAGAGTTGAATTTAAAAAATTTGTAGGTATATTAAAAATAAAAACCATTTTTTCTCCATTAGGATTAGTAGGCCACTCTACATCAGGAGGTAAAAAACTTTTTCCTCCAATACGCAAAATATTCAATTCGTTATCTACCTTTTCAAATCTTACTAAGTTTGACATTGCATTTATTCTCCTTTCATTATCCTAGACATTTTAATTTAGTCTGTCTTTTATAGAATTTTTCAGCTTCTTTCCGAAGTTTTCTTGCTTGACTAGCTGGATATCCTGCTTTTCTCAATCCCCCCTGCGTAATATCAAGTTCCCTTTTTAAGTTTGGATGGAATTGGTTGCGTCCCAATCCTTGTGATTTTCTAATTTGAGTTTCCCACCAATGAGCTCCTCCAACTCTAGTATGATGTACATTATCAAGAGCAATTGCAGGATTACCTGATAATCGTACTCTTTGACTAGTAAGTTTCTTCTGAACTAAATATTTATGACGTATTAATTCATGAGCCTGTAAACCATCCCCAACATGAACACTGCTATTTAATCCCCCGTAAGTACCAGTTTCAAACAAAATTGCCAAACCAAATGGATCAAGCTCACACAATGTATCATAAACATATCCATACAGAGTTGGATTACCACCTGCCAATCCAATCGGATCCTGCTGCGTATAACATCCTTCCTCTGGCGAATAATACCGGAAACGATTATAATACAATCCCGTCTCTTCATCCTCATACTGCCCCTGGAAACGAAATGGAATAAAATTCTTTTCACCTAATGCTTCCTCCGTTTTTACACGCCCATAGATATTCAGATTTCTTTCCCAAACTTTCTTTCCCTCTTCATCATAGGCTTCCACTGGAGTTCCCAGATAGTCACTTATAATACTGTAATTCCCATCCTTGGTGATTTTTCCTCTGGGAATAAAGTCATCCTGAAATACACATGTAATCAGATTATCCGGTATATTTTCTCCCTGCCCTGCTTCTTTTTTTGCTTTTTCCTCCTCTCGTTTTTCCAGCTTCAAAATATAATCCGCTTTGAAATCTACTTTATTTTCAGTTTTCCTTCTGCCCACTGTGCATTTCTCTTCCCATTCATGAAACAAGTTGTTTCCATTCCACAGGAATCTTATTACTTTTTGCTGCCTTCCCTCTGATACTCCTTTACTATGTATACTGGTTACTGACTTTTCAATCCTCCTGCCAAAAGTATCATATTGGAAGCTGACACAGCTTTTGTCCGGTCTGGTTACTTCCCGGAGCATGCCGTTTCCAAAATAAAGGTACGTCCATGTACCTCCATCCGGTTCTATTTTCTTCGCCAGATTTCCCTCTTCATCATAGAAAAATTGCCTGCCCTTGGTTATAAGCTTCCCATATCCTTCCTATAGTTCATTACTGTATTTCTGAAAGATGACAACACAAAGATACCATTAGATATGCTATTGCAATACCGAACACTGCTTTCACAACTATAAAATACCCCACCAACAGGTGGTTGAAAACATCGCTATACTGTCAAAATCTACCGTTTTAGCATATCGTTTAAAATTAAATATCTTGCTTTACACGTCAATATAGGGACATCATACAGCAAAAAATATTATTCGAGTGAACCAAACAGTTCATCATAGGTATAAGTCACTTCTTCCTCTTCTTCCTGGGCTTGCAAATATGCCTCCCTATACGCCTCTGTTAATTCTGGTGCATTTATATTCTAATATATTGCAAATCATTGTCACTCTTTTGTAGACAGCTTTAATAATTTTCCCCCCCATTATAAACTATAAGCTCTATTAAGTTATAATTATTAGTTACATTTACACTAGACTTTCCATCTTTTAATAAAATATCATACCCCAAAAATTCTACCGTACTTCCATCCCTTTCAACTGTTGGTCTCGATTCATCTTTTCTTCTTTCCCTGCCACATTTCACTGATTAACCACTTTTTCATACTCTTCGCAATATAACCATTCAGCCTCTTTAACACTCCACTTCCGTTCCAGAATCACTTCGCCCGTCTCCCTGTTGACAGCATAACTCATGCTATACTGATTGCAAATGAACATCCTCACTGCCTCATCCGAATTTCCAGACAATGTTTCTTTTCCAATAAAATCTTTACCGAAAACTCGACCGCCTAAAAGGTGGAGGATCGAACCTTGCGCTTGGAAATTCAACATATTTCCTCTTTCTACTTGTAATTTGCTCATATATTATTACATTCCCAAATTAACAACCTCTCCTTCTATCAATGCAAACTCTTTTTCAGGCAATAACGCATATGTAGCAATATGCGTCACCTTATCCTCATCAAGTTTTATAATATTCAACAAATAACTATAGTCTGATACATGATAAACCCTAAAAGTATAAATACTATCTTCAAATTCCTTCACCCATAACTGCATCAATCTTATTCCCGGTTCATACTCTTCCATACTCAAATTTTCCATCTTTACAAATACATCCTCTTCCGGATTAAAATAATAAAACCTAATTTTTAAATATTCCGCCGTGCTCATATTAGATGGCTCATATTCCGACTTACTCATATATATCGGTAATCCGCAATTTGCAATATCAGCCATGTAAACAGCTTCTCCTGTCTCTAAAACCTTCTCTGCTTTTTCTTCATCACCATAATATTCATCAACTGTTCCTTTCCCATAATCAAGGTATTGAGCTGTCATAAACTCTGCTCCTGTTTTCTCTAAATAGTCTTCTATACTCTCTCCTATTTCTGACGTCGCATTTGCATTGAAATACAACTGTCTCCGTGTATATTCTTTCGGAAGATATCTTATCAATAAGTTTTGTGTCTCTGGCTGGGAATCTAATTTATGCAATCGTACTCCATCGTACTCTTTCAAATTATAATTACAGGAAAGATATGTATAATAATATGAGTTTTCATATTTTATAACTCTCCCCATTCCCTCGTTTTGTGTTTCAAACTTACTTACCAAAACAAATTCACCATCAATATAATCGTTCACAGAAACACAAACTCCCCCATTCGAACCACCTGTACCATATTCAAAGATATATTGTTCTTGCCCATTTGACCCTGATATACGAAAAATATTAATAAGGTGCTGTGGCACTAAATAAATTTCCGGCAACATTCTATATACATCTTCCAAATTTGCAGGCTGTTCTTCTACATCCAACAATTTTGGAAATAACAGATAAAGTTCTTCGATATTCATGGAATATTTTACCGCCCCAAATGTATTTGCCAACTTTTCATATGCCTTTTCCAGTTCCTCCCTATCACCATTACAAGAATCATGTAAAAGTATTTCTGTCATTGTAACCAATTCTTCTGGAAAATCATTGGTTGCGTCTGCACCTGAGATTGTAAATGTTCCTTCACTGCTTGTATATCTGCTCAAATATTCATTCATCCCAAGTTCTAATAATTCGATCCCTCCAACTTCCAGAAACTCTCTATCTAACAAATCTGTGTCCAAAGTCTGATATTTTGAATCAGTAGTATCCTGTTCCGTTTTGTCAATTTCTGTACTTATTATGTTCTCTTTAAATATATTACAGCCATTACACATCAACAATGCACTAATTAATATTAGAAAAAAAATCCTTTTCATCTTCTTTTACTCCTAAAATAATTCAAAAGCCTAATTCATCTCTATGTGGTTTCAACGCCTCATCCGCACCATCAATGAATTTGTACCCTTTAAAAAATAAGTATAATTGATTTATTCTGCGTCTATTCCCCTCATTACCAAATTTTTTTACTGCACCGACTGCCCCTTGCAAATCTTTTCTTAAATAATAATATATAATTTTGTCGGGATTATCTATAGATGAACTGTATGTATAACCGGTATCTGCCGTCGCAGATAATCCTGTATTAAACGAATAATCAAACATTGCTTCTAATTCACGTTGTGAATAAATAACTTCTTCATCTGCTTCATCTCTATACGCCTCAATTGCTCTATTAACATCTGGTATATATATCTCTTGGGCTAATACATTAAGTATCTGTTTTGCATTTTGGAGTGTAATAGCATATTTAGAATCTTCCGAATACTTTACCCCCCTATCATATAAATCTGTAATTATCGTATTTATATCATCTTCCGTCCAACCTAAATACGTCTCTAAGATATCCCAATTTCTTGTAGTACTATCGAAAGTAATTCCCGGTCCCAGTGTAACATTTTTTCTTGATTTAGCTTCATCATTATCCTTCTCATCTATATAGGGATACAATTTGGTTCCCTCTGCTTTTATCAGCCATTCTATATATTCAGTACTTAGTTGTTCTAACAAATTACCTTTATTTTCATCATCCTCATTCCCACTTAGCACATCCACTATTGTAATTATTCCCCCATACTGGCAAACCAAAACTGCATTACTCAATAACACCGAAGCATCTCTATGTGCATTTGCTTCCACCAGTAAATCCTTCTTTACTTGTCTCCAACCATTTTCTTCATCGACAAGTGGAATACAAATATGTGGGAACTCATTATAAATTGCCTTTATTGCTGTTTTTCCATCTACAGTATTTGCCACCGTCATAGGCAGCCGATTACGATAATTTGCTTCCGGACACAGGCATGAACCAAAATTATGTATATTTTCGGGTCTGCAATCCAATGTCGTCAGTAATGGCCATATACCTCTGTATATTCCATAATCTTCAAAGCAATCTAGCTGCACAAATTCAGTTCCATACTGACATCTAAGTTTTGAACCTCTTGGTACATATTGAGGTTCCGCAACTATTCCACGATAATGCTGATACATACTCATCAATTCACATAATTGCTCTTGACGCTTCTTCTCTTCTTCTGCCTCTTCTTCACTGCTTAAAGAACCATCATTTAAATATACAAAATTTCCATACCTATCAAAAACTGACATTTTGCTCTCCTATATTATTTTTTACTATCTCTTGACAAAATTACTGACGACCTGTTTAACAAATTGTTGTATTTCCATATTTTTATTCATTTTATTTTGTTTCTGACTGGAATGCAGATAAGATCCAGTAGTCATCTGCAATTTTCTCACTTTAAAACTCACCTGATACTTTCCGCTTTTTTTATTCTTTGTTATAATTACCTTCTCTAATCCCGGCATACTTCCAAGTGCTTTCAATGCACTACTGGCACCTTTGGACGTAGGATTCATAATAAGAGGCATTGCCCCCAAAGCTTTTGGAAGATTTTGCTTAAAATCCGGTGTCACCCTTACATGATGCTGCGGAAGGGGAGTATATGTATTATGCTGTGTTGCCCTAAGATAAGTCTTTTTCCCGCTTCCATTAAATTCGTCTCCCATATGAAAAGAACTCTTTTGTTTTCCCACGTTCATCTTCCTTTCCCGCTACATTATTCTCTATTTACACTAATACTACCTACTATATCCAGCCTGTCCATATAATCCCCAGCCAATATCTCAATTTCATCTTCAAATATTTCATATCTTTCCTGGATCTTTTCTGCAGCTTTATCTGACAATCTTTCTAAAACTTTAAAAAATAGCTTCCAGTCATCCAAAAGAAGTTTTTGTTTTATATATAACAATTCATACTCTTCTATCCTGATATATTTCTGTTCCAGTTTCTTTCTGACATTTTCCATGTCACTATTTATATTTTCATATATTAAATCCGGTTTCCAATATACACAGGACATATGCTCGTCCAAATATAGCATGGAATTACTCAATCCCATAGATATTTCGTAAGTTCCTGTATAACCACTGGTTCGTAAACGTTGAAAAATAAGATATCTTATTTTATCCTGTTCCTTATCATTTTGTTCACCACACCAGTTTTTTATTAATATATCTAAGTTCTCCACGAAAGCTGGAAATAACATACTATAATGCTTGTCTAGATATTCCCATTTAATCTTTCTTCTCTCAGAACAATATTCTTGTATGTACTCTTCAAGCTCTTTACAACGCATCATAGATTTCTCTTCCCCTTTCTCAATGCACCAAATCGCTTATACTGTTAAATCCGTCCATTCAATTTCGTTTTTTATCCTTTCTATCCCATCTTCATCTATATACAAGAATCTTTCGGTTAATTTTTCCCAAATATCTTTCGTCACCTCTACATTGTCAAATACATACTCATCACCTTCGTCATATTCTCCATTAAAATTTTTATCATACTTCGTAAATCCAATACTAAAGGTTTCATTTCCATATGTATCAAAAATATAATAGCGATACTCATCAGACAAAGGTCCCGCCCCAAAATCATGACTAATGAATGCACCATTCTTCAAAGCATAGTAATGCGGATAAGGTGATAGATTTTTATATAACTGCAAAGCACCATTTTTATACTGGAATATGTAATAATATCTTGCTGACTGCACATGAAGTTCCGCCTCTCCATTGCCATTGCAATCAAAAACAGCATATTGGGTATCATACCTCTTATTTGGCTCCCCTTTAGGCGTCGTAATAAAATCAATGTCTATGCCATCACATTCTATTTTTCCTTCTAAAAATTTTTCATACACTAACATTGCCTGTTCTGCGAAATCTTCTGAAGAAATTTTTCCGCCTTCCTCCTCATATATCGAAAAATCTCTCATGCTCATCACAACTATAAAAAATAAGAAAAGTAATAGAACTACCAGATTCCTTTTCATACTGTGGTACCCCTTTTCAACGCATTTATATTCTAATTTATTGCAAATCATTGCCACTCTTTTGTAGACAGCTTTAATAATTTACACCCCATCATAAACTATAAGCTCTATTAATTTATAATTATTAGTTACATTTACACTAGACTTTCCATCTTTTAATAAAATATCATACCCCAAAAATTCTACCGTACTTCCATCTCCTTCAACTGTTGGTCTAGATTCATCTTTTTTTCTTTCCCTGCCACATTTCACTGATTAACCACTTTTTCATACTCTTCGCGATATAACCATTCAGCCTCTTTAACACTCCACTCCCGTTCCGGAATTACTTCGCCTGTCTCCCTGTTGACAGCATAACTCATGCTATACTGATTGCAAATAAACATAGGTCCATAGTTGTAAGTATAACAAGCCGTGTAATGTGCAAAAACATAATACAGCTTATCATCTGTCAAACCTTTACAACGGAATTGCTTTATGCAAGGCAGTTCTTCGGGAAGCTGATATACGTATACCGACTGTTTCTGCTGAATTGTTCTTGCAACCATCAAATCATAGTCGTAACCATCTGCCGGATACAAATAATAAAAAAGTGTTTCCGCCGCCTCTTCCTCCGACATTTTCCCATCTGAAATATTCTCGTTAAAATATTTTTGGATGATTTCTCTTTCATATTCTTTATTATAAATGACTTCATAACTTTCACCTTTTTTTAGCCATTGACGCTCCAAAAGGATTTCACCTGTTTCTCTGTTGACAGCATAATCCGTATGATATTCATAGTAATATCCACACGAAAGAGCATCCGTTTCATACTGTGTATAATGTGAAAAAATATAATATCGTTCATCATCTGTTAATTGTTTGCATTGCAGCATTTCATGCTGATTATTCTTTTGCTCCGGCGTCTGATATAAGTATACCACTTGTCCCTGTACTACAGCAGAGGTCACTATGGAATCATAATCATCGTCACAACCGAAATTTATGTAATGAAAAAGAATCTTTACTGCCTCACCTTCTGTCATTCTGGAAAAATATACATCTTTGACAAAGAACCTTATAAAAATTACTAATCCTATTACTATTGCAACGAAAACTAAACTCATTTTATAAAATACTCTTTTCATATTTCCCCCAGTCATGCATCTCTATACTTCTCTATTAACCGCTTTTCCTCTACTTATATCAAACACATTCACTGACTGACCGCTCTTTTATACTCATCACTATACAACATCATAGGCTCTGTATCATCACTCCATTGCCATTCCTGCAGCACTTCGCCTGTCTCCCTATTAACAGCAAAACTTGTAGAATAGGAGGAATGAGTAAAAAAAGGTTCAGCAGTAGATGTGTAATACTCCGTATAAAATGAAAAAACATAATATTGCTTATTTTCTGTCAGACCTTCGCATGACAAAATTCTTACATAAGGGTACTCCGCATCTCCCGGAAGCTGATATACATACATCGACTGTTCTCCTTGAACTGTTCTTGCAACCAACGTATCATAATCGTAATAATCACTGTCTGAATACATATAATAAAAAAGTGTCTTTGCCGCCTCTTCTTCTGTCATTTTCCCATCTGAAATTTTTTCATTAAAATACAACTGAGTAATAACATTTTCATATTCTTTACTATACATCAATTCATACCCTTCATCCGTCTCTACCCATTGGCGCTCCTGTAAAACTTCACCTGTCTCCTTATTAACAGCATAATCTGTGTGATAATTATAGTCGTATCTATATGAATGAGCATTTACTCTATACATCGTATCATGTGCAAAAATATAATATCGTTCATCTCCTGTTAAACCTTTGCTATAGAGCATTTCATTTTCAGTAGGTTCCTGTTCCGGCGTCTGGTATGTATATACCAAGCCCTCACTTGTCATACCAACTGTCACCATGGAATTGTAATCATAATCTGAATATATGTAATAAAAAACAGCCTTTGCCGCCTCTTCCTCTGTCATCTTGGAGTTTGATTCATCCCTCTTCTCCACTGTTACCGCTTGCTCTATCATCTTCGCCCTTTGCATGTCTTTGCTAGCAAACCACATAAAAATTACTAATCCTATTACAATAGAAGCCGAACTTATTTTATAAACTGCCTCTTTCATATTTTGGGTATAACTCCTATTATCGTGTATTCATTATTATATTTTCTCTGACTATCTCTTCCATTTTTACTTTCCTTAAACGTCACCTTCGTCGTCACTTTTATCCCTTCTTTTTTAGCATTATTTTCAAAAATATCCTGTTTCAAACCTTTAACATAATTTGTATACTCTGCCGTTACATCATCATAGACAAATTCACTATATATTTGTCGAACTCCAGAATTCCAATTGTTATCATCCGCATAGACTCCAGATATAAATGTTTTTGAAAGAAATGACAAACGAGGAGTCTCCCAATTTAAATAGTGTAAGATATCATCATAATCTTTAATACCTGCGTATCCTTTATTGTATGCTTCTGCCCTTGCCTTTGAAAAATCTCCATGAAATATTATATATGCAATAATTTTTCCTCCCAATAAATCAACGGCCTTTTCACAGTCACTTTCAAAATTAGTCTCAGCACCATTTCCTCCATCTCCTGCTTTATTATCAAAACTTGTATTAAAGCTGCCAGTCCCTTCTTTTACAATAATAGCCAACAATAATCGTGGATCAACTTGTACCCCATAAGAATCTTCCATTGATAATTTCAGACATTCACCCACACTCTCCAAAAAAAGTTTCTGTGGATAGAGTCCCAGTTTTTTACGGCTTGCAGTGACAAACTCTCTGTTTTGTTCATCTCCATACATCTCTCTGTTTGTGCGATGCACTACAGCAAGGATTGCCTGCCCCTCCCTCTCTTTCTGTGTCGGAAAAAATAATGTAACTTTTGTTCCCTCTTCCGGCATACAATAGCACAGATTATTTGTTTCCGGTGTCCATATCCACGGATATCCCTGCCCCTTGTTGGCATCTATATCCAACTGTATGTAATCTTCTACTATTTCTTGATAAAATTACTAACTACCTGTTTAACAAATTGTTGTATTTCCATGTTTTTATCAATTTTATTTTGTTTTTGGCTTGAATGCAGATATGAACCCGTGGTCATCTGCAATTTTCTCACTTTAAAACTCACTTGATACTTTCCGTTCTTTTTATCTTTTGTTATAATTACCTGCTCTACTCCAGGCATACTTCCAATCGCTTTTAACGACATACCCGCATTTTTTGATGTTGGATTCATAACAAGTGGCATCGCCCCCAAAGCCTTTGGCAAATTTTGTTTAAAATCCGGTGTCACCCTTACATGATGCTGTGGAAGAGGAGTATAGGTGTTATGTTGTGTTGCCCTAAGATAAGTCTTTTTTCCATTTCCATTAAATTCGTCTCCCATATGAAAAGAACTCTTTTGTTTTCCCACGTCTATCTTCCTTTCTCGCTATACAATTCTCTATTTACACTAATACTGCTTATTACATCAAGCCTGTCCATATAATCCCCAGCTAGTATATCAATTTCATCTTCAAATATTTCATATCGTTCCTGTGTCTTTTCTGCAACTTTACTAGATAATCTTTCTAAAACTTTAAAAAATAGTTTCCAGTCATCCAAAAGAATTCTCTGTTTTAAATATAACAGTTCATACTCTTCTATCCGAATATATTTCTGTGCCAGCTTCTTATTGACATCCAGCATGTCACGATCTATATCTTTAAATATTAAATCTGGTCTCCAATATACACAGGACATATGTTCATCCAAATAGATCATGTCATTACTCAATCCCATAGAAATTTCATAAGTTCCTGTGTATCCGCTGGTTCGTAGTCGTTGGAAAATAAGATATTTTACTTTATCCTGCTTCTTATCTTAGTGTTCATCACACCATCTTTTCATTAACATATCTAACTTCTCCACAAAAGCAGGAAATAGCATACTATAATGATTATCTATATATTCCCATTTGACATTCATTCTATCAAAACAGTATTGTTGTATGTGACTTTCTAATTCTATATAACGGTTCATCCTTTTCCTTTCTCATTAACTAGATTTCCACTATTTAACTGCTTTTTTATACTCCTCATTAAACCCCTCACACTCTATATCACTCAATTCTGGTTCTCCAATTTATTCTTTGGAATACCTAAAATATAATATCCATGAAAAGATATTCCTTTTTCAAAAGGGAAATAAATATATAAATACTGTTGATCTAACCCAATATTCTGACTACTAAAACAGTCAAAACCTTCTCCTGTCGTACTTGCACTAACTTGTTCTTGAAACGTTTCCGAAAACTGTTTAATTACATCCGGGGCATGCGCATCTTCGGAACTAAATTCACTGTAAGTTCCTGCATATACCTCAAAATTTCCCGTCTGCAGCGCTTGCAGTACCTCATTAATGTCTGCAAAATCACTAAAGTAAATGTATTGCCCTTTTTCTATATCAATAGTAACCGGATATTGATGCGTATAGGACGGTCCTCCCACACACGAATCTATAGAAAAAACTAGACTTATATAATCATTATCCAACCACAGAAGATCATAATCAATTACATCGCCTGCATAGGCATGTGCATCTTGAACTTCCTCTTCCAGCTGTGCAACGGCTTTCACATATGTTTTCGCATACACAGAAAATGCAGCATCTTTTAAAAGTGAGTTCACTTTATTTATGTCTATGTTCAAACCGATACCATCTTCCAATTGTGGATAATTTATCGTTATATTGTATATATTTGTTTCATTTCTTTCCCTTCCAAGAGAGTATACATCATTCTTCACTTGTAAAGTTCGCTTATTCTCCATGCTGTTTAATACTGTATAAAAAACAATCAAGCTTATGAGCAAAATACCAACTATTCCGCAAAATACCTCTTTCCTATATATTTTTATACTTTTCTTAATCTCTCTATTCTGTCTTAACTTCATTATCAAAGACCTCTCATATATTTTTAAATGTTTTCCCAAATAAACACTTAATCACACTTCGAATTTTTTCTTATCAAATAATGTTATTTCTGACTTTTCAGAGTATTTACGATAAAACCAGTTATTCTAAACTATCTGGCAAACCAAGCGATTTTCCCGTCAATATCTCATAAAAATCATTAATGTATCCATTTCGTTCAACAAAAGTTCCTTTATCCCCTTTATTGATTGCTTCCGAAACAGATTTCCAATCAAGTTTTGCAACAAAATCATTTAAATTACACCCTTTGGGATTACCTTCAGTCCAAAACCATCCCGCCGACTCCCAAGCATATTCCCCTATATCTATTACCCCCACTTCACCTGGCTCAATGTCACTTACATCCTTGTTATACTCTCCACCAACTACTTTATATCCTCTTGTAACAATCTCATCATCTTCTATGTATTCTGCAAACTTTTCATAGTTATATCTTCCTGTCAGATGAATATATCCAGCTCCTCGATATAATTCACCATCATTACCACCTTTGTTTCCCAAGCCACTATTGTTACTATACCTATTGTTGAAATATTCTTCTGGATCATCTCCAGAAAACATTTCCACAGTTCTGGTTCCAAAATTACTCTCCTTGGCAACTTCTCCCATAAAAAAAGCTATTTCCTCATTCGAAGTAATATTATATTTTATTAACACTCTTTTCAATTCTTTGATTCCTGCCTCCCTCTCTTTACTATTAATTCCAATAAAAAAACCAAAATCATCTAAGTTATCTAAAGAAATCAACGCTTCGCTTGAAATATTTTCTTCATCAGTTTCTTTTTCAGGTATTCCTACTACCGTTATTTTTCCTCCATATATGCACGTTAAAAAAGCTCCTGAACGTAGTGCCTCAACAAAATTTTCACCCTCTGCTATAAGTAAATTTCCTGTTACCTGTTTCCAATTTCCACATAAAACAGGTATACATTTATACCTTACCTTTCCATGCTCATCCGGCTCACCCTCTTCACTTGGATGAGGAAGTTTCTCACTATATATATTACCGCATTTACAAGTACCAAATGAATAGATATTCTTATTGACTTCACAATCACTGCATGTCATAAGCGGTTTTTCGTTCGCAGCAAGTATTCCATGATCTTCATAAGCATCCAATTGAACCATTTCCGTTCCGTTAGAACAGCATATAGTTGCTTCTCTTGTAACATATTCCTCTTCTTGTACACTACCTACTTTATTTAACTCTTCGTAAAAAGCGTAATGCATCGCCATCATCTCACATGCGGTATCTTCATATTTTTTCTTAAAAAATCCCTTGAAAAACTTTTGAAGCCAATTTCCCTCCAATTCAAAAGTAAAATCTCCCGCTATAATGGCATCTCCATTTTTCTGTACCCTCTCTTCCGGCATAAAACTTTCTCCCTATATAAAAATTCCGTTATGTTTCTTACGTATTTTCAATCAGAATTGCGAACTTGTTTCGCAATTACCTATAAATAGTTTCCACTATTTAACTGCTTTTCTATACTCTTCATTATACAACCACTCACACTCTATATCACTCCATTCCCGTTCCCGAAGCACTTCGCCCGTCTCCCTGTTAACAGCATAACTTGTAAGATAATGATAATGAGTAAAAACAGGTTCATAACCATGAGTATAATAGTCTGTATAATCTGCAAAAATATAATATTCCTGATCTTCCGTCATACCTCTACATGAAAAATTTCTTACACAAGGAAACTCCTGATCTTCTGGAAACTGATATACATATACCGACTGTTCCTGTTTATATGTTCTTACAACTATTGAATCATAATCCCCCTCATCCGAATACATATAATAAAAAAGAACTCTTGCAGCTTGTTCCTTCAGCATCTTTCCATCTCTTTGATTCATCGTAATTTTTCCATCCCATCATATGTAAAATCTGCACATCCCCATTTTTATCGATACTGAAATATCCTTCTGCACTGCTAGTCCACTCCTCAAACGTGCAAATAGTTTCATTACATTCATACTCATCATATACACCATTTCCATTACTGTCATTCCGGTAAAATGCAATTGTTTTAAACGCATTTCCAGAAAACTCAAATTTATAAAAGGAATAGCTTTCTTTATTTTCTTTTGTATATTTATACACAATCACGCCATTTTTACAAACATCATAACATTTTAATGTTTCTTCCACCTGTTCATGAAACAAAACAAACAGCATATTATTTTGATATGCAAGAATATAATAATCTCCCAATGTCTGAATATGTAACTCCGGTATATGATCTCCATTTATGTCACACGTCAAATACTTCATACTTCCATCATCCATATCTGCTATCGTACCTCCACCAGAATTTTCCAACGCTCTCTCTCCTGACAAAAACTCATCATATGCCCTCATTGCCTCATCAGTATTCCCATGCAGCGCTTCTGTTCCAGTAAAATTTTTCCCGAAAGCTTCCTCATACGTTACCATAGTAACAGGGCAATCAAGCATTGTAAAAAAGTCTTTTGTCACTTCATCCCATTGTTCCTGATTCAGATGCCCGCTCATACTTTCATCTCCGAATATATAAATTTCATATTCTATTCCAGTCTCGCCATAATAAGCAGTAAAATAAATTTCATTCTCCACTTCTCCTGCCTTATTCAATGTTTTATATCCATATCGGGTATTATTTGCACTCGTAGAATTACAGTATCCTATCTGATTCGAACCAAGAAGTACTTCATATTCGTTCAGCCAGTGATAAACTTCCACTTTTTGTTCTTCCACAAGATACTTTAATATGCAGAAACCATTTATTCCAATATCCATTAGCAATTCTGGAAGTCCATCCCCATCACAATCAATAAAACGATATCTTGTTTTTTTTACAAATTGTTCTATAAACTCCATGTCATCTAAATCCGCTATCCCTCGTAGATGATCCCGAAAATAGACAGCCTTTTCTTCTCCATACTCCAATGGCATCTGATTTGTAATGATCCTATAAAAGTTCTCTTTATATGCCAGTTCCACTTGATCTGTATAAATCTCCCAATTAATCGAATATTCTTTTGACGAAAAATCAACTTTCTTTACTGACTCACATATGTTGCTGCTGTCCTGTTCGTTTGTATAATTTGTTTTGTTTTCTCTTACTCTGTTTTCCTCTGTTTCAATCTTTTTCATTTTGGTTTCTGCTGCCTGTTTATAATTTAAGACACCAACCAGCAGAATTATAACTACTATTCCTATCGTCCCCATATTCACAATCTTTCTTTTCAAAACAACCTACATCCCTCTCTCATATACAATAATATCTATCACAACATAATCAGACATATTCCCATTAATATAATTATCTTCAAATTTAGGTTCATTGATAAATTCAATATAAGATCCATTTCTATGCTTACTACCATCATCTTTGCTTGAGCAGTTAGGATACGCATCCCCTGTTTGAAATACTCCATTAGGATATGTATGAGCTTTAACATCACCTATAATACACTCAATATAAACTTCACTCTTATCCTTACTGTTTTGCAATACCACATCTATTTCTGTGCCATATTTAAATTGATTATCTGAAATTGTCTGCTCTTCTACGGGTTGCTCATTATATCCAGGGCTTAATATTTCGGGTCCTACTGCCACCCAATACCTTCCTTTTTCATTTACAAATGCCCCATTGACATCTGGTTGCTCACTTACCTTTCCTCCTATATTTTTATATTGTTCTACAGCATATTTGTTTATAGTCAACTTTCCATCCTCAGTAGTATACTCTTCATATGAATACCAATCTACGTTAGAAATTCCATCTCTTTTTATATTATTTTCTTTTAATTTCTCTCTTTCTTCTGTTCGTATATCTATTTCTACTCCACCCGTTCTCGTTGGTTCTCCTTCATATGCAATAAGCCATGAAGATATTTGTATTTTTTTCCTTTCTTCGGCTTCTTTTTCGGGTATTCCTATTACCGTTATTTTTCCTTCATATATGCACGTTAAAAAAGCTCCTGAACGTAATGCTTCTACAAATTCTTCCCCTTCTGATATAAGTAAATCCCCTGTATCCTGTTTCCAATTTCCACATAAAACAGGCATACATTTATACCTTACATTTCCATGCTCATCCGGCTCACCCTCCTCACTTGGATGAGGCAGACTCTCACTATATATATATCACCACATTTACAAGTACCAAATGAATAGATATTCTTATTAACTTCACAATCACTGCATGTCATAAGCGGTTTCCCGTTTTCAGCAAGTATTCCATGATCTTCATAAGCATCCAGTTGGACTACTTCCGTTCCGTTAGAACAGCAAATAGTTGCTTCTCTTGTGACATATTCCTCTTCTTTTACAATACCTACTTTATTTAACTCTTCGTAAAAAGCATAGTGTTTCACCATCATATCACACGCAATATCTTGGTATTGTTTTTTAAAAATTCCTTTCAAAAACTTTCGAAGGCAATTTCCTTCCAGTTCAAAAGTAAAATCTCCTGCTATAATAGAATCTCCATTTTTGTATACCTTCTCTTTCGACATAACGCTTCCCCCTATATAGAAAATTCCGTTATAATTCTTCCTCAATCGACATAAAACATTTCTCAGCTATCTCTCCCCACTCATCCTTAAATTGCATTGGACAATTAAAAATTCCATGCAACACAGTTTCTCTCATCTTCACAAGATACATTCTGTTATAATTTTGTCCATCTATAAGATAACCTTTAAAATCAAACCAACTCATCTCATTTCCATGTTCCGTAGTCACATCATTTACCTGCTTTTTAATCTTTATAGATGGATTAACATTACGTAACGCATTCTGGAACTGGCTGCTCATCACTTTCGTGTCCCCTTCTTCCATAGACACAGAAAGTATATTAAACCCAAAATTTACCATACTGTCCAAACTGGTAATGATTAAATCTGGTGCATTTTTTGACGGATATTTCATATCTTTAACCAAATCTGGCATAACAATAAACTGTTCCGGCAGATATATATGAATTTTCGTTTGTGGCAGCGTAATATTCGTAAAAGTAATTAATTCATCTCCCACATAAATACCTGTTTCTAATGTTGTATGTTTTAAACGCTCCAGTTCTCTCCTTGCCTCCAAAATCTCTTCATCAAAATATTCCATCGTTATTCTCCTCGCTATCCCTGGCATATATTCAACTCATCCGGCGTACTGATTGTAATCCTGCGTGCACTCAGCTTTACACTTCCCTGTGCAGAAATACTAACAGTTCCACTACTCCCCGCAGAAATAAAACTATCTGCAAGAGCCAAATTATGATTTCCCTGGCAAGAAAAATCTACGCTGTCTTTATACAAATGTACTGTATTTCCTTCTTTCGTATTAAAATATCGGTTCTTATAATCTGTATTTTGTTGTACAGAATTAGGCAGAGAATGCAGTACAAATCCTTCTCTCTCGTCTTTACTATTAAAGTATAAAAGTACCTGAGTTCCTATCTCCGGCATTGCATAAAGTGCATTCCCCGTTTCCGGATACCAATCGTAAAAATAGTCTCCTGTAGTTTTACCACCATCAATATCCAAAGCAACTTTTATCTGTTCTCCTCTTGTTTCTACAACCGTCCCCTGTAATCCCAATCCTACAAATTGGTTCTGATATATGGTTGAAATGGAAGCATTTTTCTTTAATATATATTTAAAATTAAGCTCCCCACGTTCAAAAGATGCTTTTACTTCCCAGATTTGCAATTCCAAGCCGCAAATTTTTGCTTTATCACCGATTTCATAAAATTCCTTACTGTCTATCTCATAATAGCTTTTCATTGTATTAGTATCAATTTCCCGGTACATATTTTCTACATATTCCGTTTCCGAAAATTTTGCAGCAGCATTTCCTTCCCTCTCTCCAAACCAAAGATTAATTCCTCCTGTCTCAATGTCAGGAAACAAATATGCTCCTACCTGACTCGCCATCCGCTTTGCAAATCCCCACGCTGTTTCATTATACTGTATTACCGGTTTACTTATTTTTTTATTAATTCCCTCTGTACAAATCACCTTGCCGCCAGCATTCTCAACTGTCTGCATAACAATATCTGCATAAGTACTCTCTGTATTCTGAAATGACTTCGATTCTACGCACTGATCTAACTTATATGACCCCGATGCCGCTTGTATCTTGACTCTTTTGGTTTTTCCAACAGCGCACTCGTGTACTTTTATTAAATACCCGCAGAAAAGTACCCTTTTGCTTTGCTTTTTCTCCATCCATATTTTAATTTTACTGTCGTATAATTTATCCGTTATATATTGTGCATTTCCATTTATGTAACCTTCCAACCCTAAAACTGCATGTTGATTTGGCTCCCATACAAACTGAAACTTTTCAATTAATACAAACGGTATTTCACATTGCAGCTTTAAACTATCTGTTATCCTTATCTCCATAATATTTCCTCGCCGCTGAATCACTTCTTATTTTCATCCATACTATAGTTCATTATAGTTTAATCTGTGCCCCACTCATATTCAAATCTCCTCCCAGACTCATCTCAGTGTCTCCCTGTTTTAGCTTTACCTTATTAGGTGCACTTAACTCTATACCGGAACTTGCACTTGAGATTCTTAGTGCCCCTCCTGCCGATAATACTACCGGACCTCCACTCACAATCTCTACTCCATTTGAATCAGACAATTCAATGTATGTTCCGTTATTATTTGTCAGCAATATTCTTCCGGGAGCCAACTGTATCTCCTTCCCCTCCCTGTTTCTCCAAAACTTGCATTGCGGATTTGTTCTTAATCCTCCATTTCCCTCATGATATGCGCTGATAACATATGCGTCCTGTTCTTTTTCTGTTGGAAAATATAGCCTGATTTTATCCCCTATTTCCGGCATACAGTACCAACCTGTTCCATCCTCCGAAGAATATACCGTAGCGTACGGAAACCAACGCGCCCCCGTCCGCTCTCTATTTTCATCACCAAAAATTTCTATTTGTACTTTCTCTTCACTTACATTTCTCACAACTCCAAATAACGATGCTCCAGAATTTTCTGTATGATATATCACAGGTATCTTAAATCCTGATTTTGTACGCATATAATAAGTGTGATACAAAACGCCGCCTTTCATCTCCGTAATAATTTTCCACACAATTAACTGCTTATTCTGAACCAATCCACAATCTCCGAGATGATAAATTTCTCTGCTTGTCCATACATATATCATAGTATCGACTGGTGAAAGTTCTAAATTTTTGCCTTTTTTTAACCAATATTCCTGCACATCATAGCATGTATCATATTCAATGTTATCACCTTTTATTGTATTCTCTCTATCCGGAAGTCCAAAGTAATAGCGGGAAGTCCGTGCCGAACTATCAGCAATCACCACCGTCTGATTTATACTTGCTAGCCGTTTTATAAAATTCCAATCCGTTTCCTGATACTGCATAATAAATCGATTAATAGCTGTTCCCTTTGCAACTGACATAATTCCGTCAGCATTATAATTTTGATTACATATATCCAATACCTCACTATAAGTCAAACTTTCAGATTGAAAACTGCGCATTCTCTCTCTACAATCCATCTGAACCGTTCCCGACCGAAGAACTAATTCCATACGGCACGTTTTATTTTTTATTTCCATTCGGATAATTGCAATAATCCCATACAATAAAGTATGTTCTTTTTTATTCGCTACAGCAATCACCCGAACCCAGGGATTGCTTTCCCCTTTGTACATATACTCATCTTTCTTTTTAAATGGAATCTGACCTGACATTTTAATATACGCATGTTCATTTACTTCTTCCACACTTTGATAGCTTTCAATCTTTAACTGTTCAAAAGGATGAACAACTATTCTTTCTTCCCTCATCTTTCGCTCTCCTTTATTAATTAGTATACAGTTTAACTTCTTTTATGCCAAGACCTGTTATTTCTCTCCACAATAAACTTTCTGCCAACTCGAGAGAAATGATTGTATGTCTTTTGAATGAATCCCGAATCCAAAAAATTTCTTTTTTTAAATTTACCTCTTCCTCTTGCATTAAATCTTCCCTGTTCCTAATCAAAAGCTTTTCTGTTTCATCAAATACTGGCAAATAATACAATTCAGATTTTCCATTTAGCTGATCAAGAAGAATAACTTCTCTATAAAAGCATCTTTCATGATACATTTTAATAACATCCATTACATTCGGTGAAAGTAATAAAAAAGGAAATAAAATAATATCTGTAAAAATAGTTTTTTCAGATGATTCAATAACAAATAATTCTCTTTTAGGCAAATCAGGATATTTTTTTATACAAATATCTCTCACATCAATCTTTCCATACCAATTCTTTACTCTTGGTGCATACTTGTGTTCTGGTGCTTCTACTATCTCAAAATATTTCAAATTACACTCTCCGTTTCTGTTCTATCGACTAATCTACAATAATCACTTTAGAATTTACTTTTTCCCTTTTGAATTTTCCCATATTATCCACGATATTCTCCAGCTTCTCATATACCATTTGGCTATCGTACGACATGATATTAGCCACTACAGCTTTCTTCATCTTATTACTTAAATATGCCGCAATCACTTTTCGCTCCACCCTCCCCTGTGTATTCCAAACCAGACTGCAAAATCCAAAATCAAACTGATCCTTCTCCTCCATGTTCCAAAGCTCTTCACCAAACTGCTTAACCACCAACGGATGCAGCGTTTTCTCCCCAATTCCCGCCACCGTAGCACAGATCAGATTTACCGTATCGTACTCCGTTGACATATCCGCAAAATTCTTATAACTATCCCGCAGCACCGAACCCTCCCGCAGATAAAACCGACACATTTCTATCTGGTTCTCCCCCAGTTCCATCTCTTCGTCCAAAAAGAATCTAACCCGGTATGCCTTATAGTCCAGATTTGTCTCATCCTCTGAAAATTCTGCTTTCAACACCTGCCACCTGTTCTTCGGCTGATAATCCACTCTCTCCTCTTCCATCATCAGATAAATAAAATCGTGAAATTTCAACATTCCCTTCCCAATGACAAGCTGACCATCTTCCGCCCGTATATCACAGCCCTTTAACAGGCCATCCGTATACTCCGAATAATACAACTGCCATCCTGCATAGGTGTAATCCCTGATATCCCACAAACTTTCTTTTTTCAAAATACGCCTGCCCGCAAACACCGGAACCCTGATTTCCATGAAACTTCACACTCCTATTTCTTCCCGTCAAAAAAACTGTTCACCCAGTTATCACTCTCGAAACTGAAAAATTCTGCTTTCCCCAGATAAAGTTCATCTATTTTACAGTAAACCGGAACAACCTGAAATCCCCATTCCTCCTGTTCTGCCCATACGAAGAACTTCACATCTCCATTCTCAATACTGTCCGTCTCTTTCTGTAGAATATGGGAACCATAAACCGCCTCAATCTCCTCATAGCTTTTCTGTGAAAAATCTTCTTGCCTGCATACATACTGAAAACGGCAATGTTCCTCCCCGTCCGTATTTTTCAAATACAGCGGAAGAATCAAATCCTCCATATTCCTCGAAATAGTTCCCGCCGTATCCCAGTCTTTAAAACCATCCACCAGTACCACTTCTTTTCCATTATGGGTATAAGCGGTAATCCGATAGGGGAACACAGCTTTCCCATTGTTCAGGTGAATATCTGCCAGCCCATATTTCCGGTCACGCAGATATTTCAGCGCCCCGTCCACACAAGTCATCTTTAATTCAAAATCTGCCGCATCAATATTCGCCCTTTTCCGAAACTGTATCATTCTCCCCGGAACGAACTCTTTTAACGCATCCTTGAACAAATCAATCTTGCAGGACTGCCCCGTCAGCTTAATAAAGGAAAAATCCTGTATTCTTCCGCTGTGGTATAATTCCTCCATAAATTTCTGTACAATGCCGTATATCTCGCCGGATAACAGCAGCTCTATCTCAAAATAGTTCATCATCACTTCCGGTATCATCTTTTCCACCGTAAGGCTGTTCCCTTTCCAGAAAGACAGCTTCCACTTATCCAATAAAACAGTATTTTCCCTCTGCTCCTTCTGTTCCGAAGTTACCGTGACCTCCAACGCTCCGACTTTCCCATAAAATAGTTTTTTTATCTGTTCCGCTGTATTAAATAAGGTATAAAAATTATTTTTTACCTTGTAATATTCGCTGCGGTTATATCTCTCAAAATCTGCAAAACGTGTCGGCAGTGTCTCTTCCGCTTTCTGATATTCCTGTTCCAAATACTGATAAAACTCCTTTACTCCATGCGAATCAATAAAACGGTAAATATCCGTATCCATGTATTCTAGAATTTCTTTCACACTGCTTACATTCTGATTTCCTTTGGCACGCACCAGTGCGATTTTCAATATCTGCATAATGCGGTATGTCAGGTTATTTCCGCCAAAGTCCGTATCGCCGTTTTCGTATGTAGTTTCCATATAGATTTTGTAAGCGGCTCTGCGGTCCTGAATGCGAAAACGATAAGAGCATAAATCTGTTGTCCCTCCTCCACAGTCTATGATAAGCGCTTCATATTCTTCATTTTCTTCCAAAGTATCCTGCTCTAACATATTAGAAATGGTGTTATATAATACAGCCATTCCCTCATCGAGCATCGTTTCCTGACCCGCCATATATTCCGGCAGTATCTCCCGGAACATTCTGCGGAAATAATGCTTCTGCTTCACCGGACTTGAGATATGTACCTGAGAAATGCGGCATTTAAAACGGTTCTCCGTTTTTCTTATGATATACAGGAAAAATCGACGTAAAATCTCCGCCCGCTTTACCAGCCTCCGCCGTCCCTGTCTGTCAACAATTTCTTCCTCTTTGTCATATTCCCCAATCCAGCGTTTCACATCATAAAAGACACAAAAACCCTCATCCACATAACTTGCATTTGCCAGCCTTATCGCATCATAACCGAACAGCAGCTTGTAATCCTCTTCTTCCACTGCCAATACTCCAATCACGCTAGGCAATAGCATACTTTCTCCGTTACCATCCTCAAAAGCTGTATAATTTATCTCATTTTCCCTGCAATTTTTTACCGCAGCCTGCTCTCCGACATTTTCAAAATAAGCAGAATCCAGATACACCCCGGCAGTGGTATTTACAGAACCAAAATCAATCGCCATAGGCAGCATCAGTGTGACAGGTTTTCTCACCACAAAATCAATCAGTGGTATACTGTAAACCTCGATATGCTCCGGCAGTATCGTCTGCTCTCCATAGTACAGGTGATACATACACTCTGAGTTCTGACGTCCCATGCAGAAAATCCTGTAATCTTTTCTCTGCGTCTCCCGTGTCTCTAGCTCCGCCGCCTTGGTAAGATACAATTTTTCCTGTTTTCCCCCATGCTCTTTGAGATTTAAAATCGCACAGAGCGTCTTATCGCTTCCTATTAAAAAGGCATTTGTTCCTGCCAACTCTTTCTTATAAGGAATGGTATAGTCGTCATAATACTCGATAGACAGTCCCTCATAAGCTAAAATCTGGGACTGGCAGTATAATTCTTCACTGGGCTTTATTACAATCCTGGTATTTTTTAAAAATTCCTCTACCCGCTCTTCTCCCCTTTTTTTCCTGTCACAGATAAGGAAGTCCTGTCTTTTTCCCATGTAACGCATAATCGTCTGGATCAGTTCTTCTTTATCGAGAGGGTGTATCACACCGTTCATAATCTTTTCACGACGGCAGATTTCCCTTAGCTGATAGGTGGTCATCAACTCCAGTTCTGATTTTTCATATTTCATTTCGTTTTTCCTTGTATCCGTTCCGGTTGCCTCCATACCTATCACCTCCGCCTCTATATTAAAAGTACCTTATCTAATATCATAGTTTCTTCTATTTCCAAAATTCCGAAATGTTCCAGATAAAAAACTTCTGTCCTCACTCCTATCGGTAAAAAAGTGTCTAATAAAAATTGAACCCTTTTCCTTTCTTCCTGCGTTTCTGCACTTCCAACGTAAATATAAAGTTCATTGGCACAATCCATGCTGACGTATATCATGGAATTTATATATATCTCCTGAAACAACCATTTGAAAATTTCAAGATAATTGCGGGAAGCCACCACATCCATGAGAGCCAGTACAAGATATCTTTTTTCATACCGTGAAAATAACCGCATTGCCGCCTTTGCCTTACTTCCAAACTGTCCGCTTTCCAATTCCTCTGCTAAGAACTTAAGATAGTAATCTTTTTTGCTCATGCCCATCCTCAAGTCCGTCAATGCCAGATAATGAAAGACTGTATCCACAAAGATTTCCCTTGTCTTTTCATATCCCTTTTGGTTAATATCCAATATCTCACTGAAGATATCAAAAAAGCGGTAAAATGGATTCACCTCTACGGCAGTCTGCTCCACTGTCTGCGTATTTAAATCGTAAAAGGAAACCTCCAGATATGGGCTTCGCACCTCTGCCACCTCATACCGCAAATCGGCTTCCCTGATTCCGTTTTTTTCCGCTGCCAGCACAACCTCCCAGATATACTGCATACACTTAAACTCCTTTGTCCTATGTCCTGTCTCCCTGTCGTTTTACAAGGCTGTACCGCCTAACATAAAATGGTTAAAGGTGCGAATCCATCAAAATACCAACACACTTATATTCACAGACAGATAGCTGTATCTGTGACACGAAAAAACGTACCATATCTTCGCAAAAGTTCTTTTTCTGTCCCTTTCGTGTGAAATACAATGCCAACGTTTTTCTTGTCTCCATCGGGAAAACGGTATTTCCCAAAAATGGATTCATATCCCCTTCCAGACAGGACTCCGGTGGTGTTTCAAGCACCTCACACTTTTCTAACTCTACATAAACATTATGTTCAAAGCTCTGTACCATCCAAAACAACTCTGTCCGGCTGTCAAGGGAACTTTCCTGCCGTTCTCTGTAATTTTGAAAAAAACTGCTTTTTCTGCTGTTGCTTAACATTTCGCAGGTATACCCATGGGAACTTGTATCTGTCTTTTCAATGAAACGATATGCTTCCCAATCCCGAAAAGATTCTTTCAGCGACGTCATAATAATTTTATCTTTTTCATGCCTGACTTTAAGGATATCTTCATTGATTCCAAGCATATATCCGCTGTCCAAATCATAGTTTTTTAAATCCAGTTCATGTTCATAATATTTCTCATCAATGCACGGAACCATAAATTTACGGCACTGAAATGTGAACTTTTCTATATTCCATAACAGCAGCATGTCATTTTTAATATCTTCCTCATAGCTGCCAAAATCTATTTTCAAACCGTTTCCATCCGTTTCCCCGTCCGTATCTATTTCATAAAATCTATCCAGATATCCCGTATTGACTGTTGTCCAGCATATCTTGTTATAGACGAATACCTGATACAGCTCCGACAACGCCTGCTGATAACATTTTGCTTTGCGCACCCGGACGGTATAGGATTTGCCGCTGTCATCGACCCCTTGAAAATCTGCTGCTTTTTCAAATTCTGCTTTCTTTTGATAACTGCCCGCAAAATAGATAATGCAGGGCATTGCTTCCGTCTTCTCCTGCTCCTTATCCTCCTGCACTAATACAGGAATAACCGGATACAGCGTTCCATTGATGGGGTCATAGTCCTTTTGCTTTATAACCGTCATAGAAACTGCATATTTTTCATTCGGAATCTCTATTTCCCGTTTGATTTGATTTTCCAAATCCAGATACCGTTTTTCCATCAGTTCAAAAATGGGCACAAGACCTTCCAACAATATTTCCCTTGCGTCCTTCCGCTCGTCCAGATCCTCTATTTCTGTCAGCCTTTTTCGTATGTGCTGCTGTAAATCTGTAATACTTTCCACAATGTTCACCCCTCTGTGATCTGCATATCAATATCGCTCAAAATTCCCTCTATCCTCTGCACATCTTCATCACTCCCAAGTTCCTGATAAACCGATTTTGCAGACAGATACTGTGATTTTGCTCCCCACAAATCCCCGGACTGCCGGCAGGCTTCTCCCTGGCTTTCATAGGCAGCCGCCGTATTTTTCTGTTCCTCCTGTTCACTTAACTTTTCTTCTACGGCATCCAATTTTTTCTGTGCATCTTCCTGTCCCGCCGTATCCGCTACTTCACCATACTTGGCAACTGCCATCGTATAATAAACTTTCGCCCCAACATAATCTTTTTCCAGACATGCCTTATCTCCTGCTGCCACCATCTCCGCTGCGGCAACTGTCTGCTGTGCCTGACTGTCTGCTTCTTCCTGTGCCGCGCTCTCGGCATCTGCCTTTTCCTCATAAAGCTTTTCCAGCGAATCCATAACAGTCTGTTTGCCCTCCGCATCATGTACGGACAACGCGGCTTTTTTTGCCAGCAGATACTTCTCTTCCGCCCCATCATAATCGCCCTGCTCTAACAGGGAATCTCCAAGGTTTATATAATCCTCCACCGACAGGAATACACTGATATTCTCCAACTTATTTTCTATGTAATCCGTCCCTACATTGTCCGCATATCTGGTGCGATCCAATGCAGAAAGATAGTATTCTTCGGCCGCTTCATAATCTGCGCTGCTGTAGCTTTCATCTGCCAGTATCACAGTCTCTATCACAAAGGAATATTCCTGCAGACGGTTTCTCATACTGCTGTCTTTCAGCTTTTCTGCCAGTTTCTGCGCCTGCTCGCATTCCTCCTTTGCCCTGACATAATTTCCGGTATTGATATATTCCACCGTATTGGTAAAATGATAATTCATATCCTCAGTACGCTGCACTTTTCTATCACGCAGAAACCACAGCACCACACCGATAACGATTGCCGCTATGACAACAATAACCGTAATCATCACTATTTTTTTTATCCGTTTCCGCTTCTCTGGATTTTGGTATACTTTATTTACAAAAATAACTGCCAGCGTATAGTTGTCCAGATTCTCCGGCTGTCTTGAAAGCAATAAGTCCTCGATATTATCCACCGTTGTCTGCACTTCGTTGTCAGCTTCTGCAAAGACATCATCCAGTTCCGCCTCGTCCACATTCTCCCAGATTCCCCTTGTATACAGAGCAATCATGTCGGTTTCCGCCAGCTTTATCTTCTTTGAAACCACGGGCTTAAAATTTTTCTGTCCCAGATAGGCATAAAGATTATTCCTCTCTTCATGCTGCATCAACTCATCTTTGGCAATTTTCTCCTGCTCCACCATCTCCTGGGCAAGAGACATATCCCTCGTCTGACGGTAAACCGCCCCTCCCCGGTACATGCGGAGCCTTGTGTTCCCCACATAGCCATATCTCATCTTCTGGTAATCCGTTACAACCACTGTAATAGATGCCTTTAACCGTCTGTCACTTTCTTTTCCTAACAATGCCCGGTTTGCCCGCTTTAACAATCTCTTTACAGCCCACTTTGACAGAGATGGATTTTCCTGAAAACTAAGAATGACAGTCTCAATGGCAAGCCTTGCGCTTTCTACATCCGTGACCTCCGTAATTCCGTCTGCGATGACATAGCAGGCGAACTCATCTAATTCCACATACCCAAAATAATCTCTGTTTTTTAACCTGCTTCCCTCTTCGGAAATAAACCGTGCCTCAAAATCACTGTTCTGTTTTCTCATGTCATTTCTCCAACTCTTATCAGAATTACGCTGGCATTATCCTTATCGCCTTTTTTCTGATTTACCAGTTCCACCAAATCAAATGCCATTCTCTTACAGCTTTTCTTCCGGGCTAAGCAGTCTTCCATCTCTTTCCATGTCACGCTCTCCTGCATTCCATTACTGAAAACTGCCACCACATCCCCTTCCTGTAAGCGAACCGGCTTGTCGTAGAACTGCATTTCCTTAAAACCGTCTCTTCCCAGGTAATTGTAAATTCTTTTTTCCTGCAGCATAGACAGGGCATCTTCTCTTGTCAGAACGCCTTCCACATACTTATCCTGTGCCAGCACATCTACGGTGTGTCCCGTTCCAAGGGGAACCAATTCCTCATTTCGGAATACTGCAATCTTTACATTCCCGACAATCCCGTAAAACAGAAATCCTCCCTGTATCATAACGGCGCTGACTGCCGCCATTCCTCTTCCCTCATCCATCTGTTTTAAAATTTCCCGGTTTGCCGTCTGAAACGCTTTCTTAAAAAAATAGGACGGGTGGTCTGCCATGTTGTACGTTTCAAAAATTTCTTTAAAAACCCGAATGACTGTCTTAGCAGCAATTCTGCCGCCCGCTTCTTTTCCCATTCCGTCTGCTAAAACCGCCAGTAAACCATTCTCATTTTCTTCTATTGTAAAGTAATCCATCTGTATTTCACGGCTGCCGATGGTCTTGCAGGCTCCCGTCTCATATCCCTCTCTGCTGCTCCGGAATACCAGACAAAAACGGTACAAAAATGCAATCCCTAAGAAAGCGCATAAGATACAGACTGTCAGGTACGGGACATTCATTTATCGTCCTCCCACATATAATGCTCCCCGCAGAAAGGGACAAAAAGGAATGTGCTCTCCCCCATCTCAATCACGTCATATGCACTTAACGGCTGCGGCAGATAGACCGCTTCACCGTTCAGATAGACCAGACCGTTGCTGTCTCCCGGCAAAATCATGTTCTCCCGTTTCTTCGCATCAAATACAATCACCGCATGATTTCTCCGTGCGATTTTGTTATCCCCCAGAATCTGAATGTCCATATCATCTGCCCGTCCCACAAAATTCTTTCCGTCCATGACCCGGTAATCTTTGCCTCTTCTCGGACCTTTTACGCATACAATCCAGCCGCAGACCGGATTCTCCTCCTCCAGAAAAAGAATGTCCTCAATTTCTTCCTGCGATTTTTCCACTGACTTTTTTTCTTTCGTGGCTGTCTCAATATTGCAGTACGGACACACTGTTCCATATCTCCTGCTTGAAAAAAGATGTCCGTTCTGACAGCGAATTAAATTTCCACTCATGTTTTTTCCTCCATATGTACACGCTATTTTGCCCCTAATCTGGTATTCCCGATAAAAATAATATCGCCTGCGTTAATCCGGCAGGGATGCTCCCTTGACACCTGATACACTTTGCCATCCTTCGCATCCTGGATTCTTACACCGTTTCTGCTTCCTAAATCTTCAATATACCACTGCCCCGCCGCATAATTTAACACGGCGTGCTGACGGTCTGCCATTCCGCCATACTCTGTATTCTGAAGATTAATGTCCACGTTTTCCTTATGCTCGTCCCGTCCGATTAAAAGGGACGTCTTTCCGCCAATATGCCAGGCTGATATTTCGTTTCCCTCTTCATCTAACAGCAACAGTTCCTGTATTCCCCGCCCATTTCCTCTTTTTTTCTGTCTGCCGGACAGAGAATCCGTCACTGCCAGCAGCAAAAATGCCAGAAATACAATCCCGCAGACAGCCATAAGCGTATCCCGCCCCCTGCTCTGCTCCATATATGTAAAACATAGAATTATAATTGCAGCGGAAAGACTGCATATCATCATGTCCATGAAATTTTTCTTATTCATTTTCACCTCAATATCACCGCAAATCTGCGTCTGAAAAATCAAATCGTCTTTCTCAACGTTTCAATCCCATATAACGTTCAAATAAATCTGTCACATCCATGGGATTAATCTTTTGTTGCGTGCGATTCTCCTTTTTCTCACTCTGCTTTCCCATGGAAAAAAATCGTTCAAATTCCTTTTCAATATCTCCCGGATCAATCGTTCCTCCTCCGGTATTCTTTCTGCCCGTCCCAGCACCGTTCCTGCATGTCCCAGCGCTGTTCCTTCCTGCCGCACTTTTCTGTTCTTTCTGCGCTGCCCTAGCGTTGTACTCTTCCCTCTTTTGTTTATCGCTCAGAATCCGGTATGCCTCTCCGATTTCCTTAAACCGTTCCTCTGCCCGCTTATCTCCCGGATGTGTATCGGGGTGGCATTCTTTTGCCGCTTTTCTATATGCCTTTTTTATGGTGTCCTCATCAGCCGTTTGCGAAACCCCTAATACCTGATATGGATTCATATTTGTTCCAACCTTTCATTCATGGCAATAGAAAGCCCGTAAAATGCGCTTTCTATTGCCGATTTAAGGCGCAGGCTGTCCTATTTGCTGACAATCTGCGCCCTGCTGTTATGCTGAATAATTTCCTTCTACCGCTACAGAAGCGATTTTGTCTTTCTTCTGTCTGAGTACTAATGTGAAGGTTCCGGTTCCCTCTACATCGCCAAACTCTTCTTTGTAGTCAAGCACAAATGCGTTTGGGAAACAATATTTTCTCTCCATTACGCCGCCTGCCACATGCTCTACTGTCACCTTCCGATAACAATCCGCTTTCTCCGCCGGAACAACGGACCATAATGCCAGCTTCCTGGTACTGTCAGTAATATCCCCGTCCAAAGCCGCTAAAATCTTTCCGGTAATTACCATAGTTGCGCCGACATCCTTCGTTCTCGCATTAGAATCCAGCGGAATATCAGTAGTAACCTTTACGCTTCTGACACATTCCTTCTCCACTTCAAAGCTCTCGCTTCCTTCGACTTTTACTAAAAATGACATAATTTCCTCTCCTTTCTTTATTCACCGTAGCCGCCTTCGATCTTCACCGCATCATTCTCGTCCTTTTTCTGCTTGATGTGGAGGTAAAATGTACCCACACCGGTTTCATCATCCATATGCTCCTCATATTCCATGACAAACGCATTGGGGATTGTGTACTTTCTTACCACCTGTCCTGCTGATACAACATCGATCTGTGCATTTCTGTAGCAGTCTGCCTGCTCGGACGGAACCTGAGACCATTTGGATAATCCAAGTGTTCCGTCTTCTCCGTCTGCTCCCACCTTATACAACATTTTTCCGGTAATCTTTACTGCAATGCCAAAATCTGTAGCCCTTGCGTTGGAATCTGTTGCGGAATCGGAACTGAACGTAACTTTCTGGATAGTTTTCTCGTCCAGATTGATGTTCTCTGCGCCTCCACTCACTGCTAATCTAAAACCCATGTTCGTTTCCTCCTTCTTTTCTTTTAGACTTTATTTAAAATGTTCTGTCCTCGCTGTTGACCCGGTTAATCTCGATTTCGAGATTCTTCACGTTACCGTTAAATGCGATATCAAGCGTGCAGTATCCCGCTGCCTCGTCGATGGAATACCGGATATCGTCTCCGTTTCCGATAATCGCATTGATGCAATCCTTCTTCTCCATCCATCTGCTTCTCTGGCTGGTAGGCTTGCTGGAGAAAAACTCCACAATATTTTCCTGCTTAAAATCGCCTGTCGCTAAACGCATCACTCTCTGAATGTAAGTAGTCACCTGTGTCTTATAGATTGGCTCATAACTCTTTCCGTCTGTCAGCAGGTTACGTGCCTTGTAGACCATAATGTTCTGGATATTCATATCCTTAAGCACTGCATTTTCGGAAGAAAATACAAATCCGAAATTCTTCCGGTTGATATCGCTCTTGATATCGTTGGTGTATCCTGTAATCTCTTTTGCCATGGTAGTCCGAACCTGCAGTGCGTGATCTCCTGACTCAATGTCAAACCGGACACCCGGAAGCTCATCGTCCACGTTTTTCTTAAACACTTCTTTTAAGTAGTCCGGACTCTGGTAAGCTGCCACCAAACCGGCTGCCACATAAGCAGCTCCTATGTAGACACCATCAATCCAGATTTTCATAACATCTTCTTTTTCTTTAGACAGCGCTGCCGTATTCTGCTCTGTAATGTACATTTTGTTATCCAGAATGACGCCGGACTTGTCTTTTGGTATTACGGTAAAATTCGGGATACAGGGAATTGCATATTCACTAAAAGGCTTGCCAATCAACTGCGTGCATTTTGTTTCATATTTTTCAATTCCCTCTGTCGCCATAACATTAAAGGTGGTCTTATCCCCCGTCTCATAGCTGAAGAAACACTGCACTTCATAATCTTTCAGCGCATCCAGAATCCGAACCAGCGATTCCATGCTGTTCACATCCTCTTTCTCTACGTTCTCATTTCCTTTAAAACGCTCCTTTACCGCCTTCAGCTTAGAACTGCTGTTTAAGGAAACCGACGGAACAATGGCATACCAGATGGTATTCTCAAAATCATTTTTTGCGTTTACCGTATTGAGATATGCTAAAAGTCGCGGAATGTTGCTGCTCTTTGCCAGCATATCGTTGCTCACATTCGATACCACCAGAGAAGGTTTCATTCCCTTGCAGTTTCTCGGATACTGCTCGAAGAAAGCCCATACCCCCATGATTTTTTCCACCAACGGTTTTACTGTCTTGATAAAATCATCCTTGCTCCGCTTGTAGAACTCAAGGTAAGAATTGTAGTTCGCTACTTCTTTCTCAATATCTACCACACTCTCCATCGTAGATGCCAGCGGACAGAAAGTTCTTGCAACCAACGACATAACATACTCATTTCCGTCCTCGTTCAAATCCATATAGTCTTTCTCGATTGCCTGAATCAGTCCGGCGTTGGCATTGTCGTCTAATACCATCAGCTCTTTTTTGTTTTCCTTCGGCGCCTCTAAAATCTTAAGTTCTCCGTGTTCATCCATACTGAGCACGCCAATGCTTAACGGCGCTTCGTCTTTTTTCTTCTGTCCATCGCCCAACAACAGCCTTGTCTTGATATCCTCTATCGCAAGCGGCAGCATTGCCATTACATTGTTGTAATTGACACTTGCTTCTTCAAACATCAGATTCAGCTTATCTGCCGTATCTAACTTCTTCGGATCGCCGTCCTCAAGTTTCGCATATTCGCTGTAGGTATACTGAAGTTCTTTTCGGTTCTGTCGGATATCGTCCATGACCTTTTTGGGTGAAATCATATCCGTCAGTTTCTCAAATTTAAAATCTACGTTGATGCTTCCCTCCGCCCGCTTTGCCTCAACAAGCGTCATCAGCATTTTCAGATAATCATTCTGGCGGTTCAGATGAATTTCACTCAGTAACTCATCTTCAATCGTTTCCGGTTTTTTCAGCGTATAGATTACTTTCTGATTGTTTGCGTCAAAATACGAATACACCACCGGCTCAAATTTCTCCAAAAATTCGTCAAAACTTCTCACCAGCAAGGCATCGTTTATTTCTTTGATTTTGTCGTCACTTACGCTGTTTACCCCCCTGACGTCTCCAACAAGTGTCAGAAGATTCAGCTTTTCCGGATTGATTTCCTCAAAGAGAATCGTCCTGTTTGTCTGTGTTATTGTATTCACTTTGTTCCTCCTTACCTTTCGCTTGGTTTCATATTTTTATAATGAAGTTCAATTTCTGTTCCTCCATTATTAAAAATCAGCAATATTTTTTCTCCATAGTATAAAGAATACTTTCTCTCCCGTTTCAAAATCTGGTTTTCTTTTACGATTGTTGCATAACCACTGTTTTTGAAACACAGTGCATGGTCTTTTCCGCCAGTAAACCTGATTTTATCTGCATCCGATAATTTATAGTCAATCCCGCAGCGGTCTTTGATCCAGTCAAAGGATATACTTTTTCGTGATTTTCCGAATAACTTAATACTGCAGGGCGCAACGTCGTCTTCCTGCTCCCCCTTTAACAAATATACCGCCAACTGTCCTGAGAAATCATATTTCGGCAGCACAGGAGGTTCCGACTTCTCTATGATAATGGAACCCGTCTCACCATCGTTTTTTTTTTGCTTTTTCCTTTCATATAAAACAGAGAGCAAAAGCACCACTGCACATAAAGATATAATTACAATCCAAAGAACCGTATAATCAGGTTCCTCCTCTACAACCGGAACTGTCAATTCCACCGTATCTGCCGTTTTTATGTAATGAACCACATTTTCCGACGGCTGAATTGCAATTTCCACATTCACTTTTGCCGTCTCGTCTGTCTGATACGGAACCATCGCCGTGCCATTTTCCACACGGTAAGACGCTTCCTTGCCATTAATCAAAACAGAAATACTGTCTTTTAAAGTTTCCGAATCCAAAACCGGCTTCTCCTGATGGTTTACAACATTTACTTTCAGGGTAAATACGCCTTCCTCCGAAGTATAGGATTTCTCCATATCAGCTTTTAAAAAATATTCTTTTATCAGATAAGTATGGACATTTCCTCTGTTTTCCAGAGAATAGTCCATTGTAATCTGCCGTTCCAATGGATTTTCCAATTCAGCAACCGCAAACTTGTTTCCCTGAAGCATATTCAGGCTCTCACACTGTCCTGCAACATGAAAATCCTCGATGTTTTCCCCTGACACGAGAAGTATCTTTGCATTCTGCATATAAGTATCCTGCAGATCCACTGTCATATTTCCTTCTCCGGAAACCGCCTCGCCAAGTTCTATTTTTTCTATCTGTAACGTCTGGAACAGATATTTTGCAGTGATTTCTTCAATCGTCTGGTTTTCGCCTACTGTATACTGCTCTCCTGACGTCACTTTCGTTCCATACGAAACCTCATTCTCCGTCTTATCATTGGGGATTGCAAACATGTCAATTTTTATTCCCTGTTCTGCAATCTGATCCACCATATTTTCAAACTGCCTGATTGCAGTTTCTGTTTCGCTTTGATCCCGCAGAGAAATTTCCCCGTCGGAAATAAATACCACTCTTTTATCTGCCGCCGCACTGTCAAACATATCAGCCGCCGTTTCCAACGCCACCGCTGGGGTGGTATAGCCCTGCAGTTCTACCGTCTCGAGTGCATGTCTGGTTTTCTGGTTAATATTTCCAAAATCTTCCTCATAAACAATTTCCGTGTTATATACCAGCAATGCCACTTCGTATTCTTTCGGCAACGCCGACGCTATCATGCATGCGCTGTCCGCTGCCTCAATCCACTGTCCGTCTCCCTGCATTGATTTGCTTGCATCCAGCAAAAATATAATCTGCTTTTTTTCGGTGATTTCATTGATTTCATTCTTCTCCGCTGCCAAAACCCTTGCCGGAAACAGCAAAGAAAGCCCTATGAACAGCATTGCCAATTTAATTGTTATCTTCTCTACTTTTCCCATTTTTCTCCGTATATCTTTTTACTGACCATGCCAGATAACTCACTCCACACCAGATAACTGCGCCCAAAACCGCATATGCAGCTCTCTGATTTACCGCTAAGAATACCATTCCGAGTATCAGCTCTGTTACAACTATGATTCGCGCCTTTTTTCCGATTACTTTCTTTTCTGCTTCCTCCAGAGGCTTATTTTTATCCTCCAGGGGAGCAAATAGAAATATCCCCATCCCCGCAGCCAACGCCGCAGCGATTGTAAGACAGGTCTGATAAGCAAATTCTGCTTTTATCCATAACAAGGTTAAAACCAGAATCCCACATGAAAGAAAATAGCAGCTCATCCATCCCGGTGCGTGATATCCTCCTGCTTCCTGCCGCAACAGCATAAATGCAATCAGAAATATCATGCAATATAACAATTCCCCAAAGGCCGCGCCAATGACAACACCCGTTCCAATATTGAAAGCATATACAGCAACGGTCTGCAACGCGAATAGATATATATCCCTGTACTCCGATTGAATGCTTCCATTTTCTTCCATGAAGTCTACGATTCTTTCAAAAAGTTTTCTCATTTCTTACTCTCAGAAAACTTTTTGAGATTTTCCGGCACCTTGGGCTGATGCAGAATAAAATAGCAGCATTTTGTTGCAGCGCCTGTTGCTACTTTCTCCAGACCAAATGTCATTAAATTGCTCAAATAGCGGTTTAACAGATTTCTCATCTTGATTCCCCCTCTCTTTTTTCCTAATAATACCATTTTTCGACACAGAATCTTCAAAACGTCAAGAATCGTATGGTTATCTGTAACTTTTTTATTTTTATGCAAAAAAAAGAGACGCCTGTCTCTCACTCACGCATCTCTTATTTCCCTTTACATTTCTTTACATAGAAAAAATCTCATACAATAATACTGTCACCACAAATTGATGATTCCCATCATCAATGATAACCTCCCCATCATACCGTCTGGCTATCTTCCTTATTATATTCAGTCCAAATCCATGCCTGTGTTTTTCTTTTTTTGTTGTCATATAATGATTTCCGCTCTTCTTCCGTTCTTCTTCGTAATGGTTAGAAACCATCATCATAAGGTTTCTTCTATCCACTCGTATTTCTACGCAAACACTACGTTCTTCTGCTTTCACTTTTTTGGATGCCTCTATCGCATTATCCAACAAATTTCCAAGACAGATACAGATATCTTCTGTTTCCACTTTTAAATCTCTCGGTATCATCAGCTTTGTTTCAAATTTAATATCAAATGTCTCAGCAACCGCCGCTTTATAGTTAATAATACTGTCAAAATAGAAACACCCTGTATTAGATACTTTTCTCTGCTTATGTAACTTTTCTAAAGAATTATCGCAATATTTTTTGAGTGCCTCATAGTCTCCTTTCTCCAGATACATTTTCTCCATCAGATACCGTTCCGTCATATTATGGCGGAACTCACTCATTTCTACCCACAGATTCATGTTTTCATTGTACTGTCTGAGATAATATTCACTTTGCTCCTGTAAAACCTCTTCCCGTACTCTTTTTTCTGCTGTTTCTCCAATTTTATCATACAAATAATATGTAAAAATATTTATCAGCATTACCATAAGCGCTGCCACAAAATCCAATGTCTCGCTCATGCTTTCCTTTTGACAGATCATTTCAGCTAAAATGACAATGCTTCCTCCGGGAATCATAAAAATTTCAACCCATTCCTGTGTATTCAACCTGATATTTTTATGCCGCTTGATAAGCGCCAGCAATATTTTTATAAAGAAAAACATAACTAGCTTGGAAACCAGCAATAGTAAGTAATCCTCATTTGCCGTATCTACTTTGACTCCACTTTTCTGAACAAATATCTGCCATCCATAATAAGTCAATACTTCTGATAATGCTCCGCTAATTGCCATAAAAGCAGTAACTGCCGATAAAACCCATGCAGAATCTATATATAAAATACGTAAAGCAAAAAAAAATGAGACAACAAATATTCCTGTATTGTCCCACGCACTTTTTGCAAAACTGTAAGTAAAAAAATTAGAAATAACAAAATACATTCCCCATACAAAACACTCCCACACTCTGCCATGCTTTCTTTGTGTCAGGACTTTTTGTGCAAAAATTCTCTGATACACTAAAGAAAAAATTTCAATGGCTGCCAGCATTACTTTCATCATTTAGCTTATCCTCATCAATTCAATATAACTTTTTCTTATTTTATCCTTATATCTGGGACCTATTTTAAATTCTTTGCCGTCATCCATCACTACTTTTTCATACCGAAATTCCTTTACATAGTTCACATTGACCAGATAAGATTTACTAATCCTTAAAAACTTGATATTCATCTGTTCTAACTGTGCTTCTACTTCATCCAGTTTTTTATAAAAGGAAGAAACACCGTCTGTACTGTAAAGATTCACCTGTCGCTTATCACTCTCAAAATAACGAATTTTATTTACCAAAATCTTATATGGAACTTTTTTATATGTATACTCAAAAATTTCTTCTTTTTGACTCATCGCCTTAAACGCTTCTCTAAACCCACGATCCAGTTCCTCCTCCGAAACAGGCTTGTCTATAAACCGAAATGGCTGTACATTAATGATTTCCTTACAATACTGTTCATAGTAGGAAATGAAGAACAAAATTGCCCTGTTATCCTTTTCCCGAATCCGTCTTGCCGTTTCAACTCCGTTTATCCCGCCCATTTCAATATCCAAAAGAATGATATCCATATTGCCTTTTTGTTCCATTTCCCATAGCAAATCTTCTCCGCTTTGAAAACATTTTATTTCTGTATTCAGCCCCAAACGGCAAACGATATTCCTAACCATCTCTTCCTGTATCTGAAGTTGTTCTACTAAATCATCACAAATCCCGATCCTTATCATATATCTTTGCCCCCACTGTAACAACTAATGTTTCCGTTTTGCCAGACTCTTAACCAACGCTTTTACCATATCATAAACAATTCTGATGTCTTCTTCACTGCATTCTTCCAATTCCTGTGAAATTTCTTCATCAAAAACAACTTTCCCTTTCACCAGATTATCACAAATCAATGCGTCAAATGTCGTATTCAGAGCGTTTGCAATATCTATCAAAGTTGCCAAGCTTACTTTTGTCTTTCCCCGCTCTATATTACTCATATGTGGATTAGAAATTCCAACAGTAGATGCCAGCATCTCCTACGACCATTCTTTCTTCATCCGACGCTCTTTTATTCTCATACCTATTGCGCAATAGTCTAATTTCATTTCTATCTCCGAAACTCATTTTCCTTTATCATATCTTTTCTTTGACTATTTAAGAATGCTCTGTATACTAATTTATTTTGCTATGGTTTAATAATCTACAAGAAATTTTTTATTTTATTTGCAAAATTATCATTTTAAGCTTAACATATACGTCATTTTACGTTTATTACCAATGTGTAACCAGACTATATTTCTATTTTATCCTAAATACTTTTTTTCAGTCTGTTTCCTTTGACATTGCTTAGTTTTCTCCTGCTGCGTCTCTGCATTTGCGTGGCTCTTGATTCTGTGGAAAGCCCTTAGAAACGCTGCCATTCCCTCTACCGCCAGCGTTTCCGACTGTACCGGAATAATCAGACTGTCACAGCATATCATCACATTTTTTATATGCACTTGGATAAAAATAGGGTTAAGCACTTGCCTCCTCCCGATAAAAATTAAAGCAGAGCTAAATCAAGTATCCCATTTTCATGGAATTTAGATTTAGCCCTGCTTTGGTCATAACGACATCAGCCAATATCCCTAATATTGACAGATCCCGGCTATTCACTATAAGATTTTAATATAACAGCGCTGCCCTATCTACTCTCCTTAGAATAGCGAAAATAGGACTAAATCATAGAAACCGCTTCTTTATAGCTAATCTCTTGACTTAGTCCTATTATAACGTCATCATCAAAAGTAATCGCCACCTTTTTTTCTGCGGTATCTTCCTGTGCCGCAAAAGACAATGTCTCTCTGGCATTTTCATGATTGCCGCCCCACTGACAGACTGCTGCTGCAAAAATAACTGCAGCGATCAGAACATCTTTCGGATAATGAACTCTTTGTTTATGAAAAATATTTTTTACAGATAAAAGCACCCGCGCAATCTCCCATATTTGTATAACTTTATATTTTCTCTTATCTGTAATATATGACTGGTGTTGTGGATTTTATACTTTTATTTATAACCTGCTGCCTCTCAACTATACATAATCTTCTCACTGTCAAAAATCTTCGCAAGCCCTGCTGTCATGATCAGTGCATACAAAATGTTTGCCACAATCGTCACCACAAAATTGACTGGCACAAGATCAAATGAAAAAATTCCATTCATACACTGCACACTGTTATAAAACGGGATCAGATACAAGTAAATCTCTTTCGGTGCACCGTCACCAAACATTGTTGAGACACCGATCAGCGTGACAACAATCATCAGCGGCGAAACCATCGTTCCTGCCTCTTTGACGCTCTTTGCCAGGCCGGACATCAGGGAGATTGCACCGATAATTACCAGAACCGTACTTAAAATGACAAATAACAACAGTACATAATCAGCTCCACTGTATACTGCTGCACTCACCCCGTCTGTCATACTGTCATCCTCAAGCGCCGCACCGCCCATCAGATTCGGAAGTGCCAGCATCGTGCCGATAAAGCTGGAAACTCCGCCCAAAAGTCCGATGACACTCAGACTTAAGACTTTTCCGACCGCAAGCTCGCTGCGTTTCATCGGTGTGACAAGCAGCGTTGCGATCGTTCCGCGCTCCTTTTCCCCGACGATGGATTCCGGGGCAACCGCCATACAGCCACTGAATAAAAATGACATCAAAAGCATCGGTAAAAGCATGGAAAAAAGCTGCGCGGAAGTATCTTTTTCCGTTGCAACATCATATTTCACACCTTCTTCGGCATTGATATCAAACTTATTTGCCAGAGAAGATTCATAATCATCAAAAACCTGGTACATCTGATTGTAGATCGTCGACGATTCCGTCGAAACTGAATTATAGTACATGTTGATATCCGGTGCTGCCTGCGTGGTATCTAACGGATCATATGCAGCGACAGCCGCATCAAAATCCGACTGGAACACCATCAAAAGATCTGCTTCCTCCGCCTCGATCTTTTCTAAGACATCAGACTCTTTTTCTACTGTAATTTCCGTCACTTCCAGATCAGACTCTGTCTTTAAATAAGAAAACGCCTCCGGCAGATCCACCGTATAGATCTGATATACATAATCCTCCGAAGCGGCAAACTGCTTCATAATTCCCTGTCCCAGAAATGTATACACAATATAGATCATCAATCCCGGCATCAAAATCGTGGTAAATACCAGTCTTCTATCTCCAAAAAAGCGGGCGAACTCTTTTTTCATGATTGCAATCATTTTTTTACTCATACTATCTCACCTGCCGTTTCCCGATAGATTTCAAAGAACTTATCCTCAAGTGGCATTTCCGCCGTCACATGGGAAAGCGTGTCACACAAAACCATTTTTCCGTTGATGATAATGCCGACACGGTCGCAGATCTTTTCGATCAGTGAAAAAATATGTGTTGATACAATGATCGTTTTTCCTTCTGCTTTCAATTCCTGCAGAAAATCGGTCACAACTTTCGCCGTGATAACATCAAGTCCGTTTGTCGGCTCATCAAAAATAATGATCTGCGGATCATGCACCAGTGAAATGATCAGGGATACTTTCTGTTTCATACCGGTGGAGAGATTTGCAACCTTCACTTCCGCAAACTCATCCACACCAAATTTCTGAAACAGGATACGTTTTCTCTCATCCCGCTCTGCCTGATCGACACCGTATAATTCTGAGAAAAAATCAAACAGATAGTTCGGAGTAAAAAATTCTTCCAGTTTTAATTCACTCGTCAGAAATCCGATCTTTTTCCGAACACCGTTCGGATCTGTCACAATACTGCTTCCGTCAATCAGAGCATCACCTTTATCCGGTTTGATCAGCGTTGCTAACATGCGAAGCGTTGTTGTCTTTCCCGCTCCATTGGGCCCTAATAATCCAAAAACTTCCCCCCTGTAAGTACAAAAGGAAAGATCATCCACCGCAACCTTAACTTTGGCTGCGGTCTTTTCCAGTTTCTGTTGTTTCTTCGACAGATGAAATGTCTTAGACAATCCACTGACTTTCAATAATTCTTCCATAACCCTCTCCATAAAAACAAATGAATCCTTCTGTCATCATCTATGCTGTTCCAGCAAAAATTTTTCAGATAGTTCCATCATCCATGCTATTTTCGATATCATCATAAATATCATCGTAAATATGATTGTAAATATCATCATAATTGCTATACGATCCAAGACTGGTAAAGAAGATCAGAATATACAGAATGACCGATGCGATAAATCCGATTCCGCCTGTGATCAGACCAACGATTGCCATTCCTTTTTTATTTCCTTTTACAAGCTGTATGATACCAAAAATAATCGCAAGAATACCGGTGATCCAGCTGATACAGGTACAGAACAGCAAAACCGTAATGATTCCAAGTACTAACGACGCAATACCAAAGCCTTCACTTTCTGACTTATTACTTCCATACCTGCCAGCCGGTTGTCCGTAATTATATTCTGTACTTCCGTTTGACTGTCCGTAATTATATTCCGCGCTTCCATTCGGCTGTCCATAGTTATAACCTGCACTGTCATTTGCCTGTCCGTAATTATAATTTGTACCACCGTTTCCATATGAAGTATTTGTATAATACGGATTGTCTGCTGTATTCTTCTCTAAATTTGCCTTTTGCGCATCATCAGTCATATTTTTCTCCAGGCTGACAGGATTCCCCTGATTTATATTCTGCTCATTTGTTCCATAATCCCAGTTATTTTCTTCACTCATATTCCCATTACCTCTTAATTAAATCCAACTACTTTCTGCGACAAACGATATGCAGCAACCGAGATCTTTCTGCCTCCCTTGCCCGGCAGATTCATTGCATTCCCCATGATTCCTGCACGTAAATGATGGAATAAACGGATATCGTGGTCTTTGATATACTTCCAGAGTTCACGTTTTTTCAGGAGATTTTCCTCGGTGCCGGAGCGGATCAGCATGATCGTGGAAATAACTGTAATAATCTCTAAATAATTAAACATATAATGGCGCAGTTTGCGGTTTGGAATCTTCCAGAGATCAAACTCATCCACCATGATCTTATTTACCTTGATCTGCTGGTCGATACGGCTGATCATCACTTTCTCATTGACCGACTGATCTTCCCTGCCAATAAAGTAACGGTAAAAATCTACATCCATATAATACAGTGTTTTTACACTTGGTAATGGTTTGTACACATAAATATTATCCACATAAAATGTATGTTTCGGCAGTTCTAATCCACATTCACGCAGCAGTTTTGTACGGTAAATCACAGAATGCATCAGAATGTACTGCCCCTTTCTGAAACGTGACACATCATTCCAGGTAAAAATCTGATCTTTTGGCAGGTTCGTGTAGTGCATCACTTTTTTATGACGCACACCCTCTTTTTCATAGACATAATTGGCAATAAACATATCAAGCGTCTGATTGCCGCCGGTCAGCTCACGAAGTTTATCTAAAATCTTCTTATAAGCCTCCCCATCTACCCAGTCATCGCTGTCTACCACTTTAAAATAAAGTCCTGTCGCATTGCGGATGCCTGCATTAACTGCTTCCCCATGTCCTCCATTTACCTGATGGATTGCACGGATGATTCCCGGATATTTCTTCTCATAGGCATCCGCTATGTCACCGGTGCTGTCTTTTGATCCATCATCAATGATCAGTATCTCAACATCATCACCTCCCGGAAGCAGTGATTTGATACAGTTTTCCATATAATCCTGTGAGTTATAACATGGAATCGCAAATGTCATTAATTTCATATATAAATCCTCCGATCAGTTTTTTGTATTTTCTGCCATGATCGCATCGGCAAGTTCCATCGCTTTTTTCGTCATCGCATCAATATTATAATATTTGTATTCTGCCAGTCGTCCAAGCAGATAAAAATGTGGCAGTCTGCCTGCAAGTGCATGATATTTTTCATACAGTTCCTGGTTTTTCGGTTCTAAGATCGCATAGTAAGGAATTTCTCCTTCCGCTCCTGTATAAGCAAACGGATACTCCTTCACGATCGTGGTTCCATCCGTGTCTTTTTGTCCGGTCAGATATTTAAACTCTGTAATTCTCGTAAAATCTTCGCTGACCGTATAGTTGACCACACTGTGTCCCTGATAAGATTCTTCATTATAATGTTCAAAATCGAATCTTAAGGAACGATATGGAAGCCTTCCAAACTGACAGTCAAACAACTCATCCAGTGCGCCCGTATAGATAACCTCTCCGTCAAACGGTGTTCCATCAAAATAAATCTGATTTTCTTCAAAACGCAATCTCTCTTTACAGTCAACACCTGTCTCAACCGTGATATTCTCATGGTCTAACATGCGCTCAAACATCGGTGTAAATCCTTCTTTGGGTACTCCCTGATATTTATCCTGGAAATAACGGTTATCATAGGAAACCAGCACCGGCACCCGGCCTGTTACTTCCGGACTGATATCCTCCGGTTTTTGTCCCCACTGCTTCATTGTATATTTTAAAAATACATTTTCATATACAAACTGTGCGATCTCACGAATATCAGGATCATCATTTTCACGTAATTTCATGATCGGTACACGGCTTCCCTCACCGTATGCAGCGATCAGTTTCTGCTCTAAGGCATCCGCTTTTTCCTTATCATATACCATATGAAGTGTATTTAAATTAAATGGAACCGGGATCAGACGATCTCCAACCTTTGCTACCACCTCATGCCCAAATGCATACCAGTCCGTAAATCTTGACAGATACTGATACACTTCCTCGATTCCTGTATGAAAAATATGTGGTCCGTAATTATGTATTAATATTCCATGTGCATCCGGCTCATCATAACAGTTGCCTCCGATATGACTGCGTCTCTCCAAAACCAGCACTTTCTTTCCGGCTTCTTCCGCAAGTTTTCTCGCACTGACAGCACCTGCAATTCCTGCGCCGATCACGATACAATCGTACATAAAATCCTCCTTGTTTTCCGAAGGAAAATGCGAGTCCCTGGCAAGCATGCCCAGCAAACTCGGCACGATTTTCCTTCTTGTTTTCCGATTTTCATAACATCATAGCCACTTTATTATACACATTTTCCCACTGCAAACCAATCAATTTTTTCTTTAGATATTCTTAATTCTTACCATATTCCGTAGTTGTTCATATTTTATTTACATATTTCTCACAAACAAGGCATACGACGGTCACAATTCCCCGGTATACTAAACTCACAGTTAAGGCAACAAGTTAAAATTTTTCATAGAACTTTTTTTCATACCTGATGTAAGTCAGGCAGCCTTGCTTATCAGATAAGCAAGGTTCCTCCCAGCAAATAGTGAATCACTTCACTTTCCATACACACTCTTTTTCATAATGAATAGCCGGTGCTGTTGCACCGGCTCCCTCTTTTTTATCTGTTCTTTTCATTTCCAAGCAAAATATTCATATACTTTGCATAAGCAGCAAATGCAGATGGTATGGCGTATTTTTCTTTCGCATCTTCTGCATCCACAAATAATAATCCGTCTGTACCAATTTTTTCGCTCTGCACCTGTGGCTGCATTTCCGGTTCCTCCACACGGACCGCATATCCTGTCATATGCCATTCTATATGGGAAAAAATATGTTTTGCATCCCCCAACGGCTGAATACGGATCGGTGCATATCCCATCTCTTTTACCAGAGAAAGTACTTCCTCCTGCCCCAGATTTCCCTCAACATTTGGAAGTTCATACAGTCCTGCCAAAAGTCCCTTTCCCGGTCTTTTCCTGATTGCAACCTTTTGATCATCCCTTAAGATCAGAACCGTTTTTTTCTCGATCTTACGCGGTTTCGCCTTGCTTTTAACCGGTATCTGTTCTATCAGTCCCTGTTTTTTTGCCTCACACAGTTTTTCCCACGGACATTCTTCACATAACGGCGCACCGTTTGGCACACAGACTGTCGCTCCAAGTTCCATAAGCGCCTGATTAAACGCACCGGCAAGGTTTCCATGATATACCTGTGCCCTCAGATCCACTGCATCCTCCATCCATGGGAATATATTTTTCTCATTTCTGTCACCAGTCCCATGCATCAGTTCTTCCAACAATGCTTCCATCTCACTCCGGAAAGACTGTTTCATAATATCCGTATCATCTGCCGAAACGCGTGTTAAAACACGAAGCACATTCCCATCGACTGCCGGAACCGGGATTCCATATGCAATAGACGCAACCGCACCTGCTGTATAATGACCGATTCCTTTCAGTTTCAACAGTTTTTCATAATCTGCCGGAAGTTGTCCACCATAGTTTTCCACGACTTCCACAGCAGCTTTCTGCATATTCCGGACACGGTTATAATACCCTAATCCCTCCCAAAGTTTTAAAAGTTCATCCTCCGGGCAGACAGAAAGTGCACCTGCATCCGGCAATGCCTTCGTAAAACGTTCAAAATATGATTTTACTGCCTCCACTCTTGTCTGCTGGAGCATGATCTCTGAAACCCACACCCTGTATGGCGTCGGTTCTTCACGCCACGGCAGTATGCGGGCATGGCTTAAAAACCACTTTAATAATGGGGATACCAGTTGCTTTAAGTCGTAATCTTTTAACATGTATCTCTCAAACTTTCTTTTATAATATTCTTCATTTCTGTGCTCATTTTTACACAGTCCAGCACTTTACTTTAAGTCAAACCGGCTGACAAATACTGCGATCTTATCCAAACACTGCCGGATAATGTCTTTGGAATAAGCATAAGAACAGCGGATATAACCCTTTGCACAATTTCCAAATGCATCCCCCGGAATGACTGCTACTTTCTGCTCCTGTAACAGACGGTTACAAAATTCCATACTGGTAAGTCCTGTCTTTTTCACCGATGGAAATACATAAAATGCACCTTCCGGCTCTGTCACATCAAGTCCCATGTTCTGAAATCCGTCCACCATGATCTTTCGCCTCTCATCATATTCCTTCCGCATGACTTCAATCTCTTCGTCACGAACCGGACTTGTCAGTGCTTCAAGGGCTGCCACCTGTGAAGTCGTTCCTGCAGACATGGTTGTAAACTGATGGATCTTATTCATATGGAAAATGACTTCCGCCGGACCTGCTGCGATACCCATGCGCCATCCTGTCATTGCAAATGCCTTTGAAAAACCATTTAATACCACACAGCGTTCATACATATCCGGCAGTGCAGCAATCGACGCATGCTTTTTGCCGTAAGTCAGCTCTGCATAAATTTCGTCAGTGATCACAAAAATATCATGTGCGATCACAACCTCACGGATCGCCTCTAAATCTTCTTTTTCCATGATCGCTCCGGTAGGATTGTTCGGAAATGAGATCAGCAGAACCTTTGTTTTATCTGTGATCTTTTCTTCCAGTTCTTCTTTTGTCAGACGGAATTTATTTTCTGCTTTTAATGGAATTGAAACCGGAACACCTCCACATAATTCTACACACGGAATGTAGGAAACATAACAAGGCTCCACAACCAGTACTTCATCCCCCGGATCTACCAGTGCACGAAGTGCCAGGTCTATTCCTTCGCTTGCCCCCATTGTGATCAATATCTCATCTTCCCTGTCGTAATGAAGTCCGAACTTTTCCAGATATTCTGCAGCTGCCGCACGAAGCTCTACGGTGCCACGGTTGTCCGTATATTTTGTCTCTCCCCTTTTTATAGAAGCGATCGCTGCCTCCCTGACATGTTCCGGTGTCGGAAAATCCGGCTCGCCGACACCAAGTGACAATGCTCCCTCCATCGTATTTGCAATATCAAAAAAGTCCTTGATCCCTGAATCCGGCATCTCCTTTACTACCTTAGATAAGTATGATTTGCTTGTGCCCATGGTTTTTCCTCTTTTCTGTATCTTTGTCAAAATATCATACCACCTATCATAGCACTTTTTCTACCGAATTTATAGTGAATTTTTCCCATAATCTATTGACAAATTCTAGGAAAAGCTGTACGCTATTAATAACGTATATTGTTAATTTTTTATCAAACTATTCAGGAGGGTTCCAAACGATGAGCGATTTTAACAATTTAAAACTGGAAGTTGCTGAGGAGATTGCAGTTCTTACAATTTCAAGACCAGCAGCATTAAACGCATTAAACAGCGAGACTTTAGACGAGTTAAACACAGCCTTAACTGAGATCGAGTCAAGAGACGACATCAAAGTTGTAATCTTAACAGGTGGTCCTGACAAGAAAGGCAACGAATTCAAATCTTTCGTAGCAGGCGCTGATATTTCTGAGATGGTAAACTTTACCGCAGCAGAGGCAAGAGCTTTCGGTATGAGAGCTTCCGTACCATTCTTCAAATTAATGAACATGCGTCAGGTAACGATCGCAGCTGTAAATGGTTTTGCACTTGGCGGTGGATGTGAGATTTCCATGGCATGTGATATCCGTATCGCATCTGACAACGCTACTTTCGCACAGCCAGAAACAGGTCTTGGAATCATTCCTGGATTCGGCGGTACACAGAGACTTGCCCGTTTAGTAGGCATGGGACGCGCAAAAGAGATGATCTTTACCTGTGATTCCGTTGATGCAGCAGAAGCTTACCGCATCGGTCTTGTAAACAAAGTAGTTGCTCCGGAAGAGTTAATGAACACAGCAAAAGCTATGGCAAAGAAAATCATCTCCAAAGGAAGCTATGCTGTTTCCGTTGCAAAAGCAGCTATCAACAACGGTTATGATATGGACATCAAGAACGCTGTTGAGATGGAAGCAAACTTATTCGGCGTAACCTGCTCTACCCACGACAAAAAAGAAGGCATGACTGCTTTCTTAGAGAGAAGAGCCGCTGATTTAACAGATTTCTAGGATTTTTCTAAAATATAAAAAGGCATTGGAGCTTAGATGCTTCCAGTGCCTTTTTTGTACTTCTGCTATTTTAATTTTGTAACATGTTCTTCCGGAATTTTGCCGGTGTACAGCCTTTTACCTGTATAAAACGGTTTACAAAATAATCAAGGTCACGATAGCCCACATCTTCTGCGATCTGTGCGATCTTCTTATCTGTATGAAGCAAATAGTCTGCTGCCTGTTCCATCCGGTAATTATTCAGATAATCTTTAAACGACTGTCCGTATTTTTTTCGAAACAGCTGTCCTAAATATGCACTGTTGACATAATATTTTTCACTCAGACTTTTTAACGTGATATTTGATGCAAAATTTTCTTTCACTTCTTTTTCTACCATACTTAAGACACCTCTGGAAACATTTTTCCGAAGCTGTGAAAGATAGTCTGCATATTCACAGGCAAAACGTGTCAGGTGTGCCTTACTTCCTCTCTTTACCCCGGTCTCAAAGCTGCTTTCACTGATCAGCCTTAAGATTTTTTCCTGATTCACATCATCATCCTGCTCACAGGCAAGATGGATCAGCTGGAACAGAAGATAATTGATATTCAACGTCATTGTCTCACCGCAGATTCCCCTTTTTCCCATTTCTTCATAGAAAAATTCCACCGCACTGCGGATTCCGACATGATTGTTCTGCTCGATCATTTTTAACAGCCCATCTAAACTTTCCTTACATAAAACAATACCATCCGGCGATACCTGAACTTCCTCTTCATAATAGTAAATCTGTTTTTTACTCCGGAATCCCTGAAAAGAACGAAGCATACAGGTATTGCCATATGACCTTGCTATATTACTGATGTCCTGTACTTTTTTCCCGACTAACATAATGACCGGCTGATTCATATTATTTTCCAGATACTCACGGAAATGTTCTAAATAATCCTGTTCTGACATCCCTGCTTTCTTTGCAACACGGTCAAAATATAAAAAACAAACATCATAGATTTTTTCATTTACCGATACATCAAACACGCATAAATCGGCATCTTCCTTTAAATATTCCATACACAGATGGTAAAGTTTTCTCTGTGCCACCCTCATTTCCTGATCGGACGTTTTTTCTTCATCAAAAATCTCTTCCATCTGGATTTCCACATAACGTACGCCTTTCGTACATTCCATATGCTCACGGACATATTCAAGATTAAGCTGGTCAAATTTTCCCTGGACAAGTGAAATAATATGTCTTGCCAGATATGCCTGTTTCATTTTTTTATTCTTTTCAATGTCCGACTTCTCCTGACTGCTTAAAGCCATCACCTTGTTTAACATCTTTAACAGGATCTCTCTGTCTACCGGTTTTAAAATATAATCTGTGCACCCATGCTGCATTGCCTGCTGTGCAAATCCAAATTCCGCATATCCGCTTAAAACCACAAAACATGCATCAGAAATTGATTCTTTACGGATTTTCTCTAAAAGTTCTAATCCCGTCATCTGCGGCATCTTGATATCTGCAATGATCAGATCTGCTTTTTTCTTCTGTAAAAACTCCAATGCCTCAAGTCCATTTGCAGCCGTCCCTGCAATCTCAAATCCTTCCTGTTCCCAATCAATCAGATGCTTCAGTCCCTCTAAAATGAAGGGCTCATCATCAACCAGTAAAACCTTTAACATTTCCCTAATCCCCCTATACATACTGCAATGGTATCTGTATCAGAACCGTAGTTCCCACACCTTCTTCTCCGTCTAATTGAAACTCTACCTGATTTTCTGTAACCAGTTTAAGACGGACACAGGCATTTAAGATTCCAACTCTTCCATTGCTCTTTAACATTTCAATATTGGCACTATTCATTTTCTTCTCCAGTACTAAAATTTTCTCCTCTTCCATTCCGGTTCCCGTATCCTCAATTTCAATGTAAAGTTTTTCATCCTGTCTGTTTATTCTCACAAATATCCATCCCGGCGATGCTTTACCCTCAATCCCATGTACACAGGCATTTTCAACAAATGTTACAATCGTTAATTTAGGAATCCTGTATGTATCACACCCTTCCTCCACATCAATGCTGTAATTTAATCTGTCCCCAAACCGGTATTTCTGAAGAGCCAGATATGCTTTTACAAATTCGATTTCATCTGTAATGCTTACGGAATCATTTCCCCATTCCACATACTGTCTCTGCATGATGGCAAGTTTTGCCACCATATCTGCTGTCTCATTTTCATTTTTCAGAATACTGTGCATTCGGATACTCTCAAGAACATTAAACAGAAAATGTGGATTGATCTGGCTGTGCAGGGCTAAAAGCTCTGCATTTTTCTGTCCTACTAACATTTCCTGTTCCCGGATCTTATTTTTATATACTGTCTGGATCAGTTCATTCGTCCTGTCTACCATGCGGTTATAATTCCGTATCATGCTGCTGATCTCATCTTTTCCACCCTCATAATACATCGGGATCAGATGATCACTGTCCACGGACTTAAATACCCTGCTGAGTTCTGTGATCCTCTTCGTAAATGACCGGTTAAAAATCTGTACAAAACAAAATGGAAAAAGAGCATTTATCATAACAAGAAGCAGCAATATTGGCATTTCATTTTTAATGCCGTTCCAAAATCCATTCTCTGCTTTTTTTACATAAATCTGCAACTCTGTCCCATAAAAATTGAATGAATGTTTATATGCATCTTTCGTATTTCCCTCTATACTCTGAAATTCATTTCCATAACTTCCATAATTGCCATTAGAAAGAACAATCCGGTCACCCTCACATACCAAAACCTCATTATCATAATTCATGTTTCTGAGTATTCGTATCATACTATTATAATCAAATTCAATTTTCAGATATTTTTCCGTACCAGCATCATAAAAATCCATCTTCTGCAGATAGATGATCCTTCTTTCTTTTGTCATCTTCGAGCTGCTGTCATCATAGACAAAAAAGATTCCCTTGCTTTTTCCACTATCCTTTAAGAGCTGGTACCCCTGTGTCCCTTTTATTTTTTTCAGGCTGTTTACACGTCCGCCATTTACAATGGTATCATTGTCCGTATACAATGTAAAAACCATATTGTTCATTCCTAATGCATTTTCTAACAATGTATTACCAAAAAACTGCTGATAAGCCGAAACATATTCCGCAGAATCCGAATATTTTTTCGACAGAAAATTATTAAAGTCCTTATTTGTATAGATACTGTTTGCGATCTCCCGTACATTTCCAGCCATACTGCTGATACTGTATTCTACCGCATTTGCGATATTTGCCATCTCATGCACTTTGCGTTCCCTGTCAAATTTACCGACCATAAAAATGACTACACTATCCGTAATGATCAATGGAATCAGAACACATAAAATATAAAATATATAAAATTTCTTTTTGATCGTAAGATTATTCATATAATGATCTATCCGATTCAATAATTTTTCCATAAAAATACCCATTCCTGCGCTGTCTTTCACATAACCGAAAGAGAGCAGACACTTTTTTGCCTGCTCTCAACGTATATATCTATTATACGCAATATTTTTATTCCCTGCAATGACATTTTATAGTGCTTTCTGAAGAAACCAGCCAAAATCTGCATGATTCTGACTTTCCACTCCGTTTGCAGATGCATACATACCGATCGTACAGCCTACAAACCCTCCGGCTTCCTCTGTTGTATACGGAAGAAGGCTGATATCTTTCGCACACAAAATCCATTCTTCTCCTGTCTGAATCCATACACATGCTTTCTGCCTGTCACACAAAATACGGATTCTGGTTATCTTTTCATTACCATCCATCGGTGTCACAGAAATGATCTTTTCCTCTCCCTGTATACAGGATGTCACTGCAAAACATTTTCTTCCATCTCTCCTCATGATCTCCATACGAAGATGGTTTGCATGATTCTGATACAATACCATACCTGCAGTTTCTTTCTCCTGCACCGGCTCAAACTCTACCCCGGTCTCGGCATAGAACTGATAACTTTTCTGCCGTATTCCAAAATAAGCACAATTGTTCTTATCTGCAATACGTTCCTTTCTGTTATAGAGTCTCAACATGCCAGCACGCTCTGTCAGGGAATAAGTCTCCCCATTTAAACTCTCAATACTTACCAGCCGCTTGTCTAACTTTGCATCCCAGAACTGGATATAATCAGAAGCACCAACCTCCTCTGTCAGCCTGCATTCTTCCATTGGAATTTCAAGTTCTTCCTCAAGATGTCCGACTCCCTCTGCAATGACCGGCCATCCGTTTTCCCATGTCACTTTTGCAAGGAATGTCTCTCTTCCCATGCTGCTGTGTCTTTCACATGGCCTTGATGCAAGCATGACAACATACCAGTTTCCATGACCATCATCCACCAGATCGCCATGACCTGCATAAACAACCGGATAATCCATTCCAAGATTACGGTGTGTAAAAACCGGGTTTCTCGGACATCCCTCAAACCATTGGAACAGCTTCTTACTTCTTGCAATACTGATACTGTGTTCCGGACCTGTCCCTCCTTCTGCATGCATCAGATAATAATATCCGTCTATTTTATAAAGGTGTGGTCCCTCCGGCCAGATCACATCCTTTACCGCACCTTTCCAGATCGCCATGCTTTCGCCTACAAGTTTCATGGTGTTAAGATCAAGCTCCTGCACCCAGATTTCCCAGTCCCCATTATACCGGACACCTTCCGGGTTCGGTCTTGTTCCGCAGTAATAACATTTTCCATCATCATCAAAGAACAGACTCGGATCGATACCCGGTGCTTCCTCTCCAAGATAATATGGATCTGACCACGGGCCTGCCGGGTTTTTGGCAGTCACAATAAAATTGCCCCCATAGCTGACATTCGTTGTTATCATATAAAATGTTCCATTATAATACCTTATCGTTGGTGCATAAATTCCTTCTGAAATTTCACTTCCTTTTACTGGAAGCTGCTCTTTTCTGTCTAAAATATTACCGATCTGTTCCCAGTGTGCAAGATCCCTGCTATGAAAAACCGGAACTCCCGGTCCATAAACAAAACTTGAATTTACAATATAATAATCCTCCCCCGCCCTGCATATAGAAGGATCAGGATAAAATCCACATAAAATCGGGTTTTTTACTGTTACCATGTCATTCTCCATTCCTGCGCTGTCTTTTGCGCACCTTTTGTCCGTGCTTATTCCACAAATCCAAATCCCAGTATCGTAAACTGTTTTTCCAGATCTTCCTCTGCGATCTCAATCCGGATTTTGTGTTCTTTTCTTTCCTTCTCCACAAAAAGTATCACCGCATTACAATGCTGCCAGTTATTGATATGGGGGTCTGCGGTAAGACAGTAATCACCATCTACATATACTTTTGCCTTTCCGACATTGACTTCTCCGGAATCCTTAAATACCAGAAGGAGCGACCGGCACCGGATCGTCATTTCAAACCAGTTTTCTTTGCTTTTTGTTCCGTCGTACATCCAGTTATATGGAAATTCCGGCGTTAATGTAAGATCGGTATCCATTTCCACACTCTGAAGCTTGGTATCTGTCCAGACAAAACCACCTTCTGAAATGTCAGCATAAGAATATGTATCCCTCTTATCGAGCAGTTTTACCTGTTCAAAATCTGCACCGATCGCAGTACCTTCGAAAAGCTGCTGCTCTAAAATTTCTTCCTCCGTCATCCCCTTGGTAAATGTATCCAGACGCGCATGTTCTGCCGCTTCACAGCGTTCAAACAGATACTGCAGACAATCTGCCATAATGGTATGTCCAATATTATCTGGGTGAAACATATCATAAAAAAACTGATTTTTCGAAAGTACTTTTCCCTCTTCCTTCTTCTTTGTAAACTGTGGCGTTACTGCATCCATGATACTTACCATCGGCAGATCATAGCGTTCTCCTACCGGCCGCAGCCTCTCCTGAAGATTCCAGTCATTTGCAAATACAGAGAATAAAAGCACGACTGCCGGTTTCCACGGAAGATTTAATACCTTCCGAACAAGACTTTCATAACAGTTTCCTTTCGTTTCATCCCCCTCATCATTGACTGCAAACTCGATGACTACAATATCCGGTTTTTCTCCATTTCTCAATACATCCCGGTCAAACCGTATCATTCCAAGCTCGGATGGTGTTCCTCCCACACCTGCTTTGATAAATTTTACATTATCCAATACAGCAAAACGTTTTTGAAATAACTGATAAGATTTATATGCATAACATTCTGTATTGATCGGCGTTGCACCTGCCCCCTGTGTAATAGATCCTCCGATATAAGCAAGTGTTACCTCTTTTCCTGCCCTGGATTTTTCAATCGCCTTCCGGATACGGTATGTATTTCCAAGATTCATTAAAGAATGACTGATCATCTCACAATACGCTTCCGAACCGGCATCCACCGCCTCATCTTTGATCTCAGGCGGTGCATCATATCCATCATTTAAATAAAAACGGACACTGAGCTTTCCCATCTGCTCCGGTGTCTGAAACACTACTTTGATCTGTCCCGGAACATCATCATCTTTTGTCCACTTTTCATCTGCCAGATAGATCTTATGTTCCATTCCGTCACAGGTTACTTCTGCCTTAAGATTTGTTCCGCCGCCATATAAATCTTTTTTTCCATACATCTGGAAAATAAAATTGACGGAGTCATTTGGATCATCCGTTTCCACGGATATCCCGATACTGTGAACAAGCTCTGCAAACCCGTCCACTGTCCCCAGCAGTTTTAATATTTTTTCATCTGTGATATTTCCAACAATCTGCGCACTGTTGATCAGACGTCCATCATTCTCATAAATAAACTGTATCCCTGTTCCGTCTTCCTGTCTTGATCCAAAAATATCTTTTTCTTTTATAATATAAAAATATGGTCTTGCCTTTTCCGGATCTTTCGGTGCTGCCGGTCCTCTCATATCAATACCCTCTCTTTATCTTTATCGTTTTCTTTTATTGTAGCAGTCCCTGCTCCTTTTTCTACCCGATAAAGTATATAAAAGCACCGCATTTATTTCACATTTTACAATTAAACATGTTCACGTATGAAATGTTTCCGCCGGTCCTAAGTAACTTTCTCTGATCCTGTATCCCTTCGGATAAATCACAAACTTTTCCAATACAAATCCGGGTGTCAGTGGATAAATACGCAAAGCATTTTCCCCTTTCTGGCAGACAACCTCTGCACATTGCTTCCGGATCTGTTCTAATACTCCCTTTGACCAGGCTTCCTCCCTGTCCCCGATACGGTAGTCCCTGTCTACTTCATTATAAATCACAGTTTCTGCTTCATTCATCTGCACACCATAGAGGATCTCATTATCCCTTGTCACCGGATTTGACGGCTGCAGATAAAATTCTATCTCATATGTACCGCCCTCTCTTAACATAAAACGATACTCCAGATAAGGTGCGTTTTCATCCAATGAAAAATATGCCGTCGAAGGAAAATATTTAACGGCTGACAATGTTTTTCCATATCCCTGCAAAATGCCAAATCCACTCTCTCCATCCGGATTTTTGATCCATGCACCAGGTTTTGCATCATAAAAATGTTCTGCCTCAATAGAAATATATCCCGCCGTATCTTCAAAAACATTTTTTGCAGACAAATATTTTTTTCTGTTTACCGGAATTTCTATCTCACACTGCCCCGCCGGAGTTTCTATCACAAGTGTTCCACTTACATTTTCTTTGTCCTGAAGGAAACTGCCCTCGTCAATCGTTATTTTAATTGTCTGTTTTTTGTGTAAAATCCCATCCACACTGCCTTCTGTGACATCTGTTTTGATCCAGTCCGTTTTTTCCTTAACAGAAAAATGGCTCTCTGTCTTACTCCTGCCATAAACGGTAACATATGCCTCCATACATTCCGGATTCCGGAAATTCTCCAGTATCATTCTGTTATCTAACCACATGCTTCCTTCGGCATGCTGGCTTGTACCATTCACTGCTACTATCACCGATGGTTTATCCAGTAATAAGACCTGCATGATAACCGGATTCTGACATTCATCCTCATTCCAGTGCGTAAACCCGATATGCTGTGAGGCTCCCATACCATACCATCTCTGCCCGTCTAACTGGTGATACCATTCGGTAAGTTTCCTGTCGCAGGAAAAACACGCTGCTGCCTCTTTCCCATAATCATTTGCAATTGCCGCCCCGATTCCGGCATAATAATGATTTAACCCGGTAAAGACCTGCATCTTCACCAGATTCATTGTCGCAACAGCGGGATAATAAATAAGTGCTGCAAACGCTGCCTGATTATCTGCAGACTCACACTTTAATTTTGTACGGACTCCTTCTGCTTTTTTTATGATATCATCTGCCTCTGACAGAATCCGTTCACTCTCCTCCTCATTGACCGGATGATAGGTATCCGCTCCCAATGCTTCTGGTCTGCGCCTGTGAATCACTTTGGTATATCCGTTTAATATCTCTGCAATTTTCTGTCTGATTTCTTCTGAAAAACTGCCAAAAGATCTTCTAACCCACTGCCTGACATACTCCTGCACACAATTTACCGCCCTGCTTCCAAAGCGCTCAAAATCATAAGCCATATCCATAAGAAAAGACAATGGAAGTTCCTGCGTTGCAATATCACCGACATTGACCATCCATAATCTCCTGACACCAAAATCATACGCCATACTCATCTGTTCCCATATTTTAGGAAGATAGGAACTGTTGATCCATTCATAGGAAACCGGCCACCCATGATAATCCAGATGATAATACATCCCATATCCGCCCTTATGTTTCCTCATCTCTTCTGTTGGAAGCGTTCTTAAATTTCCATAATTATCGTCACAGAGCATCAAAATAATATCTTCCAGTTCCGGTTCCTTTAAAAGTCCCGCCGTATCTTCTGTTCCGTAAAAGAACTCCTCCACCTCTTTATAAAGTGCAAGCATCCGCGGTACTTTTTCTAAATCCTTATTTACATTTTCCCGGATCAGTTGATTCTGTACCCTAAGAACCTCCCGTAACAGCGCAATATTATCCGCAACCGCAGCATTCTCTCCAAGGATTGCCGTGTCAGCCTCTCCACGCATTCCCACAGTTATGACATTTTCAAACTGTCCGCTCCGTTTTAATCCGTCCTCCCAGAACCGTATAATTCCATCCCTGTTTGTCCGAAAATTCCATGCATCACCATAAACAGAACCTTTCCCGCGGAGATATTTATACTCTTCTCCCTGTCTTAAACAGGGCTCATGGTGTGACATTCCCATAATAACGCCATATTCATCTGCTAAAATGGCATTCTTAAGGCCAGGTCCGTCATCCTCAAATCTTGCACTCCACATCGCCGGCCACAGATAATTGCCTTTCAGACGAAGAAGCAGCTCAAAAATATGCTCATACATATCTGCACCAAAACCGCCAAAATGATGCATACACCAGTTTCCGAACGCAGGCCACTCATCATTGATAAAAAATCCCCGGTATTCTACTGACGGTTCTTTTGAAACACACTCCATATCCCACGCAAGAATAATTTTGTCTCTATGGCAGGGTTTTATCCCACACCAGTCAACAAATGGAGAAACTCCCATCTGCTCGGAAAGGTGAAACAAACCATATATCGTTCCCCGCTTGTCACTGCCTGCGATCACTAAAAGATGTGGATTTTCACTGTCTTTTTTCTCTGGAAACGCAAAACAGTAACATTCTCTTTTCCCTTCTATTTGATCAAGTGGAATCCTTCGTCTTATCTCTTCTTTTTCCAGAACTGCGCTTTTGCCTATCGTTGCTGCCACAACTGTTAATTCATCCGGCACCCGTAACATATCTTCTGTGATATTTTCTGCTGCCAGATATTCCGTTTTTCTTCCAGTCACAAGTTCTGCATCCTTCGCTACTTTTTCTGCGATCTTAATGACACCTGAATAAGCACTCTGTTCTACGATCAGTCTCATTTTATCTCTCCATAAACACTGCCAGCCGGTGTCTGAAAGCAGTCCAGTTTTCCCCTTTCATCCGCTCTATTACTTTCATTTCTTCGCAGACACCATACTTATTTAAGACTTCATTTATCTGCTCCTTTGATGCATCTTCATTCACCATAATTAATAGCTGCTTTACTCCGTCTTTTTCTGTGCTGATGCGGTCAGCTATATTGGCTGCCTTTCCCTGATGCAGAAAACAGGATGCCGTCTCATCCATAAGTGCCTTTAACAGGATGACATTTTCCCGGTTCTGCACTGTTTTAGAATCCCCTGCAGATGTGTAAGTATAGATCATATCAACTCTGTCTGCTTCCTTATGATAAAAATAGTGGATGTGTATCTGCCCATGCGGCACATCTGCCAGTTCTGCCAGTGAAAAATCCGTCTCTTCCATTTCCAGATAATTTACTGCTGTTCCATCCTCATACCCCACCGGTGCATCCGGATTCAGAACTGCTGTTCCATTTACAGAAAACCATACTCTGTGATATCCACCTGTGATATTTTTCACTACTTTTGTCCAATATCCTTCTTTCTTTTGCGACCGCTCTAATGCCTGCTCCTCGCAGCCATCTACCTTTACGGTCACCTTTGACGCCTCCGGTGCATAAAAATTAAATTCTGCCATCCCCGGTTCTAAAACAACGACACCGTGCAAAACATCCGGGTATACTCCTGCCGGTTTTCCATCTTTATCTGTTTCAAACTGAATCTGACGATACACCGGATCAAAGAAAAGCATCTGTTCTTCTTTCGTCTGGATCTTCAACTGTGTATCTTCCACTTTTACATCTTCCATACATGCAATATCTGCCATCTCAGAGGAATCCCACCGGAAAAGCAGCTGCACAAAATCATATAGACTTTTTCTCCAGACATGCCATTCATGATAACCCTCATAAACAAAAGTTTTGCAAGGTTTTCCTGCCTGGATCAACTTTTTTTGCATCTCATCCATACCGTGTCTGATTTCTTTTTCTTCACTGCCGCAGGATAAAAATACTTCTTCCAGCTGATGCTCATTCTGACAGATCCGCTCAACCTCATGAAGCGCAACACCGGAAAAAACTCCTAATGCCGAAAACAGCTCCATATGTTTCGCCACGCTGTCAGTCGCCTGTGCAGAACCTAATGACAATCCTGCCAGTGCCCTGTTATTTCTGCCTTTTTTCGTCCGGAAATGTTTTTCTATATAAGGAATTATATTATATATCAGTTCCCGGTCAAAATCCCCAGGATAAAATACCGGTTTTTCATCTTTATAAAATGCATAACCACAGCCTGCAACAACAATCATCCGTGCGCATTTTTTTTCTGCGATCAGATTATCCATAATATAATTCATTTTTCCCTGCCAGATCCATCCGGTCTCATTCTCCCCAACCCCATGCTGCAGATATAAAACCGGATAGGTTTCATCCAGATCCTGTTCATAACCATACGGCGTATAAACATAACATTCCTTCAGATGTCTGCTTACCTCTGATACATATTTACAGATATGCACTGTACCATGTGGAACTTCCTTCGCATAATAAAAATCTACACCGTCTTCCGGTATCTCAAACGTGTTAATCGGTGTAAAACAGCCATAGGATATTCCTGCATCCGGGTTACAGACACGCTCGCCATCCACAAACCAGAAATAGTAATGCATTGCCCAGTGCATCTTAGGTACTGTTCTACAAAATCCTCCCCTTCCATCTGACTCCAGTGTAATTTTCTCATTTGAAAAATAACCGCCTGCACCTGCAACCTGTACCTCTTTTGCATTCGGTGCATACATGCAAAAAGTAACCGTACCATCTTCATGTACGGTTACTGGTCTTCTTTTCCCCGCCATATCCTTTCCTACCGGATACTGTTCTAATCCCCCGTTTTTTACCATAACCCCTCATTTCTGCTTCCTAATCAGAGATATCCTGTTCCACTCTTTTATTTACCTCTGACTGCAGATCTTCAAGATATGCAGCCGGATCACATGCGTTATACTCCTGCATATAATTTTCCCATGCAGTATCGAAATCATCTGCCATGATAACCTGCGGAAGCCATTTATGTTTTACCTCATCTAACTGTTCCCTGATCTGCCCTGCCTGTGAATTAACTGACAGTGCTGTTGTGTAAGAATACATCGGATACCAGGCGCCAGGCGCTTCATTTGTTCCAAGCATCTCAACATAATTTGTAACCCCATAAGCCTCAAAACATTCTCTCACATCCTGTGGCTGATTTTTCAAAAACTCCGCTGACTGATATTCCATGGAAAATGCATTTTTCCCATCCGGCAGAAGTCCTTCTACTTTTGGAAAATAAGAATAAGAACAGAAATGATTTTCTGCAGTCTCCTGATCGCTCCGTCTCTCTCCCTGTTCTTCATTCATATAAAACATGCCATTCTCATCAACAGAATAATCAATTCCCTCTTCTCCCCAGAAACGTAACTTAACAATCTCCGGTTCCATCAGATCACTGATAAACTGCATGGCTCCATCAATATCCTGACAGGATACTGTAATGGATAATCCCGTCGAACTGTCAAGTTCTGCGGAACGTGTCACATGCCATTTATTTTTGATTCCTTCCTCACGTGTAATTGGCAGAGGGACATAATCACACCCTAAATCCCGCAACCCGTTCTGGTCATAGACACCCACGATTGCATAATAAAACTGCCACCACTGATCCGGCATGCCACACACAGCACCCGTAGACAGCTTTTTCAGATAATCATCATAAGTTGCAGTAAAAGATTCTGCATCCAGAATCCCTTTATGAAATTCTTCGTTCAGCTTTTTAAAGTACCACTGTGCCGTATCTGTCGTATTATAATCCACTACCTGCAGCGTATCAGGATCAACAATACAGCTTCCATCATTCGGATAACCATCCAGAAACTGCGGCACATTTTCCAGACAGAAATATCTCCATCCATCACACAGCACCGTAAACGGAATATTTTTCGTTCCATCCTCCATCGCAGGATTTGCTGCAACATAGCGTTCGATCAGATCAAAATATTCATCTACGGTATGAATCTTCGGATATCCTGCCCATTTCAATACTCTTGTCTGTATCCAGAATGCCTCTCCGGTATGTGTTACCTCCACATCTTCCCCATGGGATACTCCAAATTGCGGAATCCAGTAAATATGACCGTCTGCCTGCCGGAATCTGTCCCACTGTTCCTTAGTCAGATATCCTTTGATATTCGGATATTTATCCCAATATTCATCTAATGGTATCAATGCATTTGCTTCATATAAACTGACCTCTCCTGATATAAAATCCGGATATTCCCCATTCACTATATAAGCATTCAATGCATTTTCCTTTGTCTGCCCGACAAGCCATATTTCCTCACAATCTGCACCTGTCAGCTGTGCGATCTTCTGCCGGATTTCGTTATTTGGTTCTAACGTATCTCCTTCTACCGAAAAAAAAGCGGTAAAATGTTTTATATTTTTATCCGGTACACTGCTCCCTTTTGAAACATGTACCAGACCTGCCATACATACAACTACACAAAGTGCTGCTATCACTCTTTTTTTCATAATATATAAATTCCTTTTTCGTTTTTATAAATGTTTATTATAGGAAATTTACATATTAAAGTAAAGGATAACTTATGTATTGTCGTCAAACGTAAAAGATTTTAAATCTGCAGTACCTTCTCCGCGAAATGTCAGATAAAGTGCCTGTACTCCATCCTCTATTTTCACAGGTGCCTCATAGTTTTCCCACACATTTGTAAACTCAACAGGAATCTTTCCACAGACAGGACCATCCCATACAGTCCGGACCTCAAATTCTCCTCTTGCATATCCTCTGACACAGATTCCTAATTTTTTGATTCCTTTACAGGAAAAATACTTAAATCCTGCTGTTGCATGATCTGTCATATTTGTAATATAGGCAGGGACATAATCACCATCACACCCGTCCTGCATAATATACGGCTGTTTTTCCCCACCGACATACATTTCTTCTTTGTCCGTAAAAAGGTTGCATGCGATATAAGACGGATATGTCCCTTCTCCTCTTAAGGGACTTCCGTTTAGTCCACAGGATGTCATCTCTGCCTGACAGATACGTTCTCCCTGAAATACGATCGGTTCTGCGCATCCCTGCCTGCAATACCAGGAATGATTTGTATGCCTGTGATAAAAAATATACCACTGATCCATGATATCTATGATGCTTCCATGATTATTTGCACCATATGCCACAGGTTTTTCCGCCGGTTTTCCATTTGTAATGCCAACGTCACAGTTGCTGACGATCACGCCTCCATAAGTAAAACCTTCCAGAGGATTTTTACTGACTGCATAACAAAGTTCATGCATCACAACAGAAGAATATATCAGATAGTAATAATCTCCCTTTTTCCGGATTGACGGTGCCTCAAAAAATTCATGTTCTTCAAATCCGGTTCCTTTTCCGTAAACATGATTTGGCAGAACGATCCGGGGTTCTTCTATGACCGTCAGCATATCCTTACCAAGTGCCATTCCCATAGCACCGTGCCTTGACGCATCATTCGCCGCACAAAATCCTGTATAGAGATACGTTTTATCGCCCTCTGTCAGTACAGCCGGATCAAACTGCGGTTCATCCTGACTGCGCTCCCCGATCCGGTTTCCGTTTTTATCATGCACATACCCATAAAACTTATACGGGCCATCCGGTTTTTCTGCTACTGCCACAGATACAACAGATACCTTATCCAGAACATAATATAAATAATATCTTCCATCTGCCCCTCTTGTCACATCCGGTGCATACAGACACATTTTCCCGTCTTTGTTCAAAGGATCGTCTGTTTTCCGGTAAATGGTTCCACTACAGTGCCATTCCCCCAGACTGTCTAACGGCGCAGACCAGCACACATAATCATTCAGGCAGAACACATGCCCATTGTATCTGTCATGTGATCCAAAGACATAAACTCTGTCCCCGAAAACATATGGTTCACCATCCGGGATATATTCCCACGATGGCAGATATGGATTATATACCTGTTTTTTCATTTCCATCCCCATTCCTGTATAAAACATCATTTCTGATAGATCCGGTAATTTCCGGAAAGTGCGAGCATTGCAAACATATAAAGGAAATTATCATAATATCTTCTGTCTCCGGTACGAAGCGGCGTATCCCACAGACGATCCACACATTCTTTCACATATGGCCCGTCTGCCGCTAAAGATGCCTGTGCATTTACTGCAACAATGGCAACCGGATGAAGTGCCTTCTCCTCTAATCTTGTTCCATCGGTCAGAAATACTCCGTCCCAGTGTTCCTTCTGCTCGGCACAGTAAAAGTTCTGTAATCTGTTTGCGATCTCAACCTGCCAGGGATCTTTTTCAAACCAGAGATGATCCATGCCTATATTTGCAATGGTACGGTAAGCATCACTGTAATACCAGTCATGACGTCCGAAAATTTCCTGATGCCCAATATGAGGCTTTCCATCATAATCCGCATACTCGGCAGACAATCCGGTCTTCGGATGGCATGCCAAATGCAGATAACCTCTGCTTGCCTCCGCTGCCTGTTCCCAGAATGTCCGGTCACAGGGATCTGCATTTTTTGCAAATAACTCATAAAAATGCGGCAGATGATAGGATGGATCAGAAAAATCAAATCCCGGCACAAATTTGATCAGTTTGTTTGATGGCTCCCACATTGGCTCTCCCGGATGTGATGCTTCCCCTTTGTGGACACATTCTCTTAATATCGCTTTTGCCTCTGCGCCGTAATTAAAAATTCCTTCTCCGTCTCCCCAGCGTGCAGACGCAAAAAACAGTGCCATTGCAAAATATTCTTCTCCATCCGGAGCAGGACCGTCTGCATTCTTACTTCCATCTAACCCGCAGGACCAGACAAAATAATTTTTATTTGGTCCGTTTTCAATATACATATAAGTGCGTACCCACTTCCAGAGACGATCAAATTCTTCCTTTTTATTCATCTGTACGCAGACCATCATCCCATAGGACATGCCTTCGGTACGGACATCATGGTTTCCGGTATCCTCCATATAAGCCATGTCATCTCCCACTTCATGGTAAAACCTTTCCTCCTCTTTTCCATAAAAAATGGTTTCAAATGTCTGCTCTACTCTTTTTGTTATCTCATCCTCAGAATATCCGCACTCTTTAAAAACATTGCGGTATTTTCCTGTCAAAACTGCTCCTGCCATTTTAATCTCCATTCCTGCCGCTTTCCAGGGCATTTTTAGTTTGTGCTCCGGCACAAATTCTGCACAGCCTGATCTTCTATCCTTTACTCTTTGACACCGCCAAGGGTAAGTCCTGTCACAAAGTATTTCTGTAAAAACGGATAAATACAGATGATAGGAAGCATGGTGATAATGGTTGCTGCAGCACGAACAGAAGTTGGTGTAACGGTTCCTACTGCATTTTTCATAGCCTCTGCGTTGGTTCCCTGGTTTGTTACGGATGATAATAATTTCATTAACTCATACTGAAGCGTTGTTAAGTTATCACTCATACGGTTATATAACATTGCATCAAACCATGAGTTCCACTGCCCGACTGCAACAAATAATGCAACTGTCGCATATACCGGTTTACACAGCGGAGAATAAATTTTTAAGAAAATCGTTGTATATCCCGCACCATCTAACTGCGCAGATTCCTCTAAACTGTCAGGTATACCATTCATATATGTACGGATGACAAGCATATTAAATGCACTTACCATGCCCGGAATTACATAAACCCAAAAACTGTTTGTAAGTCCAAGTCCTTTGTATAAAAGGAAGGTCGGAATCAGTCCACCATTTACATACATGGTGATAACCCAGAAAAGAGATACTTCTTTTTTGAATAAAAATCTTTTTCTGCTGACGATAAATGCAAGAATCGCATTTGCGATCAGTGCAAGAACCGTACCGATGATCGTTCTTGCGACTGTAATATAAGCTCCGGTGATCAGATTATCTTTCTGAAGCACAGTCGTATAGTTTTTCCATGTAAACTTTCTCGGTAACAGATAAATCCCGCCTCTTAAGGCATCTGTTCCATCGTTTAATGAAATTGCCAATGTATTTAATACCGGATACAGGGTAATGATCACAAACAGGATCATTATGACCGCATTTACGATCGGAAATACCTGTATCTTTTTTGTTTTCTTTCTTTTTTGTGTCTTTGCCATGACCAAAACCTCCTAGAATAACTGTTCCTCTCCATTTCGTTTTGCAATCTGGTTTGCAATTACGATCAGAATAATACTTACAAGACTCTTGAAGATACCTGCTGCAGTACCGATTGCATAATCTCCCTGACTGATACCCCATTTTAATACATAAATGTCAATGGTCTGGGATACTTTCTGTACAAGTCCGTTTCCTAACAGATACTGAATCTCAAATCCTGCATTTAAGACATTTCCTACATTCATTAAAAGTAAAATAATAATAGTTGGTTTGATTCCCGGCAGAGTAACATATTTAATTTTCGCCCATCTTCCGGCACCATCAATCGCTGCTGCTTCATAAAGTGACGGGTCGATCGCTGTGATCGCTGCCAAATAAATGATCGCATTCCATCCTGTTTCTTTCCAGACATTTGCAAATGCAACGATCGGCCAGAAATATCCCGGATGTGCAAAAAAGTTGATCGGCTGTTCTATCAGATGTAAATTTACAAGCATTTCATTTATGATTCCGGTTCCGGAAAGCATATCATGTAAAATACCTGTTACAATGATCCAGGAAAGAAAGTGCGGCAGATAAGATATCGTCTGTACCACTTTTTTCCCGCCTTTTGTGACCATCTCATTTAATAAAATTGCAAATGCGATCGCTGTCACAAATGTTACCACAAGGTTAATAACACCCATTGCAAGTGTATTTCTGATTACCCGGATAAAAGTCATATCCGAGAATAACATTTTAAATTTGTCTAATCCGACAAATTGTGAATGGAGGATACCAAGCTTTGGTTTGTAATTCTGGAATGCCATTGCCCATCCTGCCAGTGGCAGATAATAAAATATCACTCCATAGATGACAAGGATCGCAGCCCAGAACAGTAAAACTTTCTGCCTCTTGATCTCTTTCCATGTAATTTTAGTCCGGTTCTCTTTTATTTTTTCTTTTGATTTTGTTCTCGCTAACGACATGACTTCACCCCTTAAAAAAATGGGCAGATGTTTTCCATCTGCCCGTTTTTAAATTATATTTCTTCTCTTATTTGAACTGAGCAGCCTGTTCCATTCTTGTATCAAGTTCTGTCTGTAATTCACTAAGGAAATCTTCCGGCTGACATGCATTATATGCATCCATGTAAGCTGCCCATGCACTGTCAAAATCATCTGCCATGACAACCTGTGGAAGCTGTTCATGTTTTACTTCACCAATCTTTGTCCATGCCATACCACCCGGTGTACTTGTCGTAAAGTTATTTGAGAAAGACCACATCGGATACCAGTCACCAGGAGCCTCATTTGTTCCGAGCATCTCTACATAAGTTTCTACGCCATATGCTTCAAATGCTTTTTTTACATCTTCATTTAAACCATCAAAGAATTCGTTTGCCTGTCCTTCCGGTTTGTTTGCATTGATTCCGTCATCACTTGTTCCACTGTACTGTGGGAAGTATGAGTATGAGCATAAATGTGATGCTTTGTATGCTGTATCAGAAGCCTGTATTCTCTGATCATCATTTCTGATAAACTCGCCGTTTTCATCTACCTGATAATCAACACCTTCAACACCCCAGAAACGAAGGTTATGTGTATCCTGATCTAAAAGATCACTGACAAATTTAGCTGCTGCATCCGGATCTTCACATCCTGTTGTGATAGCAAGACCTGTTGCTTCATTGAAAGCTCCGCCTGAGTTATGCCACTGGTTTTTCACACTCTCATCAATTGTGACCGGAAGTGGAATGTAATCACAGCCCTGTTTATCTAAGCCTGCCTGTTTTAATGCATCACCTGCTGTGTAAGCGAAATCCCACCACTGATCGATCATACCAAGAACACGTCCGGTAGAAAGTTTCGCGATATACTCATCATATGTCTGTGTAAAAGATTCCGGGTCTACGATACCTTTTTTGTACTCCTCATTTAATTTTTTAAAGTATTTCACTGCTGTATCAGATGTATTGTAGTCAAGTACTGTAAGTGTATCCGGATCTACCATACAGCTTCCATCGTTTGGATATCCATCAAGGAACTGTGGTGCATTCTCTAAGCAGAAATATCTCCAGTCATCGCAGAGAATAGTATAAGGAATATTTGCTGTTCCATCCTCCATGGTAGGATTTGCATCATTATATGCTTCGATCAGATCAAAATACTGATCCATGGTTCTTATTTCCGGGTAGCCTGCCCACTCTAAAACTCTTGCCTGGATCCAGAATGCCTCATCATTATGTGTACAAACTTTTTCTTCATTTTTAATGCAGCTAAACTGTGGAATCCAGTAAATATGTCCATCATCCTGACGAAGTTTTTCCCACTCTAAATCTGTGAAAAGGTTTTTGATATTTGGATACTGCTCAATGTAATCATCCAGTGGAATCAATGCATCTGCTTCATATAACTGCATCTGTCCACTTCCACCTTCAATAAAGTCCGGATATTCGCCACCGGCAATCATTGTTCCGACTGCCTCATCTGCTGTCTGTCCGGTAAGCCATGTCTCCTTTACCTTCACCCCTGTTTTTTCTGCAATGATCTGCTGGATCTCATTGTCATCATTGATCTCAGATCCCGGTACTGCAAAGAATGCTGTAAACTCTTTCACATCACCATTTTCTGTTCCTGCATCTGCAGAACTTTCTGTTCCCGCAGCAGAAGATCCTGCATTTGAGGTCTTTCCGTTATTTCCGCTGTTGCCACCGCATCCGGCGAAAAGTGTTGCTGTCATTGCTGTGATCAATAACATGCTTACAAGTTTTTTTCTTTTCATATTGTAATTACCTCCCTTTCGATAAGACTATTTTACCTTTTCCTGCCGTACAAACAATCAGACTAAGTATAGTAAAAAGCAGGGTAAATTATAGATATTCGGATAGAACGACAAAGAAGTGCCCTGCTTCTCTGCTCATAATCCTCTTTCATCTGCTCATTAAATATGGCATATGGTTTCACATACTGATTCGGGATATAGGTTTTTGCAAGTTTGGCACGGTCACACATATCTGACACCTGCAATGTAATATCTTCCGGTACATAATAAATCCCTCATCTGCCATACAGATCGATCCTTATATCCTGCTTATCATAAATTCTATGTAAAAGCTGTGGTAACTTATCCAGATTAAGATTCTTACAGTCAACAAGCATCACAAACTTATCTGCTTCTGTCCGCGCAAGCGCAAGTGGTTTTAAAAAACTTGTCTGATATGCGTTTGCCACATCACGTTCTCACATTGAAACTGCTGAGTATGGGAATATATAAATGTGAAGAATATTAACTGGATGGTGTGTGAAAAAAGAAAACATATAACAAGAATTAACACGAAAAAAAGAAGCCTTGAAAACCAAGGCTTCTACAAGCAGGGGATGAGAGAATCGAACTCCCACCAAAGGTTTTGGAGACCCCTATCATACCATTTGACCAATCCCCTATATATAAAATGACGTATCAGATACGTCATTTATTATTTTACTTATTAGCTTCACAAAAATCAATAGGACTTTTGTCTTATCTCTAGTACCTTCAAAACTTCATACAGAACACCATCAATAACATAATCTGTGAAGTTGCGAAGCAACTTCCAATGCGAACATCGTTCGCTATTATTTGGTCAAGCCCTCGATCGATTAGTAACAGTCAGCTCCACACGTTACCGTGCTTCCACCTCTGCCCTATCTACCTTGTACTCTTCAAGGGATCTTACTCACTTTTGTGAGGGATATCTCATCTTGAGGGGGGCTTCACGCTTAGATGCCTTCAGCGTTTATC
>ERZ791819.49-NODE-49-length-114466-cov-7.405870_pt1 | contig 114466 bp, 109 predicted proteins | sample MGYA00510301_ERZ791819 | MGnify/ENA primary metagenome ERZ791819 (study PRJEB30046, sample SAMN00791999) | human gut metagenome | study: EMG produced TPA metagenomics assembly of the A metagenome-wide association study of gut microbiota in type 2...
ATATTTTGTAAGTATATTTTTCTGGCTGATTGAAATTTTAAAACCTGGCTCCCTGCTTCGCACCAACTCTATTGCTTTTTTATGCAAATATGCTATTGTAAAATTAAATATATATTCTGGAAAATATTATGTTGCCAATTAACTATTTACACGAAAGGAAAACCATGATTATAGTTATGGTATTCATGATTACTTTCAATAACAACGTATATGCTGCAGAATTAGATAATATGCAACATAACGACCAAGCATATGTGTTAAATTCATTTTCAGGAAATAACTTGGAAAGTATTTCAGTTCAATATGCTTGGAGCGCCGCATTCTCCTTTGAGGAAACACAAACACTCTTAAAACAAACCGGATATCCCCACGGAATAAGAGGTTTGCGATGTTCACTATGCTTCCATTCCTTTAAATAATCCATTATTTTTCTATACATCACTGCACCTCCATGAAATGTTTACTTTTGGCATATCAATTATTCATGTAAAAATCAACGTATTTTTCATTTGTTTTTACACTAAATTGCATGAATTATTTCTAAAATTATACATTATTTAACACGATTCCCCGTATTACGATCAAATAATTAAAAAAGAAACCGGGCATCCACGTTGTAAACATGAACTCCCGGTTCCACTTTTTTAGTTAAAATTTAAATACTGCTACTCCGTAAGGCGGCAGCTTATATCCGATCGAATAATCCCGTCCATCACAAGGCTTCTTTTCTGCCTTGTAAGACAGCGGACGCTTCGTATCTTCTGTGTCGCTTCCGCCAAACTGCGGATCTGCACTGTTTAATACCAGCTTATAGGTATGTCTGCCCGGCACACCTACCCGATAATCGTCACGCTCTACTGGTGTGAAACTGATCACGAAGAGCAGGTTATTCTTTCCATCCTTACTCTTTCGCACAAAGCTGAAAATACTGCGTTCATAGTCGTTGGCATTCATCCACTCAAATCCTGCCCAGGTCGTATCCTGCTCGTACAGGCATGGATTCTTACGGTACAAATGAAGCAATGCCTTTACCCAATCCTGCATATGTTTGTGTTTCGGATCATCCAGCAGGAACCAGTCCAGTTCGCGCTTCTCGCTCCACTCACGCTCCTGCGCGAATTCCTGTCCCATAAACAGAAGTTTTTTGCCGGAATGTCCCATCATGAATGCATAGCCAGCCATAAGGTTTTTAAACTTATCCCCTTCGAGTCCGGGCATCTTGTTGAGCATGGAGCATTTCAGGTGTACGACCTCATCATGGGATAATACCAGAATGTACTTCTCACTCTCATTGTAACTCATGGCAAAGGTCATCTTGTTGTGATTGTCCTTTCGGAAATACGGGTCAAGCTTCATATAGTCAAGGAAATCATGCATCCAGCCCATGTTCCACTTGTAGCTGAAATTAAGTCCGTCATCCTCTACCGTACCCGTCACTTTCGGCCATGCCGTTGATTCCTCTGCAATCATCACAGAACCCGGATTTCTTCCGAGAATCAGCGTATTGATGTGCTTGAAAAACTCAATGGCTTCCAGATTTTTATTTCCACCATAAATATTCGGAACCCACTGTCCATCTTCCTTCCCGTAATCCAGATACAGCATGGATGCAACTGCATCCACACGAAGTCCGTCTACGTGATAATTCTCAATCCACATCAGCGCACTTCCGATCAGGAAGTTCTTGACCTCATTCTTTCCGTAATCAAAGATTTTGGTTCCCCAGTCCGGATGCTCTCCTTTGCGCGGGTCTGCATATTCATAAGTTGCAGTACCATCAAACTCTGCCAATCCATGTGCATCTTTTGGGAAATGTGCCGGCACCCAGTCAAGGATCACGCCAATCTTGTTCTTATGGCATTCGTTGACCAGATGTGCAAAATCCTCCGGTGTTCCATAACGGGAAGTCGGTGCATAATACCCCGTTACCTGATATCCCCAGGAACCATCGTATGGATACTCGGAAATTCCCATCAGCTCGATATGGGTATATCCCATGTCTTTCACATAAGGAATCAAGGTCTTTGCCAGATCCCGATAAGAATAAAATCCATCATCCTCACGCCCCGGATGCCGCATCCATGAACCCGGATGTACCTCATAAATTGCCATCGGCTGCTCATATACTTCCTCTTTGGAAAGTTTTTTTCTGGCATTCATCCATTCCGTATCGGACCAGAGAAAATTGGAAATATCTGTGACAATGGAAGCGGTCTCCGGACGCAGCTGTGCATAGTTTGCATAAGGATCTGCTTTGTACAGCTTTTTTCCGTCCTGTGCGATAATCAGGAACTTATACATACAGCCAATCTGGACACCCGGTACGAACAGTTCGTATACCCCCATCGTCTCCGGTGTCACACGCTTCATCTCGTGAGAGGTCTCATTCCATCCATTAAATTCCCCAATCACATATACACGATCTGCATGTGGTGCCCAGACATCAAAGCATACACCCTCTTCTCCTTCAATTGTCATTTTGTGAGCACCCATTTTGCGATAAATATCATAATGTGTTGCCTGTCCAAACAGGTAACAATCCATCTCTGTAAAATTACTCATAAATACCCTCCCTGTCTTCTCTTATCTATCTTACTCGAAATCCTTTTCCGTTAGTACAATTCTGTCATCATCCGTATAACGGCTGGCGGTCAGAATACTGATAGCTTTCTTTAACCCTCCATGTGCCTCCCGGTGAATTGCTTCATCCACAATGTCTTTCACCTCTGTCAGGGTTGTAGCCTGATCCAGTCTCTGAATATTGCTGATCCGGTTATACAATGCCAGAACCGCCATATCATCAATTTTGTATCCAAGTTCCCTGGAATAAGAACGTGCAAACGTGACCAGCTCATCATTTGTAAAAATCGGAACTGAGATCTGTTCACTGAATTTTTTGGCAAATGTTTCATTCTGCGCAAATAATCTCTTGATGCCCTTGGATGTGTCTTCGAGTATAACGAAAAGACCACTCTCATCTGCGTCCAGCAATCCGGATAACTCCGACACGGTCTTTTTCTCCATATCTCCTGCCTGTTCAATAATCAGGCATCCTCCTGCCACCTTATCCAGCAGCCCGCCGACATTTTTCTGGTTCAATGCTTCCGCATGGATCTTTCCAATCTTTCCATCCAAAACCCCGGTCTCCTGCTGCAGGACTTTGATCATGCTGGTGGCAAGTGTTGTTTTTCCACTTCCCTGTCCGCCTTTAATTACGAGATTCCCCCTCGATGCAGTTTCCTTATTTTTCAGATGGGACGAAGCAACTGTCAACGCTTTGCAGAGCTGATCCTCCATGCCCTTCACCGGCATAAAATACGAAAAAATCGCTTTCTGTTCATCGGTCAGTTCTACAAGCGGGATATTCTGTTTTTCCTCTTTTCCCAGATCCACCGGTGTGTCTACCTGTGGGATATGTATGGTTTTTCCTTTCCAGGAAGAGCGATCTGTTTTTCTTCTTACAAAAGCAAACTCTTCTTCCCTCTCCTGTGCAAGTGTTGGTTTCTGTGGCAGATCCTCGATCGGAACCTCCTCAAAATCCTTTTTCTTTGTTTCTGTTTCTGTTTCCATTTCTTCTACACCACGATTCTCATTTAAGTTTTGGTCATCTTCTGTCACATCGGATGTCTCTTCTGCCGGTTTCTGTGCGGCAGCTTCCGTCTTTTTTTTCTGCTGGGAACGTACCATTTCTTCTAAAGATACTCCCTCTGGCCAAAGTTCTTCGGCATCTGTATCCCTGGCAGGCTGTTCCTCTTTTTTGTTCTCTTCCTCTTCTTCCTTTCGTTCTTTTGGATCATCCGCTTCCGGCGGTGTTTCCCTTTCCAGCGTCTGTGGCGGTGTTTCCATCGTTTCCTCCACAATATCCGCCTTCTCTGCCAGTACCGCATCCAGTTTTGGCAATACTCCTGTCAGGCGGTCCATAATATCGCCTGCCTCCTGCAGTGCACGTGCTTTTGCGGATTCGAGTTTCCGCTTTCTGGCATCTTCTAGTGCAGCTTCCGCAGCCTTGCGCATTTTCTCCCACTCACTCAGCACTTCCTCAATTGTCATCTGGCCTGTGATCTGATGCTCAATCATGTTTTTCTCATTTGTCATCATGCTCATCTGACCATCGGAGTCTTCTCCCAACAACTCTTTGAAATTTGTCTTGAGTGAACCATCAATCTCCTCATCTGTCTCAATGTGCCGTGTATTCTGTTCCGGCTGTGCCTCAGGCTTTTCTTCCTCCATCTGCATTTTCAGATAAGGAACATCTTCCACCATACGGTTGATATTGTCCAGCGTATCCGTGACGGTTTCTTTTTCGGTTGCATCCATGATCTGCTGCATACCCTTTGCAATTTCCGCCTGAAGATTGACGGTATTAAACCGTTCTGTGTTTACTTCTACTTTTGGAATTGCGACCGGATCATGCACGGTCTCCCCGGCACGCGCCATCTCCTCCACATCAATGTGTGTCAAACCTGCTCTGTCATCTTTTGCCTGACAAAACGACCGATACTTTTCTTCCTGTGTTTTCGTCAATGGCTGATACAGCATTTTCAGTTCCAATGCACGCTCTACATATGGCCCATCTCCAAACCAGAGAACCAGCTCATCACATGCATCAATACACTTCTCACTCATCCCTGCTTTGTGATACAGATAAGCAAGCTCATATGCCCACTCTTCCGTATATTCCTGCTCCTTGAGTTCTTCAAGAATCGGTATCAGTTCTTCATAAGAAGCCCCCTGTGCTTTCTGTATATCATAGCGAAGTACATATTTAAGGGTGTCATGAGGCGCAATCTCCACAAACTCATCATAATAATCCTGTGCCGCCTGAAAATCTTTCATCTTGACCGCCACTTCCGCAAGACGGTAAATAATCATTCTTCCGATTGGTGAGCGGTCATATGCCATCAGCAAAACTTCCCGGCTCTCCTCATAACGCTGTACTTTTTCGTACACTTCCCCAGCTTTTACCAGACCATTTACATTTTTGACCTTATTCCAATTGATGGTATCTGCAATATCTGCTGCCTCATCATATTTCTCTTCCGCATAGCGGGATTTCATCTGATCAAGCTTCAGATTATATTCGTATTTGTCCAATTGTTATCTCCTTAAAGTATCCCCAAACAGGTCTATCTGTCTATTTTCAAGTATACCATAGGCGGCAATTAGTGTCAAAAAATAATCCGAAAAAAAGAGCTGCACACAAACGCGTACAGCCCTTGAAATTACTGGTCTTTCTTTGTTTCGTCTTTCTTTCCGGAATCTTTTAAAGTTCTCTTTTTCTTTTGTTTTTCCCCGTAATATATGATCGCACCGGTTGCCTCATTCACACCGGCCGCCTCCACATATGCCTCCGTTACGGTTGTAAGGTTTTTCTTCCGTATGCTGTGGTTTACCAGTCTGCGGATAATATAGTAAATCATCGCAAACACCGGAACTCCAAGCAGCATTCCCAGAAATCCAAACAGTCCGCCTCCGATCAGAATCGAAAACATTACCCAGAACGCGGATAATCCGGTGGAATCACCTAAAATCTTCGGTCCGATAATATTTCCATCCACCTGCTGCAGAACGATAATAAATATCAGCAGATACAACGCATGCAGCGGACTCTGGATCACCACCAGAAGAAGTGTCGGAACCGCACCGATAAACGGTCCAAACACCGGAATGACATTGGTTACTCCAATGATAACCGCAACCAGTATCGTATCTGGGATATGCAGAATCAGACATCCAAAATAACAGATTACTCCGATGATGGCAGAATCTATAATCTTTCCAATGATGAAACCACCAAATACTTCATCTGCCTTGTGGAAAACTTCGATAATAATGTTTCCATGTTTCGGTTTAAAGATCGCATACACAATCTTTTTGCTCTGTCCCACCAGGCTTTCTTTAATGGATAAGACATAAACAACGACAATGATCCCAATGATGAAGTTTAATATGGATTTGACCATCGTGATTACGCCGGAAGTAATCTGCAGCAGATATTGCTGCATCTGTGGAAGCAGATCCTTCGTTGCCCAGTTTTCCACCTGATCCGTCAGTTTTGTCAGCATATCACTGATGGTATCTGTCACTCCATAGGCTCCGAGTTTTCCACTTTTCACCATATGGATCAGGCTCTCCACATTACCAGGCAGTGCTTCCACCAGCCCGGTAACACTTGATACCACCGAAGGAACAATTGCCGCAATCAAAAGCACCAGAATCACCAGAAGAAACAGGATTGCCCCGGCAATGGACAATCCACGTGCCACTTTAGCCGCTGATTTTTCTGATTTCATTTTCTTTTTCAGAAACGGCAGCCAGTGCCGCTCCTGAAATTTCATAACCGGGTTAAGCAGATAAGCAAGTCCCAGTCCGATAATAATCGGCTGCAATGCACCTGTAATCAGATGCCAGGTATCTGCAACCCCCTTGTACCGGAGCACCAGGAAGAAAAATACGGTACAACAGGCAAAGGTGAGAAATACCATCAATCCGATTTTAATCAGAAGAACCGTCTGACGCATGCCATCCTCACTCTGTTTGATCTGTTCCATCTGTTTTTGTTTTTCCACGTCTGTCATACAAGATCTCCTATCCGCGGTAATAATTGATCAGGCAGCCTTTGAGAATAATATCTTTCTCATCCGGTGTCAGTTCTCCCATACGCAGGGTAAATGGCTTTAAAGCACCATCCTTTACCACATATGCCTCAAATTCTGTTTTTCCGTCTGCGATCGCCTCACGGATCTTTGGAACAAACAGGTAATCCAGATTGTGGAACGGAAGCTCTCCCTGATCAATAACAAACGGGATCATACCCCAGTTAATCAGGTTGGAACGGTATCTCTTGGTCGCATATTCATTTGCAATGTTTGCCCATCCGCCAAGTACCTTCTGGCAGGAAGCCGCCTGCTCACGCGCAGAACCGTCTCCCGGTTTTACTGCAAAAATCGTACTTCCAAAACCAACGTTTGAGCGGTTGACATCGGAGAACGTTGCACGGATGGTATCCATAACCGGATGAATCTCCGGAAGTGCATCTCCCGGACAGGTATCTGCCTCGACAGCCTTCTGTGCCTTCTGTACTTCCTTGGCACGTCCAACATATTCCGGATCCTTTCTGGAAAGTGCAAACTCTGCCAGTCCCAGTGGGTTGGAACGGAAAGAGGATGTCTCTCCGGAAGGAATCAGCTCGTCCGTTGTGGTCACCGGATCGTGAATCTCGGAAACAACTTTCAGCACAAGATTCTCCGGAAGCGGGCTCATAGCCGGCCAGTCCTTGATATTTGGTCCAAACTGAATCTCTACGTCCGGATCTGCCACACCCTTGCTGTCAAATACACGGTTTTCATAAATGGTCTTATCAAAGAAGTATTTCGGCTTGCTGTAGTTTACATCAATATCGGTAGCTGCGGTAAGGAATCCCTTATTTGCAGCGGTTGCAGCGATAGAACGCGCATCCATCAGTGCTACGGAAGCAACCTGTCCGTTCTGTACCTTAGATCCCTCACGATTCGGGAAGTTACGTGTAGAATGACGGATGGAAAATGCATTATTTGCAGGTGTATCTCCGGCACCAAAGCACGGTCCGCAGAATGCAGTCTTGACAATGGCACCTGTCTCTAACAGATTGGCAACAGCACCGTTCTTAACCAATTCCATATAAATCGGAGTGGAAGCCGGGTAAACACTCAGCGTAAACTCGTCCGCTCCAATGGAAGTGCCCTTTAAGATGTCTGCTGCATCGCAGATATTTTCAAATCCACCACCAGCACATCCGGCAATGATACCCTGATCTACATACAGTCTTCCGTTCTTTACTTTGCTCTTTAAGTCAAGGTCTACTTTTCCATCAAAACTTACCTGTGCACGCTTCTCACAGTCATCGAGAATATCCATCAGGTTTGCATTTAATTCCTCGATCGTGTATGTATTGCTTGGATGGAACGGCATGGCGATCATTGGCTTAATCTCGCTTAAATCAAGTTCGATAAAACTGTCATAGTATGCAGTTTCTCCCGGATTCAGTTCCTCGAAATCTCCGGTTCTTCCGTGAATCTCATAGAATTCCTTCACCTGGTCATCGGTTCTCCAGATAGAAGACAGACAGGTGGTTTCTGTTGTCATAACATCAACACCGATACGGTAATCAACACTCAGATTGGATACGCCCGGTCCGACAAACTCCATCACTTTATTTTTTACAAATCCGTTGGCAAATACTTCACCGATAATGGCAAGCGCGATATCCTGCGGTCCGACACCCTTCTGCGGGGTACCTGTCAGGTAAATGCCGACAACTCCCGGCATATCAATATCGTAGGTTTTATTCAAAAGCTGCTTTACAAGCTCCGGACCACCTTCTCCAATTGCCATGGTTCCCAGTGCCCCGTAACGGGTATGGGAGTCTGATCCAAGGATCATCTTTCCGCCGCCTGCAAGCATTTCTCTTGCAAACTGGTGAATAACTGCCTGATGAGGAGGAACATAGATTCCGCCGTATTTCTTTGCACATGTCAGTCCAAACATATGGTCATCTTCGTTGATGGTTCCACCGACTGCGCACAGACTGTTGTGACAGTTGGTGAGTACATAAGGAATCGGGAACTTCTCAAGACCTGATGCCCTGGCGGTCTGGATGATGCCGACAAATGTAATATCGTGGGAAGTCAGCTTATCAAATTTGATCTGCAGTTTTTCCATGTTGCCGGATGTATTGTGGTTCTTTAAAATTCCATATGCAATGGTTTGTTTCTTTGCATCTTCCGGTGTAACAGTCTTTCCTGTCTTTGCCTGGACAGCAGATGCTGCTTCCGGTGAATTAATGACAACATCCCTGCCGTTGACCAGGTATGCGCCGTTCTCATATAACTTCATAGTTTCCTCCTTGTTTTCGAAATCATAGTTAATGATAATTATATAATAAAATGTATTTTTATGCAACGACTGCAAACGTAATGGATGCCGCAAACAGATCGCCATCTACCAGGATTGCAAACTCACCGCCCATCAGCTGTGTAAGATTCTTTGCAATGGACAGTCCAAGACCGCTTCCCTCTGTCGTGCGGGATTCCTCTCCCCTCACAAAACGCTCCGTCAGGTCTTTCCTCGCCGCTCCCTGTTCCGGCAGCGGATTTTTCGAAATATTTTTGATACGGAAAACAGCATTGTTCTCCTCTACTTCCAGATCTACATAAACCCGGGTATTTTCGAGTGCATATTTTGCCGCATTGGTATACAGATTTTCAATTGCACGGTAGAGCTGCCGTCCGTCTGCCCGGATCATCACCGAATTGTGCGGCAGTTTCGTCACAATGGTCAGCCCCCGTGCCTCAAAACGTTCATTGAACTCACCACCCGTCTGGTACAGCAGTTCTACCAGATCGATGGTCTGCATATCCAGCTGGATATTTCCGGAACTGATCTTTGATGCTTCGACCAGATCCTCCGTCAGCTGTTTCAGCCGCTGGGATTTTTCATCCAGAACCCGGATATAATTACGTGCATTTTCGTTTTCCAGGTTTTCACGTTTGAGCAGATCCACATAATTGACAATGGAAGTAAGCGGTGTTTTGATATCATGGGAAACATTCGTGATCAGGTCTGCCTTCATCCGTTCATTCCGGATCCGCTCCTGAATGGCTTCGCTCAGCCCTGCACGGATATTATTCACAGAAGCTGCAATGCCTCTTTCCTGTCCGTGAAACTGCTCCACATCCAGTGTCGTATCCAGTGCCCCTGCCGCAATTTTTTCAATTGCGTGCTGGATCTCGTATCTTTCGCGCGCCTTACGCGTACACAGTCTGGGATTCTGTCCGGAGATAAATACCCGTCTAAGGAAGCTTCCTGCCTGATAGATCAGACTGTATGTCAGAAGGGTATTGTTTTTGACCCGCCGGACAATGCTCATATAAAACAGCAGGAATACAACATCGACCAGATACCCGACTGTTCCGACCGCTACCATCAGTCCGGACAGTTCAAACTGGATGTCATGGAGATTTCTCCCCAAAAAGAGCACAAGATAAATGAATGCCACAAAAAGTGCCATCTGGATATCCGTATAAATTTTATCGATCCAGGTCAGGTAAATGGTTGCATCCTCCTCCGACCGGCGCCCTGCAACACCTGTCAGATAGGCAAGAAATACAAAGCTTCCGACCATGCCGATCACCATAAACAGGCTGAGAATACCCAGCCCTCCGATATGTCTGCGCAGATTGTATCCGATCCCATAGATTCCGCAAAGCATCATAATCAGAAACATCTGATGCATGACAATGGCTGCTCCCTTTTTTCCGCTGGAGAATTCTTTCATAGACAGCTACGCCCCCGCTTCGATTTTATAGCCGACACCCCAGACCACTTTCAGATACCGCGGTTCTTTCGGATTGATTTCGATTTTTTCCCGGATATGCCGGATGTGGACAGCAACTGTATTGTCAGCGCCAATTGCTTCTTCATTCCAGATTTCCTCATAAATCTGACTGATGGAAAATACTTTTCCTTTATTTTTCATTAAAAGCAGAAGGATGTTGTATTCGATCGGAGTCAGTTTGACCTCTTCCCCATCTACCGTAACTTTTTTTAATTCATCGTTAATAACCAGACCGCCGGCTTCATAAACGGCATCACCGGAAGGGGTGCTCGAAAGTGTGGTATAACGCCGCAGCTGTGACTTCACACGGGCAACCAGTTCCAGCGGATTAAACGGCTTGGTCACATAATCGTCCGCCCCCACGTTCAGCCCCAGAATCTTATCCGCATCTTCTGTCTTGGCAGACAGGATGATAATGGGAATGCTGCTTGTTTTACGTGCCTGGAATGTCGCACGGATTCCATCCAGTTTCGGCATCATCACGTCGATCACCATCAGATCAATTTTCTTTGTGCGAAGCATATCCAGAGCCTGTTCCCCATCATATGCTTTTACTACCTGGTATCCTTCCTGAATCAGGTAAATCTCAATTGCGTCTACAATTTCCTTGTCATCATCACACACCAGAATCGTCATGCGGATGTCCTCCTATCAGGTTCTTGATCTTGTTCTGAAAGCCGGCGGATTTTTCTTTTTCTTCTGCTGCTTCCTGTTCTTCCTGTTCATCTTTCCACTTAAAATAATCAGCATCCAGATTCACACGCAGTTGTTCTTCCAGCTGCTTTAACTCTTCATCGTCATCTTCTACCGTAACCGGTGCCGGAATCTCCGGCTTCGGCGACAGCTTCTTTGGTTTTTCCACCGGCTTTTCCACTGGCTTTTCTACTGGTTCTTCCGCAAGGTCTTCTACCGGTTCTTCCGGTACGGAAAGTCCCAGCTTATCCAGATATTCCTGGTTAATCTTAATATCGGTCTGCCGGTTTGCGTAAATTGCTTTTTCTTCCCTCTTCTCCTGCTCGTACTCCGGTCTTCCTTCCATCTTTTCCTTCTCAATCTCGCGGTTCCGTTCCTCGATGATCTTTAAGTACTTTTCGGTATCAACCAGATCCTGCAGCTGTCCTTTGAGTTCGGATTTGTTGGTTCTTAATTCCTGTTCTTCTTTTTCCATCTGTTCTTTAATTTCCTGATAGATGGCACCGACCTTTTTGTCCGCCTCCTGCATGATATCCTGCATACGGTTTAACGTTTCATCCATATACATGACAGATGCCGCATAAATGTCCTCTGCCTTACGGCTTGCATCCCAGATGATCTGATCTCCCTTTTTATGGAAATCGCGCTCTGCCTTGTCACGGCTTCGAATGGTCAGCTCGTATTCATCCATAATCTGATAAATACAGGTATTTAATTCTGCCAGCAGATCAATCACCTGCTGCTTATCCATGATAACTTTACTCGGCTCTTTCGGATACGGCTCACTCTTCGACAGCAAAACGTGAAGACTGCGCAGTACCTTTTCCGTATTGTCCTGTGCTCCCATGTGTCCTGATTCCTTCCATAATAGATAATTCCGTACTTTCTATTATAATCAATCCCCCTATAATACGCAATATTTTAGATTCTTAGGTTTTTCTAAATTTTATTACACATAACTTTATTTTTTACAGACACAAGGTTATAATAATTTTTGAAAATGAACCTGTTTAATAAAGGATATATACTATGAATATCGTCAAAACTTACGGAAATTATATTAAAAAATATGCCGGCACCCACCCGGCAGTTTCCCGCAAAATGATTGACATCGGATTACATCTCGAACAGTTCCGGACTGAACATTTTGCAGAAAAAACAATGCCGAAAGCATATCAGAAGCTGAATACGCTCGGCGTAAAAAATACGCTTCATGCGCTGGAATACCCGGAATCCACGGTCTGGTGCAATCTGTTTGCACCCGTGGAAATTTTCCAGTGCTTCGGACTCAGTGCGCTTTCCATGGAATGTCTTTCCTCGTTTCTCTCAGGATTTACGTGTGAAGACTATTTTATCGACCGCGCAGAAAGCCGGGGAATTGCCTCCACGCTCTGTTCCTATCACAAAGATTTTATCGGCGCCGTAGACTCCGGAATTATTTCACCTGCCAGACTCGGTGTGACAACTTCCATGATTTGTGACGGCAATATTAACACATTCCGCTATGTCAGCCGGCACACGGATCTTGACACTTATGTGATCGATGTGCCGGACAGCTGTTCTCCGGAAGCCGTGGAATATGTGACCATGCAGCTGAAAGAACTGATTCAGAAACTGGAAGCACTGACCGGAAAACGTCTGTCCATGGATGACCTGTCGGAAACACTTGCCCGCGAAAACCAGTCGAAAGCTTATTACAAAGAGTTTTTAAAACTGCAGGCAGAGCGCTATTACCCATCGACACTGACTCTGCAGATGTACATGCTTTTTGCCACCCACTTAAACATCGGAACACCGGAAACCCTTGACCTGTTCCGCAGTTTTGCCGAGGATATCAAACAATATCCGAAATATGACGGCACCCGGATTGTGTGGGTACATCTGCTTCCTTTTTATCAGGAAACACTCAAACACTATTTTAACCTGAACAGAGATTACCAGATCCAGTGTACCGAAATGAACCTGGATTACATGGACGAACTGGATACCACCCACCCACTGGAAGCACTTGCCACTAAAATGCTAAACAATCTCTATAACGGTCCATACGAAAAAAAAGCAAACATGGTCGTAAAACTGGCAAAAGAAATGCATGCCGATGGCGTCATTAACTTCTGCCACTGGGGCTGTAAGCAATCTGCCGGCGGAGTATTCCAGCTTCGCGAAACACTCAAGGCCGCGGATATTCCACTGCTCGTTCTGGATGGCGATGCCATGGACCGCCGGAACAGCCATGACGGACAGATCAAAACCCGTCTGGAAGCTTTTCTGGAAATTCTGGATAAAGAGAGGAATTCATCATGTTAGGTTATGTATGTAAATATACCCCCATGGAATTATTTGAAGCCATGGACACGGAAATCACACGTCTGGAACCATCCGTTACAGATTTTAACCACGCGGACACCCTGATGCACGCCAACATCTGTTCCTATACCAAGGCCGTGCTGGAAGATGTGATGGAACATGACTATGAGGGTGTCATTCTGACTACCTGCTGCGACAGCATCCGGCGTCTGTATGACACATTAAAAAGCCAGTTCCCGGATAAATTTTTCTTTTTGCTGGATATTCCCCGCAAATTTAATGATTTCGCAGTAGCACTCTATGAGCGCCAGTTAAAACAAATGCTCACCGAGTACGAGGCTTTCTCCGGAAAAACACTGGATCTGAAACGTTTTGTTTCCATGATGCAGAACAAAGCGGCTCTGAAAAAACAGGAAAACACCCGCATGTCTGCCAGCGCAGCGTCCGAAAAAGGAAACGGACAGAAACTCAATATTGGTATCATGGGTGCCCGATGCAACAATGAAATCCGTCAGCTGCTTGTCGACCGCGGTGCCAATCTGCTGTTTGATTTAACATGCACCGGACTTGCACGTGATTTTTCCATTACAGAGGATCAGGTCCTGCATTCTTATGCTGCCGCGCTGCTAAACCAGATTCCATGCATGCGCATGTTAAAAGCAGCAAACCGTGAACATTTTCTTGACGGTTTTACCGACCGCCTGGATGGAATTATATATCATACCGTCAAATTCTGTGACTCTTATTCTTACGAGTATGCGGATTTCCGCCAGCGGCTGGATCTGCCGATTCTGCTGGTAGAAACCGATTCCACCAGACAATGTGCCGGACAGGTCCGGACCCGTGTGGAAGCCTTTATGGAAGAATTGAAAGTGAAAAAAGGATTGTCCCTGACCGGGGAAAAACAAATGATAAAAAGAAAGGGTGATACTGTGTATACATTAGGAATTGACAGCGGCTCTACCTCTACAAACGCCGTAATCTTAGACGAAAACAGACAGATCAAAGCATTTTCAGTTGTCCGCACCGGAGCCAAATCTTCCCAGAGTGCAGATGCCGCATTGGCAGACGTTCTGAAAAAGGCCGGACTTGACCGGGAAGATATTTCCCTGATTGTATCCACGGGTTATGGTCGTGTCAGCATTCCATTTGCGGACAAAAATGTAACCGAAATCAGCTGCCACGGAAAAGGTGCGCATCTTCTCTTCCCGGACGTTCACACGATCCTCGATATCGGCGGTCAGGATAGCAAAGCCATCCGGCTGAATGACAATGGAGAAGTTGCCGATTTTGTCATGAATGATAAATGTGCCGCCGGAACCGGCCGCTTTCTGGAAATGATGGCGCGCTCCCTGGAAATCAGTATCGACGAACTTGGCCCGGTATCCCTGCAGTCCAAAGAAAATATTGAAATCAGCAGCATGTGCAGTGTTTTTGCTGAATCGGAAGTTATCTCCCTGATCGCACAGAACAAAGAGATTGCCGATATTGCACATGGAATTCACAAGGCAATTGCCGGGAAAGCAATGTCCCTCCTGAAACGTGTCGGTCTGAATCCGGGATATATGATGACTGGCGGTGTTGCCAAGAATCCGGGTGTCGTCGCCGTGCTGGAGGAGCAGCTTGGAGAAAAACTACATATCTATGAGGAACCAGAGATTGTCGGTGCACTGGGTGCGGCATTGTATGGGCTTGAGGAGATCCTATAAACCAGAAAATAATTTTACAACAACAATCGTGATACGATTTATTTTCCAATCGTATCGCAATTGTTGTTTTTCTGTTACTGTTATAAATCATTTGACTTCTGTCCGAAAATACGATATTCTGTTTTTACTGGGTTTATAAAATTATATACCACAATTACTTATGCGATACATCGCCATTGTACCGCAATCACCACTCATAGAGAGCATTTCGCTCATAAATTTCCATTAGAACCACAATTTCATAGAACTGGTCATAACAGCTCTGTTTTTTATACTTTCTATATTGTAAAAGCAGATGCTTATGATATATACTAAAGGAAAGGTAGGACACTACATGGGGAACACTGACATTTTGACAACTTCGTTGCCAGATGCCGACACAGAAAACACAACAGAACACAGCACGATTTTCGACGATGTATTCCGAACCATTGCGCAAAAAATGCCGCAGCTTCTCATTCCGCTGATCAATGAAGTTTTCCACACTTCTTACAGCGAGGAGGAACAGTTTGAACAATTGCGAAACGAACATTACGAAAAGTACGGAACCGTGATCACGGACTCCATTATCCGGATTGGTGGACATATATACCATCTGGAATGCCAGTCCTCTAAGGACAGGACAATGGTTATCCGGATGTTCGAGTACGACATTTCGATTGCACTTGAACATGCTTCTTTGGGGGAACATGCAATTTGGGAGATTGCGTTTCCTCAATCGTGCGTGCTTTATATCCGCAATCACCGTTCGCTTCCAGATTATCATGAGGCAATCGTAACGTTTGCAGATGGTCAGAAAGTACGTTACCGCGTTCCGGTTTTGCAGGCGAAAAGATACACGGTGGATCGGATTTTTGAAAAACGGCTGCTGATTCTGCTTCCGTATCATATCTTACGATATGAGCATTTTTTGAAACATAATGGAACAAATTCGAAAAAAGTGAAGCATCTGCTGGACGATTTTCGGGAGATCAACCGAAGGTTAGAGGACGCGTCCGAAAAAGAACAAAAGTCGCATTTTTATATGGATATGATTGTTTTAATTGAGAAAATCGCGGATTATATTATTCCAAAAGACAATGATATTAGGAAAGGATTGGGTGAGATTATGGGTGGTAAGATTTTGAAGTTACGGTCCGAGGAATTACTGGAACAGGGCGAAGCCAGAGGAGAGGCCAGAGGCAGAATCGATGCAATTCAAAATATGATTGATCTTGGTTTAACCAAAGAACAAATTTTAAAAAAATATTCTCCAGAAGAATATGAAAAAGCATTAAATTCTATGCCAGTGAAAGCATAAACACACCAAAAGGGATTCCAAGGAATCCCTTTTGATGTGTAATGACCATATTTACTTTTACTGTAACAGAGAAAGTACACCCTGGTTAGACTGATTAGCCTGTGCGAGCATAGACTGTCCAGCCTGTGCAAGAATGTTGTTCTTGCTGTAGTTTACCATCTCTTTTGCCATATCTGTATCACGGATACGAGACTCAGCAGAAGATGTATTCTCGGAAATGTTATCCAGATTGTCGATGGTGTGCTCTAATCTGTTCTGTACAGCACCGAGTGCGGATCTCTGGGAAGAAACCTTAGAGATTGCATCGGAAATAGCATCGATTGCGTAGGTTGCTGCAGAACCGTTCTTGTCAGTTACATTTAATCCCTTGATTCCAAGGTTTGCAGAATTCATAGTATCGATATCGACAGTAATTTTATTTGTCATATCCGCATCTGCACCTACATGAAGGCTGAAGCTTAATGTGTTGGCAACTTTTGCCTGACCAACATTAATCTTAAATGTACCATTACCAGCATTAAATGCTAAACCTGTACCATCACCATTCGTTACAGATGCATGTCCTTCTGTATCACCGATCTGGTTTGCAGCAAGCAATTCCTTTCCTGCAAGTTCATATGCTTTCTGCTTTGTGATAACGGAAGTATCATTATCATCAACACCATCTGCTCCGGCTGCTCCAGATGCATCTTTTGCATCCGTCAAAACAGTCATGGTTGTTGTTCCATCGCTTACTTTAACACCACCCTTTACATAGTCTTTTAAATTAGCGACTGTAACTGCTGTATTTGCGGTATCTGTATTAGCATTATTTTTGAAAGTACTATCTGTTGTGAGTTCTTTTGATGTATCAAATGCTTCTGCTGCCGTTGCTCCACCTGCTGTCTTTACATATAATTTATTTCCATCTTTATCACATACATCGCCATTAGCCTTTACTTTAAAGGTTTTATCCCCAATAGTAAATGTTTTATCTGGGTCACCATTTGCTGGTGCTTCAATCAGAGCCTTAGCATCAGCTTCTTTAGAACCAATTGTATAATTCTTTCCACCAATACTTACAGTATCGCCATCATTTAACTCTTTCATCGTAAATGTAGCAGTTCCATCGCCATTATCGGTCAAGGTTCCCTTTAATCCTGCATCGTGTGCATTCATGTTGACAGTCTTCTCACCGTCATCACCCTTTAACAGGTAAATCTCATTGAATTTGGTTGTCTCAGCAACACGGTCGATCTCTGTATTTAACTGATCAATCTCGTCCTGGATAGCCTTACGGTCTGTATCCTTGGAATTTGTACCGTTTGCTGCCTGAACTGCAAGTTCATTCATACGCTGTAACATGCTGTGAACTTCTGTTAAAGCACCTTCAGCAGTCTGTACAGATGATACACCATCCTGTGCATTGGAAGAAGCCTTGTCCAATCCACGGATCTGCTTTCTCATCTTCTCGGAAATGGTAAGTCCTGCTGCATCATCTGCTGCACGGTTGATCTTGTAACCGGAAGATAACTTCTCGGTTGACTTAGCCTGTGCTCCGGATGTGATACCAAGCATTCTGTTTGCGTTTGCTGCCTGCATGTTGTGTTGTACTACCATACTCATAATTGAATCCTCCTTGAACTCCCACTTTGTGGGGTATTATGTTTTTTCCTTTGGAAATCCTTTTCCTAAGGTGTTCTTATTGCGTCACTTTGCAGTAACGCGTCACAAGCATCTTTTGATGCTTTGCGACCTTGTATCAAATAAGCGGAGCGTCCCGGGTGTGCCCCACCTATTACCAGAATTTAAAACAGATCAGGAGTTAAATTTATCTTTCAAACTCTCTGCATCTTTCTTTGCCTCTGCCTTCATCCGCTCGTTCCACAGAATCCTCTTAATTTCCTGCTGTGCCTCTCTGGAAATGCCCGGCTCTGCATAATAGGTTTCTCTCCTTCGTGCCGGATTTTCTTCCGTGGTACTTCTGGCAATATTAAGTTCTCTCGGGGCATCAATGAGCAGCCTTGCGTGATTACCCGAACCACCGACATAGACCACACGGATGTCATCCCCGATATTTACGTATTGTCCCTGTTTCAATGAAAGTTTCAGCATTTTTTACCTCCATGCACGCAAAACCTTTTTGCTACGTTTTGTATCTTTTATATCGTCCGTTCGCTACGGTTTGTTAACCTCTATTTTTTATAATTGCTACAATTTGTTACTTTTTATCTAATTTTTCCATTCTCATTCCTTTAAAAATCGTTTATTTTTGTGCATATTTTACATTTCTATGCAACATTCTGTAACTATATGACTATTTTTTCGCTTCCTACAATAAATTAACTTCTGTTTTATCAATAGCTACTATCTGTAACATTTCATGATATGTGAAAAAATAGACTAATTTTAAGAAAAGGTGGTATTTTATTATGAGTGAAAAAAAACTTCCTCAGAAATTGAAAGAACTGAGAAAGGTAAATAATTACACGCAGGATTATGTAGCCGCGGTGCTTGGTATTGTCCGCCAGACATACAGCCATTATGAAACTGGCAGACGGACACCGGATGCCGAAGCATTATATAAATTGGCGGGGCTATACAATATTTCGATTGACGATCTCATGCATCTGACTGTTGATATTGACCGCGAAGTTTCTTATGATGCACCGGTTCCTTCCCAGTCCAGCGAAGACTTATCTGAGTTTCTTGAATTTTTTAATGATCCCGCAAATAAAAAAAAGTACATGTTTCATACGAATCTGGAAAAAGAATTGCTTTTTTATTTTAACAAGATATCCGAAGAGGATAAGAAAGAAATTATTGAATTTACAAAAATTAAGGCCCGCAAGCCTTTATAACAGAAAAATTGCTTCTCCAGATACTGTTTTTAATGGTATCTAAAGAAGCAATTTTTAATACTATGGAAATTACAATTTCACTACATGCACTTTATTCCGGCTTCCGCAAGCCTCTTGTATTCTTTTCCACAAGCTTGCGTGTCACCATCATCTGATGTCCACAGCCAGTGCATTTCAGGCGGAAATCCGCGCCCACGCGCAAAATCTCCCATTCATGGCTGCCACACGGATGTGGCTTTTTTAATTTCACAATATCTCCCACTTCATACTGGTACTGATTCATAGCTGGTCTCCTTCTTTTTCTCCCCTTATAGACAATTGTAAAACCCGCGGCGGCAGGAGCCGGAGTATGTTTTGCAATTGTCTATTATTTTCTCTGGCTAACACTTGATCTGTGAAAAGACATTTCCAAGTCCATCCTGGATAAGAAGATCCGCACGCGCATCCATTGGAGTTGCACTCTTATTAATCAAAACAAGCTTATTTCCCCTGTAATAATCAATCAGGCCGGCTGCCGGATATACGGCAAGCGAAGTTCCTCCCACAATCAGCATATCCGCATGGCTGATATAAAATACCGCATCCTGCAGTGTTTTCTGGTTCAGCCCTTCTTCATAAAGAACTACGTCAGGCTTCACCGGACCACCACAGACAGGACAGACCGGAACTCCTTCCGAGTGGAGAATATCTTCCGCGCTGACAAACTGTCCACAGCGTTCGCAGTAATTGCGCAATACGCTTCCGTGCAATTCCATGACGTTTTTACTTCCGGCTTTCTGATGCAGACCATCGATATTCTGGGTCACGACCCCTTTCAGTTTTCCTGCTTTTTCCAGCTCTGCCAATTTGAAATGGGTGATATTTGGCTGTGCATCCAGACAGAGCATTTTGTTCCGGTAAAACCGATAGAACTCTTCCGGATTCTGCCGGTAAAAACTATGGCTTAAAATAGTCTCCGGCGGATACTTATACTGTTGATTATACAAACCGTCCACACTACGGAAATCCGGGATTCCGCTCTCGGTCGATACCCCTGCTCCACCAAAAAATACAATGTTGCCCGATTCCTCCACCCATTGCAAAAACTGTTCCGTTGCTTCCATTTTTTCTCCTTTCTCCGCGAACAGGGAAAAAAGAGGCTGTCACCGTGTGACAACCCCTGTCTGATTTCCTGTGCTATATGGCAAATTGATATTTTTAATATTCTTATAATAAGGATGCCAGTTGCTACTATACAGCCTCTGTATTATAAAATACATCTTTCTTCATCTCTCCGGCAATTTGCTTTGCATTCTCCAGATCATCCAATATCTGGTATGCCGGTGTTGTTGCGTCTTTTAAATTCTCCTGGAGTTCTGCCAGTCTCTGTGCATCCTGTTGCTGCTGCTCACACTGCTGCTGGATATGGTTCGCCTGATTTGCCATCTCATCCATGGAACTTGAAATCTCTTCGCTGACAGCTGCCAGGGAACTGATGGAATCGGAAATCTTTCCCACACTCTTCTGGTTCGCATCATTGATCTCCCATGCAGAATTAATCTTCTCGCTCATATCCCCAAGTGCCTCCACCGCGGTGTTTGCACTGTCTGAACTCTTTGCGGATGCTTCTTTGATACGCTCCACGAATTCACTCATGTTGGCTGTCATGTTCTGGGTCTGTTCTGCAAGTTTACGGATCTCTTCCGCAACTACTGCAAATCCTTTTCCGGCTTCTCCTGCACGGGCTGCCTCGATGGATGCATTCAGTGCCAGCAGATTGGTCTGGCTGGAAATGGAATTGATCCCTTCAATGACTTCATTCATATTACTGATAATGTCAAAAAGCTTCTCCATATTCTGTTTCATGGTACTTGATTCACTGATCGTCTTATCGGACAGATCGCGGATAGCCGTCAGCTCCTGCTGTCCCTCTTCGATGTTTTTGTAAATCGCTGCAGATTCTTCCGATGCAGACAATATCGTATTGGTCAGTTCCTCATGCTGGTTGGAAACCTCCCCTGCCACACGCGAACTTTCTGACGCAGACTTCGTAGCGTCCTCCGATGCCTGTGCGATCTCCTGTGAAACAGATTCCATCTTGGAATTATAATCTTTTAAGGCATCCACAACCTCTGCGATCTGTAACGATGCGGATGCATTCTTTGCCAGGATCTGACCGAACTGGCTGCGTCCGTTCACCAGACGGGTATACAGTTGCTGTATCTCCGGATCTTTTGAATAATCTACATTTTTCAATTCCAGAACGGCCTGCAGACCGGCTCTGTCTGTCTTTTTTCCAAATGCCATATTATATACTTCCTCTCTGTTGTAACATACAAATCTCTGTATCTTATGCCTTTTATTCTGAACTAAAATATGTTTAAAGTCAACATATTTCTATCATAATTCAGATATTTTTTGACACTTTTGCTGCTACACACAGGTTGCCATGCGAACAATAACACTATTCTTACAACTTCAGGTTTTCCACACAAGAAATACACTTGCCACAATTCCGGCAGTGGTTGCAAAAAGGGCTCCCGGAAGTGTATATCTTGTCTTTTTTACTTTTACCGACATAAAATAAACCGACATGGTATAAAAAATGGTCTCTGTGCTGCTGAGCATAACCGATGCCGCACGTCCCAGCATCGAATCTGCACCATGTGTTTTGTAGATATCCAGTAAAAGTCCCGTTGCTGCAGAGGAAGAAAACATTTTTACCACAGCAACCGGGATCAGCTCGGTCGGAAATCCTGTCGCCGCCATTAATTTTCCAAGCCACCCGGAAATAAAATCCAAAAAACCCGAAGCCCGCAAAATACCTACTGCTGCCATCAGTCCGATTAGCGTCGGCATAATCTCCACTGCTGTGCGGATTCCGCTTTTTGCCCCTTCCAGGAAATCCTCATATACATGCTGCCGGTGCATCAGGCCATTTCCCACAATGAGCAATACCAGAATCGGAATGACTGCCTCGGATAAGTACAGAATCAAATTCATTTTTCCACCCTCCCAAATGCCTGCCGGAGCTTGATGAAAATGACAGCTGCCAACGTGGAAATACTAGTGGCAATGATGGCCGGTCCTACAATTGCAGCCGGACTTACGGCTCCATACTGGCTGCGATATGCAATGATATTCACAGGTATCAGCTGCAGGGAAGAAATATTAATGATAAGAAAATCACACATCGCGTCTGTCGCCTGATTTGACATTTTCTGCAGCCGCTTTAACTCTTTCATGGCAGAAATTCCTGCCGGTGTTGCCGCCCAGCCCAGCCCCAGAAAATTTGACACCATATTCGTTGCCATATATCTGGCTGCTGTGGAATTTTCCGGAACTGACGGAAACAAAAAACGTAGTATCGGTCCCATTGCAGATGCCGCACGGTTTACCATCCCCCCTTTTTCCGCAATCTTCATAAGTCCTACCCAGAATGCCATGGCACCTGTCATTGTCAGACAAAGGCTTACCGCTTCCTTTGCCGAAGCAAGTGCCTGGTCGGTCACTGCTCCAAGATTTCCAGTCATTGCAGCATACACCACCCCGACAAGAATCATTCCACCCCATAAATAGTTCATCCGCGCCTCCTGTTTGCGTTCTTAAATCATTGTATGGGCTTTGCTTTTTTCATATTCCTTTTGCAATTACCGGATAAACCCAAAAGGGAAGGCATAGCCCAGGCTTTCTCTGCATAAATTTTCTTAAGTTTTCTTACAGGAGTTTCTGGTATGAAACATCTTTTGAAAAAACACCGGATGCTTTCCGTGGGTATTTTTCTGGCTGCGGTACTCTCCATTATTTATGCAGCCATCCTTTCCCCTGCCGGAAAAAATACCGGTTCTTTTTCTGAATTTTGTACCACGCTTTTTCGCGAAGAGATGAAATCCAACACCATGAATCTGCACTTTACGCTAAAAGATCCAAAAGCTGCCGGCATTGACTCTTATGAGATCACGCTTGGCAGTCTGTCCGGTGACAGTCCTCATAACCAGGCCAGACAGCTCAAAAAACTTTCGGAAGAACTCAAAAAATATTCTCACCGCTCTCTCAAAGGAAAAGACCGCCTGACCTGCCGGCTGCTTTCCGATTATATTTCACGCCAGCAGAACCTTGCTGCCTATCCCTATTACGATGAACCTCTGACCCCTTCCGGTGGTGTCACCTCACAGCTGCCTGTGCTTCTGGCAGAGTATACTTTCCGCAATACCAGAGATATTAAAGATTATCTCGGACTGTTGTCGCAGATGGATACTTATTTTTTAGGGATTTTAGATTATGAACAAAAGAAAGCCGATGCAGGACTTTTCATGTCCGATGAAGCCTGCTTAAAAGTCATTGAAGGGTGTGAAGTTTTCACCGAACATCCCGATGACAATTTTCTGATCGATACGTTTTCCAACCGGTTAAATGCCATGGATGGGCTTACGGATACCCAAAAGAATGCTTATTTGAAGCAACATTCCAAAGTTCTGAGTGATCATGTCCTTCCGGCTTACAGCCAGATGATCAAAGGACTTACCATGCTGCTGGGACGGGGACATAACAACTGGGGGCTTTGTAACTTTCCGGAAGGAAAAGCCTATTATGAGGCGGTCGTGTCTGCGGATACGGGCTGTGATGACAGTGTGGAAGATCTGTTTTCCCAGATTGCCAAAGCCCGGCGGGAAGATCTCACTTTCTGTCAGAATCTTTTGGAAAAAAATCCGAAACTTGCTTCCCAGTCTCCGAAACCCGATGCTGCCCTGAAAGAGGAAAATGCCATGCTTTCGCGGCTGCAAAAAGAAATCCTTACGGACTTCCCGGCACCACCACAGACAGAAGTGGAAATCTGCCACGTTGATCCGGCACTCAGTGAGTACTTGGCTCCCGCCTTTTATATTACGGCTCCGATTGATGATATTTCACATAACCGGATCTACATAAACGATGCTAAAAATGATACGGATATCTATTACTTTACAACGCTTGCGCATGAAGGATATCCCGGTCATCTGTACCAGACCATCTGCACCTCCTCCTATGGTGCTCCGGAAGTCCTCTCCCTCCTCAACTATCCGGGTTACACCGAAGGCTGGGCAACCTACACGGAAATGCAGGCTTTTTATTATGCCGGACTTGATCCGGATCTCGCCTCCCTGTTACAGCACAACCAGGCTGCAACACTCAGCCTCTATGCCACTGCGGATATCGGGATTCATTATTTTGGATGGGAAAAAGAAAAAAACGCCGCATTCTGGAGAGAATACGGCGTAGATAATACTGCCACGGTAAAAAGAATCACGGATCTGATCCTCGAAGAACCGGGAAACTACCTGAAATATTATGTTGGCTATCTGAAATTCCGCCAGATGCGTGAACAGCTTGCGCTCGAAAACAAAAGCTTTTCGGTGTCTGCATTTCACGAAGCAATCCTTCGCACCGGTCCTTCGCCTTTTTCCGTTCTCGAAGAAACCGTGCGGGATCAGTTAAAATAAAGTCCATTGATCTTTTTTATTTTAACAGTGCCTGATAGATATCGCGCTTGCTGACCCCACGGTCTTTTGCGACACGTTTCATGGCTTCCTTGCGGTCAATCCCCTGGGACTCGTAATGCGCCATGTGTTCCTCCAGGGAAAGTGCTTCCCATCCGGCCTGTTCCTCCTTTTTCATCTCTTCGCGGGAACGGCCGGCAATGATAAGCACATACTCCCCACGTGGCTCATTGACTTCATAATAGGATAGACTGTCTGCCAGTGTCATCTGCAGTTTTTCCTCGTGACGCTTCGTCAGTTCCCGGCAGATGGTAAGCCTGCGGTCTCCGCCGAGGGTATCGTGCAGTTCCTGCAGAGTCCTCACCAGATGATGAGGTGCCTCATAAATAATAATCGTGCGCGTCTCTGTTTTTAACTCCTCAAGTACCGCCTGATGCTCTTTCTTATCTTTCGGGAGAAAAGCCTCGAATGCAAACCGGCGTGTCGGAAGTCCTGACATGGTCAGTGCTGTAATGCAGGCGGCTGCGCCCGGCAGCGAAGTGACCGGAATGCCTTCTTCATAGCAGATGCGCACAATATCCTCCCCGGGATCGGAAATGCCCGGTGTCCCTGCATCTGTAATTAATGCAATGTTTTTACCCTCACGCATTTTTGCGACAAGCTGGTAAGCCTTATCGATTTTGTTGTATTCGTGATAGCTGGTCATCGGTGTCTTAATCTCGAAATGATTGAGCAGCCGGATGGAGTTTCTCGTATCCTCTGCTGCGATCAGATCCACTTCTTTGAGTGTCCGCAGTACACGGTATGTAATATCCTCAAGATTGCCGATCGGGGTGGCACACAGATAGAGTGTGCCGGTTTTATGTTGTTCCATGGGAGTTCCTTCCTCTTCGTTTCTATACAGGCGATTGCGAAACAGGTACGAACGTTATGCGCTGCACCGGTTTCGCAATTGCCTGTATTTAAGAATAGGATGAAACTATCATACTTGTCAAGTCGCAAAATTATAACTGCCTCCGCACCACACACCGGGCAATGCAATCATTAATCGAATACTCCCTTTCCCATTGAAAAATATCGTGCTAAAATATATCTGGAAGTAAGAAAAGAGGATTTCATTTATGCACGATAACACACAGCATTTATATAACAATTTGGACTTACGAAAGCTGCTGATCCCGATTATTGTGGAACAACTGCTTTCTTCTTTAATGGGGACCGCCGATACCATGATGGTCAGCAATGTCGGCTCTGCCGCAATTTCTGCCGTTTCCCTGGTGGATTCCATCAATATTCTTGTCATTCAGGCACTGTCTGCCTTATCTGCCGGGGGCGCGATCCTGTGCTCCCAATATCTCGGCAGCCAGAACAAAAAAAATGCCAACCGTTCTGCTCGGCAGGTTTTGTTTGTCATGGTCATTCTGTCTGTAACTTTATCCGTTTTCTGTCTGATATTCCGTGATCCGCTGCTTCATGTAATCTTTGGGAAAGTAGAACGCGATGTCATGACCAATTCCCGGATTTATTTCTTCTTTACCCTGTTATCGTTTCCGTTTATCGGACTGTACGATGCCGGTGCTTCGATTATGCGCTCCCAGAACAACAGCCGTAATCCGATGATCATCTCGGTTATTTCCAATTTTATGAACATTGGAGGAAATGCGATTTTGATCTTTGTACTTGGCATGGGCGTCGAAGGTGCGGCGATATCCACTCTGGTATCACGTATTTTCTGTGCCATCGTCGTTATCTGGCAGCTGCGCAATGACAATGCCCCGATCTGTATCCGCAATTATTTTTCCATCCGCCCCGACTGGTATCTGATTAAAAAAATTCTGTTTATCGGAATTCCGTCCGGTATTGAAAACAGTATGTTTCAGTTCGGTAAACTTGCCATCCAGTCTACGGTTTCCACACTTGGAACCGTAGCAATTGCCGCGCAGGCAATGACCAATATTCTGGAAAACTTAAACGGTATTGCTGCCATAGGTATCGGAGTCGGACTGATGACCGTGGTCGGTCAGTGCCTGGGTGCAGGACGCAAAGATGAGGCCATCTATTATATTAAGAAATTGTCCTGGCTGTCAGAGGCAGTCATCATCGCAAGCTGCCTGCTCGTTTTTGCACTGACCAAACCGATTACCATGCTTGCCGGAATGGAACCTGCCAGCGCAAAACTGTGCTTTTTCATGATAAGCTTCATCACGATCGTAAAGCCAGTTTCCTGGGTACTTTCCTTTATCCCACCCTATGGCATGCGCGCTGCAGGTGACGTAAAATTCTCCATGATCACCTCCTGCTGCACCATGTGGCTGTGCCGGGTAAGCCTGTGCATTTATCTCTGCCGGGTATGGGGATTCGGCCCGATTGCTGTCTGGATCGGTATGTTTTCCGACTGGACGCTGCGCGCGATCATTTTCTCCATCCGTTTCCACTCCCGGAAATGGTTAAATCATCGCGTCATTGAAAAATGATGATATTCCGTTTTGTGATCTTCCTTTGCATATTTTTCTTCGATGCTGTTTTTCATTTTATCGTATGCGACAGCCATTCTGTTTACATGCTGGTCAAAACTGTCTGATTTTACGGCATCTGCATTACCATCTTTTTCATATGCTTCTGACACTTCACTCTCAAAGCGGTTCACGTAGTCCTGATAACTGACCGAGGATAGCTGGTTGTAACTGTCCATTCCTGCCTGCGACAAAAAAAGATTGTCCGCGTACGATTTCATCTCCGTCCCGTTCATCTGCTCCTGCAGCCGTGCCGCTGCCTCTTTCCTTGCTTTTTCACTTTTTGCTTTCTGTTTTTCATGGATTTTATCAGCCCAGGTGTCTTTCTTATCCTTGTCCAGTTTGGTGCTGTTTCGCGTCTGCCCGCCATCATCATCTTCCGCGATTGACCAGCCACTGACACTGCCATCCGCATTGATGACCGTTCCTGCCGCTTTTATATGGTAGCCCATACCTCCCTGGCTCATTTTTCCGCTGTATACCAGCTGCGCACAATCATAAATCAAAGCCTCATATTCCACACGTTTGTCGGGATCATTTTGCATCTGCACCAGAATATTCGGTGCGATCTGAATATTGTTTGTGCCTTTCTGTGAAAAGTTCTGTGTGTTTGTTGTAAAATTCACTCCCGGATACCGGTCCGAAAGCGCTTTTAGCGATACGGACGTGCCGCTGCCGGATTTTGCCTTCGCATATGTCAGTGCCGTTTCCGACACCCAACTGTTTCCTACTTTTACTGCCATAATCTTATCTCTCCTTTTCACCCCAAAATATATTATCTGTAAAACAGTTTGTTAATTTTTGCACTCCAGTCCGCACCAATCCCCAGATCCACCGGGTAATCCTGAAACGAGGAAACTTTCTGCCGCTGCATATTTTTTTCATCCACTGCATTGTGCCACGATTCCATTACTTTCTTCTGCAGTTCATCTATAAAACCTTCCCCGTAATTTCCACCATGAAAGGTCTCGTCGATCTCTGCCATAACTTTTGCCGATGCAGCCGCAAATTCCGCTCTGGAGTTGTACGCCTTGTTTAAAGCGTCGATACGATCCTGTTTTGTTTCCTCCACAAGTGTTCCGTCCTCCTGTCTGATCCAGGTCGGGTCCCGGTCCGGATCGGAAAATTCTTCATCAATACGGTCATAAATGACCTGATAGGCTTTCGCCATGACGGTAAGAAATTCCTCCTGCGACCGCGAATGATCACCAAGTCCATTTTCTTTCTGGATCTGGTCTGCAACTTCCCCGAGTTCACAGTTGAACATACTTGCCGTGTCGATATTGTTTACCGTATTCAGTTCCTTATAAAGTTCCTCTTTTGGATTTACACCTGTGTGGGATATATTTTCATTGTCTTTTGTGTATTCTCGCCAGTCCTTCGCCTTTGCAAGACCTTCGTCGGAAATTGTTACAGTATCCACTCCGGTTGCTTCTTTTACTGATTTTCCAGGTGTACTTGCCGTGTATTTCTGCGTATCCAGCCAATTTGGTATTTCCGGTCTTTTGTAGTGATAACGTCCTGCGTAAATTTGTGAACTAGAAATATTCAGTGCCATTTTTTCCTCCCATCATGCTCTCTGTGAATATGTCAATATTTTCTTCGTATATATCTGTCACGTTTCTTCGTTCCTGCGCCCGTTTTAATGCTGCTTTCTGTTGTCTTTTCATCAGTTCTTTCATTCTTTTCTGACGCTTACTCCACCATGATTCGTCCTTTTTCCCAGACTTTTTCGGACTTTCCGTATTCATTGGAATCCCTTCTCCATTATGTTCCTCGATCGATGCGCCGAATTTTTCTACGTTCAGAAATGATGCCTGAAACGGAAAGTGCACCGAACGGTTTTCTATCGTATAGCCAAGCACCCAGGCTTCATACTCCGGGTCATTTTTCATCTGCTCCCAGCCATCTTCGGTGATTGACCACATTTCCTTACAGTTTGCCTGTGAACTGTCAAAAGAGATGCCATCCATCAGGTTCTTAAAAAAAGCTTTATACTCATCCATTGTCATATCGCTTCTGGATATCTCATCGCCACCGCAGTTTTTCATATAGTTTTTGCCTGCCTGGACCTGCTGGTTCACATGAGATGCGGAATCCGGATGCTTCTGCTTATACTCTTTGACAACATTTTTGTATTCCTTTTGCGTCTGCTTCTCACAAGTATTCTCATTCGAAACATCCTTCTTTTGGGATACGCCTGTTTTTATATTTGTATAAGTATAACCCATAGCTGCTGTTGCACTTATATTCATTTCACAACCATCTCCTTTGCCATATTTTACTAATGTTTATATCGCCCTTTTTCTTTTTTTCTTCCAATCAAATGTAACGAATCGCCCTTTTCATGTAACGAAAAAATCAGCGGGCATATTGTACCCGCTGATTTGCTGATTTCTGTTTCTTATCTGCAATCTATATTCATCAATTCACGCAACTGAAAAGCATTTCATTTACATTTTTGCTGCATCATCTTATTTTGAAAACACCGCATCATTTTTGGAAAGAAGGTATACACAATACTGATTCATGCTGATTCCTTCTCTCTGGGAATGTTCTGCCAACGATCTGTGCAGACTTCGTGGAATTCTCAATTTGAATTGCCCGGAATAATCCTCCAGACTATCTGGCTCATGAATCTCTACACCATCTTCTAATGCAGCTTCAAGCCATGCCTTTTTTGCATCTAACGCATTTTCTACGGCACTTTCTACAGTTTCTCCACAGGTAATGCACCCTGGCAGATCCGGATAAGAAACCACAAATCCACCCTCATCCTTATCTTCTATAATTTCCATACGATAGGACATTGCCATATAATCATTCAGCGTCTTCATCATTCTCCGCCTCGCTTTCTACAATCTGCCTTACCATTTCTACATATACTTTTTTGATCGGTTCATGTTTTGGTATTGTGATAGGCGCACATCCCTGCTTTCTGAACGTGTAATGACTGCTTCCACTTCTTGGTGCATTCATTTCGTACCCGCAGCTTTCCAATACTTTCCGTAACTCATCAAACCGGAGGTCTTTTGATAAATTGCATATACGTGTTATGAGTTTACCCCATTTTGACATTGTTATACCCTCCTGCTTATATTATACATGGTGTCGTATATGGTGTCAATTATTCTATTCGTTCCTGAAGCATAACCGCCAGTTCAAACTCATCCTCCCGAACGGTAACTTCCGTTTTTCCATAATATTTTTCCGCACACACTTCAATATTCCGAAGCCCCAGTCCATGATTTTTGGAATCCGGTTTTGTCGTGAGCAGTCTGCCATCGCTCCGGCTTCTGACAAGTTTCCCGTCAAAACTGTTTTTAACGATAATAAAAAACATATTCTGGCGCCGGTACGCACTCAGTTCGATAAATTTTCTGCCCTCTTTTTGCCGCCTGCAGGCCTCTAACGCATTATTCAAAGCATTGTTTATGATAATGCTCAGGTCAAAAGCATCCATATTCATACTGGAAGGGAAAAGAAAGTCCGCCTGAAACGCAATGTCATAGTTTTTTGCCAGCTGCACATATCTTTGCATAATGACATCGGTCACCGGATTGCCGGTATTGTATTTCATATCCAGCTGTTCCACGGATGCCTGCAGGGAATCCAGATACTGCCGGAACGCAGTGGGGTTTCCTGTTTCCTCCTGCATCAATGCCTCCATATCCGCGATATAATTTTTCATGTCATGTTTCATCCCGCGGATTCCGGCATAAAGGTTTTCGATATCTCCGATATGCTGCTCCATTTCCCGGATCCGTTCCTGATAAATACTGATTTCGATTTTCTGGTTGCTTTCAACGATTAGTTTGTGCAGCATTTTTGCGGTAAAAATAATCATCACAATACACAACAGGGAAGTACATGGAACCATAAGATTCATCTCCGGCCGGCTGTCAAACAGCGAATGAATATCATTGTCCTCCATCGAGAACATCATGCTGCGGATCATCAGACATAACAATAGTCCGGTCACGCTTGGAAATAACACAAAAATCAATTGTGAATTTTCATAGTTTTCTTTCATTTCAAGGTACTTTTTCATCCAGACAATGATCCTGTATGTGAAGACAAGAAGCACCAGAACGTAGCTCAGATTCCAGAACATTTCAATTCCGGAATTCACTTCAAAAAACATGGTTTCTCCATACATCTGCCTGTCCAGAAATAAATATTGATTCAGATCTACCAGCTTTGTAAGCAGCCACAGAAAAAGAGGATAAATGGCAAATTTTAAGAGTTCCATTACGGAATAAAAGGTCACAACATAGTAAATGATTTTGAGTCTGCTTTCGTTGAACAAAAAAATGCCTGCCACACAGGTAACCAGCATGCTGATCATCACCGGCAGGATACTCTGGCGGCTGTTATTCATGACCATGCTTTTCCCATAGAGCAGACTTTTTATAAAGACAGAATAGTGCAGAAAAATCTGGACTGCCACATACTGTCCCAGCAGTATCGCAGCACTATGATATTTTTTGAATGGAAAACGTGGCTGTGTTTCTTTCAACAAATTAACCAGCAACATTCCCTGCACAAAATAGCTTATGATATCGAAAACGTTGTACACAATATCTCTCATTGCAGTTTATGCCTTTCTCAGATAATTCATATAGGCAGTTACAAAATCGTTATATTTTTGTTTTGCCAGAAACACTCTATCGCCATTTTTCAGTTCAATATTGGCATTGTCATAGCGGACAACTTCCTGCAGATTCACCAAAAATCCCCGGTGCGATCGGAAAAAATGATCTCCCAGTTTCTGCTCTAACACTTCCATTTTTTCGTAAAAACTGTAGGTTTCTTCCTTCATGTTTTTCGTGTGCAGAACGATTTTTCTCGCTTCATTTTCCACATAAATAATATTGTTGACCGGTATCTTAATGTAATTGCCATCCATTCGGATAATGAGCGGCTGTGTATTCTTTTCCTTTTTGATCTGACTGATCGCCTTGTCCATGACTTCCATGAATTTCTGTTCATCGACCGGCTTTAAGAGATAATGAAATGCCCCTACATCATAGCCTTCAAACACATATTCCTTTAAGGCAGTCACAAAAATAATGATCACATCGGAGGTTTCCCTGATTTTCTTTGCGACTTCCATGCCGTTTGGTTTGCCACTGTCCGGCTTCCGATTCAGGGAAATATCAAGCAGAATGATATCATATACGGTCGGATCGGATAACAACTCTTCCCCATTTGCAAAGACATGGACCTGTGCATCCGTGCATTTCTCTGTCAGTTTTTTTAGGTAATCTCTAATTGGCTGTTCATCATCACATATTGCAATTTTCAGCATGCTTTCATTATTCAAAATCTACGACCTCTTTCTTACCATAAAGAAATGTCCGACAACAGATTCTGAATGGATACATTATTTTCCTGCCCATTCTTTACAAACTTATCCCGAAACATCGCCCCTGCTTTGATCACATTCTCTGAAAAATGTTCTGGCAGATTTTCCGGATTTTCTTTTTTCTTATCCTGCGCCGCTAAAAACTGCTGAGCCCTCTGACTTGAATTTTTCCAGACAGAACTTCTTCTAATCGCATCCTCAAGCATCTGTGCGGACTGATCCTGCTGCTTTGTTCTCCCTTCCAATGATTTCGCATGATCTTCAAAAGATTCCGTAAGTTTTTGCAATGCTTCCCTGCTTATATTGTATCGGCGCCTATCGTATATTTCTTTAACATCTATTATTTGAATCTCTTTAGCCTGCAGATCTGGTTGTATGATCCTTATTGATTTTATTTTAAAATCGGATCGTTTATGATCTGGACTTAGTTTCATGTAACGAAATGTCTTTTTTATGTAACGAATTTTTTTGCACAAGCTCAATAGTCACCCGATATTTATTATTTTTAGACCATAAGCCATAAAAACAGCCATGCATATTCCCCAAAATACACATGGCTGATTTACTCTACAAAAGCAAATTTCACAGATACCGTCCCGTAACGCTATCTTCATTTCCCACAATCTCCTCCGGTGTCCCAGTTGCAATCACCCGGCCGCCGTCATCTCCGCCGCCCGGCCCCATATCAATGATATAATCGGCGTTGCGGATCACATCGAGATCGTGCTCAATGACCAGCACCGTCGCCCCATTGTCAACCAGCGCATCAAACACGCTAAGCAGCGTCTGCACATCCAGCGGATGCAGCCCGATCGTCGGCTCATCAAACACAAACACCGAATCCGACTGTCCTTTTCCCATTTCGCTGGCAAGTTTCAGCCGCTGTGCCTCTCCGCCGGAAAGGCTCGGTGTTTCCTCGCCCAGCGTCAGATAGCCCAGTCCCAGATTTTTGAGCACTTCCAGCCGCTGATGCACAACCTTTAAATCCGCGGTTGCCTGCAAAGCGGTATTTACATCCATCTCCATCAATTCCGGCAGGGAATAGCGGTTTCCCTGTTTGTTTTCATAGCCGATCTCCCATGCCTCTTTTGCATACCGGGAACCATTACACTCTGGACACGGCACATCCACATCCGGCAGAAACTGCACATCGAGGCTGATCTGTCCGGTTCCGTCACAGACCGGACACTTTAATTTTCCGGTATTATAGGAAAAATCGCCCGCCTTGTATTTCCGGTTTTTCGCATCCGCGGTCCGGGCAAAAATCTTCCGGAGTTCGTCGTGTACATTCGCATAGGTTGCGACCGTGGAACGGACATTGATTCCAATCGGTGACGCATCGATCAGCTTCACATGGGCGATACCCTCTGCCGAAAGATCTTTCACATGTTTCGGCAGATGCTCTCCGTTCAGCTGCGCCTGCAGCCCCGGAATCAGGCTTTCGAGAACCATCGTGGTCTTTCCGGAACCGGATACCCCGGTCACCACGGTAAGCCTGCCCTTAGGGATGTCCACCTCCAGCGGCTTTACCGTATGGATGCGGTCGGTGGAAAGATGCAGTTTTCCAAGGGCAAACAGTTCCTCTGGTGCGATCGGCTGACGGATGCGCAGATCCTTTGTCTTTGCGAGAAATGGTCCGATCATGGAGTTTTTATTGGCAATGATCTGTGGAATACTGCCCTCTGCGATCACATATCCACCGCCCGCTCCGGCTTCCGGTCCCATCTCAATCACCCAGTCCGCCTCCGATAAAATCTGCGTATCGTGATCGACCAAAAGCACTGAGTTTCCATCTTTGATCAGATCATGCATCACGGCATTCAGTCCCACGATATTTGACGGGTGCAGACCGATCGACGGCTCATCGAGCACATACAACACGCCTGTCGTGCGGTTCCGCACCGCCCGCGCAAGCTGCATGCGCTGCCGTTCCCCGGTTGAAAGCGTTGCCGCCGCCCGGTCGAGGGAAAGATAAGAAAGTCCCAGATCCATGAGCCTTTTTGCAACAGTCTTAAACGACTCGCAGATGGATTCCGCCATCGGACGCATCTCTTTCGGCAGGGATTCCGGCACATGCGCCACCCATTCGACCAGCTCTTTCAGCGTCATTTTGCAGGCTTCCGCTAGTCCGATCCCACAAAGTTTCGGTGCACGGGCTGCCTCCGACAGCCTGCTTCCGCCGCACTCCGGGCAGACTTCCTCCTTCAAAAACTTCTCCACCCGCTTCATGCCCTTTTCGTCTTTTACTTTTGCCAGAGCATTTTCTACGGTGTATACCGCATTGTAATAGGTAAAATCCAGCTCTCCTGCCTGATTGGATTTCTTTGCTTTGTAAAAAATATGCTTTTTCTCCGCCGGACCGTGATAGACGATATCCTTTTCTTCATCGGTCAGATCTTTAAACGGAATGTCGGTGCGCACGCCCATCTCCCGGCAGACGTCAGTCATTAACGACCACATCAGGCTGTTCCACGGTGCAACCGCACCCTCATCAATACTGATCGAATCGTCCGGTACAAGCGAATCCAGATCCACCGTCCGGACACTTCCCGTACCGCCACACTTCGGGCAGGCTCCCTGTGAATTAAAGGCAAGCTGCTCCGCACTCGGCGCATGGACACGTTCGCCACACTCCGGACAGATGATCTCCTGTTCTGCCGCAACTTTCAGTGTCGGCGGAACATAATGCCCGTTCGGGCACCGGTGCGACGCGAGCCGCGAATACATCAGCCGCAGGCTGTTTAACAGTTCGGTTCCCGTTCCAAACGTGCTGCGGATGCCCGGAATGCCCGGACGCTGATGCAGGGCCAGCGCCGCCGGGACATACAGCACTTCGTCGACCTGTGCTTTTGCCGCTCTGGTCATGCGCCTTCTGGTGTAAGTCGAAAGCGACTCCAGATACCGTCTGGAGCCTTCTGCATACAACACGCCAAGTGCTAACGACGATTTTCCGGAGCCGGATACGCCTGCAATCCCGACAATCTGATGCAGAGGGACATTTACATTTACGTTTTTTAAGTTGTGGACACACGCGCCCCTTACTTCTATGTATTTTGGTTCGTTGTGACTGTTTTCCATAAAGACATTACCCGTGTATGAATTATCTTGCATATTATCTTGCGTACTTTCTTCCTCAATTATACAGAAAAACATGCGAAATTCCAATAGTATTCCAGACAGAAAAAAGCCGGTGCATCCCAGACGATACACCGGTTTTTCCGTTTACTATATAAAATACTCCCTTGTATCGGCTGTTAAGTCAGCCACCCTTTTAAGCTTTCAGATCCAGTGAACGGATCTCCTGCCGAACCTTTAAAATCATGGACGGGCTGACAGAAAGCTCATCATATCCCATACTAAGAAATGTCTCAGTCAGTGTCGTGTCTGCGCCAAGCTCGCCACAGATACCAACCCAGCAGCCACCCTTATGACCGTTGTCCACAATCATCTTAAGCATCTTAAGGATTGCCGGATGATGGGAATCATAAATGCTGTCAAGCTTTGGATTCTGCCGGTCGATCGCCAGTGTATACTGTGTCAGATCATTCGTTCCGACAGAGAAGAAATCCACTTCCTGTGCCAGTTCTTCGGACATCATGACAGCTGCTGGAGTCTCGATCATAATACCAAGCTCGACATCCTTGTACGGAATCTTTTCCTCATCCAGTTCTTTTTTCACTTCCTCGATGATCTTCTTTATGGTCTGTACCTCTGTGACAGAAATGATCATCGGGAACATGATGGCGATGGTTCCGTAATAGCTTGCCCGATACAGTGCACGAAGCTGTGTCTTGAATACCTCGCGGCGGTCCAGGCAGATACGGATCGCACGGTAACCCATTGCCGGATTATCTTCTTTGTCGAGTCCGAAATAATCCACCTGCTTGTCCGCACCGATATCGAGTGTACGGATGATGACTTTCTTTCCTGCCATTGCCTCGGCTACCTTGCGGTATGCTGCAAACTGTTCTTCCTCGGTTGGATAATCCCTGCTCTCCAGATAAAGGAATTCGCTTCGGAACAGTCCGATGCCGCCGGCATCATTTGCCAGTACCGATGCCACATCCCCAACGCTTCCGATATTTGCATACAGGTTGATCTTTGTTCCGTCCTTTGTGATATTCTCCTTGCCCTTGAGTTCCTGCAGCAGACGCTTTTTCTCTTCATCCTCTGCTTTCTTCTTCTGGTAAGCTTCCATAACGGAGACCGGTGGATCAATGATGATCCTGCCTTCGTATCCATCGACGATACCCATTTTTCCATCGACATCTTCCGGAAAATCGACACCGATCAGTGCCGGGATATTCATGGTACGGGCCAGAATCGCGGTATGGGAATTGGTGGAACCGTGACGGGTGACAAAGGAAAGCACCTTCGATTTATCAAGCTGTACGGTCTCACTTGGTGCCAGATCATCGGCAAGTAAAATCACCGGCTCATCGGCATTCAGGCCATTTCCTCCGTTGCCCTGCAGGATGGAAACTACGCGGTTTGACACATCCCTGACATCGGCTGCACGCTCACGCATATAATCATCATCCATTGCCGCAAACATCTCGGAAAATGTATCTCCGGTCGTTGCCACGGCATATTCGGCATTCACCTGCTGGCCTTCAATCATATTTGTGATGGATTCGATATAATCAAGGTCATTCAGCATCATCTGATGTACTTCAAAGATTGCTGCATTGACTTCACCGACTTCTTTTAATGCCTTATCATAAAGCCTGGCAAGCTGCTGTTTTGCGGTATCTTTGGCATCTTCAAACCGTTTTACCTCTTTTACGGTATCTGTGATTTTCTCCCGCTTTACCTGATTTTCTGATTTGCGGTATATGGCAAGGCGGCCGATGGCCACCCCGCTGTATACGCTTTTACCCTGAATTGTCATAGCGTCACCTCATCCTTTTGCTGATTCATTCTCCGTAAACGGTTGCCGGAACGGTTTCTTACAGTTTCTCCTCTAAGAATTTGCCAAGTGCTGCGATTGCTTCCTCTTCCTGATCTCCATCCGTCTTTAATACAATTTCCTGTCCGCATTTAACACCAAGACCCATAACTCCAAGGATTCTCTTTGCGTCTACTTCCTTGCCATCCTTACTGATGGTTACTTTACATGGATATGCAGCGGCTGCTTTTACCAGCTCTCCTGCCGGTCTTGCGTGGATTCCCTGCTCGTCTTTGATGGTATAAGTAAATTCTTTCATGATCATTCTCCTTTTCAAATTTTGTTTCTTTACCAATGTTACTGTTTACAAATTTTATTTAACATCCTTTTTGATCAGTCCGAGCAATACGGCTGTAATGACAGCGCCGACTGCCCATGCAAGGATGTATAAAAGCGGATGTCCTACGGTTGCAAATACGAAGATTCCACCGTGAGGAGCCATCAGTGTGCACTTAAACAGTGCGGATAAAAATCCTGCAACTCCGGCACCAATTAAGGTACATGGAATTACGTGAAGCGGATCTGCTGCTGCAAACGGGATCGCACCCTCGGTGATGAAGGAAGCACCCATTACAAAGTTGGATACCTTGGATCCACGTTCTTCCTTTGTAAATTTCTTCGGGAAGAACTGGCAGGCAAGCGCGATTCCGATCGGAGGAACCATACCACCGACCATGATCGCTGCCATGGCAATGTAACATGCCTGAACAGCCGGGTCGCCTGGCTGTGCACCTTTTTCAATCATCTGGCTTGCAGTTGCCAGTACGCCGGTACCAAATACATAAGCGGCTTTGTTGATTGGACCACCCATGTCGATCGCCATCATTGCTCCGAGGATCAGTCCGAGTACGGTGATGTATCCCGCATCAGAGATTGCGGTCAGTCCGTTGCTCAGTCCGGTATTGATCAGTCCGATCAATGGGTTAAAGATGAAGCACATTAAAATACTGATAATTAAAATTCCAAGCAACGGATAAATCAGAGTCGGCTTGATTCCGTCTAAGGAAGCCGGCAGTTTTGAAAACGCTTTTTTCAGGAACAGTACAATAAATCCGGCAAGGAATCCGGCTAAAATTCCGCCAAGGAAACCGGAAACGGTGTTACCGCCGTTGGCACCCTGGAATGCAAAGTCTGCGATAAATTTCTGGAAACCGGTTGTGGAATCCGCCCAGTTGTAACCGGTGACTAATGCGTTACCACTCGAGGCTAACAAACCGCCCGTAAAACCAACTGCAAGTCCCGGCCGGTCTGCGATCGAGTATGCAATGTAACCTGCAAGCACCGGAACCATCAGTCCCATTGCCAGTCCTCCGGCATACTTGAAGAATGCCGATAACGGCGTACAGGAACCGAATGCCGATCCACCGGTTGCACCATAGCCCATCAGGGTATCGATCAGAAATGCAATCGCTGTCATGATGCCGCCGCCGATAACGAACGGAAGCATGTGGGATACCCCACTCATCAGGTGTGTGTAAATCATGTGTGCGGTAGAACCACCCTCTGCTTTTTCTTCTTTTCTGCTGCCCTCTGCCGCATGGTAGACAGGTGCATCCCCGGCCACGGCACGGTTTAACAGCTGCTCTGCCTTGTTGATGCCGTCTGCAACCTTGCACCCAATGACTTTCTTTCCATCGAAGCGGTCCATCGGAACTTTGGTGTCAGCTGCAACGATGATTGCGGTCGCTCCTGCGATCTCTTCATCGGTAAGCACATGCTTGGCTCCGCCGGAACCTCTGGTCTCTACCTTAATCGTGATTCCCATCTCAGCTGCATGCTTCTCTAAGCTTTCCGCTGCCATATAAGTATGTGCGATTCCGGTCGGGCATCCGGTTACGGCAAGTACCTTGTATTTTGCCCCAGTTTCGTCTTCTTTTTCATCCTCATCTTTTGCGCTTTCCGCATCATCGATGACTTTTAAGAATTCGTCTACGGTCTTTGCATTTTTCAGTCCGTTGGTAAAATTCTCATCCATCAGAAGTACGGAAAGTTTGCTGAGCACCTCCAGATGTACATTATCCTCGGTGTTTGGAGCTGCAATCAGAAACAGTAAATTGACAGGTGCTCCATCTAACGCGTCAAACTCTACGCCATCCTTTACTACCATAGCTGCCAGTCCCGGTGCTTTCACAGCATCTGACTTGCAGTGTGGGATCGCAATTCCCTCTCCAATTCCGGTTGTTCCTTCTTCTTCTCTTGCAAAAACCCCCTTGCGGTAAGTTTCCACATCGCGGATTTTTCCGCTTTTTGCCATGAGATCAACCATTTTGTTTAAAACATCCTGTTTTCCGGCTGCAGAACCATTCAGTTCAATGCTCTCGGCTGCAAGCAAATCTCTGATTCTCATAGTATACCCTCCTTAAAATAATTTTTGATTTGCATCCATCAATGCAAGTACTTCCTTTTTTGTTGCCAGTTCTTCGGAAAAAGCACTGGCACTTCCGGTACATACACCATAGCGGAACGCATCTGCATAGCTGCCACCATTTAAATATCCATATATAAAACCAGCCACCATGGAATCTCCGGCGCCTACCGAATTGACGAGCTTTCCTTTCGGTGCATCTGCCCGGAACTCCTGACCGTCTTCCGTCACAAGGACGGCCCCGTCGCCTGCCATGGAAACAAGAACATTTCTTGCACCTTTTTCCTGCATGCGTTTTGCATATGTGACAACATCATCCTTATCATTGATTACCGTGTGGAAAATCTCTCCCAGCTCATGATTGTTTGGTTTGATCAAAAACGGATGATAAGCAAGTACATTCATCAGCAGATCTCTGGTCGCGTCTACTACAATATTGAGTTTCTTGTTCTGCAGATGCTCCATGATATCCATATACATGGATTCCGGCATTGTGTCCGGGATGCTTCCGGCAAGTACCAGTGTATCGCCATCCTGCAATGCATCCAGTTTTCCGTAAAGCTTCCGGATATCTTCTGATGCAATCTTTGGTCCCTGTCCGTTGATTTCCGTCTCGGTCTGTGCCCGAAGTTTTACGTTGATACGGGACAATCCTTCGGTAACATGAATAAAATCTGCGGTAACACCTTTCTCCTGAAGAAGCCGTGTGATGGCATCTCCGGTAAATCCTGCCATAAATCCAAGTGCTGTGCTTTCTTCCCCAAGATTTTTCAGTACCATTGAAACATTGATTCCTTTCCCACCCGGAAAAATAATTTCCTTGCTGGTACGGTTGACCACACCGGTCATAAAGTTGTCCACATTTACAATGTAATCAATGGATGGGTTAAATGTTACGGTATAGATCATTCTTTCACCTCCACAATATTTTTGTATTTTTTAAGTGCCGGCTTGTGCAGCTCCGTTGTTAAGATGGTTGCCTGTTCAAAATCAGCAAATTTCACACTGGAAAGCTGGTCAAACTTGCTGGCATCTGCCAGAATATAGCAGCGTTTGCAATTCTTCATGGAATATTTCTTTACCATGGCTTCCTTGATCTCCGGGGTGGAATATCCTTTGCTGACGCTGATTCCATTCGTTCCCCAGAATCCTTTGGTAAAATTATACTTGGAAAGCATCTCCATGGCTTCCTCCCCGACGATCGCCTCTGTCTGGGATTTGAATTCGCCTCCCAGCAGATAAACACGGCAGCCCTTTTCCGCCAGAAGCTTTGCATGGCTGATGGCATTTGTCACAAACACCGCCTGTGTCTCCTTAATAAAAGGGATCATCGCCTCGGTGGATGTTCCGGCATCCAGATAAACAAAATCATCCGGGCGGATGAGGGATGCTGCATACTTTGCAATTGCATTCTTTTGTTCCGCATTCATCGTCTTACGGTTTCTGACATCCTCATCATGTGTACTCACACTCGGTCGTCTGGCGATTGCACCGCCATGTACTTTGGTCAGAAGACCATTCTCATCCATTGTGATTAAGTCCCGGCGGACGGTTGATTCTGAAGCGTCAAGTGCAGTCATAAGTTCCTGTATTGTGGCACTTCCCTCCGCTTCTATTATGGACAGTATCCTTGAAAATCGTTCTTCTGCAAGCATATGCCTCACTCCTTTGTTTTCTTTTTCGTTCACAATCTTTCAAAATCGTTCATTTGATGGTTCTTATTATAGTTACATTTTCTGTCATCGTCAATCACTTTCCGTCAAAATCATTCACAAAAACAGAACTGGGATTTTGTGCATAATGTCATGTTATTGAACAAGGCGGCTATGGCTCGAAAGGACAGGGGAGGGGGACACCAATGGCAATCCGGCTCATGCTCCTTGCAATTAAGAGGCTGTAGGAATTTTTGTTTTAATTGCTATCAGGCGGACGCAACCGGTGGTCATTCGCCTTCCGGGCTCAGTGACCACCTGCCTCGTACATCCATGTACGAGGCTTGCTGAAAATTGAAAAAATTCCAACAGCCTCTAAAATGCAGGAGAAATCGCCGGGTTGCCATTGGTGTCCCCCTCCCCTGTCCTTTCTACCTAGCAGTTTACAGTACAATTGTTTCACACCATGTCAAAAGCCTATTATGTTTTGTAAAAAGAACAGCATACTTATTGAGAGTATGTGTATTATTTGCTACAATATCCCCGGAATATGACAAAACAGGTTTTTCTGTGAGTTTCTTGGTATTATCTTATAGAAATGCAGAAAATTTTATTTTACAATTATCCATTACAAACACAAGGAGGAATTATCATGAGAGGCGTCGAAACCCGAATTCAGGAAATCCGTCACAAAATTTTTACAGAAGTAGCCCGTATGGCTTATCATACCGAATGGCCTGTAAAGGAACGTATGGAAGAACTTCCATATAAGATTATTCCGGGAGAAACCGGAAATTTCAGAAACGATGTATTTTTGGAGCGTGCAATTGTAGGTGAACGCCTGCGTCTGGCAATGGGTCTGCCAAACCGCAGTGCTGCAGAGCATGCCCCGGTATCAGATGGCATTGAAGCTGCTGACCAGGCAGAAACTTACTATACTCCGCCTCTCATTAATGTCATTAAATTTGCCTGCAATGCCTGTCCCACAAAACGTGTGCATGTAACAGACGGCTGTCAGGGATGTCTGGCACATCCCTGTATGGAAGTATGCCCGAAAGGAGCTGTTTCCTTAGACCGTACCACCGGCAGATCTATCATTGACCAGGAGAAATGTATCAAGTGCGGCCGCTGTGCAAGTGTCTGCTCCTATAACGCCATTATCATTCAGGAACGTCCATGTGCCAAAGCATGCGGTATGGATGCCATTACTTCAGATGAAAACGGCAAAGCCAATATCGATTATGACAAGTGTGTTTCCTGCGGTCAGTGTCTGGTAAACTGCCCGTTCGGTGCCATTGCTGACAAATCCCAGATTTTCCAGACAATCCGTGCCATCCAGTCCGGTGAAAAGGTTTATGCAGCTGTCGCTCCTGCATTTGTCGGTCAGTTCGGACCAAAGGTTACCCCTGGCAAGCTGCGTGCTGCCATGAAAGAACTCGGGTTTGCAGACGTTTTTGAGGTAGCAATCGGTGCGGATCTGTGTGCAAAGCAGGAAGCAGAAGATTTCTTAAAAGAAGTGCCGGATGAACTTCCATTCATGGCAACTTCCTGCTGTCCGGCATGGTCTGTCATGGCAAAGAAATTATTCCCGGATCACGCCAACTGTATTTCCATGGCACTGACTCCGATGACATTAACGGCACGTCTTATCAAAAAGCATAACCCAAATGCGAAAGTTGTCTTTATTGGACCATGTGCGGCTAAAAAACTCGAAGCAATGCGCCGCAGCGTCCGCAGTGAAGTAGATTTCGTGCTCACCTTTGAAGAAATGGCGGGTATTTTTGATGCAAAACATGTGGATCTGGAAAACACGGAAGAAGATCCGGATGGTGTAAGTGACGCTTCCACCGACGGAAGAAACTTTGCCGTTGCCGGTGGCGTTGCTCAGGCTGTCGTAGATGTCATCAAACGGGATCATCCAGAACAGGAGATCAAGGTGGCAAATGCCGAGGGATTAAAGGAATGCCGTCAGCTTTTAAAGCTTGCCACATTAGGCAAATATCCGGGCTATCTGCTCGAAGGCATGGCTTGTCCGGGCGGATGCGTCGCCGGAGCCGGAACCATGCAGGCAATCAAGAAATCCCAGACAGCGGTCGGTCTATATGCCAAGAAAGCAAACCATCAGTTCTCGAGCGAAACCGAATACATCAAAGAACTGGATAAACTGGTCGATTAAATATCTGCCATGTAAAAAAGCTCTGCGCTTTCGAAAATTTCGAAAACGCAGAGCTTTTTGTCTGTTCTTTTACTGTACCTGAATCCCGGTATCAAAGGTCCATTTCCACTGTCCAAAGGAAGATGTGTATCCGCTGGTTCCTGCAATATCATTGTCAATCATGATTCCGCTGCATGTAGAATGAATCCGCCAGTACCTACTGTTTCCATACTTATGCACAATCGTGCGGCCACTGTAACTGTACTTATCTCCTGCAGATCTCTTAATCGTTCCTTTCGCATAGACACCAATATCTTCCAGATAATCTTTTACCGCTTCCATCGAAGAAAATTCTCCGAAATATATGGCTATATGAGAGGAAGAACCACCCTTTCCATAAACAACAACATCTCCAAGTTCCAACTGGGAAAGGCTTTTCCCACTGCTTTTTCTTCCAATAGATTTCTTTGTGCCGGAATTCCACCGGATCGCACCCTTTGTTGCAACCCCTGTTGTATACGAAATACTCGATCCGCTTACCCAGTCTCTGGTACAATGTGCTCCAACACTGACATTTTTCAGTGCAGTCCCTTTCCGTCCCTTACTCTCCAGACGATTCAGGGCTGCCCGTGTGTATCCACTGCAGTCACAGCGGATTCCATCAACCACACTGCCATAACTCTTTCCCAGAAATCCCTTACACAATGTTTTCCGGTAATTATCCTGTGCCACAACCGCGGTATAATTCTTCGATGCTGCTTCTGCCGGTGCTGCAGTACCCCCTACTACAACTGCCGCCAGCAAAATACCTGCGATCAACTTTCTGCCCCATGTAAACTTAAACTTCAATGCACTTCCTCCGATTTGTTACAACTTTGTTACTTAACTATAACATATTTTAACAATAAGTAAAACCTTTTTCAAGAAAAATGTGCAAAAAAGTTTCATTTTAATCTCAATATTTATGCGTTTTTAATATTTTTTGGTCTCAATCTCCTGGAAATCATTTTTCATATCATACGAAATAAGTGAAAAATCATCCCGTTCCACATGAAGCACATAAAAACAGTCACCCGAAGAAAGTCCCCTCATCTGTTCTGCACCAGTCCACGTATCCATTTTCTGCTGTGTTCTCTTTAAGGAAATTTTCTTTACAAAAGACGTTCCATCCCACTGAAACAGCATATACCTGTTATAATTGGTTTTGGTCCAGGTCTCTGTCGCAAATCCGACCAGTCCACGTCCGGTATCTACAAATGCACACTTGTAATTCTCCGCGGCACTACAGAAATCTTCGTTTATCGTCACAGAATCCAAAATCCTGAGGTTTATCGGATCGGAGATATCAAACATTGTCAGTTTTACCCCTGTCTTCTCGCTTGTCTTAGCATCGGTTTCATAGCCGATGCCAAGCAACAGTCCATCTCCAAACGGGTGCAGATAATCGGAATATCCTGTCATCTTCACATTTCCCAGCGGCTTCGGATGTGCCGGATCGGAAATATCTACTGCAAACAACGGGTCGGTATTATGATAAGTAATGAAATATGCTATATTTCCCAGATACCGTGCCGCATAAATTTCTTCTCCCTTTGCAATATTTTCCAGCAATCCCTCCTTTTTCAGGTCCGCATCCAGCAGATACAGGCGGTTTTCGGATAAAGAATTTTGGGAATCTGTTGTCAGAATACGAAGTTCTCCCCCACTTTCCGAAATAGCAAACGTATCCCAGATCGCCCCCTTTACGGTTGTTTCTGCAATTGCTGAAAACATTCCATTCTTATAAGAAAACTTGGCGATCTTTGTCTTTTCTCCACGCTCATATTCCATCTGATACAGATAGATTGCATCCGTTCCCATATAAACCTGTCGTCCGCTGTCGAGAAGCACCATATGGTCTGCAGCCTTCGATGGCTCTTTAAGATTTACAGATGCCATAATGACTTCTGTTGTCCCATTCTTCTGCACATAAAAACATCCGGCATCTGCTTTTTTCCCGGCAATCTCCGGAATGACCTGAGCCTTCCAGTTCTTTCCGTCTCTGGACACCCAACGGTCAGTAAACAGATAAATAAAATTTCCAACCTTACGGGAACTCTGGTATGCTCCATCCATTTTCATGGTTGCACTTAATACCGGATTTGCGCGTTCGGAAATGTCATACGTCAAAAGAACTGTACTCACATTTCCGTCCGGTTCATAAGCGATATCTTTGTAACATCCGATAAAACCGGAATCATTGTCAGCCTCCGTGCTGTCGGACTGAATCTCCTCCTGTTGTGTTTCCCATCCCTGCTTGATAACATACAGCCGGTCATTATCCACGTATAGCTGCAAAAGGATGTCATTTTCCGTCAGTTCCGGCCGTATTTCCGACAGCTTACGCATATTTTTGTCCCGAATATCCACAATGGTCACCCGGTCATCATTCAGCACATACAGATAATTTCCGTCATTTTTGACGATGTCCCCCTCGTCCACACCGTTTACCTGCAAATTGGTGTCGGAATGGGTACCGGATGACTCTTTTTTCGCCTCAGCAGAACCGGTATCTTCCACGAAAAACGAATCATCCACTGTGCCTTCTGCCAACTCCTTTTGTGAATTGGATTTTTTCTGTACCGCTGCATATACATCCTGGTAACTTTTTGCCAGAGTAAATGCACCGATTTGTTCTTTCTTTTCTGTATCCTGCGTACTGTCGACAGTTTCTGTTACGGAAAGAGCAGCCTTTTTCGGTTGCGCATCATCGGTTCCATACTTATTCCATCCATAGGTTCCGACCGCAATCACCAGCACCGCAACTGCCGCAGCAATTCCGGCAAATCTCCGGTAATGTCTGTGTTCTTTCCTGCCTGCGGATGTCCGGTTTTTCCGCTCCTCCAGCATCTGCTGCACCGCCCCGGGTGTCAGAGTATCCGGCACGGTAATCTGCTCTGCGGATCTGTCTATTTTCTCTTTCCATTCTTCCAGGTTCTGTTCCTGCATATTCTCACCTCAATCCCTTCAGCTGTTTTTCCATCCGCTGCAACGCCCGATGTTCTCTCGACCGCACAGTATTCTCATTCATTGCAAGAATCTGTGCAATCTCCCGCGTCTTATATCCACCGAAGACATGCATTCCCACAATCATGCGGTCCTCCTCATCCATCGTAAGAAATGCACGTCGGACTTCTATATATTCCTCACGGGTATCACCCCATACATAGCCGTCCCAGCCACCGTTTTCTTCCGTCAGTTCTTCTCCCCGTTGATAGTATTCCCGCATTTTCTGTTTGCACATATTTGCCACGATGCGATACATCCAGGCGGAAAAAGCATCTTCCTTCCGCAATTTCCCGATATTTTCAAATGCTTCCATCACAGCGGCACTGACCACATCCTCCGCATCCTGTGTATTTCCAAGCGTATACAGCGCAAACTGATACAGCCTCTTATAAATTGTCCCATACAATTCGGCAAACGCTGCGGTATCCCCGCGCTTTGCCCTTTTTACTAATAAACGTTCATCCATGGAAGGCCCTCCTATCTATACAGTGTATCGGAGGTGTATTTTTGTTGCAAGAAAATAAAAAAAGCCCTCCCGTCAAATAGGAGGGCTGTTTCGTTCCTCGATCAGGAATCTTTTTTCGCCTTATCAATCATATAAAGAATATCTGCAAGCTCATCTTCCGGAATTTTGACATAATCCGCAAGTTCTTTCTGCGTTGGCTGTGCACCGTTCTGTTTTTTCAGATAGTTCACCGCTTCACTTACCAGCGCAACTTTTCCAACCACGGAATTTTCATTCTCATCCTCACCGGTCTGTTCCCGGATGCAGGATTTCATCGCTTCTTCCACCGCGGTAAGAAGTTCCTCTTCCACATCCACTTTTTCGTGGCTGCCGCACAGCTCGCTCAGGCGCAGGAAAAGCGCCATATTTCCTTCCTGCACAATATCCTCAAATCCTTCCGGGGAAACTGCCAGTTTCTTTGCTACTTCCAGCACGTTGCGCAGCCATGCATTGGAGAGCACGTGTACCATGCTCTCTTCCCCTGCCAGCAGCTTCTTATACATATCAATCTGCTGCTCCTTGGTATACTCCGGAATATCTTTCAGTTCCTCCAGATACATCTGAAACATGGGAGAAGTGGAAATGTTGTCTGTGACGGAATCTTTTGCGGATTCCTTTTTCGCAGAAGATTCTTTGGTTTCTTCTTTCTCTGCGGTCTCCTCATATTCCGCTTCCTTTGTTTCCGGTTCGTTCTCTTCCGGCTGCGGATCATCATGTGGTGTTGACAGAAACTCTAACACCATCTCTTCCTGCTGTGCATTCAAATCCATATCCTTAAAATAGGAAAGGATCTCCTCTCTTGTCATCGGCTCCGCCGAAGTGCGGATAATATCCTGTACCGCACGTATGGTTTCTGTAAATGTATTCTGGTCTAACATATCAGGTCTCCTGTTCCTCATCATAACATTCGCTTCTGATCCGCGAACTGATCTCCTGCAGACATTCTATGAGGATCGGATTAAACTGTCCGCATTCCCCATGCAGGATCATTTCCAGTACCTTTTCATGCGGTACTGCTTTCTTATAAACACGCTCACTCGCCAGCGCATCGTACACATCCGCTACAGAAACTACCTGTGCGGAAATCGGGATTTCATCTCCAACAAGTCCATCCGGATAGCCTTTTCCATCGTAGCGCTCATGATGCCAGCGGCAGATCTGGTGTGCGATCTTTACCAGTGGCTCGTCCTGATAAATACCAAGCTGTTCCAGCATTTCTGCACCGATGACGGTATGCGTTTTCATAATCTCAAATTCTTCTTTTGTCAGTTTTCCCGGTTTATTCAGGATTTTTTCATCCACACCGATTTTTCCGATATCATGCAAAGAAGAAGCAAGTGCGATCATGGCTCTGGTATCCCCATCCAGATGATACTTTTCGGTTTTCTGCGCCAGTCTCTCCAGAAGCATCTCCGTAAGTTTGTGAATGTGAAGCACATGGCTTCCGCTCTCTCCGTTTCGAAACTCCACAATATGACTGAGAATATGAATCAGCATCTCGCTGTTTTTCTCTTTTTCGTTGATCTGCGCGGTAATCAGGGAAGTCAGCCGACGCTGCTTCGCATATAATTTCATGGTGTTCGTCACACGCTGATAAACAATCTGTGCATCGCATGGCTTGCTGACAAAATCCACTGCACCAAGTGCATATGCCCGCTTCACAGCCTCCGGGGCATCGGCTCCGGACATCATAATCACCGGAATATCCTCAATCCAGTGATTTTTATTCATATATGTCAGGACATCAAATCCATCCATCTCCGGCAATACCACATCCAGCAGAACCAAAGAAATACTATTGACCTGCTGTTCCAGTATTTCTATGCATTTTTCTCCGCTCTCCGCCTGCAGGACATGATAATCCCTGGAAAAAATCATATCCAGAAGCGTCCGGTTGACCTCCTCATCATCCACTACAAGGATCTCCGGAATCATCTTTTCCGGTTGCTGCTGTGCGTGTATCTTTCCCTCATGATCAATCATGTTATTCTCGGTGATGGCCATGTTTTTCTTATTTTTTGCCTGATACATCAGTTTATCTGCGCGAAGCATTGCATGCTCAACAGATTCGTTCTGCGAAATCACGGCACCCATACTGACAGAAAGCTGAATATTGGAATACCCCGGAATCACTGCATTCTGGATCTTTTCCTGAATCTCCTGCAGTTTTTCTACCAGACCAGCTTCCTTTATCTCCGGCAGCACAAGAACAAATTCATCTCCACCATAGCGCATAAGCGTATCCTCTCTGCGGATACAACGCCAGATCACACCAGCAACCGCCGCAAGTGCCATATCTCCGGTCAGATGTCCGTATGTATCATTGCAAAGCTTGAAATCATCCACATCAATCACAACAATTCCGGCATTTCCCGTCCACATTTTTATCTCTTCCTCAAAATACAGACGATTATAAACTCCGGTCAGGACATCCTTATATAATTTTTCATTATATCCGGTCAGTTTATTGATCAGCTTTTCTCTGCAGGATATGTCGATTAAGGTGTCGTCCTCCAGATGATTGATCAATTCCATGACGTATGGCTGTCCATCAATTTCCATATACCGGGAGATTACCTGATAGACTTCTGATTCCAGAAATTCCAGCTTAATCATCTGCTTCTTTTCCCGCAGCGCTTTATAGGAACTGCAGTTTTCGCACTTACCGTTTTTCTTCCAGAAACTGTAGCACGGACATCCATCCTGCACATTTTCGCACGTTCCTTTCCCTTGCTGGTAAAATGTCCGCTCAACATCTTCTCCTTTTAACAGACGTGCTACCTGAAAAATCTTCTGATAATATTTGATTTCCTGTTCTGCTTCCTGCATGGTCATCCCGTTACCGGATTGCATTACACCTCATCCTCCTGGCATTAGAAATTCAAGTCAATTTTAATCCCCTTCAGATCCTCGTTTACGAGATTGTTCTTTTTAAGAATCGTCTGGATGTGCTGCTGCGCCTCCTCCAGCTTACTCGTACCAGTCTGATCCACCGTTACATCTGCCTCCAGCCTGTCTGCCTCGACAGAACCCTCAATCATCTTCTCCTGCTGCTGTTTTTCCTCTTTCTTTTCGTCAATCTTTTCCTGCTGCTCGTCGCGCTTCTCCTGCGCTTCCTCTGCTTTCTCTTTCTCTTCTTCCTGTTTCTCGTCGATGTGATCTACCGCATCCTGTATCAGCATGCCAAAAACATCTTTATCGGAAGCATCCAGCAATTCATCCGCTGCATCCTGCGCTTTTTGCATATCCTGTGATTTCAGCTGGTCGAGCTTTGCATCTGCCGCTGCCTCAGTCAGAGAAGTCACGTTACGCTGCGCCCTGTCTTTCTTGTTCAGAATGACATCCTTTTGTGCATTCAGCTGTAATGCCCTGGTCTGATAATCGGTCAGAGGGGTATTCTGCAGTTCTTTCAAACGGTCTATCTCTTCCTTGGAAAAGTCATCCGTCTGCACACCTTTCTGATAATCCTGATATTTTTCCAGCAGTTCTAAGTCTTTCTGCTCCTGAGAATCCGAATCCACCCCATAACTCTGCCGCGCGATTTCTTTACTCTCGCGAATCTGTTTCAATTCCTCGTTACACTCACGGACTTCTTTGAGTTTTTCCTCTTTCTGCTGTGCTATCTGATCCCGCTGGCTTACCGCCTTGTTATCACTGTCCCATGCATCCCGGATCAGCTTCATCGCCTGTTTCCTGGCACTTTGTTTCTTGTCGCTTGCAGCATTGCCTGTGGTCTGAGCAAACTGCAGATCTCCGGCATATATGGTTCCTTTGTCGGATACTTTGTTTTTGCGCGTTTCATCGTCTCCGATTTCGTATGCATTCATGTTAGCATGTGGTGCCTGAATCGTCAATGACATATGATAATTCCCCCTTTATTTTTTCATAATATCATCTTATATATCGAACATTTTCTGGAATTTCTCCATATATCCGGCAAAATATTATTAATAGGAACTGCTGTCTTTATACTGCTGCTCATCCACCAGCTTCTGTTTTAATGTCTTAAATGCCTCATCCCAGGTCTGCCCTGATTCATTTTTTCTGTTAAATTCGTTTTGTTTATCCCTGACATAGTTTTGTATCGGCAGATCGATCCGGTAAACCTTTTGTTCAAACGCCCAGTAATCGTCCTCCGAAGCAAAACCCGAGAGCAGTTTTTCTTTTTGCTCCTTTGTCCAGATACCATCCAGATTCTGTTTTAATTCCTCTACATATGCTTTTACCTGTTCATCGGTTACCTGATATCCATTCTGCATTGCCGCAACATACAGTGCGTTGCGTTCCTTGGCATAAACAATTGCTTTCTTTTCCGACAATGTCTTATCATATGTAATTTCATAAAACTTCGTATACATCTGTACCTGTTCCCGGGTTACAATCGTATGATTTCCAATGGCACAGATTTCCTCTTTGTCGATACCTTTTGTCACACGCTCTTTGTCGGAAGACGCAAAATAATATACCGAAGCATCCGACTTCTGCAGTGTTTTCAGATAATCGCCAATCTCTTCACAGACATCTTCCACCACCTGTTCAAATGCATCCAGATCCGTCTGCTTTGCACCGCTTTTATATGCCTCCTGTTTGATTTCTTCCTCCGTCTGCGTTCCTGTCTGGCTGTCTATATACTTGCGCACCGCAAGATTCTGACGAATAACCGGCTCCATATTCTTCCAGTAAGCACTCTCTCCACCGAATCCCGCATAAAAATCGCGGATTTCTTTCCGGTTCTCCGCTTTGTTCATCTGTGTCTTCAGCAGTTTTGCATAATCATCATATTCCTGATCCGACACAGTACATCCGTTCTTTTTGGCAAGTGCATACAACGTCTTTTTTGTAATAATATCTTTTATAACCTCTTTTTTTGCGGTTTTTACCGTTTCTCCGTTTTCCACACGCAATGCCACTCCTGCCTGGATTTCCTGCTGTGTTACCGGAATTCCCTGGATACGGTAAACCACCTTTGCAGCCTTCCCCGTAAATCTGGAAACAATTGTTCCAAGCCGGAAAAAGGAAGTTCCTCCCCCTACGGACACACCGACTCCCGCCAGAACAAGCATGGCAAGAACTGCTGCAGCTGCTCCCCATTTAAAAGAAGCCTTTCTTTGGTGCATGTCATGTTTTGGCTTATATGTATACGCTTCCTCTATAATGTCATCACTGATTTCACCGATTGCATCGGATAATTTTTCGGATTTTCTCATAACACTACACCCTCCTTCTCCAGTTTCTTTCTCAGCTTTTTGCGCAGACGCATCAGTTTTACGGACACACTGTTTTCTTTCATCCCAAACGTTTCCGCAATCTGTGCAACAGACTCCGCATACCAGTACCGTTTGACGAACATCACGCGGCTGCCGGTATCCAGTTCCCGTAAAAAGCGTTCCAGGACTTTCGTCACCTCCTGTTCTTCCCACGGCTCCTGCTCCTGCGCTGCCGGAATACATTCTTCCAGTTCCGCAAGCGATACATCGTAATAGCTGTTGCGCTTTGCCGCCATGTTATGCCGCAGCCTTTTGACGGACAGATTGCGGGTAATCCTGCAGACATAGGAGACCAGCGGATTCGGGGTCTGCGGTGGGATGCTGTTCCACACACCAAGCCACGTATCATTAACACATTCTTTTGCATCCTCTTCGTTATTTAAGATCCGGCGGGACAGGCTCTGACAGAGTTTTCCGTATTTCTGCGACAATTCGGCAATTGCCTGCTGTGACCGCTCCTGAAATAAGCGGATGATTGCGGTATCTTCCATGATGATTCCTCCCTTCTGTTGGATGCCAGTCCTTTTAAAGCCTCCTGCGGCTGGGACTGGAGCATCTCTTATCTGTATACTACCGGTTTCTGGTGGAATGTGACGGGCAGATGTGTTTTTGTAAAAAAATAGCATCTAACATTTCTGTTAAATGCTATTTGGACACCAATTTAAATTATATATTACACTGACTTCTTTTTTACAATCTGTAATTCATACCCGAGAGCATCTAAGATACGACTAAATGCCCGAATTGTCGGGATACTTTCTTTCCTTTCAATCCTTGATATAACCTGTTGTTTATTCCCTGTCAGCATAGCTAATTCCTTTTGTGTAATTTTTTTCTTTTTACGTAAAGAAATCATTTCACCAATCAATCTATACTCTGCACGGGACTCATCCCATATTTTTTTAAACTCCGGATCGTTCTCTCTTTGCTTTTGAATTTCCTGCTCTACATTTACTTGCAAAAAAGGCATATTGACCACTCCCTCTAAATAAACTTCCTGCCTAACATATTTCCTAATTCTTTTGCCCGCTTCCGTACTATATTTGCATCCTTTTTTTCTGTTTTATTTTTCTGTTTTCGACAGGAATGGAGCAGATATATATTTTCCTTATCTACTGTAATATAGAATACACGGTTATTTTTCTGAAAATATACCTCATACACTTTCTTTTCCCATCTTTTAAAAAGAATTTTATCAAATTCCCCTTTTTCCATATGCTGCAGTACGGTATAACCATCAATTTTTTCAGCTTCCGGAAGACTATTAATGTATTCATATATTAAATCTCTTCCCGAATTCGAAAGATAATTGTGTAATATCATATGCTGTCTCCACTTTTGTTTTGTAATTACAAAATACAGCATATATGTTGTATTGTCAAGAGTTATTCTCTGTCTTATATATCTTTTTCACTTAATCTACTACGGTTCATCATTTCTCCTTCGAACAGTTATTCCTAATCAAGTCCTTCCCCAAGAAGTCCCAGCCCCTTGCGATCCGCAAGACTCTGTGCGCCTTCTTTGACTTCCTCCTTCGAATAATCGTGCTCTTCAAGAAATTCCTCCGGAAGTTCATTCAGATAATCGTAAAATCCGAGTGCTACTTCAAATGTGCCCTCTTCATCTCTTTCTAATTCTTCATACAAGCGATTTTCCGCTTCATTGATTTTTCCTGCATCGACCAGCGCAATCAGCCGGGCATATAAACTGTCCGTTGCTGTATGACGATCCTCTTCCTTATATTCATAGGTCGCGGTGTTTTTCCCAAATAAAATTTTTGCAAGCATGCGGGTCATGTCACGTACCTGCCGCATAATAATATCATTCTCGTATGCCATGATTGTCGATTTCCTTTCTTTTTGCTGTTATGTTTCCGGTTATTGTGCCTTTTTAGTAGCTGTATATTTTTCAGAAAACAGCACCTTTTCTATCGCTATATCTTTTGGGCTATTATAAGTTTCCTGTAATTATAAAATTCACGATGTTTGTGCTGGCAAATGGCAAATATGTTTTTTACTGGTTGATTATGTCCTGCTTTTACTGGCTGGTGGGACATATAGCCTTTTGCTAGTTCCCTATGTCCCACATAGTCTGATCGGTGGGACATATAGCTTTTTACTGACTTCCTATGTCCCACATAGTCTGGTCGATGGGACATATAGCTTTTTTCTAGCCTACTATGTCCCACCCACACTGCCTCATGGGACTTTTCGCGCCACTTTTCTTGCATATGTCCCTCTCGCACTGTCTCATGGGACTTTTTGCAACACTTTTTCTGCATATGTCCTGCTCTTGCTACCTCGAGGGACTTTTCGCGCCACTTTTCCTACATATGTCCCACACCCCTCATATTCTTGAAAACCCGGCTTTGATAACCACACTTATTCACTCTTTCTCATCTTATTATACACACTCTCTATATATTATCAATCATCCTACATACTTTGATCTATATATTTATACTGTTGTCCCAATCATATAGAAAAAACACTTTTAATCTTTACAAAAAAATATGAACCCCCCTATTTATGTGAAGCCCAGCAAAAGAGATTTTTTTGCAAAAACCGATACAGTTCCTCATCGCTCCGTATATTTACCCGTTCTGCCCGCAGATACTCCGGCAGACTGTTTTCCTCCGGATACATCCCACAAATATCCACTCCGATCACATCATATTCCGTAACCAGCGTTTTTAATATCTGTTCCAGCATTCCCATTGACATTTTTCCCTGGTCCCAGTTTGTCACTGCATATTTTTCGTCCAGCACATCCTTGTCGATGGAAATATAAACAGGAACTTCATCCGGCAGTTCTTTTATTTTTTCATGTGCTTTTCCGTTTTTTAATTCCTCGTAACTGATTTCAACAAGCTTTCCATCTGTCTCCTGCTGCCTGGCTCCAGACTGTAACTTATCAAGCGCTTTCTTCTCCTGCCCGATCAAAACCAGCCTTTGCAGATACGGGTTTTCCTGCAATACCTTTTTCGCCCAGTTTCCGCAACTTAAGATATCTCCGCCCAGACTTGCATCCTGCATATCCGTGTGATGGTCAATTAACACCAGCGTAAACGGCTCCTTGATAAAATCCGTCATAATTTTGGAAATATAATGATAATCCCCCGAATCTATAAAATGAATTCCGGATACTCCGGCCGGCGCAATCAGCGCTTTTATTTTTTCTTCCGCATCTCTGCTGCAATACAGACGGCTGCCTCCGATCGCACTGCAGTCATGCCACTCCAGTCCCGGTTCTTTTCGCTTTGGATAACATTGTGTAAAATCAAAGATCATGTTTCGGTTTTTCAAACTTTCATCCTCCCTTTTTCACAGACATTGCAAAACACGTGCGGCACATGCGCATGCTTTGCAATCGCCTGCGATATATTATAAGAAAAAGGGGACAGCCTCTCGACTGTCCCCCTTCTGAATAATTAGCCTTCAATAGAAATATACTTCTTTTCTTCTACCTTCGGTGCTTCCTCTTTCTTTGGAACTTCCAGTGTCAGAACACCGTTTTCAAATTTTGCTTTCACGTCATCCTGCGTTACTGCATCGCCGACATAAAAGCTTCGGCTGCAGCTTCCGCTGTAGCGTTCCTTGCGGATGTACTTGCCATCCTTATCCTTCTCATCGTTATTCTTACTGGTGGTTGCGGTTACGGTTAAATAACCATCCTTTACCTCACCTTTGATATCTTCCTTCTGGTATCCCGGAAGATTCATTGTTACTTTGTATCCTTTATCTGTCTCAGACACATCCGTCTGCATTGTTCCGTTTGATTTGTATGGGAAACCACCAAAGAAATCATTCATAAAATCGTTACCAAAAATACTAGGCATTAACATAAGTCATCTCTCCTTCCAAATCTTAATCATCTATTTTATTATCAAAGTTTCAAGAGATTATTCATTTCTCTCAACCTCTTTTCCCTTTGTTCATGATATGTTATACCACCGTTTTTAGCACTCGTCAAGTGGGACTGCTAACAATTTTTGTGAAGATTTTGTGAATTTTCTAAATTATTCTGAAAATTATATTATTTTAGCAGAAAGAGCCATCGTTTCCATAGCTCATTTTCATGTAAAATATGCTGCATTTATGTTACATTATATAAATATATGAAAAAAATAAAAAATGCTGTAACGAAACACCGTATTTTTACATCAATAAATGTAACCCATATAAATTCCAGAAAAAAGGAGGTCGCACATGCAGGATATGGACGCAGTCTACCGTCAACATTTTCGCATGGTGTATCAGTACCTGATGTCACTGACACACCAGCCGGATGTTGCGGAAGAACTGGCACAGGAAACTTTCTGCCAGGCTGTCAGCAGTATCCACCGCTATGACGGAAGCTGCAAGATCACTACATGGCTTTGTGCCATTGCCAAAAATCAATATCTGTCCTATCTGCGAAAGCACCCACTGCACGAGGATCTGACAGACACCGAAGCGGAACTTCCGCACACACCGTCTGCAGAGCAGGAGGCGCTTTCCTCCGCCGGAAAAATGGAATTGCTGCAATGCCTGCACCAGTTTCAGGAACCCTACCGGGAAGTGATCTATCTGCGGGTATTTGGAAATCTCTCGTTCCGGGAAATCGGACAAATTATGGGACAGAGTGAAAACTGGGCGCGCGTGATGTTTTATCGCGGCAAGGAGCGCCTGCGAAAGGAGCTGAACAAACATGAAAAATGATTTGACCTGTGAGGTCGTACAGGATCTGCTGCCAAGCTATGTCGATCACCTGACGAGTGACGTCACAAATACGGCGATCGAAACACATATCCGCGAGTGTGCCGACTGTCGCCGGATACTTTCCGATATGCAGACTCCGGAACCCGTGCCGGCAGAAACGGCAACGGATGCTTCAACTATCGACTTTTTAAAAAAGAGCAACAAAAGGAACAAACGCCGGATTCTTGCCGCCATCCTGATCGTGACACTGTTGCTCGGCAGCATCTGGGGATATCGGACGTATTTCTACCCTGCACCGCTGAAAAATACCGCACTGATCGACTATGCGGTTACCGTAAAAGACAATAAAACCATTCAGATTAAAGGATCTTTAACCGATCAGACACTTGGTGTTGCCGGAATCGACTACTCCTGTGATCCGGATCACCCGGAAACCGTCACAATCAATGTCAAAACCAACCGCATATCGGCAGCCGGGCACAATACATTTTCCGATAAAAAGACAGAAACCCATGCCGTAAAAAAAGTATATGTGAACGATCAGATTGCATGGGAGGACGGCACCTCTATTCTGCCGAAAGCAGCACAGATTTATGCCACGATCCATCCATACATCGGTGATATGTCTGCCAATGAAAAAACACTTGCGGCACTTGGCATCTCCAATGTATTTTCGATTGCAAACTTCAAACTGCAGACCACGGAAACCCCTTACGGCTGGACCATATATCTGGATGACGCATTTACCAAAAAACAACAGACCACAGTTGAAAAAACCATGAAAAACTATGCCATGGTCATTCTCGCCTGCACCAAAAATCTGGGAAGTGTAACGTTTTCCTACACATTGGATGGAAAAACGACAGATTTTACTTATACGAAAGAACAGGGAGAAAATGAATTTCTTGGCACCTGTAACTACTTCCGCAGTTCTGCCACAGAGTTTCAGACACTGCTTGCAAAAACCGGCATCTTAAGCGATCCCGTCTTTTCCAGACTGTCCGGAAATCAGGGATACCGCCTGACGGAGCAGCTCAACAATGTTCCGGATACAGAAATTACCGGGACGATTCAAAACGAAAAACAAAATATTATTAAGCAATATGAAAGTTATCTGCCGACCAACAGCTGGTCGCCGGGATCAATCAGCAAATCATTTTCTTCCGAAAAAGATGCACTCGCTTATATCGGATACAAAAATCTGCGGTCATTTGCCCTCCCACAGAAAGCAGACAGCATTTCCGTCAACGCAACCGCGGATAAAAAAGGAAACATCTGCTACATCTCGCTTTCCGAACTATACAGTTGTGCAGACGGACAGATCAATGTGACGGCCGCCGCCGATCTCTATACAGAATCGTCCAACACCGGTTCCTATATCGATATGGACTATCCATCGTATGAGGAAACGCCGGATGCCGTATCTACCAACGAACTGTACACCACGGCTTCCGGCGATACCTGGCAACTGATTACGACCACCTCTCAGGGTGATGATTTCAATGATTCCATAGACGCTTACCGGACCGAAGACACGATTTTATATGGCATTCACATCGGTTACCCGTCGAACCTGAAAGAAAGCGCACAGGCAGAACTGAAAAAAATTTTAGAAAACGGCATCGGCCAGAACTAAGGGATTTATAAAAAATTAAGAAACCTTTTTCAAAAAGGTATTGAGCCAGAAGAAAATGTTCATTATAATCCATTATAAAACAATAAGGTGAATACCCCAGCCGTATCCGGGAGAAAGGAAACATCCCATCCAGTCTGACTGGATGGGATGAACATTGATAAACATGAAATGGATGATAGCATCTGATATCCACGGCTCTGCATACTACTGCAGACAGCTGTTAAATGCATACAACCGGGAACAGGCCGACCGTCTGCTGCTCCTTGGTGATCTTTTATACCACGGTCCGCGCAATGACCTGCCGGAAGAATATGATCCAAAACAGGTGATTGAACTGCTCAACGCCAAAAAACAACATATTCTCTGTGTTCGGGGCAACTGCGATGCCGAAGTCGACCAGATGGTACTCCAATTTCCCATTATGGCAGATTACTGCGCCATTGCAGACGGTGATACGCTGATTTATGCCACCCACGGCCATACGTATAATGAACAGAACCTGCCTCCACTGCATCGCGGGGACATTCTGCTGCACGGACATACCCACGTCCCGGCATGCGTCCCACACGACACATATACCTGCATGAATCCCGGATCTGTTGCTATTCCAAAAGCCGGAAGCTGGCACGGCTACATGATTATGGAAAATGGCCGTTTCCAGTGGAAAACAATGACTAACGAAGTTAAAATGGAGTTTGCAGACGGAAAACGCATTCTCTAAACAAACTCTTTTACGGAAGCATAGATGCCTTCTGCATTCAGACCATACTTCTCAAGCAATGCCACTGCCGGGCCGGACTCGCCGAAGCGGTCCTGTACACCGATGGTCTTTACCGGTGCCGGTGCCTTTTTCGAAAGTGTCTCGCATACGGCGGAACCGAGTCCTCCGATGACGGAGTGTTCCTCAACGGTTACTACTTTCCCGCATTCTTTTGCTGCGGCAACGACAAGATCCTCATCGAGCGGCTTGATCGTATGGATGTTGATCACCTTTGCATCAATGCCGTCTGCTGCAAGTTTTTCTGCGGCTGCGAGCGACTCGGACACACATAAACCGGTCGCAATGATTGCCACATCTTTGCCTTCCCGCAAGGTCACACCTTTGCCGATTTCAAATTTGTAATCCGGACGGTCATTGATGATCGGAACTGCCAGACGGCCAAAACGCATGTAAACCGGGCCTTCGTGTTCATATGCGGCTTTTACTGCTGCTTTTGCCTCGATATCATCACTCGGATTTAAGATGACCATGCCCGGGATGGTGCGCATGAGCGCAATATCCTCATTACACTGGTGCGTTGCACCGTCTTCACCGACGGAAATTCCGGCATGGGTTGCACCGATTTTTACATTCAGGTGCGGATAACCGACAGAGTTTCGCACCTGCTCGAATGCACGTCCGGCTGCAAACATGGCAAACGAACTTGCAAACGGAACTTTACCGGTTGCGGCAAGGCCTGCTGCAATGCCGATCATGTTACATTCTGCGATACCACAGTCAATGTGGCGCTCCGGAAATTCCTTTTTGAAGATTGCAGTCTGTGTTGCCGCTGCAAGATCTGCGTCTAAAACATATACATCATCATGCTCCTTTGCCAGCTCTACGAGAGCGTTTCCGTAGCTGACACGGGTTGCGATTTTTGTTACTTCTGACATAATGCTTCACCTTCTTTCTTCAGGTCTTCCATTGCGATCGCATATTCTTCATCGTTCGGCGCTTTTCCGTGCCATCCTACCTGATTTTCCATGAAAGAGACACCCTTTCCTTTGACCGTATGCGCAATGATTGCGGTCGGCTGTCCCTTGGTGTTTCTTGCCTCTGCAAATGCAGCGGCGATCTGATCCATGTCATTGCCGTCTGCAAGGTCAACCACATGGAAATTGAATGCTTTGAATTTCTCGTTGATCGGGTACGGAGAGCATACCTGATCCACCGGTCCGTCGATCTGCAGTCCGTTGTTATCCACGATCACAACGAGGTTATCCAGTTTGCGGAATCCGGCAAACATGGCAGCTTCCCATACCTGTCCTTCCTGAATCTCTCCATCTCCGAGTAGTGTATACACGCGGTAATCATCCCCGGAAAGTTTGGCGGACAATGCCATGCCGACTGCTGCGGAAATTCCCTGTCCTAAGGAACCGCTCGACATATCCACACCCGGAATGTGCTTCATGTCCGGATGTCCCTGCAGATACGAACCGAGATGACGCAGTGTCTTTAAATCCTCGACCGGGAAATAGCCGCGCAGTGCCAGTGCGGAATACAGTCCCGGTGCGGTATGGCCCTTGGACAGTACGAAACGGTCTCTGTCCGGTTTCTTCGGATCTTTTGGATCGATATTTAATTCTTCAAAATATAAATAAGTAAAAATATCAGCTGCGGAAAGCGATCCACCCGGATGTCCGGCTTTGGCTGCATGGACGGCAGTCACAATGCCTTTGCGGACTTCATTTGCCTTCAGCTGAAGCTCCTGTTTGTTCATGTTCGTTCCTCCGTATGCGTGAACATCAGCCCATGAAAATTGCCTGCGGCAATGGGCTGACGCTACATTTCAGATTTTCTTCGAAAATCTGAAATATTACTCCCCAAAAACTGCCTTATAGTCTGCCTGGAATTTTTCGATTCCCTGATCGGTAAGCGGATGCTTTGTCATCTGCTCGATTACCTTGTAAGGGATGGTCGCAATATCGGCACCTGCAAGTGCGCAGTCTGTTACATGGATCGGGTTACGGATGGATGCTGCAATGATCTCTGTGTCATATCCGTAAATATCAAAGATCTCTGCGATCTGGCGGATCAGTTCGATACCTGGCTGGCTGATGTCATCTAATCTGCCAAGGAATGGGGATACATAAGTAGCTCCTGCGTTTGCTGCAAGGATTGCCTGATTTGCGCTGAAAATCAGAGTAACGTTTGTCTTGATGCCCTCGGAAGAAAGTACCTTTACGGCTTTAAGTCCCTCTACGGTCATAGGGATCTTTACAACCATGTTTGGATGGATGGCTGCAATCTCACGTCCCTCTTTGATCATGCCCTCTGCATCTACCGTTGTTGCCTTTACCTCGCCGCTGATCGGTCCGTCAACGATGGATGTAATTTCTTTGATGACTTCTGTAAAATCTCTTCCCTCTTTTGCGATCAGGGATGGGTTTGTGGTAACTCCACAGATAACCCCCATATCATTTGCTTTCTTAATATCCTCTACATTTGCTGTATCCACGAAAAACTTCATAATAAAATACCTCCATTTTTATTTGCGTTTGTTTTTATCTGTTAGCCTTAATATAGCACAGTTCAAAAGCAAACGCAAGTATAAAACAAAAGAGAATAAAAGTTAGTGCAAATAAATAAAAGGCACGGATACGGTTCTCTGCCTTTTGACAGAAAACGTATCTGTGCCTTTTTATATCAAAACAGCTTTCTTTATGATGGAAACCTTTTATATTCCAAGGACTCCTGCAGCACTGCGCAGTTCCGCGGCTGCCCGCTGCAGCTCAGCCGCCTGCTCTTCGGACACATTTCCCGGCTTTGTGCGGCTGACCAGTTTCTTTACATAAGAAAGGCTGCTCTTGATCTGGTGACGCGCACCACTGTCGATGGTCTTTTTCTTCTCTTTATAAGCTACTTCCACCTGACGGATCAACGTGTCGGCCTCGCTTCGCGCATCAATATAAGCCTTTCTCTGCCCGTCTGTTGCTTCATATTCCGCGGCTTCTCTTATCGCGCGGTCAATCTCTGCGTCTGACAAATTGGAACTTGCCGTGATTGTGATCTCCTGATGCCGTCCGGTTCCCAGATCCTTTGCGGAAACCTGTACAATACCGTTCGCATCAATATCAAACGTTACCTCTATCTGCGGCACACCCGCCGGCGCCGGTTTAATGCCCCGCAGCTGGAACCGCCCAAGCAGCTTGTTGTCTCTTGCAAACTGACGCTCGCCCTGCAGTACTTTGATATCCACAGATGTCTGGAAATTTCCGGCAGTTGTAAACACTTTACTGAACCGTGTCGGAATCGTGGTATTCCGGTCAATCAGCTTCGTCGAAACACCTCCTACCGTCTCAATGGAAAGCGAAAGTGGTGTGACATCCATCAGGATAATCTCTGCCGCCTGTGATCCTGCCATCAGCGCACCGCCAAGTTTTCCACCCTGCACAGCCGCTCCCAGTGCCACACATTCATCCGGGTTTAAGTTACGTGAAGGCTCTTTTCCTGTCAGCCTGCGCACTTCCTCGAATACCGCCGGTACACGGGTAGAACCACCTACCAGAAGTACCATGCCCAGATCCGCTGCTGTAATTCCCGCATCCGAAAGTGCCTGCTGCACCGGACCTGCCGTGCGCTCAATGAGATCCATCGTCAGTTCCTCAAATTTTGCACGCGTCAGTGTCATTTCCATGTGCTTTGGCTCACCCTTTACGGTCGCAATAAACGGCAGGTTGATGCCCGTTGTGGAAGAGGAGGACAATACCTTTTTGGCCTTTTCCGCCTCCTCACGCACACGCTGCATAGCCGTCGCATCTTTCCGCAGATCTACACGCTCCGTGCGCTGGAATTCCGATACCAGATACTCCGTGATGCGCGCATCGAAATCATCCCCACCGAGGTGATTGTCTCCCGCGGTGGCAAGTACTTCGATGAGGTTGTCCCCGATTTCAATAACCGATACGTCAAATGTGCCGCCACCGAGATCATACACCAGAATTTTCTGTGGCTCCCCGTGATCCAATCCGTATGCCAGTGCCGCAGATGTCGGCTCGTTGATAATCCGAAGGACATTTAATCCGGCAATTTTTCCGGCATCCTTTGTCGCCTGTCGCTGGGAATCACTGAAATATGCCGGTACGGTAATCACCGCATCCGAAACTGTTTCCCCCAGATATTCCTCCGCATCTTTTTTGAGTTTGCGCAGAATCATCGCGGAAATCTCCTGCGGCGTATACTGTTTGCCATCTATTTTTGCCCGGAAATTGCTTCCCATCTCACGCTTAATGGAGAAAAATGTCCGGTCTACATTGACAGCTGCCTGTCGTCTGGCAGCATCTCCCACCAGACGCTCTCCGTTTTTGGTAAATGCCACAACCGATGGTGTTGTCCGCGAGCCTTCCGCGTTTGTGATCACAACCGGCTGATCATTTTCCAAAACAGCGACACAGCTGTTTGTGGTTCCTAAATCAATCCCAATTACCTTACCCAAGGTCTCTTCCTCCCTACACTTCGTGATATATACAACTGTAAGGCTGGAAATGCCATGCGTCAAGGTTTCCGGCAGATATTTCACTTATTGTTTATACTTTTCATAATTCCTTCTGAATTACCACATCTCCGTGATACATCAGGAAGCGAAGCCCCACGGTCTTTTTGAGATCTCCATGTCCATGGTGCTTCATGTTTCCTGCCACAACTGCAATATTGGCATCTCCCTCTGTATTTGTACGGTCAAATGTAAACAGCGTGGAATTATGGTATTCCACCACCTCCGTATCCACTCCCAGATAATCCGACAATTCCGCACGCGCCCCGATCCGCAGGATATGTCCTCCTGCAATTGCGACACCCCCGTCAATTTCTTTTTTGCTCTGTGGGATTACCACACCGTCGCAGAGTATGATCATTTCTGCATCCATAGATTCGCCTCCTTTTCGACTCTTTTTTCGTTATATAAAAGAAGAGCTTCCTCTTATCCGAGAAAGCTCCTTTGCTAATCACCTGTTCTGTTTACGCCTACTGTAGCAGAAAACGATTGGAAACGCAAGTACACTCCCGTACCTTTTTCATACTACAAAAATACCAACTGCCAGTATTCTTCCTGTATACTCTCTGTTCCCGGCAATCTTTGGTGCAAACCTGAGTGCATACTTTTTATCTTTTATTTGTGCAATAGCCTCATCCGGTGTATGATCTACCTTTAATTCCAGAATCATACAATCAGCAGTTTTATCACTTCTGTGTTATGGGCAAATAACGTCAAAAATGTATTTACCACAAACAGCGAACCCTCATAAATTCCTTAAAATCAGGCATTCGCTGTTTATGTCCAACAATTTCACACGTGGTTTAGTAAATGAAACTTACCTGGTCAGTTAAAACTGCGTACTTGATAATGTTTTCTTACTGTTTATTGTGTCAGGCACCACATGTTTCAATATTTCTACAACTTTTCGATGTCCGTAACCAGCATATCAACCTCGTCCTCCGTTGTTGCCCAGCTCGTACAGAAACGCTGCGTATCACCTTCGTCTTCAAAATAATACTTTTGCGCAAGCTCCTGCTTCTGCTGCTCCGTCAGAATAACAAACTGCTGGTTGGTAAAGCTCTCCACCGCAAACGGAACACCCTTGTCCTCAAACGCTTTCTTAATCTGCATTGCAAGCGCATCGGCGCGCTTCGCAGCCTCAAAATACTCGCCGCTCTCCAGCATCGTTGCAAACTGCAGTCCCATCAGCCAGCCTTTCGCAAGTACTGCACCATTCTGCTTCATGTAGGCCTTAAAGCGATACTTCAGATCCTGCGCAGTAATAATGAGCGCCTCGCCGAACAAAGCGCCACACTTTGTTCCGCCAATATAAAATACATCCGTCCATTCCGCAAAATCCTTCAAAGTAAGATCATTTTTCTCCGATCCAAGTCCATATCCCATGCGCGCGCCATCCACGAAAAGATACATCCCATATTTTGTGCACACATCATGGATCTCCTTAATTTCCTTCTTCGAATAAAGTGTACCTTTTTCTGTCGGGAAAGACAGATATACCATCTTCGGTTCGGTCAGATACTCCGGCTCGTCCTGATCGTAATATGCCTTGGCGCAAGCGGCGATCTGCTGCGCGGTAATCTTGCCATCTGTATTCGGAAGTTCCAGAATCTTGTGTCCGGTATTCTCGATGGACGCCGCCTCGTGACAGTTGATATGTCCGGTATCTGCAGCGATCACGCTTTGCACCGAAGATAATGCAGCAGCGATCACGACGTAATTCGCCTGCGTGGCTCCCGGAATGAATTTGATCAATGCATCGTCATCATCGACCAGCTTCTTTATGATGGTTTCTGCTTTATCGCACCACTCATCTTCCCCGTATCCGGCGTAGCTTGTGCTGTTCGTTGCGCCAAGTTCCTTCAATATGGATGCAAATGCTCCATGGTTGTAATCGTTATTAAATCTTATCATTTCTTACATACTCCTGTTCAATTAGAAAAGGCATCAAATAAAATGGTTTCAGTAACAAGTTTTCTTCCTTTCCAACATCCTTCTGCGACAATAAATATATATCATGCACATTTTTCGAAAACTTTTTATCGAATACCTTTATCGACTCATGTTTTCCAGATCCAGATGATTTAATTTCGAAAGCGTTCACTTTGCTTCCTTCCGAGATCAGGAAATCCACTTCATAATAATGCGTACTGCCTGACTTTTCCCATGTGTGATAGAAAAGCTCTCTGCCAGATGCCGCGATCATTTGTGCAACCAGATTTTCATATAAGAATCCGAGATTAGCCGGTAATTTGTCAGAAAGCAGCTTTGCGTACACATCATTTTCTGTCACCGGTCGATCCATAAACATCAATGTAACAAACAATCCTGTATCTGCGAGGTAGAGTTTGTAACTGTCAAAATCCTTTGTGTCTGCTAAACTCACACGTGGATCGGTTGAATTATAACACGGCAAAATTGTTTTTGAATCAATCAGCTCATATAATAATTCCTCTGTTTTTGCTTTACTCTTCTTCCCGATTGCTGTTGAAATCCGATATTTTTTTGAATCTTTGGCGAGCTGCGCCGGAATCGAATGATACAATGCAGAAATTCTTCCAGACGCATCAATTTTCTTAAAATCATCTTCATACAATGATATGATCTGTCTCTTGACCATATCAATTTCCGAGAAATTCTTACCTTCCGTGTATGCTTCTACCGCCTGCGGCATTCCCCCAACAGCCATATAAATACGCAGATCTCGCATTAATTTTCGATTCGTTGCCTGTCCGATTGCAGATCCTGTACCATAAATCTGGCGCAAGAGTTCATAATTACCTCCTGTGGCATCACAAAATTCTTCATAGTCCATCGGATATACCTGTATCTTCATCTCCTCCGACGGAATCAAAATGTCTTTTACATTTTTCTTAATCGAGATTAGAGATCCCGTTTCCAGATAACTATATCTGCCATCTGCCACCAGATGCTTGATAGCCTGCCTTGCCTGTGGAAAAAGCTGCACTTCATCAAATATGATCAATGATTCATGTTCGTATAAAGTCACTCCTGTTTCGGCCTGAAGACGCAAAAAGAACATATTTAAATTTCCCACATCCTCAAAACAACTGCGTATATTGTCCGTTGTCTTTGAGAAATCAATCAAAAGATAAGACTTGTATTCATTTTGCCCAAAAGACTCCGCGATCGTTGATTTACCGACCCGTTTGGCCCCCTCTAGCAAAGCCGCATATTTGTCTGAGTATTTTGCTTTCCATTCTAACAATCTGTCATATGCTTTCCGTTTAAAATACATCATTACCTCCCAAATATATCCTTGTTATAACATGAACCGGGCATTTCTTCAAGATTATATTTTGCGTTTTTGTCCGTTTCTTCAAGATTTTCATCAAAAAAAGCGCCCTTGTCTGATATGATACCTCTAAAGTAGACAGATTAAATATTTATTGTGTCAGGCACCTCTGATTTCTGATTTCAGGTGCTTATTACCTGAAAATGAATATTTTTTAAAAAGTGGGAATAGAATAATGACAGAAGATACAGATTGTGTTAATATTTGTTTGAAAATTATATTACCGAAAAATAGAAAAAATTCGAAAAGTGGGAATAGGGGATGGCACCATGCAGCTTATAGTAAGAAAAAAGTATTTAGATGAACTGATTGAATTGTATGGAACACCAGATATAAAAGTTATCACGGGTATCAGACGAAGCGGCAAATCAGTATTGTTGCAAGAGTTCGTTACATACTTGCAGTCATTAGAGAAACCCATAAATATTGTAATGATAAATCTTCAGGAATTAGAGTTTGATTATTTGTTAGAATATCACGCATTGCATAAGTACATCTTGGATCAGCACAAAGAGGGCATGGCTAATGTTTTATTGATTGATGAGGTTCAGTTGTGTCCTCAGTTTGAGCTTGCAATCAATAGTATTTACGCAAAAGGAATCTATGATATTTACATTACCGGTTCAAATGCATTTTTGCTGAGTTCAGATTTGGCAACACTTTTTACCGGAAGAACGATGGAAATAAAGGTATATCCATTTTCTTTCATGGAATATCTAACTTATTATGAAATTACAGATGGATATGACGATGCATTTGATCAGTATGTCCGAACTGGTGGCATGCCGGGGGCTTATGTATATAAGACTGAGGATAGACAGTATGACTATGTTAGAGATGTGTATTCAACTATTCTTATCAGAGACTTGGTGGAAAAGTATAAGATAAGAAATAAATCAGAGTTTACCAATATATCAGAATTTATGATGGATAATATTGGTAACTTACTTTCTCCAAATAATATCAGCAAAACCTTAAACAATGATCGAAGTGAGATAACTCGAAAGACGGTATCGAAATATATTGGTTATTTGGAAAATGCTTTTCTGTTCTATGAGGCAAAACGGTATGATTTAAAGGGGAAAAAATACCTGACGAACAATAGTAAGTATTATCTTTGCGATGCATCATTCCGTTATGCAGTCAATGGTACACGAAACATGGATTTTGGAAGAGTTTATGAGAATATTGTTTATCTGGAGTTACGCAGAAGAGGATATGAGGTATATGTTGGGAAACTCTATAAAAGAGAAGTGGACTTTGTAGCTAAGAAACGTGAGACGCAAATATATATTCAGGTAAGCGATAATATTTCGGATGAAAAAACATTTGAAAGAGAACATTCGCCACTGCTTGCAATAAGGGATGCATATCCTAAGATGATAATTGCAAGGACGCATCATGAAACCTATGATTATCAAGGTGTGCAAGTTGTTGATATTTGCAGATGGTTACGGGAATAATATCATTTCCTAGTGGAACAGCGCTCCGCTCATGCGGAGCGAGTGCTCTGTTTTTGCGGAATATGCAGCTATCGAACAAAACTTCGAACAACTGGCTTAATGGCATTGCCTCTGACAACAATGTGATCATTTCTGCACCATAGATTCGCCTCCCTGATCCTTTATGATTTATACAGCAAAAAGAGCTTTCTCTTATCCCGAGAAAGCTCCTTTGCTAATCATCTGTTCTGTATAAGCCTACTGTAGCAAAAAACGATTGGAAACACAAGTACACTCCCGTACCTTTTTCATACTTTTTTCATACTACAAAAATAAGCCATTTCTTATTCTTTTTCTGATAACTTTGACATCATTTATTTTCCTTCGACGGTAAAACATGTCCACTCTTCATCCAATATACCTCATCACACAGTGATTGGATATCCTCCGGATAATGGGATGCAATAAGAACCAGCTTTCCACGCTCCTTTTCCTCCAAAATGCGCTTGCGGGCTTCCTGCACCGAATCTGCATCCAGCGCGCTGAGCGGTTCATCCAGTATCAATACTTTCGGATCTTCCAGAAATGCCATGGAAAGTGCAAGCTTTTGCTTCATACCGAGCGAATACTTTCCCACCGCCTTCTTATCCGACGGGTCTAAGCCGAACATCTCCAATACTGTGCGAATGCGCTGATCATCTGCGACTTTCCGGTAGGCCGCAATGATTTCCAGATTCTTTTTTGCTGAATAATATGGTATGTACTCCGGACGCTCAATGATGAAACCAACATCCTGCATCAGATCCTTCTGTTCCCTGCCATCTACCAGAATGGTCCCGGAAGTCTTGTGCATCAGTCCCAATAACACCTTAAACAATACCGTTTTTCCACTGCCATTATCTCCGACAAATCCATAGATATGTCCGGATTCCAGTGCCAGGTTGATGTCTGTCAGAAGCGATACACCCTTTATTGTTTTGTTAATATTATTCATCTCGATCCTCATCGCCCAAATCCCCTTTCCTGTAATAAAGCATAATTCCCGTTCCGGTGATGACACATAAAAGAATGCCCGCAATAATACCATAGCGCATCCATGGCATAAATTCATCCGATTTTAGACAGGTTGTAAATAATGGTGTTATGGTAGCCTTTGATATACGAATATAACTGCGTTTATTTCCAATCGGATGTGCTGAATTCCAATAAGTAAATACATCATTCATATATAGTTTTACATAGCCTGCAATCGCTGCCAAAAGAATAACAATCCCCATTCCATTGCGCGTTTTACCAGTAATTAATGTTACCAGTAAAGCCAGCAATCCCAGAAAAATAAACCCAATCGTACTTCGCAAACAGATTAATCCTGCCACAAGCAGTGTTGGATATTTGCCTGCTCCAACCGGTATATTAATCCATGTAATTGTAGATAATCCATTGGCTGCAAGCTGTCTTTGCTGGATATCCATAAATTTAGGCCATGCCAATGAAAAGTCGTGGAACCAGATCCCCCCAACAAGGATGGTAAGCATTACAAACCAAATAACATAAAGAATCGAAAAGGCTATAATTTTTCCTATGGCATACTTTGCCGCCCGCATACGGGACTGACACCGCATCATTGTCTGCCTTTCTATAAATGCATCCTTAACAATATCCGGAATCAATAATATATATCCAACAAAAAAGACTGAAAGATAAAATGAAAAATAACTGAATGTATGCATCAACAATAAAATAACCGTCATTCTTCCCACTTGTTGCCCGGATGACTGAATATAGTTATTGGAGACCTGTTCAATCAACGAAACAACGAAAAGTAGCGAAATAGCAATTAATTTTATTCGAAACACCGGTTTGCGAACAACCGCCCCTATGGTTTCTCTCATACCTGTCTGATCTCCTCTCCGAGATAATACCGAACCACTTTAGATTCCATCCCTTTTCCAATACATAGCATTAAAATAATCAAAAAGATCACAATGCACCGGCTTAATAAGTTTCCAAATGAAATATATGCTCCTGTTATGTTATAAAAATATGCCAGCACATTTGCGGCAACAGAATCTCTTCCAAACAACAGGGAAATTGCATAAAGTCCCCCACACCCGGTCTCCATAATGATCATTGGCATTGCATATACAAGAACCCGTGCATCTGATACAAATGCAATTATCGCTCCTAACAACCCAAACAAACATCCCGTCAAAAAGAAGCTGACCATTCCCAACAATACAAGTTCAACGTGTCCTGCTGATTTTGTAAGAATATGAATGCCAAAATAAACCGTCTCGTTTTCCGATCCAAATTCGGGTGTAAGATACACTTGTATTGCATCTCTCCATAATGGATTTTGTCCTATCCCAATGTCTGTCAACAGATATAAGCTTATAAGAATAGCTACCGCAAGAAGTCCCCCAAGCAGTCCACTTGCGACAAAATGACTCCAGTAATAGGAATGAAACCCTCTTTTTTGTATAATCTGATAACAATATCCGTCTTTTCGCTCATCTATTATCGTTCCAGCATATGCTATTACTCCAATAAATGGAAAAAAAGTGACAAACAGATCCATTGATAAAATACCGATACGAACAGCAAATGGAGCCATCGAGATTGAGTCCAATTTCCAGTCAAACGTTCCATACCCATTATAATATTTTTGTAATGGATATATGATGTCAAGTGTAAGAAACACTACAAAAACAATTGTAACTACCCCAACAATGCCCCAAAACCGCTTACTGCAAAATCCCCTACGGATATCCAGCCACAGCATAGAAGCAGTGGAACCTTCTTTTTTCATTATTATTCTCCTGTGTTTGAATATTTAATTACTTGTTACATTTTCACGTTAGCATATTCGATTGTGTATGTCAACTATATTTTAGTTTTTCTATATATTGACTTATTATCTTATTTAATTTACAATACACTCAAAATAAGGAGAAGCCTATGAACAACAAAAGTAACTTCCGGCGCGGTTCCGTTGAATTGTTAATTTTGCATCTGCTTAGCCAGCAGGACTATTATGGTTATGAAATATCAACCCTGATCCGGGAACAGACCGATGGATACCTGAATATTCCAGTTGGTTCTTTGTATCCCGCCCTCTACAAATTAATAGATGCCGGATATATTTCAGACTACAAAAAACAGGTTGGACGCCGTCAGGTGAATGTTTATTATCACCTGGAAGACAGTGGCCGCACGCATCTGCAACAACTTTTGGAGGATTATTACGCGACTGCCAATGCGATCCAACAGGTATTGAAATATACGGTTACACCGGAGGAAGAAGGGGGAGACAATGACCAAGGATAAAATTACGGATAAATATATAAAGGCTGTGCAGAAGCAGTTTAAACACTACCATACCACAGACGCAAGATTTATTTCTAATTTGAAAGACGCTGTCATTTCTTATGCAGCGCAACAGGATTCTCTCGATTATGAACAGCTTGTTTCACAGTTTGGAGATCCACAGGAACTGGTAAACGATTATTTTTCGGAGCAATCAATTTTATTGTGTCAGGCACCTCTGGTTTCTTTATTGAAGATTTTAACGAAAGTTATTATTGTATTCTGAAATGTATCGGGAAAGAGGTGGAAATTGCAACGGACAATCCAAAAGTTCTAACCTATGCTTGTGTTATTCGTGGAAAAGAAGAAATTGAGAAAGAGCTTCTGCATGGAAATGGCAAACAGTTAGAGTATATTTAATCACGGTGATAAGAAAGGAGAAATAAAAATGGGGAAAGTTATTTTTACACTGGTTTTAACGCTTGTTGTTGGTTTGGTTTCTATGGTATTGGGAATAGAATTTTTTGGTGGTTATCCTGAGTTAGGAGCGATAGTAAGTATTGCTGTTGCAAGTGGTCTTATAGTATATTTTAATAATAAAAAGAAATAAAAAAGTGGGGAGGTTCTCCCCACTTTTTTTAATTATGGACGGTAGTGAATTTCTCTTTCTGCATTTCTTACATCTTTGTCGGCAAATAGTGACAATCCAATAGAAGCAGAAGCAGTTCCTGTGGTATCAATCGAAATAGAAGGACTAAAGCTTATTCCTACGGTGGCGTGACTATAAGTTCCAACGGTATTAAAGTAGCTTTCCGCTTTAGGCTTTGAAACGTGACCTTTGTATTCATAATATGCTTTTAGGTCTGTGTGTAAAACGGTCGTTCCATTAGAACTACCTGGGTCATTCGGAAGATTAAAAATACCAGCAGAGCCATACCAATTTCCGTTTACAGCGTTACTCTTATTTGTAATCGTAATATTGCCAGACGGAGTGGAAGTTACTTTTCCTAAGTAATATGTTTTTGTTGTATACCAATATTTTCCGGAACTTGTATTTGGGGTTACAGTTCCATTCATTGCACATGAACCGATAGAGTCATATCCTCGGAAGAAAGGCATTGTAAGCCATGTGGCGTTTACTGTAAATTTGTAAGAACCGTTTCCTTGATTTATAGCGGAATGAGTGATTTTCATATAGCTATCTTCAAATACTCCAGCAGTAGTTGAGTTATTCGGCTTTTCTCCGCAAGTAGCGATTCCTTGCTGATTTTCAAGTATATAATTTTCCTGTTCTTCGCTAAGAGCGGCGGCAGATGTTAAAGCGGTTTCTTCGGGCAACCCAACAGTAGTGTTGGCGGTTTCATTACGTTTTGTATAAGAAGTAACGACTGTTACCTCTTTGCCATTTGCGAAATCTTGTAGCGTGTCCGCAGGAATAGCATTGATTTCATCTTCGTTCATGCCAAGAGCAAGAAGCATTGCTCTTGTTTCATCTTCAGTTGTAGCAGAACGTGTCATCATACTTTTAGTGTAAGTACGACTTACGGAATAATCTGGTGCAGTGTGTTCTGTAACTGTAAAATCATAACCATTTGCTGAAATAGTCTTTTCAATTTCGCTAGTCTGCGGTTCAGCGGCAAAAGCTGTTACAGACATACCCATAACCATGACAGCGGAAAGAGCAACGCTGACGAGTTTCTTAAAATGCTTTTTAAATTTTATTGTATCAGGCACCTCTGGTTTCTCCAATGCGCCTGCCAATAACCCTTTTCCAAGATTTTTTTGAAGTTTTTTTGTTTTTACCATATTTACCCTCCTGTGTTTGAATGTTGAATTACTTGTTACATTTTCACGTTAGCATATTCGATTGTGTATGTCAACTATATTTTAGTTTTTCTATATATTGACTTATTATCTTATTTAATTTACAATACACTCAAAATAAGGAGAAGCCTATGAACAACAAAAGTAACTTCCGGCGCGGTTCCGTTGAATTGTTAATTTTGCATCTGCTTAGCCAGCAGGACTATTATGGTTATGAAATATCAACCCTGATCCGGGAACAGACCGATGGATACCTGAATATTCCAGTTGGTTCTTTGTATCCCGCCCTCTACAAATTAATAGATGCCGGATATATTTCAGACTACAAAAAACAGGTTGGACGCCGTCAGGTGAATGTTTATTATCACCTGGAAGACAGTGGCCGCACGCATCTGCAACAACTTTTGGAGGATTATTACGCGACTGCCAATGCGATCCAACAGGTATTGAAATATACGGTTACACCGGAGGAAGAAGGGGGAGACAATGACCAAGGATAAAATTACGGATAAATATATAAAGGCTGTGCAGAAGCAGTTTAAACACTACCATACCACAGACGCAAGATTTATTTCTAATTTGAAAGACGCTGTCATTTCTTATGCAGCGCAACAGGATTCTCTCGATTATGAACAGCTTGTTTCACAATTTGGAGATCCACAGGAACTGGTAAACGATTATTTTTCGGAGCAATCAATTGATAAGCAAAAGAAAAATGTGTGTTTTACATGGAATATAAAAACGATCTGTATCATCATTACCGTTTTCGTTTTGATATTCTCAGCCATATATATCTATAACATAAATGTACAACACAAAAAGGAATTAGATACTTTTATACAAAAAGAAGTAACTATATTAAAGGAGGACCCTCAATGATAAAATCAGGTAAATTTATTTCTGCTTTATTACTTTCTTCCGCACTTATATGTGCCGCAATACCCAGTCAGTCTCTTCAGGCTCAAACCGTTACAGTTACAAAAGAAGCCATTTCCGATGATCTCTACTGTGTGACAGAACTTGTTGAAACGTCAGGTTCTGGAATTCAGCCTTTTTCAGCTACCCAGACCAAAAGTGGAAGTAAAACACAACGTTATGTAAATTCTTCCGGCACTACTTTATGGTATGTGACGGTACATGCTTCTTTTACCTATAACGGAAGCACTTCTTCCTGCACAAGCGCTGATGTTACCGCAGAAAGTAATTCTTCAGCATGGAAAGTTACCAATAAATCGAGTTGGAAATCCGGAAATACCGGATATGCTTCTGCAACAGGCTCACATATCCTTTCCAATTCCGAAATCACTTCAACTACGCGTACTGTTTCCATTTCCTGTACCAAAAACGGAACTTTACAGTAAAAAGAAAACCGTGATGCATCCTGATATGCACCACGGTTTTTCATACCTGTAAATATTATAAATATCCGGCATATATACCCCCGGCTCTTATTTCACATCCCCGAGACAATAGAATCATGGCTCCATGCATATTCTACCGATAAATATACCTTTTCCCCTTTATATTCATAAAATTTTTGTTCTTTTCCATCCAGAAACAATCTGTCATAGTCTGTATCAGCTGCACCGCTTGAACCTCTGATAATTCCCATATCACTGATTCCCTCAATTGCACGGGCCGTAAAAGCATGCGCATACACTTTCTTATTTGACGCATCAAAAATTCTGCAGTCATTATAATCCGGACTGTTTTTTATATAAACAGCTAATTCATATTCTCCATCATTATCCCAGTCTGCCACCAGAAATTCTGCCCACCGAGGCCGATAACCTTCTTTTGTCAATGTTTTTATAAAAGAATTCTTATCATATTCTTTTCCTTTTTCCACATCAAAGAATGTTTGATTATCTGAAAAAATTTTCTGTATCTTCTGCGGAAGTTTTTCCAGATCCTTTTGTGTAGAATGAACCTGTTTCCAATCCTCTTCCTGTGTTTCCGTAGATAAGACAGCTGTTTCTGTATTATTTTTCTGTTCTTGATCTGCAGGAGCTTTGCAACCCGCAAATAATAAACAGACCGTTATAATAATTACCGGTAATATTTTCTTTAACATTATTTATCCCTTCAAATACTCTAACTATCCATTGTTATTAAATATGCAATTTTATTTTCTGCATCATATACACAAAAGGAAACATTCGTGTACATTTTTGTTCCTGGATTCCGATCAACAAGTTTCCAATAACCATCTTCAATTGTTGGAAGTTCAATATAAGTAGAAACACTTGTCAAAAAATCCCCAGCCTTTTTCGAAAACGGCAAACTCTCCCACTTCGCAAATTCCTCGGCAGCATCCTCATCCAGAGTTATCTTATAAAGAGCCATTCCCTCATATGGAAAACCTCCATAATCATTAAACTCTTCTTTAAGTTCAATATCTTTTTCCTCAATATCTATATCAAAATCTTTAATAAATTGCGATTTTGTATCATCTTTTTGAGTACACCCAACAAATCCTATCAGGCTAAAAATTATTATAAAAATCAGAAAAAACTTTTTCATATCTGTTTCCTATACAATATAGCTTATGTTACCTTATATCCTACCACAGCTATTATCTTTCAATCTTCTTTCCTTCATTCTGTAAATCTTCAACCGCTATTTTTATATTTTTCTCTAACTCACGGCTTTGTTTATATTTTTCGACGTAATAACCATTTGCCGCTGCATTTACATTGTTAATTTCATTAACAAATATGGTTTCCAACTGTACCAAATCAATTTCCTGCTTTGGTACATAAGATAAAATATCTAATACCCTATATTTTCCCATTCATCCTCCATAAAATCATCATTGCCCGTTGTGTTTTCACATTAGCATATTTGATTGTATATATCAACTATGTTTTATTTTTCTATACATTGTTTTATCACTTTCTCCTGACAACCAAAAACCGTGATGCATCCTGATATGTACCACGGTTTCTCTACATAATTATCTAAAATTTTTAATCACACAGGAATGTTTCTTTGTCTTGGTGCTATAATTGATTCCAACCAGAAGAACCTCCCCATCATATCCCAATTTTTTCACCAACTGCGTATAATTCTTTTCTTTGATCTGTGTAATCGCTTTTTCTGCAGATTTGTCCCATTTCAACTCGATCAGTAATGCAGGTTTATCGTTGCCTTCAACAAATGATCTGACAGCTGAATTGCTTTCACCAGTTCCTGACGTCTGCCGTTTTTGATTGCACGAATAAACTCTTCCCTGATTTCTTCGTTTGGAATATACACCTCTTTATTGTCTGCATCATATCCCAGATATCCCAGATGCACCAGTAAAGTAAGTACATCATCCCGGCTTTTCATGGAAGTCATGTCATTCTGAAAAGACCCGATATCGACCCGGCAACGCTTTCCTCCAAGCATATCAACCAGACATTCCTTCAGACCATCAAAATTTAAATCTATATAAATTCGCAGTGATTCATAAGTTTCTGTCTGTGTCCAGTAATTACTGTATTTTCCGCAAAAAAATGCCTTTATCACCGAATTTGGATTATACACATGCCCGATCTCATCAAAATAATACCCATCGTACCATCTGCGCATTTCCTCATAATCCATGTGATGACCGGTACACAGCTTTTTTACCTCATTCTCTGTAAAACCCACATAGGGTGCCAGCGGTCCCGGCTCAAGCATCGTAAATTCGGTAAAATCGGTAAGGGCCGACTGCGTTCCATATTTTTTGATCGGTAAAATTCCCGTCATATAAGCTCCACACAAAAAACGGGAAACCTGAATTCCCTTGAACAATGCGCGCAACAACTGAATATATGTCTTTTGCAGTTCTGTATTTTCCGGCGCTTCACGGAACAACGCATCCCACTCGTCAATAATAATCAAAAATTTATGCCCGGTTTTTACACTGATTGTAAGTAATATTTCCGGCAAAGAAACGACTTCCTCTGTCACACAATCCGGAAAGGCTTCCCGTAATTCCTTTCCAATGTCACGCTGCAGATTCAAAATTGTATCCTCTATATTCTGTGCATTGGAAATAAACCACGCCATATCCCAAAACAGGACGTCACAATTATTACGATATTTATTGTACCACTCTTTCTCTTTCTCTTTTGTCTCCTCCGGCGGATTGGCTACGCGCAAATGTGCAAACAGTTCCCCCGCATCTGCTCCCTTAGAATAAAATGCGGAAAGCATCTGTGCAGCATAAGATTTTCCAAATCTTCGTGGTCTGCTTGAACACAGCATATTTCTGGAAGAGTTTAATACCGCATTCATATAGGTAATCAATCCGGTTTTATCCACATAATCTCCGGTTTTCATAATGGATGCAAATCCATCCGCAGATGGATTCAGATAAATTCCCATACCACGCACTCCTTCCTAATATCCGTAAATATCATAAATCTCCGGCATATATACCCCCGGCTCTTTGTATACAATGAGTGGTTTTTCCACCGTCAGACGGGATTTGCCGCCCCGCAGCCCCTCTATCAGCACCATATTCGGCTCCTTATCCACAAACGGATAGACCAGCCGCATGCGCTTCGGCTCGATATGATATGCCACCATCTTACTGAAAATTTCCGCAAGGCGGAAGGGCCGGTGTACCATGTAAAAACGTCCACCCTGCTTTAACATCTTTGCACTCTCACGCAGGATATCATCCAGATCACAGAGAACCTCATGCCTTGCAATCGTCTTGGCATTGGCATCATTCTGGATTCCATGCTGCCCGATCATATACGGCGGATTCGTTGTGATTACTTCAAACGATCCGGCTCCGAAACGCGCAGAAGCCTCCTTGATATCTCCGGTCACAATCGTAATTTTCTCTTCCAGATGATTGTAGGCGACGCTTCGCGCCGCCATATCTGCACTCTCCGGCTGAATTTCCAGCCCGGTAAAATGTTCCCCTTTGGTCTTTGCCTCCAGCAGGATTGGTATGATCCCGGTTCCGGTACCCAGATCCAGTGCCCGTTCCCCGGGCTTTACTTTCGCAAAGCCGGACAGCAGCACTGCATCCATGCCAAAACAGAACCGTCCCGGATCCTGAATGATCCAGTAGCCGTTTCTATGAAGTTCATCCAGTCGTTCATGACTGTGGATTGTCACCTCGTTTTTGTTCTCCACGTTCGTTGTTTCCACCCTGATAATTCTTTCTGTCGTAGTTTCGATGGCGCCGGAAATTCCGCTCTCCGCGGTATTCACGTTTTTCTCCTCCCTCGCCACTATTTTCACGGTCGGCATTCTCTCCGCGGTCACGATTATAGTTTCTGCCACGGTAATTGCTGCGTTCCCGGTACTCTCGTTTCTCACCGTTTTCATTCTGCTCGCGGTACTCGCGCTTTTCGCCGCGATCCCTGTAGTTTCTTCCACGGTAATTGCCACGGTCTTTGTACTCACGTTTTTCACGGTTTTCACTTCCGGCATCTGTCTCTGGTGCCATACGTTCCTGTGACGATTCTCCGGCAGGCGCTTCATTTTTATCCCGTGTATCATTCCGCTCTCTGCGGTATTTGCCACGGTTGTTTTCCCTGCGGTTCTCCCGCTGCGGACGTTCGTTTTCTTCCTCCGTGCTTCCGTTATCCTCAAGCCCTTCCAGCTCTTTCATTTCCTCATCCGTTACACGGACATCCCTGCGGCGCCGCGGTGTAAACTTCAGATCATCTACTGCATATTCCTGCAGTTCTTTTTCTTCTCCGTTATCCACAACAACCTTAACCAGCTGACGCAGTACATTAACACCGGACACTTCTCCATGCATTCCGGTCGGTGTGATTACCGAATCTCCCACCGACGGCAGACGGCTGTTTAAGTATTCGTATGTTTCCTGCTCGTTCTTCAGACAACACATGAGTCTGCCGCATACACCCGAAATTTTTGTCGGATTTAAGGACAGATTCTGTTCCTTTGCCATCTTGATGGATACCGGTACAAAATCGGTCAGATAAGATCTGCAGCACAGTTCCCTCCCACAGATTCCGATACCGCCAAGCATCTTTGTCTCATCGCGCACACCAATCTGCCGCAATTCGATACGGGTGCGGAACACCGAAGCCAGATCCTTGACCAGCTCACGGAAATCAATTCGTCCGTCTGCCGTAAAGTAGAACAAAAGCTTATTGTTGTCAAATGTATATTCCGCTGCAACCAGTTTCATATCCAGCCCGTGCTTTGCAATTTTTTCCTTGCAGATCACGTAGGCTTCCGCTTCTTTTTCTTTATTTTTTTCTATAACTTTTTCGTCATCGTCTGTCGCAATACGGATCACCGGTTTCAAAGGCTGGACAACCTTATCGTCATCCACCTCTTTGGGTGGGATCAGCACTGTTCCCATCTCTATGCCACGTGCCGTCTCCACGATGACGTGCATCGCCGTCTCCAGATCATAATCCAGCGGGTCAAAATAATAAATCTTTCCCGCACGCTGAAAACGGATTCCTACCACTTTTATCATATTAATTCTCCTTAATTGTCAGTAACAGCAGCTCAATCACAAGATCGAAATTTACATTTGCCGAAATCCGGACTTTCGCTGTCTCAAGTGCACGGATGATCGTCTCAATTCCCTGATACGACCGCTTTGCTGCCTGTTTTTTTATGTCATAAACCTCATCCTTAAAAATGAGTCCGTTTACATCATTGGTTGCTTTCATGTAAAGTACATCGCGGAACCAGATCATCATGAGGTCAAAATAATCATTGACCGTCAGCTTATACTCTGCAATCTGCTTTACTGCTGCTGTCATTTCATACAGATCAATATCTTCCAGACGCTTCATCAGCTGCAGCACCGATGCTTTCAGTTCCCCAAATTCTTCGGAAGATGCCAGCTGAATGGCTTTCCCTACATTTCCCTGGGAAAATGCGGCACAGACATCTGCCTGGTAATCCGGAATGTGATACGTTTTCATCAGGTAAGATTTGATCACATCTTCTTTTACCACTTTGAGATTCAGTGTAATGCAACGCGATAAAATCGTTGGCAGAAAACTGTCCGCATTTGTGGTCAGAAGCAGGATGACAGCATATGCCGGCGGTTCCTCGATTGTTTTCAGCAATGCATTCTGTGCCTGCTGGTTCATTTTTTCCGCCTCATCCACAATATACACTTTGTAGCGGCTGCTGTATGGTTTTATCACAATATCGTTATTGATCTGGGTACGGATATCGTCCACCCCGATGGTATTCGGCTTTTCGTGGGATACATAGATGATATCGGGCTGATTATGATCCACCGCCTGTTTGCAGGAGCGGCATAAAAGGCATGGTCTTGTCCCTTCTCCCTCACATTGCAGTGCCATGGCAAAAGCCTCTGCAAGCATCATTTTTCCGGAAAGCTTTGGTCCGTTAAAAATATATGCATGGCTGACTTTGTCGAGGGCAATTGCATTCTTCAAATGCCCGATGATCTGTTCATGTCCAATGATGTCTGAAAATCCTGCCATAGCCATCCCCTCCTTGTATCTGTCTAGGTCAAAATATCAAGCAAAAGTCCTTTAATTTCCCCAATACGGTCCAGAATCGAAATATGATCCTTTTCGTCTGCCACCAGTTCGCCTGCCAGTTCATCCAGATTCTTATCGATCAGGCGGATAATGCCATATACCCGGTGGCGTCCCCTGCGGTCAAGAAAATTTTCCCTTGAAAACCGGTGGGAACGGTAAACTACTTCATTCAGAAAGTCTTTTATCAGTCCACGGTACTTTTTCATATCCCGGATGTCCATGTGCTCCGCAAGACGGTTTCCCTGCGCCGTAATATCACTGAGCAGTTCATCCACTTTTGCCTGCAGATCCGCATCTGTGATCGCACTTGCAAGTGTAAACTTGAACGAGCCGTCGCCTTCTACTGTTTTTGTGGCCTCCGGTACCTGATTGACCGCGGATATATCGTTTACTTTTATCGCCATATAGAAATCCTCTTATCCTGTTTCTCCATCCCGGACATATCCCGCCGGATATATTCCGTGATCTCCCGGATGGTTCCTTCCATATCCTTATTTATAAACCGTCGTGTGATGCCTGCCTCTGTCAGCTTTTCCTCGGAAAAATCGGCTGCATCCGCAAGAAATCTCCGGCACATTTCCTCATACTGCGGAGTTTTCTGCTGCCGCTCCCTGGCAATCGCCCGAAGCAGCCGCTCGCCATCCTCCACTTCTATATAAATCGGCACCACCCGCGAGCTTCCAAAGTATCTTTGTATTTTCTGATACCCTTCCAGTGTCACAATATACAGATAACTGTGCGCCGACAGGTCAATTCTTCCATCATCTACCGTAAAATATTTCCAGATCCCATAGACCGTGTGATATGCCCGCAGCTCGATCACCTTGCCTGCGCTTTCCAGCTGCTGTACATGTGTCTCATCTGTAAATACATATTCCCTACCATCCGTCTCTCCCTCCCTGCGGGGGCGGGTGGTATACGGTACAATGCGTAAAAGTGCAGGATTCCCCTGCTGCATAATCCGGCTGTAGATACTGTCTTTTCCGGAAGAACTCTTTCCCATGACACAATAAATTTTGCCCATTGATCTCTTTCCTCTAGTATAATATATTTGCCGTCATTTCACAACGTTTATACACGTCAAATCCGGCAGTCCCTCTACCTCCAGGCCCAGCCGGATACAATGCCGGATCGTTTCTGCGGTCTGCACATCAATCACTTCACCAGGCACAAGAACCGGAATTCCGGGCGGATACAGATACACATAATCCCCGCTCACCGCTCCTGCGGCTTCCTCCAGCCGGACCGTTTTTTGTTCTGCGTCCAGTGCCTGATCTATCGTCATGACGGTTTTTTGTTCCCGGTAAATCTCCCGCGGTGAAATCTCGCTGGTCTCTTCCTTCTTATGAACCGTTCCATCAATACATTCCAGTGCGTCCGAAAGCCGCGCAAACCCTTCGTCCGTATCCATAATGGAAGTCATGGCAACCACATAGTTTCCGCTTGCCATCTCCATCTGGAGACCATATTCCTGCAGCAATATCTCCTGAAGAGCCTGTCCGCTCATGCTGTTTCCGGTCAGAATCAGAAGTTTTCCCGGATCAAATGAGAACGCCTCCTGTTTTGAAAAATCGGATGGCTGTAATACCTGCAGTGTTTTCAGATTTTTGGTCTTATCCCGAAACTCTGCAAGCCTTCTGCTGTATGCAGCAAACAGCATTTCCCGGTCTTTTTCTATGATCTGCAGACTTTTTTCAATCCCCGCCATCAGAAGGTACGACGGAGAACTTGTCTCATAAATCCCCAGAAATTGTGCGACCTTTTTCTCCGCGATCCGGTCAGAACACAGATGCAGCAATGCGGTCTGTGTAAATGCGGGAAGTGTTTTGTGTACACTCATAATCACGGCATCCGCACCAAGCCTTGTGGCATTTTCCGGAAACTCCGGGGAAAACCCGAAATGCGCTCCATGCGCTTCATCCACGATCAGCGGAATCCCATATGCATGCACGGTATCCGCAATGTTTTTGATATCCGATACGACCCCGTCATATGTCGGGGAAGTAATGACAACGGCCCGGATATCCGGTGTCTGTTCCAGCTGCTTTCGCACCATCTGTGGTGTTACCTGCCCCTGGATGCCGCAGGCGGTATCTTCCGGATACAGATAAACAGGAACCAGCTGCCGCAGATACATCGCGTGATATACTGCTTTGTGACAGTTTCTCGCCATAAGGATTTTTTCGCCCCGTGGGACTGCTGCACTGATCGCCGCAAGAAGTCCGCAGGTACTTCCGTTTACCAGATAATACGTTTTTTTTGCACCATACAGATCTGCTGCTTTCTGCTGCGCCTCCTGCAAGATTCCGGTTGCATGGTGAAGATTATCAAATCCTTCAATTTCCGTAATGTCAATAGCATAGGGATTGGCAAAAGGCAGGAATGCCCGTTTATGGCCGGGCATATGAAACGGATAGATGTCCGATTGTTCCAGTTCATTCAGTTTTTGTTCCAGCATATTTCCTCCCTATCCCAAGAACCGGCCAAGTTCCGGCATCCAGTCATCAAAAAAGATCTCATTGCGGCAAAGACTCTCCCAGATCGGGGACACAAACACCAGAATCAGATCGATTGCGTCTTCCCAGGGAACCTCTGCCAGCCCATGGTTACGCAGATACTTTTCCCAGCGCTTGCGCATATATGTGTAAGCCCGGTATTCGTCCAGCTGCTTTAATCTCTGCTCTTTTCGCATCTTCGGAGATGCAGCGGTAAGCACCGTCAGTTCCTCCAGCACATAACGCCCGCTGAGCGGCTGTGTCCGGAGCAGCCGGTATGCATCATAATAACTTCCCATGCTGCCGATCAGTTCCAGCTTGTCCATGATCGCAAACAGATCATAGCTCAGTTCACTCTCCGGCGAATACACCAGATAGGAAATTTTTCTGCCTCCGCCCACTGCAATCAGTTCTTCTTCTCTTGTTCCCGGAATCTGGCTGACCGCACCAAAACTGTAGATCTCAATATTTAGCGGAACTTTCATATCAAAATACCCGGCGGTCATGCTAAGCCGGATTCCGCCGCTCAATGCCGTCACCGTACCTTCCCAATGGATTTTCTGTGCATTTTCTTTTGCAAACAGTGTTGTTTTGATATGTTCGCCCATTGCGATGGATAATCGCTGACCGGGCTGCAGTTTGTCCGGCGTGAGTTCTTCCTCACTTCCCTTATAAAAAAAGCGGATGCGCTTCTTGGCGCGCTGCCGGTATGCTTCTTCTCCCAGAAGCGGCAGGCTCATCAGCCATAAAAATTCACGGTATGCAGACGTACTGACACGCAGCATCAGATCTTCCACCGCATATCCCCACAGGAGATCCGCAAATGGAATGGAGAGCATTTCGCTTCTCTTTTTCAGTTCTGTTGCCTCACATACACCGACTTTCATTACAGCCACACTCCGATCAGACTCTGTACCTTTCCTGTTACTTTTCGCGCTCTGGCATATTCCATCAGCATGGAAATATCTTTATCATTGTCCCGGATATAGGACTGGACCGCCTCCCGGAAAATCGCCCGGTCAAGCTTTGCCTCATATTTCAGGCAGTCACAGATCATCCGTTCCTTATCATAAATCTGAAACGTCAGTCCATTCTGCTCAATCGTTGTGGAACCAAGTTCCAAAGCTTCCGGCTCTGTATAGTATGGGATTACTTTCGGATAATCCATCTTAAACCGCGACTTGGATGTATTTTTATCCACCGCTAAGTGCCATCCGTAAGGCTTTTCCCGGATATATCCATACGCATAGAGCGCACTTTCCATGCACAGACGCGCATCCGGAAACAGCCGTGCGATCAGTTCTTCCTCGGAAAAGCGGTCGATCCGGTCGGTATAATAACCGTTTTTTATCCGCACCAGTGTCCCGGCTTCCACAAATTCCAGAATCTTGCGGTAATCCACATCAAGTGCCGCAAATTCTTCCTTTTTTACGATGCCGCCTTTTTCATTAATGAAAGCGCGCAGTTTTTCCAATGTTTCTTCTGATGATTTACTCTTTTTTGTATTTGTCGACATTTTCCGCTCCATAAAAATTAACGTGGTATTTCACTTCGTATTCTACCTTTTCCTGTGGAATTCGTCAAGAAACAGGCGGCAGCCTTTTTCTCGTTCCCATACGAATTAATGTAAAGCATGCCGGATGATCCACTGTTCCTCCGCGGAGAACCGGAACAAATCCATGATTCTGCAATCCAGCCGTTTCTGGCAAGTCTCTGCTGCCTCTTTTCCCATTCCACAAATCAGCGGCTCGGTCATCGCTATAATTTCATTCTGTATCGCTTTCCCAACACGCGGAATCGGAATATGCTCCATATGCGCCCGCAATACTTTTATGGAATGGAATTCCTTCTGATAAACAAACTGAGAAACACTGGAATTTAAAATTGCCAGAATATATTTGATCTGCATTCCGTCGATCTTTGGGATCACAATGTTGCAGCTGTTCAAAGAAAGCATCTGCCGGTCATCATAAGCCACCACCAGCTGATTGCTGATAAAACGGTACAACAGTTTTTCCGGTGCCCGGTATATCTCCAGAGGTGCAACCTGCTGAAACTGTTCCGGTTCAAACCGCAGATACTGTTTTACCGGATTTATGTGGTATTTGCAAATATCTGTCCCTTTCAGTACCATCTCCGAATTTTCCGTTTTCTCTGCGGAGAGAAACTTTTTGTTGTTTCCGGTAACAATGCCAAGTGCAAAATCTGCATGATCGGCCAGATAACAGACGGGAATGGAATTTTTTATTTTCTCCAGCACACGATACTCTTCATCTGTCATCCCAAAACTGAAATTTTCCGGCACTACCGTCCGCTCCATTGCTATGATAAATGTACGTGTCCGGTCTTCTATCCGCATCCCCACCGTTGACAAAGGCTTTCCGGTCGCAACCAGCTGCAGCAGAATGCAGGGACACTGTACCCCGTCAAACATATCTCCCAGAAACGTAAGGGATTTTACAGAACTTCCCTGAAGCAGAATTGTGCGGATGCGCATATGTGCCTTTACATTTAAGACCGCTTCCGGCAGCACAAAAGCCAGCGTTCCATCCGGAACAAGAATCTCCAGAGCCCGTTCGATAAAAACATCATAGGACTCGGTATTTCTTCCGGAAGCCGTGGCATATCTGGCCTTTAACACTGCTTTGTCTTCATTGGAAAAAGCATAGCCCCACGGCGGATTTCCAATGATGGTATCAAATCCTGTTCTGTCATATTCTGTGAGAAAATTCTTCTCTGTAATATGTTCGCAGATCTCCTCAACATCCGCGTCCAGATATTTCAGAGCCATATTGAGTCGTGCGATACGAATACTCACCGCATCGGTATCCGTGCCATAAATATCTGCCAGATCCACACTTTCCGGAAGCTGAAGTAAAAAATTTCCGGTACCGCAACACGGATCTAACACTTTTCCTATATGTTCGATATCCAGATGAGAAATCAGCTTTTTTACAACTTTTGTGGGTGTATAATACGAACCGCGCGCTTTCCGGCTTCCCATATTTTTACAGGAAAGATATATAAGTCCCAGAATGTCTTCTCCCGGCTCCCAGATGTATTCATGTGCAAAAAATGCCGGATATTTTTGACAGAAATCCATTGCCCTTTGTCTGTCACCAATCAATGCATCCAGTAAGATGTCATATTTCCCTATAGAAATTTTCCCCTGCAGATATTGGAAAAACAATGGTTTCTGTCCGAATAACTGCAGCGCACAGTCTGCCACAAAATAGGATATCACATCAGAGGTCAGCAGAATTTGTTCCCGTGTTATCTCAGAGAGCAGTTTCTGCAAAACGGTAAGGTTCTTGCAGTTTTGGGAAACATAAGAACGATATAACGCATTTCCGGAAACATATTTTTTATTTCTGCGGCTTTTTAATGCCACATTTTTTCCTGACCGGATTTCATTTTCTATGATTGCAATATGCTTTTTATCAAAATAGGGCACCCCGTTTTTTATATATTGTGGAGTTATCTTTCCAAGTTTTACCCAGTTACGACCGGTAGCAATCGATATGGATAACTGCTCACATAACTCTTTTAACGATTTGTCATGCAATTTCAAATTCTCCTGGTTACCTGCTTTTTAAAAACGCCCGGCAGTCGGAAGCTGCCGGGCATTTTCTGTATTTGTCGACATTTTCCGCTCTGTAAAAATCAACGTGGTATTTTACTTCATATTTTACATTTCCTAGTAATATTAGTCAAGAAAATAGTATATCCTATAAAATCTGCGCACCGTTTTACCAAAAAAGGAAGCCGATTTTAAACAGGCTTCCTTTTCGTATTCGTGAATCGCCTTTATTTTGTAATTGCATTTACAAATCTTTTTGTAATTTCCCGTGGTCTTGTGATTGCGGTACCAATCACTGCCGCATATGCACCACACGCAAATGCTTTCTGTAACTGCTGCGGCTCCCAGATTCCACCCTCTGCAATCAGCGGAATTGTCAAATCCTGTGCCAGCTTTTCTAACATTGGAAAGCACGGAATTTCTGTACCTTTGGTATCCGGCGTATAACCACAAAGTGTGGTTCCAACAATGTCAAACCCAAGTTTCTGTGCACGCATGCCATCTTCATAAGACGCACAATCTGCCATAAAGATCATATCCGGATACTTTTTACGCACTTCCGGGAAAAATGTTTCTATGGTGCTTCCATCCGGTCTTTTTCGGTTTGTTGCATCCAATGCAATAATATCCGGTGCGGCTGTCATGATAGCATCAATTTCTTTCATGGTTGGTGTGATATAAATTTCCGAATTATCATAGTCTACTTTATATAAACCGATCACTGGAAGATTCACTTCCTTTTTAATCGCAATAATGTCTTCCGGTGTATTTGCGCGAATTCCAACGGCACCGCCTTCTTTTGCTGCAAATGCCATCCTCGCCATAATTTTTGAACTGTAAAGAGGCTCTGTCTCCAATGCCTGACAGGAGACGATCAAACCGCCTTTTATTTTATCAAATACATTCATCTCTTATTTCCTCCTTTTTGCAAATTCTGACAACCAGATAGGATTTGTCCATGCCGTGTGCCCATGTTCATCTATACATTCTGCACGAATATATGTTTCTTTTCCTGTTAACGGATAAAATGCTTCTGTCAGAGGGACTCCATGTTCCGCCAACCGGGTCACACCCAAAGCTACTGGTCCGCCAACAATCATATTGATGCGTTCTACTGCACTGCAATTAACGACAAACTGGTTATTTTCCACCTTCCAGTCATATATTTCCGGTCCTGAAGAAGAATAATATTCCCCATTCAAAATTGCCTGGCAGATTGCTTCATGGGAAAGTTCTTCCGCCTGCACAACAATATATCCTCCAAAAGAATCCGGAAAACTTCCTCCATTATGATTATCATCTGTCGCATCCGCATTAATATGCCTGCCACTGCGAAGCATCAGATCCCAATAGGTCACATCATACCCCGTACCACACTCATTAACGGTGTTATAATTAAAAATCTCCAACATATTGATATCCGGAATATTGATAAAATCTTCCGGCCTTACACGTGACCAGATTGGGTGATTATAAGTCACGATACAACCATGATTCTTTAATCTCTCTGCAAGTTTTTTCCCTGTTTTATTTCCATCCCAGTCCGTCCCGTAATAAATATCAGGCTCTACTTTTTCCATATGTGAAAAGGTACTTTCCAATGCACCTTTTTGCATGCTCTCTGTTCCGAGAATTCCATTCATATGATGCAGTCTGACCGTATTTCCCTCATCATCAAACAATACTGCAGTAGCCTCCACCCCCGGAAGAATAAGAAAATTCTTTTCCCCCAGCTCCCGACGGTAATCCGTATAAAGATCATGATCACTGAAACACAAAAAAGAATATCCTGCATCCCGATAATTTTTTGCCGACTGTTCCGGTGTCCAGACACCATCGGAGTTGGTTGTATGGCTATGCAGGTTTCCTTTATACCATCTTTTCATGACAGTATTTCACCTCCAGATCTACTTCAAACATCCTCTTCCACGGCATTGCTGCTTTGGTGATTATCAGCCGGTCCGCAATGGATGGCAATGTTTTTTGTGCAAAAGTCTGCAATTCCTGTTTTACCTGATCACTGACAATCCCCTGCGTCTCCTTTACATCAAAATAATTCATACCCGAAGGAAGCTGTTCCGTTACATGCCCCCTCACGACACTGCAGTAACCGCCATCCTCCAGATAGCGCTCCACAAGGAAATTGTCATGTTGTTTACTTTTTCCGTTGTAAAGCATATCAACCGCCTCTGCAATGGCTGTGCCAATGGTATTTGCCGAAGTATTCCATCCTGCATACCCACCAACCTGCATTAACAGCTGATTCTTATCCAACAAATGAATAAACATAATATCCCCGCCATTGGCATATGCATTATCTGCAATGGATACAATCTTATGTTCCTTGATTCGTTCCTTTAAAAACTCAATCATTTCCGGTAAATTACGCTGTTCATACCATTTTTTATGATTTATGAGCTGTCCTGCCGCTTCCTGCATCTGTTCGCCCGGAGCTGTTACTGCAAGAATAAAATCTGCCTGCTCATAACTTTCCGTCTGCTGACATCCCGCTGACAAAATATGATATTTGAGTGTTTCTGCGAGTGGCAGCCCCTCATACAGCGGCACAATATCCCTTGCCTTTTCTACTGCATATTTGACATACACTTTTGGACATTTCCCATGCATCACATTGATCATCCGGGAAACCAGTGTCAGTTCTACTTCATCCGCACCCGGATAAACCAGCACCTTGTCTACCATATCATATTCCCTTACTTTTTCACGGATACTCGACTGATCCATCGCAGCGTAACCATATGCTGCGGAATCATCCTGTGGAATGACCAGCGCATCAATCCAGCCATCTCTCAGATACTGTAATGTCTCCACGTTCATAAAGCGGTTTGTCTCACGTCTGCCAATATAATCATTCAGACATTTCTGGTCGATCTTATCCATCAGTTTGGATAACTGTACCTGACTTTTTATTCCAAGTCTGCTTTTATGAATAACTACCCCAGCATCATGGATTTCTTTTCCATACCTCTCGTAATAGTCCGGTTCTTCATCATTGCTGGAATAATTCGGACAACGCATAATTACCTGAAACGCATAGATCAGCATATTTGGATTTTCTTTTCTGATCTCCCGGATCAATTCCATGCGGGAAAGCAATGTTTCTTTCGTCTCATGATGAATCCGGGAGGGAATCAGACCTCCATAGAGCAATGTATCCACTGACAAAATCAAGCCATCTGCATCTTTACATTCTTTTCTCAGGAAAGAGGCCAGTTTATCCAGATCTGCCGGCAGCTTCTTGTTTCCCAGCGTCTCAGGCCTTACAATATTAAAATCTTCATTCAAAAATAATCGTTCCGGGAAAAACATATTACATGGCCGCTCATCCAGCGGAACTATCACTATCTTTTTTTTCAATGCTATAATCCTCTCAGTTTTGTCCCATTCCTGTTTGTATACACCCTATAATTCCATATACGCAGCACGGTATGTCCGCGCTGCATAAAAGTCAAACTGACCATAAAATGCTTTTAAAATTGTCCAGTCAATATTAACGGTCTCTACGCCAAGTTTCCGAAGCTGACAAAGTGACTGATGCAGTATATAATCTCCCACATGATGTCCCCGGATTTTTTTAGCAATGCCGATCGGTCCAAGTCCGCCACGACCATTTGGTTGCTGTCTGGCATCTTTTTCTACTGTCAGCATACAATATCCTATCAGCTCTGAGCGATCCGGTGTCCAAAGCATTATAATCTCTTCCGGTGCTTTTCCATGCTGCAATGCTGTTCCTGCCTCATACTCCCATCTTCCTGGAAACTCCCGGTACAGAAAACCAAGTAATGCCTCCTTTTCTCCATGATAACAATCTGTCACACAGATATCATGCCATGGAGTTTCATCAAATTCTTCGATTTTCGCATTATCTGTCAGGCTTCCCTCCAGGTCATAATGATCCTCTCCGTTGAGTGTAAATCCAATTCTTTGAAAAAATCCACACTTCTGCTTATTCGGAGCCGGAATTCCGGAAAAGAAATTTGCAAAATCCTGTCCCAGAAAAACTTTATGTATTCCTTTTTCTCGCAATTGCTGCAATGTTTTTTGCAAAAGCAGTGTTCCATATCCACAATGTTGGTATCTTTTTGCAACACCGCAAATGGAAATCCATGCTGTATCCGGATACAATTGCTGATTCCCTGATAGTTTTACACCGGAAAAGCCAATCAGTACATGATTTTCCACATCGCGCATGCAAACACTTGTGGACATGTCAAATTCAGGATCTTCAAACAGATGACTCCGCAGTTTTTCCGGTGTCACAAAATATTCAGGTGCAAATATCTCTTTGCATATTTCAGCTACATCTGCCTGATCCCCCGGTTTCATCTGCGAATACTCAACTGCATTTGCATATTTCCACCAATTATCTTTCACAAGATAGGACAGATCAAACAACATGCACCCGGCTGAATGTTCCATACACATAGCAATTGCCTGTGAAATTTTTTGTGGTGTCTCTCGATACTGATCCAAAAACAGGGAATCCACAATTGTTGTTGCATTTCCTGCCACATGTTCTGCCAGCCTGGCGGCTCCTTCCACGCTGTACCAATCTGCTGGTTTTTCGTTCTTTTCCGCCTCTGATATGGTGACATCCTCATAATAACAGCCGGAAAATAACGTATCAATTTCTCCTGCATAAGCTGTCTGCTGCAATTTTGCTTTATCACACCAGGGAAATTCATTTCCTGCATATGTCTGGTCTGCCCAATTGACGCCTACCTGATAGTACAGCGGATACCAGGATCCCGTATAATCACAGAATTCCACATCGGGATACTCCCGCAGCATTTGTTTTACTTTGACTATAAAATCATGTATGATCTGCATACGCCAGGTGATAAAAGTACCAAAATACCTGCCCGGTTTTTCCTGATACCCATTTTTCGTCTGTTCAATGGTATACATATCCTCCGGCCATCTTTCATCCGATATTCCACTATATGCTTCCCATTTTTTTCTGCTCTGTTCACTGAAATCCGTACTTAATCCAACATAACGCACACGATCCAGCACAATGCCGTCCGGATGATAAGTATCCACAAATTCCTTCAGCAATGCAAGAACATAAGCCTGAACTTCCCCATTTCCCGGATTTAAAAAAATTTCTCCAAAATCATCAATGCTTCCCACTGTATGCAGATGATCCGCTGCTGACAGCTTTCGTATGACTGGTTTTCCGTCTGCATCCAGACCATATACTTCACAGGCAAAACCATCTTTTTTAATTCCTGGCATATCCGGATGTGGGTTTTTCCCATTTCCTGCCGCAAAAGTGTCAAATGCAGCATAACATTTCATTCCCAGATTTTTTATGATGGAAAAACATTGCTTGACATAATCATACGCAGGCAGAAATGTCTTATCGTATTTTGAATAGTGCGGTGCAATCTGGCTTGGATACAAAGAAAAACCTGTTGTATCTTTTACACTTAAAATAATTCCTGTCATACCGACTGCCCGGCATTTCTTCATTGTTTCTTCAAATTTTACAGCATCAAGAATCCATTCCTTATTTGCTGTAATCTCCACCCACACATCATATCTTTTTTCCATTGGTTTACCCCTTCACTGCACCACTGACAGCTTCAATATAATTTTTCTGACACATCATAAATACCAGCAATACTGGAATAATTGAAATCACAGTTCCTGCTGCCACGTAACCAAACTTATAGCTGAAAGAACCATTCAGATACTGCAAAGCTGTAGCCAATGGATATTTTTCCGGATCCTGCAAAACAATAATTGGCCATAAGAATGCATTCCAGTTTCCAATAAAATCAAAGATGATAATTGTGGAAATACTTGGCATAATTCCCGGAATCATAATGGTTGCCCAGGTACGCAGTTCTCCGGCACCATCAATCTTTGCGGCTTCTATAAGTTCCTTTGGAATTCCCAGATAAGCCTGTCGAAGCAGGATAATACTAAAGGTCTTTACAGAAGTAGGAAGAATGACACCAGCATAGGTATTTAACAAATGCATCTGTGAAATCGTAAGATAATTAATAATCATACCTGCTGCCGCCGGAATAATCATGGTTGCAACAAGCACTCCAAAAATAAGGTTTTTGCCTTTAAATTCCATTGTTGCCAATGGATACGCACACATCGCAGAAAATACAACATCAATTACAATACCAACAACCGTAATTATCACAGTATTTCCTACATATTTTCCAAGATTCATATATCTTATCACCCCTGTGTAATTTGACAGGGTGAAATTTTTCAATGAAAAATGCAAATCATAAATATTTGCGCCAGTCCTCAAAGATGATAACACCAGCCAGATAAATGGACCTGCACACAGAATTGCCACCAGTGCAAGCACAAGGTAGGTAGAGATCCGGCTGGCAATATAGTTTCTTTTTTTTACACGTACAGCTTCATTACTCATTGTTCGTCATACCTCCGCGTTTTCCATAAACAAATACGATAATGCTAAGCATTGTTGTAAGAATTCCCTGAATTGCACCGATTGCTGCTGCATACCCAAACTGAAAATCCCCAAATGCTTTGGTATAAGAATAGTAGTTAATAACCGTTGTCGCATTATTTGGTCCGCCTTTTGTTAAAACAAATACAACATCAAAGACACCAATTGCAGAAATAACAGAATTTAATGAACACAGCCAGACATATGGTTTCAAAAGAGGAATTTTAATTTTAAAGATTGTCTGGAGAATGTTTGCTCCATCAATCTGTGCCGCTTCTGTTAATTCCTGTGGAATTCCCTGTAATCCTGCAAGATACATCATCATATAATATCCGAGTCCCTGCCAGACAGTAATAAACATCAGACACGGCATTGCCGCATATTTGCTGTTTAGAAAACCAAGCGGCTGTTTGATCCATCCCCAGTCGGACAGCATGGTATTGATAATTCCATGTGTATCGAAAATAAATCCCCACATAATAGAAACCGCAACCATGGAAGTTACAACCGGAATATAAAATAATGTACGGAAGACATTAATTCCCGGTAACTTCTGATTGACCAGAAGTGCCAGTAAAATGGATAATATCTGTATAACCGGTACAATCACCACGAATATAATAGAGTTTTTCATGGAAATAATGAATTCACGATCATGAAATGCCTGTATAAAATTTCCAAAACCGACAAATTTCGTCTGTCCCAAAACCGAGTAATCAAAAAACATTAAAACCAGACTTCCAATAATCGGAATAATCGTAAATAAAATTAAAATGACCAATGCAGGTGCCATAAACGCATAGGCTTTTAAGCCCTCTCTCATTTTTCTCCTGCTCATTTTTCCTGCTTTCTGCACCATGGAATCTCCCTTCTGGAAACAATTCCCCGGACAAAGCCGGGGAATATTTTCCTATTTTATTACTGCTTTAACAGCTTATTTACATCCGCTTCACCCTGATCCAGTGATTTTTGGATATCATCACCATTTACAATGCATGCCTGATAAACTTTATTAACTGCATCCTGAATGTTCGACTGATTGGCAACACCAAGTGAGAAATCTTTTGAAGTCTGGCTTGCTTCTGCTGACATAGCACTTGCCTGTCCCTCCAGTGTTTCTGTATCAGAGGTAAAGTAAGAATCCTGACTTGCCTTTGTTGTAGAAGGGAAAATAGATACCTTCTTACAGAATGCCAGCTGATTTTCATCATTTGTGATATAATTTGCAAACTTGATGGCTTCCTTCTGATTCTCGCTCTTTGACGGAACAACCAGATTCATCAACGGATTACGGCTCAGACCGGTAGCACCTGTCAGTGGCTTGGAAACAGCAATTGTCTTGTAAATATCCGGTGCCTCATCCTTGATACGTGAAAGAGAAGATCCGGAAGAACTTACGATAGCCAGTTTGCCGGACTCAAACAGTTTCAGTGATTCATCCCAGCTTCCCCAATTATTCTTCGGAATCACACCCTGATCCGTATACTGCTTATACTCTTTTAACAGATCTGCAGTTTCCTGTGTATTAAACGCAGCTGCAGTTCCATCTGAACTTAATATATCTATGTTTTCTTCAAACAGAATGTTAAAAAATTCATCCGGCTGGAACAGGTAAGCCCCTGTTTTTTCATAGAACTCTTTGGACATCTTTAATGCCTCATCAAAAGTTTTCGGCACCTCCATGCCTGCCTTCTCAAACAGATCCTGATTATAAAACATAATATCCGGAGATGCATACCAAGGAAAAGCATAAACAGAATCACCTATCTTTGCAGAATCCCAAAGATCCTTGATATAAATACTCTTCTGATCTTCTGTTGCTTCTTTATTTAAATCTGTCAGGGCTCCCTGTCCTGCCAGTGTTAATGTCATCTGTGTATTTAAATTAACAACATCCGGGGCTGTACCACCAGCAACTGCTGCTACCAGTTTAGACTGTACATCCGCATACGGAATATCTGTCCAGTTGATTTTTACCCCTTTGTTTTCTTCTTCATATTTGCTGATCAAATCATTAAAAAAGTCTCCAAATGTAGCCTTTAAGTCAATGGTCCAAAAATCCAGGGTTACATTTTTTGAAGATGACTTGTCTGCACTCTGCTTTCCGCTTTCTCCGCCATTTCCACATCCAACCAGCATGGAAACAGCCATTGCTGCACATAACACTACACTTAATAATTTTTTCTTCATACTTTTTCCTCCCTTATATTTTTGATGGTGAAACAATATCCGTCCACAAGTTATAATTCAAACTTCTGATCTCATTTTGCTCAAAATAATGAAATGCTTTCTGTGGTTCATTGAGTTCTGCAATTCCGGGAATCTCTTCCCTCAAATATGCATTTAAAATTTCCTGTACATCTTTGAGTCTCTGCAAAAGTCCACCAATCCGTACCGTCTGTACTTCAAATCCAAAACTTTTGTTTTCAAGATTCCACTGTGTTCGAAAACTTTGATAAAAATCCTGCAATCTCTGCAATAACACAGGAATTTTTATATTGGCAATCTCTTGTAACGTTTCCTTGTCCTCCTGACTATACGCCAATCGGATTTCCCTTCCAAGATCTGCTTTTTTCTCCAACACAAGGCACAAATTTCTGGCTGTTTCCATCAAGTAGAAAAACGGACTTTCCTTCGGCAGTTCTCCAAGAAGCTCTGCTGTTTTTCCAAATTTTTCTACTGTATCTTTCTGAACGACAGAGTCAAATGTTCCGATCAACGGATCATTGTAAAGCAGATATTTGCTTGCATTATTATGAGTTAATCCATCCTCTATATATGGATTTACATCATCCAGTCTCAAAAATTCCTGTAGCTGGTATCCAGTCAGTAACTGAAAAGCGTTCTCACTCATCCTGCTTCCATAGGCGATCTGTGCATCTGCGAAAAATGTAGGAAGAACACTAAAAGCACTGGCTTCTGCCCCGTCATCTCCCCAGCAGGTAATTGTCACAGAATCAACCCTGTTCTTTTTACACGCAGCAAGTGCTGCCTTTCCCGCCTGTATACTATAGCGGTTGTGCGGAATAAAACCGGTCCACTTCCACGCACCTCCAACAAATGCGGTTCTCTCTGTCAGCTGTTTATGCCGACGGATCATCTCATCGTAATGTGCTTCATCTGTGGAATAATAATCCCAATATCCGATTTCCACTTCCTGCGGTATATGTATACCCCTGAGTTTTTCTACATCATTTTCATAATACGCACCATGAAAAGCCAGACGGAAAAACATATCACTCCACATCTGTACCGTAAATCCATATTGTTTGCAAATGGAAAGCACCATCTCGAGATGTCTCTGCATAATTTCCTGACGATTCCGGTACCCGTGCCGATCCAGATATTTACCTAAACCAACCATATGTGCTTCGTCCATGCCGATATTAATTTTTTTTGAAGAAAAATTCTTCGAAACGGTACGAATCAGATGTTCAAGCAATGTCTTTGTCCTTGGATCTTCCGCAAGCAGAATGTCATCTGTATCTATGATCTTTTGATATTCTTCATATCTTACAATCTGATTAAGATGTGCAAGTGTCTGAATAAATGGGCGGAGTTCGATACCAAATATTTCTGCATAAGCATCTGCCTCTTTCAATTCCTCACATGTCAGTGCTCCACGCATATATCCAAAATACGGTTCTTCTTCTACCTGTATGGTATCTTCCATATAAAGACCAACAAAACCATACCCCAGATAGGCAGCCATACGGATCAATGTTTTAATTGTTTTCATACGAAGCACTGCGTTTCGTGAAACATCAAACATCATACCAAATTCATCAAACGCACAACATTCTGTCACATCCGTCTTTTTCTCTGCTGCGATCACATACAACAATGCTCTGCATAACTGTGGAAATGTATGATAGGCAATCCGACACTTTTCTGATTCAAATGTGATCTGATAGCCGTTCTCCTGCTGTTTTTGAATCTCTAATGCCACTCCATGATCAACATCAAAATATGGCTGTAGCTCTATCGCTTCTGTAAGCATTTTCTTTACATTTTCTTCACAATCACACAGATAAACTCTCATATCCTTATTCCCCCTTTCTGTTTTTTTGTATTATAGCAACTGTTTTTTCCCAATACAACAAAATCGCCCCTTTCTGAAAGTACAATCCGGGCATCTTCCCATCCACGGAAACTACTTTCAACAATCACACGCTCTTTCCTGCTGTATGCAATAATATACGGCTCCTACCATACCTGCCTCATTCTTCAATGCAGCTGCACAGATTTCAAGATCTTTTGCAAAATTTGGCATCACATGTTTCATCACATATGATCTGACAGGAGCAATAAAAAGATCTTCCTGTGCAGAAACTCCTCCGCCAATTAATATCTGCTCTGGATTAAACATATGCACAAATCCAACAAGCGCTGAAGCAATCACCTCTATCCATTCCTGCAGGATTTTCTGTACCACCACATTTCCTGTCGCTGCCTGTGCAAAAATCCATCGCCCATCAACTGGTGTATCTGCTGCCCCTGCAATCGCACCTTCCTGTATTGCCCAACGGACTTTTCGTACCAGTGCTGAAGTCGATCCATAATGCTCAAGACATCCCCGATTTCCGCAAGTGCACATTTCCCCTTCATACTGCACCGGAATATGTCCAAGTTCACCCGCAAATCCACTTGCTCCGAGCAAAATCTTTCCATTCATGAGAATGCCGCCACCTACACCTGTTCCAATCGTGACAACGACAACATCTTTTTTGCCCTTTGCAGCACCAATCCACGCTTCCCCAAGAGCCGCTGCATTCGCATCATTAAGCACTTCTGTCGGAATATGGAATTCCTGCTCCATCACCTGTCGAATCGGGCTGTTGATCCAGTTTTTAATATGTCCTGCGGTTCCTTCGACCACTCCTTTTTTTGTAGAGATTGCTCCCGTTGCTGACACCCCGATTCCTGCATATTCAGAAGCATTCTCACGATATTTTTCCAAAAAATTATGGCAGCTCTTCACTACCGTCTGTAAAATAGGTGTTTCATATCCATCAAAATTTACGGCATAAGTTTCTGTTGCATGAATCGTGCCATCTTCATCTACACTTCCAATCTTTACTGCCGTTCCTCCAATATCAATTCCAATATACTTTTTTTTATTCATCTTTATCCTCCTTGTGTTCCCCTTTTGCACGAATAGCAGACAGGGTTGCCTTATATTTTTGTGTTTTAAAGTAAGAATCATTTGCAAAATAATAAGAGTATAAAACATCCATAATTGCTAAAATCGAAAATTGCGGTGAAATTTTTGTTCCTGTATCCAGATTTTTAATGCTGCTACCTGAATTACTTCCTGCGATTCCTTTGCAACGGATGACCCGGAAACTGCTGTCATGCATATAATACTTGCACCTCTGCTTTTGGCGATCCGAATACTTTCTAACACTTCTGCCGTCTCCCCACTTAACGTAATGGCAATCACAAGTGTTTCCTCCCCCGCCAGTGCTGCACCTATCTTCATCATATGGGAATCTGTAACTGCATTAACATCCATCCCGATACGCATGAAACGCAGCTGGAATTCTTCCGCTGCATAACCGGAATTTCCGATTCCAAAAATCAGTACACGTTTACTGATGTTAAGCATTCCCGCCACCCGCCGGACCTGCTCCTCATCAAGAATCCGAAAATTTTCCTGTAACAGTTTCTGGTACGAATTTTGTACGCGACGCGCAAACAATCCGACATCCTTTTCTGTTCCCTCGCTTTTTTGTTCAAATTTTAAGTCTCTTTCATAAGAAAAAATAAATTCCCGATATCCTTTGTATCCGCACTTCTGGGAAAACCTTGACAAAGTAGCCTCAGATACATACAGCACACGGGATATATTTTTAGAAGAAAAATCCATATCATCTTTATTACCAATAAAAAAATCTGCCACACTGCGTTCAACCGCTGTCATTTTTTTATAGGATGCTTCTATTGTCTGTTTTGTCTCATTTTGAAATGAGATCATATAATCATCGTTCATCTGTTCTCCACATCATCATCTGTTCCATATATCTTTCCACATATAACGCAATTTCCTGCTGCGTCCTGGCACCCGGATGCCCATCTGTTCCCATGCCATTGACCGGATTCTGCAACGGAAGCTTCAGAAACTCTGTGCCACATCGCTGCGCGGTTTCCTGTACTTTTTCACATAATGTCTGTTCCATCAGACCATAAAGCAGAAGCATTTTCGCATCAGCAAAAATCTTCTTCAGCTGCTGTATAAAATCCGTATATTTTTCCACAAACGCACGCTCGCGGGAAGGAATCTGCCTCACATAACTTGCATCATTCGTCCCCAGATTACACACGATCAGATCTGGAACTTCGTTTTGTATATAGGGAAAAATTTCGGGAAGAATGTTTTTCGTATAAGGTGTATCCTGCTCCGGGGCAATCCAGCGGGATAATACCCCATTCCCACTATATGCAACAATCCTGCTGTCTGCATGAAGCATCTCTGCAGCCTGATATGCATAAGTTTTAGTCACATCTTCATCTGCTGTCCGGAATGTGCTAATCCCATTTATTCCATCCACTCCATATCCAGCGGTAAGCGAATCTCCTATGAAAAGCAAATGGCGGGATGGAATTGCATCTCTTGTAACCGGGGCATCCGTAATAAGATTTGTGATCCACACATTGCCATATTGTTCTTCCGTCAGTTTCACCAATCGGATCCTGACTGTTTCGGCTGATTCCTGCTGGTAAATTATATATTTTCTCTTTCCCGGCACTGCCCGGATTTTTTGCCGGAACTGCTTTTCGTCATTTATAAAAACCCCCATAAATGCATCTTCCTGTGGTGCAATGCTCTGTGCCGCCATTTCCACGGTAACAACGCTTGCTGCCGTTACAAATGCAATCCCAGATGCAGACCAGCAAAGGTGTAACCCTGACGGTTCTTTGTTTGTAATTCCCAATATCCTCACTTGTTCCCACCATACCATTTTCTCCACTTATGCCTGCCTTTTTTATTTTTACATGCAATTATAGCGAATCTACCTATAAAATACAATCTTTAGTCATAATTTCTGAAAGTAGTTTCCGCAACAGTTCCTATACTTCCCTATATTTCCGTTTTCACTCCATTTTTTGATAGTTCTTTCCGTTTTCTTCAAAGATATAGCTTTTTTGGGTTTTTAATTCTATAATCATTCTCAAATAAACGAGAACCATAACAAGGAGGACATTTATGAGAATCTACAAAACAAAAAATTATGATGAAATGAGCCGCAAGGCAGCAAATATTATCTCCGCACAGATGATTTTGAAACCAGAATCAGTACTTGGTCTCGCCACAGGTTCCTCGCCAATTGGAACTTATAAACAGCTCATCAATTGGTATAAAAAAGGGGATCTGGATTTCTCGCAGATCCACAGCATCAATCTGGATGAATACAAAGGACTTGACGCATCCAATTCGGAAAGCTACGCTTATTTCATGCGTCACAATCTTTTTGATCATGTAAATATCAAACCGGAAAATACCTATATTCCAAATGGTATGGAAGAAGATGTTGATAAAGAATGTACCCGTTACAATTCCATTATCCACCAGCTTGGCGGCATTGATTTACAACTTCTTGGTATTGGTAACAATGGACATATTGGCTTTAATGAACCATCCGATACATTTGCAAAAGAAACCCACTGTGTAGAACTGACAAAAACAACCATTCAGGCAAATGCCCGTTTTTTTGATTCCATTGATGAAGTTCCTACTCACGCATATACGACCGGAATCAAAAATATTATGGAGGCAAAACATATCCTGTTAATCGCAAATGGAGAAGGAAAAGCAGATGCCCTGTATCAGTCCCTGTTTGGTCCAATTACTCCCCAGGTGCCCGCATCCATACTGCAGCTGCACGATGATGTTTCCATTGTTGCCGATGAAGCTGCACTATCACGTATCATTGAAAAAAATCTTATTTAATATTTATTGCTTTTGTAAAGGAGTTCCTTATGATTATAAAAAACGGACTTGTCTGGGAAGAAAGCGGATCTTTCCTGACAAAAGATTTGCATATTGATAGCGATACCCATCGCATCGCAATGGATTCTGCTGATACGGCAGATGACACCATTATTGATGCATCCGGTCTGTATGTAATTCCAGGACTTGTCGATATCCATATTCACGGTGCTATGGGATGTGATTTCAGTGACGGCAGTGCGGAAGGACTTTTAAAAATTGCAAAATATCTTCGTTCCTGCGGCGTAACAGCTTTTTGCCCAACCTCCATGACTTTACCAGAAAACCAGTTGCTGACAGCCTTTGCATCGATGCGCGAAATTCCAGATGACAATAGCCATGCTTTTATCGCAGGAATCCACATGGAAGGACCATTTCTCTCTCCTGAAAAAAAAGGTGCACAAAAAGCAAGCTATCTTCGCGCACCGGATACCGATATGTTCCGACGTCTTTCCCAGGCATGCGATAACAAAATCCGCATCATTACGATTGCACCGGAACTTTCGGGCGCGGATGCTTTTATCCGGGAATTTCATTCCCAGCTGACCATCTCCCTCGGTCATTCCACGGCATCCTATGAAATTGCCCAAAACGCTTTCGCTGCGGGAGCCAGTCATGTCACGCATTTATTTAATGCCATGCCACCATTGCATCACCGGAATCCAGGTATTATCGGTGCAGCCACTGACTGCCCACATGCCATGGCCGAAATAATTTGTGACGGTATACATATCCACCCATCTGTTATTCGGAATACTTTTCGTATGTTTGGCGAAGACCGCATGATATTGATCAGTGATGCCATGCGTGCCACAGGTATGGACGATGGAACATATGAACTCGGAGGACAAGCTGTAACGAAAAAGGGACGGCTCGCCACCTTAAAAGACGGAACTATTGCCGGTTCAGCAACAAACCTTTTTGACTGTATGAAAAATGCAGTAAATTTTGGCATTCCACTTGCTGTCGCTGTCAAAGCTGCCACCTACAATCCGGCAAAAAGTATCGGGTTAGAACATACCATCGGCAATCTTGCGCCTGGTGCAAGAGCTGATGTCCTTCTCCTTGATTCCGATCTGAACATTGTTCGTATCATATAAACCCCTGTTGTAAAAAATGCCCGGCAAGTAGGAACCTGCCGGGCATTTTCTTATGTACTCTGTAATTTCTATCTCGGGTCCGGACGATGCTTCATATCACGGATCGGAATATTAGCGACAAGTGCCGGTACCGTTCCGTTATTGGAATCGGACTCTGTCTCGGTGATTTTTACATCAAGCGCCTCCGCATCAATATCCATGTAACGTGAGATCACTTCAATAATGTCATTCTTCATCATCTCCATCATCTCGGAAGAACAGTTGGCACGGTCAGAAACCAGCACCAGCTTCAGGCGGTCCTTTGCAACGTTGCCGGAAGTCTTTTTCTTAAATAAATCCATTATTCCCACAATAAGTACCCCCTCTAATTCTTCTTAAAGATATCTTTTAATTTTTCCAATACCCCCTGCTTCTCATTCAGGTTCAGGAATGGAACTTCTTCTCCCATAATACGATGACAGATATTAGAATATGCTTTTCCTGCCAGACAGTTGGTTCCAACCAGTGGCTCACCACGGTTTGTGGAAATAACGATCTGCTCATCATCCGGCACGGCCCCGATCAGGTTTACTGCCAGAATATCGGTTACATCATCTACCGTCATCATCTCACCGCGTTTTACCATATCCACACGCAGACGGTTTACAATCAGATCGATCCGTTTCATCTCGTTTGCCTCAAGGAGTCCTACGATACGATCCGCATCACGGATCGCAGATACTTCCGGTGTCGTAACAACCAGTGCACGGTCCGCACCTGCTACCGCATTCTTAAATCCCTGCTCGATACCGGCCGGGCAGTCCAATAAAATATAATCAAACTCTTCGCGAAGCTCATTGATCAGCGCAACCATCTGCTCCGGTGTGACAGCATCCTTATCTCTGGTCTGTGCGGAAGGAAGCAGGCATAATTCCGGATATCTCTTATCCTTGATCAAAGCCTGACGGATACGGCACTTTCCTTCTATAACATCTACCAGATTATATACAATACGATTTTCCAGACCCATAACCACATCCAGGTTACGCAGTCCGATATCGGTATCAATCATTACAACTTTCTTGTTTAACTGTGCAAGACCTGTACCAATGTTTGCTGTGGTTGTGGTCTTACCTACACCACCCTTTCCTGATGTGATAACGATTACTTCGCTCATGAAACTTATTCCTCCTACGTCCCTAAATGTTATTTAATATATTTTTGGTGATTGGCTCAATATAGATATTTCCATCTCTTGCAATGGCGATCTGTGCTTCCACTTCCGGTGTCTTTGACCGACGGAGTGTACGGCGTTTCGGTTCCGGCTTGTCCGGACTCTTTGCGATCAGATCCCCAATCTGAATCTGAATCGGCTGCATATCCAGCGCAAAAATAAAACAGTTACGATCCCCCATACATCCTGCCTGTGCGTTACCTTTTAATGCCCCAAGAATCACAATGTTTCCCTGGGAAATAATTTTGGCTCCCGGATTGACATCGCCAATGATCGTGACACTCGATTCACTCGAAATCACCTGTCCCGACCTTAAAGTGCCACGATAAAACTGCTCCGGTCCGTTTCCTGCTGCGGCATTCTCATACTGCTGCTGTACGGCATCGTAAAACGCCTCGACCTGTTCTTTCATGACAGCTTCCTGTCTTGTTCCATTTTCAACGATACACAGGATTTCAATCGATGTGTTGCTTTCAATTGCTGAGATGATCTGCTGTTCTTCCTCTTCCGAAAGTTTTCTTCCTTCAAAGGACAATGCCAGTTTTGCATTTTTAAAAAATGTACTGGATGCTTTGAACTTTTCGACAACATCCTTCAATAACTCATCAAACCCAATCTCCGGGTCTAAGACAAGATTAATTCCGTATTTATTACTTTTTATCGTAACAGATTGTGACATGGTAACCTCCAATTTCATTATTAAAATGAAATTCATCAATTGTAATTATACCTGTTTGCGGCAAATACGCAAGCATTTTCGCTTTATTTGAACGATTTAAAAAAACCTGTCCTTCCTGCGATTGTATTTCTTTCGTTTCTTCTCACGAAAACGCATTTTATCATTTTTTTTCGTTTTTCTCTGATGACGGATCACATAAAAATTATCATATGCCCGTTTTGCCAGAAACAACAGAACCACTGCTGCGACAATAACCACTCCCGCAACAATGAGCCATGCAGGATCGATCCGTATGACACGTTCATTTTTCTTCTGCCCGCTATCGGTATTGACGTAATAATTATCTTTTACCTTTGCTCCGGTTTTTACTATATCCACACTGCCGACCTCATGACCGGCATATGTGTATGCAAGCCTTGCAACTTTCTTTTTTCCTTTTGCAGATTCTGTCTTTTTATAGGATACATCGGAAAACTGTGCTCCTTTTGGCATAATGATATAAGCATCCTCGTCCAGCTTTACATAAGGTTCACTGTTGTTCAAAACCCCGTAATTTTTTCCGTTGTCCTTTGCCAGACCCGCATCGTTTTCCGAAATATTCAGCGCCTGGAAATTTTCAAAGCAGTAATCAAATAATTTTCTGGTATCCGTATAATGATCCGGTGTTGCCGCATCCATCACCACACACACCAGAGTAATTCCGTCTTTCTCCGCAAAAGACACCAGGGTATTATTCGCCACTGTCGTGTAGCCGGTTTTTCCACCAGTACAGTATTTGTACAAATGAGAGCTGTCCCCGCGAAACGGGTAGATCATTTTATGGTGATTGTGACACGGATATTCTGCCTTGCATTTATTTGTCTTCGGAAGTGTATAGCTTGGACTGCCTGCGATCATCCGGAACGTCTCGTTTTTGTATGCCTCTGCGGAAATCAGTGCCATATCATACGCGCTGACCCAGTGATCTTCATCCGGCAGACCATTACAGTTATTGAAATGCGTATCCGTACATCCCAGTTCCTTTGCGCGCTTATTCATCAGATCGATAAACGTCCGGTAATCACCACCCAGTTTCTGCCCCACATGCTCCGCAACCGCATAAGCACATTCATTGGCAGACTCCAGCATAACTGCATACAGACACTGCTCCATCGTCAGTTTTTCTCCAAGATTCCGGGCAATATGGGAAGTATCTCCCTCATTTTTAAATACCGCATCCGCAGAAAACGTAACGACCTCATCCATATCACAGTTTTCGATTGCCAGAAGAACCGTCATGATCTTTGTGATACTCGCCGGATAATGTTTCTCGTGACTCTTCTTTTCATATAAAACGGTGCCGGTATTGACTTCCATCACAATGGCACTTTTGGACTGCGTTTTTACCCCGTCCGGCCAGTACTCATCTGCACGCACAGACAACGGTAACATGAGTAAAACCGTGCATACGGCAAGAAAAAATGCTGTTACACGGGTGTATTTTTTTATTTTCATAAGGCTCCCCAATTCTTGATTTTCTTATATTTATAATACCATTATTTCCATAATCGTTCAATTTTTATTTGCCGAACGGACGAAATTTGTATATAGTAATAGTATTCTTACAGTTAGCAAAACTGAATTTATCTTTTCCAAGGAGAAATTACTATGAGACTAAGAAATATACCGGGCGCCAATGAAGCTGTGGCCGCCAGCCCATATTGTATACAGAATGCAGCAGAACACCGCGGACAATGGCATGCCTTTTTTGAAAATGACCATCCGATCCATATCGAAATCGGCATGGGAAAAGGCAGATTTCTGATGGATCTTGCCGCGTTACATCCCGAAATCAATTATATCGGCATCGAACGTTACACCAGTGTACTGCTGCGCGCAGTCCAGAAAATGGATACCCTGCAGCTTCCAAATGTTCATTTTCTGTGTGAAGACGCTGCAAAACTTCCGGAAATTTTTGCACCGGAAGAAGTTGATCGGATCTATCTGAATTTTTCCGACCCGTGGCCAAAGGACCGCCATGCCAGACGCCGACTGACTTCCCATGAATTTTTAGACCGCTATGACCAGTTTCTTGCAGCCGACGGACGGCTGGAATTTAAAACGGACAATCAGGATCTGTTTACGTTTTCACTCGAGGAAATCGAAACTTCCGACCGCTGGCATCTTAATGCCTCCACCCGTGATCTGCACCATGATCCATCCATGAATGAAGGAAATATCATGACCGAATACGAAGAAAAATTTTCTTCTAAGGGTAACCCGATATGTAAACTGATCGCCTCCCGCTAAGGAGGCGGTTTTTCCGTTATCCTACTTTCCCAAAATCCGCCGGTTTCTGTACTTCCGGTACAGCCGGTAACAAAACCGTGCTTCTTCCTGTGAGATCTCTTCTTCGGAAAAGACCGCTTTCTGCACAATGCACAGATACTTCTTCCAATCCTCCGCCGGAACGGACGGATAGGTTGTCATCAGCTTTTCCAGATAGTCCCCATCCGTCTTCATGCCAAAACTTCGCGGATGTAATCCCCGGTAAATCCGCTGGTTAATCCGGCATACCGCATGACGATTCTGCCGGTTGCGCAGTTCCATAAGCAATTGTTCCCGGTAAATGCGCAACCATTTTGTCACCAGAACCAGCATCAGAACAACAGCAAGCAGCGTCAGACTCACCGCAGAAAATACTTGCAGATTTCGCCCGTTGTTCTTTTTCTCATTATTTTTTACCGGCCGCTTTGTCTCCTTCTCCGTCATCTGACTTTCTGTCTTCTGCTGTGTTTCCATCTGTGTTTCTGACGGCGATTCGTTTTTCGTCTGCATTTGCGTCTGCGGATTCTGCTCCGCCGCATCTTTGTGCTCTTCATGCCGCTGTTTCCACGTATCGCGCAATTCTGGAGTCGTCGGCAGCTTTGCACTGTCATTCGTATAGCCCGGGGTCATTTCCACCGGCACCCATCCGATATTTTCCAGATAAATTTCCACCCATGCATGCGCATTGTAGTCCGGCACATCTGCCTGATAGCCTTTCTTTTCTTTATGAAATGCCGACGGTTCCACCACATATCCCGATGCATAACGCGCTGGAACTCCCAGACTTTGTAAAATCAGCGCACCCGCGCTGGCAAAATGCATACAATATCCCTCATGTCCGGTTTCCAGAAAATAAGCAATGGTATCTTTCCCCTGTGGGATGTGATTCAGATATAAGTTATAGGTATTTTCGTTCCCCAGCCAGTTGGCAACCTGTGTCGCAAGATTCTGCCGGATGTTGTTGGTTGTTATCTGTCTTTCTGCCCGTCCGGAATTGTTTCCATCCGTATCCGCCAGCCAATCCTCATCGTATAACCCGCCTGTTTCCATCTGATCCGCCACATAGGTGCCGTTTTCCTCATACACGCCATATCCGATACTTTCCAGAGCCAGCCTTCGTGTAATAAAATCTCCCACTGCCGGAACATCCGTGGCAAACTTACGGTATCTACTGTCAGCATAGGCATCATACCATTGCTGCAGATCCGTATCTGTTTCTCCGTGGACCATACAAAACCTGTCAAAAACATCGCGCAGATCCGTATTTTCATTCAGTCCCTCAAAAGAAACCTTTCCCGTTGCCCTCTTTTTACATACCACCGTATCATCCCTGAGCCAGACCTTCCCACCGGCTGTCTGCAAATCTGAAAAATAAGGCATATACGCGTTTTTTAACCCCAGTGCCCGATAGGAAATCTGATACGAAACTGTCTGTGTTTCATCCTCTGCCAGCTCACTCGAACGGATGTATTTTACAAGTTCACCGGCATTCTGCTGCATTAACATTGCAACATCACTGCGATGGTATCCCGCCTTATCCACTTCGTGCGCAAACGTTTTCCCTTCATTTACCCATGTACCGTTCTGATATGTGCCACTGGCAAATGATTTCAGATACAGTTTGCCCGCCGGGGCTTTCGATGCTTCTATCGAAAATACGGTTTTTCCGGTATAGTCCGGTGTTGTATTATCCACATGTTCCCGCGATCCCCGCAAAGTTATCCCCGAAAACGTCAGGTTTTTCACACGTTCTTCCACCTGTCTCTGAAACGCATAAAACTTCGGTGACTTTTTCGGAATCTGCTTTGCCACACCGGAAAACGCATAGCTGCTCACCGAGACAAGAATCACGGCAAACACACCGGCTGCAGCATAGGACAGTAGCTGCATCCATACATGGGTACGACCGTCAGCCACCCTTACATCCATGTGCGTCCATGGTGCCGCAGACACCAGCACGGTTCCCACGAAAAAAAGTGCCATGCCACTCCAGCCCAGTCTGGCATTGACCAGAAGAGCAACCGACAACGCTGTTATATCCGGAAGCAGCAAAACCAGCCGCACACCGGTCACATATCGAAACATCAGACTTAACAGCACAACAACTGCCAATAAAAACGCCAGCATATAAGTATACCGCATCTCCGTCCCGGCCCCGGTCATATAATTTGTTCCATACTGTTTATTCCAATATGACAGATATGCCTGAAACAGCATTTTTCCGCTCTCTGTCAGTTTTCTCCGATGAAAAATTCCAAACAGTACGAGTGCCGCCGGATATCCGATTTCAAGCACAACCTTGCAGACCCTCTGATATTTTCCGGTCGCAGGAACTCCCACGATAAACAGCACAAGACTTACCAGCATGGCCACCTGCAGTTTACCAAGCGCACGGATCGGCAGCTGCCATCCGAATGCACTCCGGAAAATCGCAAGCATTGCATAAAACAGCAGTTCCACAGCAACCGCCTCACAGATCAGCCGGATACCGGTATTGCCAGACAAATATGTGGTTTTATTCCCTCTCCTGTCCTTTCTGTTCACAATACCAGCTCCATTTCTTCCAGCTTCTGTCTCCAGTTATCTCCACCAAAATCCGCAAGTGTCTGTCCATCCAGCACAAGAAAAAGCTCCGGTGTCAGTTCCAGCCTGTGTACCGGGTGCTCGCAGCGATACTGCTGCTCATATCTCTGTCGCAGTGAACCGGCCGTTTCCTTCTGACATTCCATAAACTGCATCAAAAACAGATACACGCTTTCCTCATCCTCGACGCGCAACCGTTTGATTTCTGTTTCCTCCTGCCATGCCACATAATGCGGGCAGCCGGCATCCATCATCGAATACACCAGATCTGCCGCAATTGTGAGAAAGGTTTCCGCATAGGCTTCCCTGCTGCGCCTCATATGCCGGCCTTTTCCTGCCATCTGTGGCAGCATGTCCAGCAAAAATACCACCGCACAGGCAAGCGGCTGACTGTCCTCCCGCACCAGAAGCCCGTCCGATTTGGCGGAGAGTTTCCAGTGTATGCGCTGCAGGCGATCCCCCGGACGATATTCCCGCACATCAAAGATCTGGCTGACATCTGTTCCCGGCTGAAAATCATCGTAGCTTTCCGCTTCTCCGAAATATCTGCGTACCCGCTCCGACACCTGTACTGCCACAGCATCCAGTTCCGGCAGCACCTGTATATCTGCAAATCTCTTTATTTTTTTATGCACATAAAACAGACCGGTCAGATCATAAATCCGTACTTTTACAAGCTCATACTCATAACTTCCCACATGAGAAAGCACGACACGCTTTTCCATGCACTGCATTCCGCGCATCAGTCCGGCACCGTTCCACCAGAAATTTCTGGCATACCCGGCAAATGTATTTCTACAGCGCACACGGTAACGCACTTTTGCTGCCGGAAACAACATGGTCTGATCCACGGTAAGCTGTACCGTAACTTTTTTCCCTTTTTCCACCACGGTAAGCGGAATCCTGATATCTGCCGTGATATGTCTGCAATAAATCAGCAGATACAAACATGCAAGCAGCATCAGTACCAGTTCCGCAAACCCAATCAGCCCAATCGCAATGCTTCCATAGATCAGCGCAATATAAAATGTGACAAGCGTCACCCCTGTTCCAATCAGAAAACTGCCCACATTTATCCCCTAAGTCTTTTGTATGTTGTTGGTTTGTCCACATCCGACAGAATTTCCTGCAGGGTGGCATCGACAGTTACATGTCCGATCCGTGCCTTTGTGTTGAGCACAATACGGTGTTTTGCCACATCCGCAAAAATGTCCGTCACATCATCCGGAATCACATAATTTCTTCCCTGCAAAAATGCCCATGCTTTTGCCAGCCGCACGCATGCGATCGTGCCACGAGGACTTACCCCCAGCTCAATGTAAGCATTTTTTCTGGTAGCCTCCATCAGCTGTACGATATATTTTGCAACATGATCATGCACATAAATCTGTTCCACATACTGCTGCATCTCCCACAGCTGCTCCGGAAGAAGAACCGGCTGCAGATCCTCCGCTTTCGTCATCGTTTTTCCCTGGGCAATTTCCATCTCACTCTGCAGATCCGGGTACCCCATGCTCATGCAGGTCATGAACCGATCCAGCTGTGATTCCGGAAGAAGCTGCGTTCCCGCACTGCCTTTGGGATTCTGCGTTGCAATGACAACAAACGGCTGCGGCACCTTCCGGCTCACACCATCCACCGTTACTTTGCCCTCCTCCATCACCTCAAGAAGCGCGGACTGTGTCTTTGGCGAAGTCCGGTTGATCTCATCCGCAAGAAACAGATTACACATGATCGTTCCCGGATGGTACACAAACTGTCCCGTCTCTTTCTGGTACATGTTAAATCCTACAATATCTGCCGGAAGCACGTCCGGTGTAAACTGTACACGGTGATCCAAAAGTCCCATGACGCGCGAAAAGGCGATGGCAAGTGTTGTCTTTCCCACACCCGGCACATCCTCAATCAGAATATGCCCTCCCGCAAGAATTGTAGCAAAAGCTTTGGTAATACAGGCATCCTTCCCCGCAATCGCGCGTTTGACCTCTGCCAGAACCGCGGCTGCATACTCATATACTTTCTCCATATTTCCCCCTATGGTTTCTTTCTATAATTGTTTGCATTTTATATAATAAAAAAACCCCCAACGAATCACATTGTTCGTCAAGAGTTCTTTTGCCATTTGATTCAATCAAAATAAGCTTTGCGAGTGCGCGATCAGGGGTTCGAACCCTGGACACCCTGATTAAGAGTTCTTTGGCGCTGTTTTCATGTAATTTCGTTACGATTTCACGGTAACATTACCTTTTTCAAATTTATGTTCGAATGTTTCTTCTAAATATAGTGTTTTAAAAAATCGTTACCTTTTTATCCTATTTTTTTCGAATTTAATGATGTTTCTTTTGCTTGGTTTTCCGTTGCTCCAGTATTTGCTAACATATGAATACTTTTTTGTGTTCCAGGGTCGCATTGTCGGAAATGATCCAGTAGGTCTTTTTCTTCATCAGTTAAAGTTGGAGGCGGTGGTGTTTCATCCAGATCAAGTAAATAATCAGCGGATACATTTAGGTATTGGCAAATTTTTATTAATGCTTCACAACTTGGCATTGTTCCTTTTTTCCATCGGCTTGTGCCAGATTGGGGAATGCCTGCACCTTTAGCTAATTGGTTTAGATTTATTTTTCTTTTACCAATTTCTTGTTCAATTTTTTGATAAAACATTTTTCTCCTTTCGTCAAAAATATGCATTTTGTGATATTTTTTGCTTGACTTTGTATCACAAGTAGTCTATTATAATTATAGGATATATGCAGATTGTGATACAAAAATAAGCAGTTATTACAATTATAACATATTTCAGAAAACTTTTATATTACATTTTCGTGGAGGTGCTGAACATGAAAATTAAAATGGAAATATTAAAAAGTGTCTTTGATGATCATTTACGAGATTTTGAATTAGCGGATGCTATTTATATGGTTGCTGAACGTGAATTCATTGACTTTGATCTTGATCATGGAACTTCGGAAGAAATGAAAGCCGTTAGAGAGAAACTTCATTTTGCTTGTGCTGATCGTGAGTTTTATGCTGTAGTTCTTTGTAAATATTTACTAAGTTGTAAGGATCTTATATGTTTTGAAGCTGATCCAGTTGATGCTCCGGCTGATGTCCCGGAAGATGCTCCGGAAGATGCTCCGGAAGATGCTCCGGCTGATGTTCCAGAAGATGCTCCGGAAGATGCTCCGGAAGATGTTCCGGCTGATGTTCCAGAAAATGTTCCGGAAGATGCTCCGGAAGATGTTCCGGCTGATGTTCCAGAAAATGCTCCGGAAGACTCTCCGGCAGATATTTTCCCGGTGATGTCCGCAAAATGTAAACTTTGCCCGTCCTGCGTAGATGGTCGGTGTTTCTTTGTTCCGGACATTTACGACAGTGTGTTTCCTTGCCAATCCCCTGCTTGGGATGATTTTTTCAAAAACGGCGGCTCTCGTAGCCCGGCGCCCAGAGCGCGCGCGTCTCCTTTGTAGACCCTTAGCCGCGTCTTTTCCAAACCAATCTATACCGATTGTTTGACGAGGGGGGACAACAAAGGTACATATCCGCATACTCCGCCGTCGCTTGTGTGTAAGTGTAAAAGCCGCAGTCCCATGCAGCCTTGTGCGTATCCTTGTTGTAATGCTTGTGTGCAGTCCGGGGTAACGCGCACAGCACACAGCGGATTTTCCGCCCGGGGGATCCGCTGGGGCGTTATCCCGGACTGTGCACAGCATTTCAACAGGATATGCATAGGCGGAATTGCGGCTTTTGCACTTATGCACAGCGATTGGAAGGGAGTGTGGTGGTCATGGACAGCGTGTGGAGCTACGAGAAAGTTTTCCCCAATCGGTATAGATTGGTAGCGGTAGATAAGGTTATGGGTCGCGGTCATACCCTGCGCGCGCTCTGGGCGCCGGGCTACGAGAGCCGCCGCCTATCCGACATATTGCAGGCGGCTTGGTACCTCAACAGTAACGGAAAGCTCCGGATCAACGTTGACGATCATCAAGCCGCCATCCTCGAGCAGATCAGACGCGACGCGGCTGGTCATGGGGTTGTGGGGTTTGAATGCTATGGTACTAGCGAAAAGGAGGAACATTGACAAAAAAAAGTATAGCGAAATCAGTCCGCTTGACACAAGAGGTCTTTGATTATATCGACAGCGCGCCGGGAAACGGATTTAATGAAAAATTTGAAAATATCATCCTCGAGGCGAAACGCGGAGAATCAGACCGGAAGAAAGAACTTGCGCGACTGGATAAGCAGATCGAAAAGCAACGTCGAAAGCAGACACTATTATTTGAACAACTTACAAATTTTGATTGTTTTCTTAATTCTTTTGGGGATGCACAAAAGCTTTTGCGAAATTTGAAAGATAAGCTTAATGATGTACATCTTATGGCACAGAGAATTGAAGAAGTAGAAAAGGAGATTGATTACGATGAACAAATTTAGAATTTTCTTATTTTACAGTGGACTTGTTGATATTAAGGCGCGTGAAGGTCACGACGCGGTGGAAGGTGTTTCCATGGAGTTTCTTTTCTATGGGGAGCATGGGGAACAGGTTGAACCTGTGGTATCTGCGGACGGTGTTTCCG
>ERZ791819.54-NODE-54-length-110894-cov-10.734038_pt1 | contig 110894 bp, 80 predicted proteins | sample MGYA00510301_ERZ791819 | MGnify/ENA primary metagenome ERZ791819 (study PRJEB30046, sample SAMN00791999) | human gut metagenome | study: EMG produced TPA metagenomics assembly of the A metagenome-wide association study of gut microbiota in type 2...
CAGTGGATGCTCTGCGGAAAATTGAAGCTGGTGTAAATGGAGCAAAAATAGATACTTTGATTAGTATTGCTGAATTGTTTCATATATCGTTGAGGGTGTACTTGCACCTATGCAAAAACAGGAAGAATTAACTGTATTATAGTTAAGGATTTATCGAGACTTGGCAGAAATTATGTTGAGATGGGGAACTACATTGAAAGAGTGTTTCCTTTTCTCAATGTAAGATTCATTGCTGTTACGGATGATTTTGACTCGTTCAGACCGGGCACAGACCTTATGATGCCTTTGAAAAATATCGTAAATGAGTTTTATGCAAAGGATATACATCAATTGCCAAGCTCAACTCCTTTATCTGATACATTCAAGCAATCTCCGTATTTCTTAACCTTATTCATAACATCAGCACTTTTAAAATTTCCTATTTTTCCATTATGAGTAAATTTTACAATACCATCTGGAGAGACTTGAGCATATTTATCTACATTGTACTGCAATGAATTGTAATAGCCTCGTGGTCAAACTCATTCTACATCAGAAAGCCCTGTACTATTTCTTTTTTATGAAAAAAGTTGCAAAGTGCTTGTAGAAAGATAAAAGGTATGATTACTTTGCTTTGCTGCAGAGTAAGAGCGTACACAAATGAACATCCAGTCACAGCGTAAGAAAACCGGGAGACCGTGAATGTGCCATCCCCCGGCTGCGTTCACGGTCTCCCGGTTTTCGTAGTTAGTCAAGTGAATTAAGCAGTCTTTCCGGTATAAAGCTGATAATACTTTCCCTTCTTTGAAATCAGCTCATCATGACTTCCCCTTTCAATAATGCGTCCCTGCTCCAAAACCATAATGCAGTCGCTGTTTCTGACAGTAGAAAGCCTGTGTGCGATAACAAATGTAGTACGGCCATGCATGAGCTTATCCATGCCGTCTTGAACAATACGCTCGGTACGTGTATCAATTGAGCTTGTAGCCTCATCGAGGATGAGCACAGGCGGATCGGCGATAGCGGCACGCGCAATGGCTAGAAGCTGGCGCTGGCCCTGGCTTAGGTTTGCACCGTCACCTGTCAGTACAGTATTGTAGCCGTTAGGAAGCTGGCGGATAAACGTATCGGCGTTTGCCAGGCGGGCAGATGCGTATACTTCATCATCTGTGGCATCAAGCTTGCCGTAGCGGATGTTTTCCATGACAGTAGCTGTGAAAAGGTGGGTATCCTGCAAAACAATGCCAAGAGAGTGGCGCAGATCAGCCTTTTTAATCTTGTTTATATTGATGCCGTCATATCTTATCTTGCCGTCTGCTATATCGTAGAAGCGGTTGATAAGGTTAGTGATGGTAGTCTTTCCAGCTCCGGTGGTGCCGACAAAGGCAATCTTCTGACCGGGTGTTGCAAAAAGATCAACGTCGTGCAGCACAATTTTCTCAGGCACATATCCGAAATCCACATCATCAAATACCACATCGCCCTCGAGCTTTTTGTAATCCACAGAGCCGTCAGCCTGATGAGTATGCTTCCATGCCCATAAGCCGGTGCGCTCAGGTGTTTCAGTAAGTTTTCCGTTTTCTTCCTTAGCATTTACAAGTGTGACATAGCCTTCGTCAGTTTCAGGCGCTTCATCGAGCAGTGAGAAGATACGGTCGCATCCGGCAAGTGCCATGATGATACTGTTGAACTGCTGGCTGACTTGCGAGATAGGCATGTTAAAGCTCTTGTTAAAGGTCAGAAAGCTCGCAAGCTTACCAAGGGTCAGACCGCCAAAGCCTGAAAGAGACATAACACCGCCTGCAAGAGCGCAGAGCACGTAGCTTAGATTTCCAATCTGTGCGTTTACAGGACCGAGCATGTTGGAGTACATGTTGGCATTGTAGGCGCTTTCAAAGAGTTCATCGTTTATTTTGTCGAAGGCTTCAATATTTTCCTGCTCGTGGGTAAATACCTTGACTACCTTTTGACCGTTGAGCATTTCCTCGATGAAGCCGTTAACCTTGCCTAGGTCGCGCTGCTGCGCAAGGAAATAGCGGCTGGAGAAGCCTGCAAATTTCTTTGTCACGACTGTTGTTACGATTACAATCACGATAGTTAGTACGGTGAGCGGAATATTTAATATGACCATTGAAACAAAAACGCTCACAACAGTGATAGCACTGTTAAGTATCTGCGGAAGACTCTGGCTGATGAGCTGGCGGAGTGTATCGATATCGTTTGTATAAATTGACATGATATCGCCGTGCGCATGTGAGTCAAAGTATCGGATTGGCAGATCCTGCATATGGGAAAAGAGCTCAACACGCAGGTTCTTAATGGTGCCCTGTGATACGTAGATCATTATTTTGCTGTATGCAAACGTACTGATGACGCCGATGCCGTAGAATACGGCGACCTTTCCCATTGCTGCAAGGAGTGGTCCGTAGTCTGGAGTTCCTGTCTTAAGCAGTGGAACTATATAGTCGTCAATCAGATTTTTGGTAAACATGGTTCCCTGCACATTTGCAAGTACACTGACAAAGATACATATCACAACAATTATGCAGGCAGGTAAATATTTCTTGAAAATAAATCCCATGAGGCGCGCAAAAAGCTTACCGGGATTTTTAATTTTGGGTTTTGGACCTTGTGGTCCTCTTGGTCCTGGCATCAGGCAGCACCTCCTTCATCAAAGTCTCCTCCGCCGTTTGTCTGGGAATCGTAGACATCGCGGTAGATTTCATTATTTTTAAGCAGATTTTCGTGAGTGTCAAAGCCGTCCACTTTTCCGTCATTCATCACGATGATACGGTCAGCATCCATGACTGATGAGATACGCTGTGCGATGATGAGCTTAGTGGTTCCCGGTATTGTTTTTGCGAGGGCAGCACGGATTTTTGAATCTGTTGCTGTATCTACAGCCGAGGTGCTGTCATCGAGTATGAGTATCCTTGGCTTTTTAAGCAGAGCTCTTGCGATACACAGACGCTGCTTCTGGCCACCGGATACGTTGGTTCCGCCCTGCTCTATGTAGGTGTTGTACTTGTCAGGGAAGGACTCGATAAAGTCATCGGCGCATGCCATTTTGCATGCCTCAATACATTCGTTTGTGGAAGCATTTTTGTCGCCCCAGCGCAGATTTTCGAGTATGGTGCCAGAGAAAAGCACGTTCTGCTGGAGCACGACAGCTACCTTGTTTCTGAGAGTGTCCATGTCGTATTCACGCACATCGTGGCCTCCGACGATTACAGAGCCGGTGTCTGTGTCGTAGAGACGGCTTATCAGGTTTACAAGGGAAGATTTCGAGCTTCCGGTTCCTCCTATGATTCCGATGGTCTCACCGGATTTTATGTCTAGATTTATATCTGACAGAACCGGAGTCTCAGCAGTGTCTGAATATCTGAAGGTTACATGCTTAAAGCTTATGCTTCCGTCAGGCACATCGTAGAGAGGCTCCTTTGGATTGTGCAGTGTGCTCTGCTCATTTAATACCTCACTGATTCGTCTTGCGGATGCGAGCGAGAGTGAAATCATTACAAAAACCATCGAGAGCATCATAAGATTCATCAGAATATTCATGCAATAGGTGAGAAGCGCCATCAGGTCACCTGTAGTGAGTGTACTGCTTACCACCATATGAGCTCCGAGCCAGCTTATTAAAAGGATGCATGCATACACGGTAAACTGCATGAGCGGAGAGTTGTATACCACAAGGCTTTCAGCCTTTACAAATACATCGTAGATATTCTGTGCTGCCTTTGAAAAGCGCTTTTTCTCATAATCCTCACGGACGTATGCCTTTACAACGCGGATAGCGGATACGTTTTCCTGCACGCTTTCATTCAGGTCATCGTAGCGCTTGAAGGCTCTGTCGAAGTATTTCATGGCTGCCTTACTGATAAAAAGCAGCAAAGCTCCAAGTACGATGACGGCGACTAAGTAAATTGTCGCAAGACGCGGGCTGATGAAAAATGACATAGCCATCGCACATATTATGGATGCAGGAGCTCTCATAGCCATGCGAAGCATCATCATATAAGCATTCTGGATGTTGGTCACATCGGTTGTCATACGTGTGACAAGGCTTGCAGATGAGAATCTGTCGATGTTTGCAAAGGAAAAGGTCTGGATGTTGCGAAACATTGCAGCACGCAGATTCTTTCCAAAGCCCATGGCAGCCTTTGCACCATATTTTGCACCGAGACATCCTGTCAAAAGACCAAACAGTGCTGCGACAATCATACACACACCCATGATATAGATATGCTTTGTATCGCCATTATTGACACCGTTGTCTATGATTGATGCCATGAGAAGGGGGATGATGGTATCCACAGCCACCTCAAGCAGCATGAAAACAGGTGTTGCAATCGAAGCCCATTTGTATTCCTTTATTTGGGCACCTAGTGTTTTTAACATATGTTTTGTCCTTTCTTCTTATATTTTTATAAAATTTCTAACTAAAAAACTTGCATTTAATTAGTTAGTGTGCTAAGTATATTATAGATATACTTTTTTTATTGTCAAGAAAAATTTATGAGAGGATTTCAGTTATGAAGGAGTTTACACCGGACAAATACTTAGGACACAAGATAAATCGCATCAGCAGGAGCATAGACAGATATTTTGACAGAAAAAGGTGCAGCAAAAACGAGTGCATACCGCGAAGCCAGGGCATGATGATTGGATATATAATGGACAATCCGGGCCAAAATATATTTCAAAAGGATATTGAGGCAGAGTTTCACCTGTCGGGGGCTACCGTGACAAATATGCTTAAAAGTCTTGAAAAAAACGGCTATATCGTGCGCACACCTATGGAAAATGATGCCAGGCTTAAGAGGATTGAGCTGACGCAAAAAGCACTGGACCATGAAAACCGGGTGAGGGAAAATATAAGGGTAATAGAGGAAGCCATGCACAAAGGCTTTTCTAAGGAAGAGTTTAACATGATGCTTGGCTTTTTAGACAGAGTGATTGATAATATGGAAAAGCTTAACATGTAACAGAATAATTATAGAGTTGAAAAAGTAGCATAAATATTGTGGCTTTTTTTGTGCAATAAGCCAAAATGCTACAAAATATTGTTGAGTGTATTGACATAGCAACAATATCTTGTATAATTTAGATTGTCATCAAAAGACAAATGCACAGATTTGTATTAAATAATATGGCATTTTATATGTAGCTATATCGTAATTGTTTGGTGAAACGCCCGCTTTACATTGCAGTGCTGTGACACGAATTAATGATTACATCTCATTTATAGCTGCATATTTTGTGCCATTATATATGATAAAATACATATATATAGTATGCAAAGCGAACAATGACACTATATATAGGGTGACACATTTTATGGCATATAGTATACAGAGAGGAGAAATTTACATGAAAATCATCAAGCGAAGCGGCAGTGAGGACATATTTGATGCAGCTAAAATTGTAGCTGCCATTAGAAAGGCAAACGATTCAGTTCTGGACTACGAGAAGCTTACTGCTGATCAGATTGAGGAAATTGCAAGCAATGTGGAGACTGCATGTGAGAACATGAAGCGCTCTCCAAGCGTTGAGGAGATACAGGATATGGTGGAGAACCAGCTCATGAACAAGCGTGCCTTTACCGTAGCAAGAAACTACATCACTTACAGATACAAGCGAGCTATTGTCCGTAAGTCGAACTCCACAGACCAGCAGATTCTTAGCCTTCTTGAGTGCAATAACGAGGAGGTAAAGCAGGAAAACTCCAACAAGAATCCTACTGTAAACAGTGTACAGCGTGACTACATGGCTGGTGAGGTGAGCAAGGATATCACACGCCGTTTCCTGCTCCCTGAGGATATAGTGGAGGCGCATGAGAAGGGGCTTATCCATTTCCACGATGCAGATTATTTCGCACAGCATATGCACAACTGCTGTCTTGTAAACCTTGAGGACATGCTTCAGAACGGCACGGTAATCAGTGAGACAATGATTGACACGCCTAAGAGCTTTTCTACAGCCTGCAACATCGCTACACAGGCTATCGCACAGATTGCCAGCTCACAGTATGGTGGACAGAGTATCTCGCTCGCACATCTGGCACCATTTGTACAGGTCAGTCGTGAGAAGTTCAGAAAGCAGGTGCTAAATGAGTTCGAGAGCGTAGGCCTTGATTTGGATGAAGAAAAAATCAACGAGGTAGCAGAGCTTCGTGTCAAGGAAGAAATCAACCGCGGTGTGCAGATGATTCAGTATCAGGTCATCACACTCATGACTACAAACGGACAGGCACCATTTATCACGGTATTCATGTACCTGAATGAGGTATCCGATCCGCAGACAAAGGCAGATCTTGCCGCAATCATTGAGGAGATGCTGCACCAGAGAATAAAGGGTGTAAAGAACGAAAAGGGTGTATATATCACACCGGCATTCCCAAAGCTCATATATGTGCTTGAGGATGACAATATCACAGAGGATTCAAAGTACTGGGATCTCACAGTACTCGCCGCACAGTGCTCTGCAAAGAGAATGGTGCCTGACTATATTTCAGAGAAGGTCATGAAGGAGCTTAAGGACGGAGATGTGTATACATGCATGGGCTGCCGTTCATTCCTCACAGTGGACAGATGCTCACAGACAGCGGGAAATGTGGCACATGCCATGAACTTTGATCCAAACAAGCGTAAATACTATGGACGTTTCAACCAGGGTGTTGTCACCTTAAATCTCGTTGATGTGGCATGCTCATCAGAAAAGGATGAGGAAAAATTCTGGAAGATACTTGATGAGAGACTTGAGCTGTGTCACAGAGCACTTATGTGCAGACATAAGAGGCTTCTTGGTACCAAATCCGATGTAGCACCGATTCTCTGGCAGAACGGAGCACTTGCACGTCTGAAAAAGGGAGAGGTTATAGACCCATTATTATTTAACGGATACTCAACAATCTCACTCGGCTATGCAGGACTTTGTGAGTGTGTACGCTATATGAAGGGAGTATCACACACAGAGCCAAAGGAAGGCACACCGTTTGCACTTAAGGTAATGCAGCGCTTAAACGATGCATGTGAGCAGTGGAAAAAGGAGTCAAACATCGATTTCAGTATATATGGCACACCGCTTGAGTCTACCACCTATAAGTTTGCTAAGTGCTTACAGAAGCGCTTTGGTATTATCGAGGGTGTTACCGACAAGAACTACATCACAAACAGCTATCATGTGCATGTAACCGAGCAGATTAATGCATTTGACAAGCTAAAGTTTGAGTCCCAGTTCCAGAAGCTGTCTCCGGGTGGCGCTATCAGCTACGTGGAGGTACCAAACATGCAGGACAATATCCCTGCAGTGCTTTCAGTAATGCAGTACATTTACGACAATATCATGTACGCAGAGCTGAATACAAAGAGCGACTATTGCCAGGTATGCGGCTACGACGGAGAAATCAAAATCGTAGAGGAAGAGGGCTCAGGCAAGCTTATCTGGGAGTGCCCACACTGTGGCAATCGTGACCAGAACAAGATGAGTGTAGCCCGCCGTACATGCGGCTATATCGGCACACAGTTCTGGAATCAGGGAAGAACACAGGAGATTAAAGAGCGAGTGCTTCATCTGTAGAAGTTGAATAAAAATATGCCGTATGGCAGCTTTTGAAAATATTTCATAAGCTGCTGTACGGCTTTTTTATATATAGTACCGGAGACTCTGGCAATTTGCCTATGAAAAAACTAAAAATTCTGATGCATATTAATATATTTAACTTGCATAAAAAAATTATTATACTTCTAAACACGTAAAAGTATTGTTAAAATACCACAAAATAGATGTGAATATCATTATTTGAAAAACCGTTTGAACATACTAATCTTTGTACATTTTCCCATATTTACAAATATTAAATTGATGTATTTTTGCTAAATATTGCAGAAATAAGTTGGCATTTATGTCTATTGAAACGTAAACGCTTAATGTATAAACTGTAAATATAGTTATTGCAACCGATTGCGTTGTTGCGCATGGAACAGATGAAATCATGCGCGGCATGCAATTTGAGAAGGTGTATGACAGTGGCTTAATGGCTTTGATATTTATCAATTCGATAGTCATTTACCACTGCATAAAACAAGGAGGAAAATATGAGCAGGAAGAGAAAAATGGCATCTATAACAAGTGCCGGACTGGTGTTTGCAATGCTTTTAAGCCAGAGCGCTGTGGCGGATTTGGGTACAGAGCAGGTTAAGGCAGCAGAGAATACCGCAAAGTGGGTAGACACAGAGTATGTGGTGAATGGAGACTTTGAGTCGTCTATAAATGGGGATGGAAGTATAACCGGTTGGACTAAGTCAACGGGAAGTGGACTATTTGTCACAAAAGATGAGTGGGCGAAAAATAATACAACTCAGTTTACAAAGATAAAGGACATAACTGGGGACAATTCGCTATCTCAAACAATCAAGAATGTTGAGCCGGGAACCTATAGGATTTCAATTGATCAGGATGGGCAAAAAGATGTTAAATCAGGCCTGTATGTGAAATATTTGGAACAGGCTAAAGAACTTCCGGCTACAACAGACTGGGATAATTGGGAAACAGTTACAACCGATGAATTTACAATTGAAGCTGTACAAGATGTTGATATATGTATTGGAGGAGATGTTACGAACGGCTATTGGGGCGATATTGACAATATTAAGCTTCAAAAGCTTTATGAAACAAAAGCAGATGATACTGACTCTTCCGAAGAAAACCAGAAGGGCTACACAATCTCAGTAAACCAGACAGATGTAGCCGTAGAAAATGGTGATACAGTCAATCTTGAAGCAAAGATTACTTATGATGGAAAAGAAATAAGTGAACTTCCTGAGGGAGTAAATTTATGGTGGTGGGTTGATAAATGGAACGACCACATAGATGGATTGGATGACGGAACATTAGAAAATGACAATGGTTCCGGAAAAACTCTTAAGGCAGCCTACACAACAAAGTCAGCCGGTAAGTATTATGTTGTAGCCCAGCTTAAGGATGCTGATGGCAATGAGCTTGGTTATGTATGCACAACCATTACGTCAAAGGCACCTGAAATTGATACCTCAGTAGACAATGACGATATTGTTGTTGCAAAGGTAAAGGATTTGTCCTCTGATTTCATAATGGGAATGGACATTTCATCTGTTATAACAGAATTAGGCAGTGGTGTTGTATATAAGGATTATAACGGAAAAGTAATTGACAATGTGACAGATTTCTGCAAATTACTGGCAGAAAACGATATAAACCATATCCGTGTCAGAGTATGGAATAATCCATATGATTCAAACGGAAATGGATATGGTGGTGGAAATAACGATGTGGCAACCGCAAAGAAAATTGCTGATGCATGCCGCAGTGCCGGAATAAAAATGCTTGTTGATTTCCATTGCTCAGATTTCTGGACTGATCCGAGTAAACAGATGGTGCCTAAGGCATGGAAGGGCTATACAGTTGATGAGAAGGCTGCAGCTGTAGAAAAGTTTATCAACGAATCATTAAACACAATTGATGCATCAAAGGATGTTGTAGATATGGTTCAGGTTGGAAATGAGACAACAGTCGGTTTTATAGGAGAAACAAAAACAGATGCCATGTGCAAGCTCTTTTCCGCAGGCTCAAAAGGTGTTAAGGATTACAACAGTGACGTAAAGGTTGTGATTCATGTGGAAAGCCCACAGAAGAATACACTTACAAAATGGTCAGATAATCTTGAAAATTATAATGTAAATTATGATATTCTTGGAACAAGCTATTATCCATACTGGCATGGAACACTGAGCAATTTAAAGAAAGAACTCAGCTATGTTCAGACGAAGCACAACAAGGATGCAATGGTTGTAGAAACAAGCTATGCATATACACTTGATGATTCGGATGGTCATGGAAATACTGTCCGTGAGGGAAATAATGATGACTCGGCAGATGCCACAGAGCCTTTCACTGTGCAGGGACAGTCTACTTTCATAAGAAACCTCATCAATGCAGTAAATGAGGCAGGAGGCCTTGGTGTATACTACTGGGAGCCGGCATGGATTACCGTGGGAGATACCACAGGTCTTTCAGAGGAGGCTGCAGCAGCAAGATATGAAGCAAATAAAAAGATTTGGGAGGAAAAAGGCTCAGGCTGGGCAGCAAGCTACGGCGGTGAGTATGATCCAAATGATGCCGGAAAATGGTATGGTGGTTCGGCTGTTGATAATCAGGCAATGTTTTATCCGGATGGAACAGCAACAGCAGCTCTTAAGGTATGGAAGTATGTAAAGACCGGTGCCAAGGTAACGAAAATTGGAGTTGAGGATATAGAAACAGCAAATGTCACATCAGAGGCAGGTAAAGAGATAGAGCTTCCAAAAACAATCAATGTGACATACAATACCGAAAAGGTTGAAGAGAACGTTGTTTGGAATACAGAGGGAATTGATTTTTCAAAGGCAGGAACATACACTGTAGAGGGAACTGTCAAATTCAGCAGAAAAATCGAGCGTGGTGCTTATAAAGATAAGACATCCGGTACAACAAAATGTACAGTAGTTATAAAGCAGAAAAATCTTATTACAGATGCAGATGATGCAGGTTTTGAAAAGGCTGATAATTTTACTGCCGATAACAAGATTGTCGATTCGGTTTCTTCTACCAAGGATGATAAAAAGTCAGGAGCAGCATGTGCTCACTGGTACAATGCCGGCACAGATGCAGCCGAGGCAGAAATTACATACAAGAAAGCTATCACACTTGCTTCAGGAGAGTATACCTTCGAGTACGCAGGACAGGGTGCCGATGGAGATCAGCTTTATGCCAAGGCTGTTGATTCCAAAGGTAATGTCATTGCTAAGGGTGACAATGTAACACTTGCAGGCTGGAAAAACTGGAAGACTCCAAGCGTTTCGTTTAAGCTTGATAAGGAAACCGAGGTTACTCTTGTTGTCGGTATCGTGAGTGCAAAAGGTGGCTGGGGAACAGTTGATGACCTATACTTATATCAGACAAAGTCAGCCGACAAGAGTGATGCCGATAATGGTAATACCGGTGATGATGAAAATAAGAAGCCGGATACCCCATCTACTGATGACAATAACAAGGACAATACAGGAAACGGTGATACAGCCACACAGCCTGCAAAGGCTCTTACACCGGGAGCAGTTGTATCAAGCACATCCGACACCAAAACAACTGTAAAGGACACTAAGGGAATCCTTCCGGATACAGTAAAATTCGAGTCAAAGAAGGTAACTGATGAAAAGAAAGTGGCAAAGGTTGCAGATGTAGTAAAGGACAAAATTGTAGGAGTAAAGGCTGTTTCAATATATGAGCTTAATCTGACAGATGGAGCTACACAGCTTCATCAGCTGGCAGACAAGGTTCAGGTAACTATGGATATGCCTTTTGCGTTAGCTGACAATGAGGCAGTCAAGGTGTTCCGTGTAGATTCAGACAAGCTTATAGCATGCACATCAAGGGTAGCAGATGGAAAGCTTGTATTTGAGACAGACCATTTCAGTACATTTGCCTTTGTAAAGGTAAATACCAATGCAGGTACTAAAGCAGCTGCTGCAGGCGCAGCAAAGACCTCAGATGACAGCAATATGTATATGTGGCTTGTTATCGCAATGGCAGGTCTTGGCGTATCAATCGCAGCTCTTACGAAACGCAAAAAGGAGCAGGCATAGCAGATCTTCTAAAAGAACAACATAACGCATAAGAAAAATAAAATAAAAAATAAAACCGTCGTACCGGGCCGTAAATAGCAGGGTACGACGGTTTTACTTATGTGCTTTACTGATTAATTACTTTAATTATTCATCAAACTTTTCGGCTTTATCGAAGAGCTCATAAACCTCTTTTGAAGGCTCATTTGTGCAAAGTGTCACAACAACGGCTGCGATAAGTCCTAAAACAAATCCCGGCAGCAGCTCGTAGATTCCGGTTGATGTAAGGAACGCATACCACAATATATCAACGGCAGCACCTGTAATGATTCCTGCAACAGCACCCTTGAAGTTAAAGCGCTTCCAGAAGAGGCTGAGCATGATTGCAGGTCCAAAGGCAGCTCCAAAGATACCCCATGCATTGGAAACAAGTGCCATGATAGAGCCGGCATTAGGGTTTGATGCGATGATGAGTGCTGCAACAGAGATTCCAAGAACGACAATACGGCCGGTCCACATCATCTCTTTATCACTTGCCCTGCCTTTTCTGATGACAGGCTTGTACACATCACTTGAGAATGCAGATGAAGCAGCAAGCAGCTGGCTGTCTGCGGTACTCATGGAAGCGGCAAGCACTGCTGAGAGGAGTATACCTGAGATAACACCCGGGAAAATCTTTCTTACAATTTGGATGAAAACAAGAGAGTTTTCATTGATTGTTTCGTCAAAGCCAAGGAAAAGTCTTCCGATTACTCCGATTAAGGTTGCAAAAAATACAATAAGCAATGTCCATGTGATACCGATTTTTGCTGATTTCTTCAAATCCTTCTGTGATTTGATGGACATGAATCTGATGATGATATGTGGCATACCAAAGTAACCAAGTCCCCATGCCAGTCCTGACACGATATCCTGCCAGCTTGAGAATGGATTTAAGTAACCGCCCGGGAGTGCTGACATAGATGATGTATCAAGCATAAATGCTGCAAAAATCGGTGCTATAAACATAGAACCAAGCACGAGCATGCCCTGAAAGAAATCTGTCCAGCATACAGCCGAGAAGCCGCCGAGGAAGGTATAGCCTACGATGACCACTGCAGCAAGATACATGGCAATCTGTGGATCCATTCCTATTACAGTGTGGAAAAGAGTACCGCATGCCTTTACGCTTGATGCCGCATAAATAGTGTATGCAACCAAAAACACAATTGCACATATTACCTGCAGTGCAAGTGATTTGGACAAGAATCTGTTGGTCAGATACTGCGGAATGGTGATTGAGTCGTTTGCTACAATCGAGAATTTTCTCAGTCTCGGTGCTTCAAGCAGCCAGCTTATAGTGTAGCCGATTGCAAGTCCTACAGGAATCCATACCTGACCTAAGCCCAGTGCATAGATAGAAGTAGGAAGTCCCATGAGTACCCATGCACTCATGTCTGAGGCTCCGGCTGACAGCGCCGCAACCCATGGTCCCATCTCACGTCCACCAAGGAAGTAGGTTTTTTCTCCGCCGTTTCTGTTTTTCACGAAGAAGAAAATACCGATACCCAGCATGCACAGCAGATAGACGATAAATACAATAATTTCTGATGTTTTCATTTGTAGTACCTCTTTAATAGTTTATTTAGTAACCATGCTACCACGTTAGCGTGATAAAGGCAAGAAAAAATTAATGATAAAACAAAACGATTCATTTATTATTTGTAATTATATAGATAATCAGCTATACTATAAAAAAGTATAGCTGATTTTTATATGTCAAAGGGGTGAAAACGGGATGGGAATATACTTTAATCCTGGAAATGAGAGCTTTTTACAGTCAAAAAACAGTAGAATATATGTGGATAAGACAGAACTGATCAATGAATTAAATAGCAGATTATCGACAGATGATAAATGTATTGCAGTAAGCCATGCAAGGAGATTTGGAAAATCTCATGCTGCCGGAATGATAGATGCATATTATAGCAGGGGCTGTGATTCAGCAGAGTTGTTTGAAGACACTAAGCTTGCAACAAATCCGGCATATAAAAAACATATGAACAAATACAATGTCATACATCTTGATATTTCATCATTTTGGGATGATTATAAGGCAAATATCATTGAAAAAATCAAGGAATACGTTGTGTCGGATTTAAGGGATGAATTTGAAGAAAATGTTGATTTCTCAAAGAAATTCAGTGTTATACTCATGTCTGTTTATAAGCTTACCGGGATACAGTTTGTAATTATTATAGATGAATGGGATTGTGTAATCAGAAATAGTGATGACCAGAATCTGATTCATAATTATTTACAGTTTCTTCATTCATTATTTAAGTCAGAGGAATCAAAGTACTTCCTTGCTTTGGCATATATAACCGGGATACTTCCGATTAAAAAAATAAAGGACGAATCGGCATTGAATAATTTTCAGGAGTTTACAATGCTTAAATCCAGACCAATTACACAATATTATGGTTTTACAGAAGAAGAAGTCATGATGCTGTGCAGGCAATACAACATGGATTATGAGAGCATGAAAGCCTGGTACAATGGTTATCTGATAGATGGTTTGCATATGTATAATCCGAATTCTGTGTCGATGGCACTTAATTACAGGGATTTTGATTCTTATTGGAAAAACACATCATCATTTGAGTCAATCAATACATTTATAAACATGAATTATGAGGGCTTGAGGGATGATATTGTAAATATGCTGTCAGGGAAAAAATTATATGTAAACACCGAAACTTTTCAGAATGATTTTTCTACTGTTTCCTCAAAGGATGAAGCTTTGACAGCTCTGATTCATTTGGGATATCTGGGATATGACAGAGAGGAAGAGAGTGCATTTATTCCAAATTATGAAGTGAAAAAGGCATATCAGGCAGCTCTGTGCACAGGAAATTGGGGGAAAATTGGAAAATCAATTGCCAGATGCGATGAATTGTTAAGGGCTACAATTAATTGTGACAGTGATAAAGTGGCAGAAATAATTGAGCTTGCACATGAATCATATACATCTGTTTTGAGATATAATGATGAAAACTCATTAAGCTGCGTTCTGACAATGGCTTATTTTACAGCACCTGCATATTACAATATTGTCAGAGAAATGCCGGCGGGTAAAGGATATGCAGATATGGTATTTATACCAAGAGAAAATGCCGGAAAACGCCCGGCAATTATAATTGAATTAAAATGTGATAAGACTGCCGAGGCTGCAGTTAAACAGATTAAGGACAGGCACTATGAGGGAGCACTGGCAGGCTATAAGGGAAAGCTTCTTTTGGTTGGAATCAATTATGATAGTCAAAATGGGGAAAAAAAGCATCATACATGCGTCATAGAGGAATATGAAAAATAAGCACATTTCTCTATTGACGAATACCTTGCATTCGCATATCATAATATATAAGTGAAAGGGAGTAGCCGGCACGAGAGTGCTTACTTATCCGTCAGTACGATTGCTCATACATATATTACAGCAATCCGGAGAGTGATTAAATGGCGAGACTTTTGTTGTTTTATACAGCAGAAGTGTCGCCTTTTTTGTATATAAAAGCCTTCTGCTGATAGGACATAGCTGTAACTATCAATTAATCAGGCATCCTTAAAAAGGACGGCAGAAGGAGGAAAATTATGATTTTTGTAGCAATTTTACTGCTTGTAGCAGGCTTTGTAGCACTGGTGAAGGGCGCGGATGTGTTTGTGGATGGAGCGGCGGCGCTCGCCGGGAAATTTGGTATTCCGCAGCTTGTGATTGGACTGACGATTGTGGCGATGGGTACGTCGCTGCCGGAGGCGGCAGTTAGCATCACAGCAGGAATAAAGGGTAATGCGGGGATTACAGTCGGCAATATTGTCGGCAGCAATATCCTAAATATCCTTATAATCCTTGGAGTGACCGCACTCATCACAAATGTAGCCATACAAAAAACCACCTTCAAATACGAGATACCGTACATGCTTCTTATCACAGTGGTGCTTCTCATGATGGGAATGACAGGCAATGAAATCACATTCATTGAGGGTGTTATACTGTGGATTTTATTTATTGCATATCTGCTTTATTTGTACATTCTGGCAAAAAAGGGCAATGATAGTGGCGATGAGCAGCCTGTAAAGCTATATCCGGTATGGAAATGCCTGCTCTTTATTGTGCTGGGCGGTGTTTGCGTCGTAATTGGAAGCCAGCTTGTCGTAAACGGTGCCACAACCATAGCAAGAGCCTGCGGCATGAGTGAGCGCTTTATCGGACTTACGATCGTGGCATTCGGCACATCTCTTCCGGAGCTTGTGACATCTGTTTCAGCAGCACGAAAGGGAAATGCAGGAATTGCAATAGGAAATATAGTCGGCAGCAATATTTTCAATATACTCTTTGTAATCGGAACAGTAGCTCTCATTTGTCCTGTACCGTTTGAGAGCAGGTTTGTGATTGATACAGTTGTGGCAATACTGTGCGGTGTGCTCCTGTGGGGCGGTACGATAAGACATAAAGAGCTTAGAAAGCCATGTGGAGTGGTGATGCTGCTTTGCTATGCGGCATATTTTGTATATCTGGCAGCTATGTAATGATGTGTTTTCAAAATTGCGATGACGGTGTAAAAAAAGAGTGTGATGAAGAGATAAAAATTAAATATAGCAAACTGTCAATAATTGTGCATACAAATTAGTGCTTTAACATCAAAATGATTGTGATTTCACGCTAAATATAAATAATTAATTAAAAATAGCACTCTAACTTGACAAGTGCTGATTGCAGGCGTATAACGTAGTCAGAACGAACGGAAGGAAGCGATTATAATGGATAAAAACCCAAAGCATCCATTGAAGAAAAAGAATAAGGCAGATGCAAAGAAGCATCAGAAGCACGTATACGAATAGCAGCTTCCGTTAAGGAATACTATCCAGTAAGCACAATGTACCCCAGCCCGTCACAGGGTTGGGGTATTTTGTGTTTTTGGAAGTATTTTCAGAGACAGCCCTTGAGAAAGCTGTGAATACATTTTCACCTGCACCTTTTATGAGAGAAGCTTTAAGCTTGTCGCCATACATATAGAGGTCATTTTCACGCACAATGCCCCATTCCATCAGGAGCGCTGCCGCACCGGTTACGAACGGAGCAGCCATGGAGGTGCCTGTTTTTGAAGTGTAGCCTCCGGTGTTTGAACAGGAGATAATGTCCACACCGGGCGCTATGATATCAGGCTTTATGCTGTCAAAGGCCCAGGTATAGCCTCGGCCGGAAAAGGCAGCTGTGCGGTTTGTGCGGCTGTCATAGGCTCCGACAGAGATGACGTTTTGTGAGGTCGAGGGGATGGTCAGGGTGATATCGGGTGATGCATTGATAAATGAGGTCTGTGCATTGCGCAGAGCACCTGACGGCAGCCATATATCCCATGAACCGTCCTTTACAGATATGGGCATAAGCGATATTTTCCAGATGCCGGGTGAGATGTATTCTGCTCCCATGAGTTCAATGAATATTTCCTGAAAAGGAGAGTAGGGAGAGGGACCGCCGCCTGTTATATATATGTCTGTCCCATCGAGCCTGTATCTGTATGTAAAGCCCTTTGCCTGATTGGTAATTGTATCGGGAAGCACCAGCATATCATTATTTGGGGCGGTAATTTGCAGCTGTATCTCATCCCAGTATTTCTTCCATAAATCAATGGAAAGAGACGGCTCAGGATAGCCTATCGCGAGCTCTGCATCGGCAGGGTATGATTTGCCGTTTGCATGACCAAAGCCGGCTCCATCGTTACCTGAGCCGACAGAGACCGCGCAGCGGTAGTTTTCTGCTATATAGTCCAGGTATGTTTCAAGCAGTGAGGTACCGCTGTGCGAGCCGTTACTTGTGCCAAAGCTTAGGTTTATGGCTATAGGCATATTCATATCGATGGATTTTCTTATGCAAAAGTCTACTGCCAGCATAATCTGTGTGGTTGTGGGAAAGCTGGCACCGCCTGAGGTTTTGAGTTTTACGATTATAAGAGTGCTTTCATAAGCAACACCGCGGTATTTTGTGTTTTGTTCATTATCATTACCATTTCCGTTTCCGGCAGCGATTCCTGCCACATGAGTGCCGTGCCCGGATATGTCGATGCTTGGGCAGATGCGCTGCATTTCTAAACTGTTTTCTGCATTTATGGCTTTGGTGATTGTATCGCGGTCATATAAGGTGCCAAAAGGGATTATGTCACTGTGTGAGGAGTTATCAGATACAGTCTGGTCCCACAGATAGGCAATTCTGCTTACACCATCCTGTATAAAAGCCGGATGGGCATAGTAAATTCCGGAGTCGATAATGCCTACGAGCACACCTTTTCCGGTCAGATTATATGGATTGGTGTGTACGGGAGTGATGCATGAGGCCTGCGAGCCCTCGTACACATCGTAGTTAAACTGCTTTGGCTTTTCCATATATATGATTTCATCGCACAGGGCAACAGTATTTACAAGTGATTTCTCAATTACGAGCACCGCATAGTTTCCGAGCAGCCTCGTGATGAGTACAGAAGGATACTTTTCTTTTATTTTTTCGATGTCACCGACATATTTTACTATCACTTCCCAGCTGTCACTTTCCGGCAGATAGCCGCTTGATAGCCCGCCCTCTTTCCCAAGCTCATAAGGGGTGGACAGCAGGGCGGCGGACAGCTGTGGAGAAATTTTCTCACTAAAAGCTATTTCCATACTAACCTCCATTTTTTATTAGTAAAATATTAAAAAAATCTTAAAGGACAAATGCAATATATATTTGGTATGATTAATTCATAATCGTAACTGTTCTCAGTGGTTCTGAATAGTTACTTATAATCAATATATTATAAAAAACGGGAGGTCGAAATGAGTAAAAAGAAAAAGATTATCATTTCAGTGATTGCAGTTGTGCTGATTATAGCAGTTATTGTGTCAGCTGTTGTCATTGCAATGACAAAGGGAAAGAATGCAAAAAAGGCATCGGGGGTGTATGCAAACAAGGTCTCTGATGTCATGTATCAGGCGGGAAGCACTGACAGGTACAGCGGTGTCGTGGAGGCAGCCGATAGCATGGATATCAAGGCTGATAGTGAGAAAAAAGTAAAGGATATTTTCGTGTCAGAGGGGGATGAGGTACAGGTGGGTACACCTCTTTTTACCTATGATACAAAGGATCTTGCTGCGAAAAAGGAAAGTGCCACGCTTGAGCTTGAGAGCTTAAACAATACGCTTTCCGGCTATGATGCCCAGATAGAGCAACTCAACAAGGAAAAGAAGGAAGCGTCAAAGGATCAGCAGCTTGACTATACACTGCAGATTCAGCAGATGCAGACACAGCAGAAGCAGACACAGTACGATGTTGCCACGAAGAAGGCAGAGATAGAAAAGTACGATGAGAGCATCAAAAATGCCACTGTAAATAGCACAATGGTCGGTGTTGTTAAGAAAATCAATGAGAATCAGAGTGCAGACACAGCAGATTCTGCATTTATGACAATTGTTGCCACCGGCGATTACAGGGTAAAGGGCACAATCGATGAGCAGAGCTTTTTAAACAGTGGACTGGCAGAGGGGCAGGCAGTTATCGTGCGCTCAAGAGTTGATGAGTCAAAGACCTGGCAGGGTACCATCAGCAAGGTTGACACTGAGAATACTCAGACTGATAACAGCAATTCAGGCATGTATGATAATGGAAGCAGCGAGCAGAAGGCCTCAAAATACAACTTCTATGTGCAGCTTACAGGCACAGACGATATGCTTTTAGGACAGCATGTATATGTGGAGCCGGATTTTGGACAGACGCAGGTGAAGGAAGGCATATGGATTGATGAGAGCTACGTCGTAAAGGATGGCGATGATGCATATGTCTGGACACTTAATAAAAAGGATAAGCATGAGAAGACAAAGGTTGAGCTTGGAGACTATGACGAGAATCTCATGATGTATGAAATCAAATCAGGGCTTTCAAAGGATGACTACATAGTATGGGCATCTGATGACCTTTATGAGGGTGAGCCGGCACAGACATGGGACGATTACATTGAAAATGGCGGCGATGAAGATACAGCCTACGACGATATGGGTACAGAAGCTCTTGATGGTCAGATGCTTGATGGCACTGAGGGTGGTCCTGTTGATGATGGCACAATGGACGAAGGTGCCACCGGTTCAGGTGCAGATGCCACCGGTTCAGGTGACGCGGAGGTACAGTAGATGATTCTAGAACTCCAGCATATTTACAAAAATTATGACCAGGATAAGCTCGTGGTGCCGGTTTTAAAGGATGTCTCTCTACAGATTGAGGAGGGAGAGTACGTGGCAATCATGGGACCGTCAGGCTCCGGCAAGACCACTCTCATGAATATTGTGGGATGCCTTGATCTGCCAACATCGGGCACATATATACTTGACGGCAGACCTGTCAGTGAGCTGAAGGAAAAGGAGCTTACGAGGGTCAGACGGGATACAATTGGATTTGTATTCCAGAATTTTCAGCTTATGCCGCGTGAGAGCGCACTGGACAATGTATGCCTGCCACTCATATATGCCGGTGTGAGCAAAAGGGACAGAAGGCAGATGGGTATGGAGGCATTAGAGCGTGTAGGGCTTTCAGACAGGGCTGATTTCAAGCCAACACAGCTTTCAGGAGGACAGAAGCAGCGAGTGGCGATAGCGAGAGCTATGGTAAATCATCCAAAGCTTCTGCTTGCGGATGAGCCTACCGGAGCGCTTGATTCAAAGTCCGGCAGGCAGGTGCTTGAGCTCTTTGAGAGCCTTAATGAGTCCGGTGTGACGGTTGTCATGATTACACACGACAGAAAGGTTGCAAAGCAGGCAAAGCGCATTGTCCACATTATAGATGGTGAGATAACAGAGGAAGGACAGGAGGCAGGTAATGAAAAAGAAAAAGACAATTAAGATCATTATAATAGCTGTCCTTGTAGCTGCAGTTGCAGCGGGAAGCATCACAGGAGTGGTTTATTACAAGAACTCCAAGGGGATTGCTTCCGTTATGAGTGTTTCGACAATCAGCACGACAAACGACTCCACATCCATGACCAGTGAGGGAATAGTGTGTGACGATGTAGGTCAGACAATCAATTTAAGTGATGGACAGAAGGTGACAGAGGTTTATGTCACAAAGGATCAGCAGGTAAAGGCCGGAGATAAGCTCCTTGCATATGATGTGACGAGTCTTTCCCTCTCGGTTGAGCTGAAGCAGCTTGAGATAAAGAGCCTTGAGAACCAGCTTGCATCGGAAAAGCAGAAGCTTGATAAGCTAAAGAATACTAAGCCGGTTGCAAAGCAGCCTGAGACTCCTGTTACACCTGAGCAAAAGCCTGACACACATCCGGCTGAACCTGAGCAAAAGCCTGATGAACAGCATGATGTGATATCGGATTTGTCAGAGGCTAGGGGAAGCGGTACAGAGGACGATCCTTATGTATTTACATGCACAGAGGCTTCATATGTATCCGGATCGCTTTTGAATACACTTGCTGATAAGAGTGCGGTAGCCCGGTTTGTAATAGGAGATGCTAACGCACCTGATATGGAGCTTATCGTAAGAGGAGATAAGCTTGGCAGCTATGATGACAGCGATGAGATAAAGCTTTTCCTTGCAGGCACAATTACAGCAGGAGATGCTTCTGATGATACAGCAGGAAATGCGCCGTCATATACCGCAGCAGACACTGCCACAGAACAGGCCACACAGACAGAAGCTGATACCGCTGCAGAAGAAAAGACATACACAGCGGATGAGCTTAAGGATGCCATAAAGGAGCAGACAAGAAGAGTTGCAGATGTTGATTTACAAAAGAGAATTGCACAGGCTGATTTAAAGGAACTGCAGAGCGAGTTGGAGGATGGCGTGGTATATGCAAAGAAGGATGGAATTGTGACAACAGTTTGCGATCCTGCCAATCCACCTAAAGATGGTACACCTTTCCTGCAGCTTTCAGGAGCCTCAGGACTGTATATCAGCGGAACAATTGGTGAGCTGGATCTGGATAAAGTAAAGGTAGGGCAGAGCGTATCAGCAGTCAACTACATGACAGGTGATACCTATGAGGGCACGATATCAGAGATAAGCAATGTGCCGTCAGACAGTGTTAACTACTATGGAGACAGCAATCCAAACTCATCATTCTATGGGTACACTGCATACATTGAGAATCCGCAGAATCTCAAAAAGGGCGATTCACTGCAGCTTACTATAGATACATCATCAGAGGGCTCTGGCAGTGGACTTTATATCGACAAGTCGTTTGTCAGAACAGAGCACGGACAGTCATATATATACAAGGATGACAACGGAAAGCTCAAAAAGCAGTCGGTCAAAACAGGCAGGACGCTATGGGACTCATATGTGGAGATAAAGTCAGGCCTGACAAATGATGACTATATCGCATTCCCGTATGGAGTCAGAGAAGGCGAGAAAACCAAGGTGTCCGAAGATGGTATGAATTAGTTTAGCAGGGAGGATAAAAGATGCTTGAAAATATTAGATTGTCCTTTAGGGGAATCTGGTCACATAAGATGCGTTCGTTTCTGACCATGCTTGGAATCATCATCGGAATTGCAGCAATTATTGCGATTGTTTCCACAATTCAGGGCACAAACGAACAGATAGAAAAGAACCTCATAGGTTCGGGAAGTAATAATGTAAAGGTCACACTGCAGAAGGATGGTTATGATATGGATATGTCATATGATTCGGCGCCGGCGGGAGTGACTGAGGTATCAGCTGACACACTTGAAAGCATAAAGGAGCTTGAGCATGTGAAAAATGCAGCCCTTTACCGTACAAGACAGGCTTACAATGTGGTCTATTATCTGAACACGGCGCTTTCAGGCGGCAATATAACAGGTGTCGATGACGGATATTTCGACACAGCAAACTATGCAGTCATGAAGGGTAGAGGCTTCTCAAAGAATGACTATGCAAAGGCCCGCAGGGTGGCACTCATCGACGAGAACGTGGAGAGGAGCCTGTTTTCAGGAGAGAGTGCGCTCGGCAAGACAGTAGAGATACAGGGATATCCGTTTACAGTAGTTGGTGTAGTCACGGAAAAGGACAGCTATGACCTGGTAATAAATTCAATGGATGATTACTATATGTATGCCTATGATAACAGCCAGGGCAATGTATTTGTGCCAAGCGGCACATGGCCTGTCATATTTGGCTATGATGAGCCGCAGAATCTTCTGCTTAAGGCAGACAGTACGGGTACCATGACTACAGTGGGAAAGGCGGCTGAGGAGATACTTAACAACAGCTTAAATGTCACAGACGGCTCTAATGTGACCTACAAGGCACAGGATTTACAGGAGCAGGCAAAGCAGATACAGCAGCTCAGCCAGTCAACCAACATGATGCTCATCTGGATTGCCGGAATATCATTGCTCGTCGGCGGTATCGGCGTCATGAATATCATGCTTGTGTCAGTCACAGAGCGTACCTCAGAGATAGGACTAAAAAAAGCAATCGGAGCAGGAAAGGGAGCAATCCTTGGTCAGTTCCTCACAGAGGCTGTTGTGCTCACAAGTCTTGGAGGCCTGGTGGGAGTGCTTGTCGGAGTGATACTCTCGAAGGTCATCTCAATGCTGAACGGCACGCCGACAGCGATAAGCCCGGCAGCAGCTATACTTGCGGTGCTTTTTTCGATGGCAATCGGAATCATATTCGGTATGCTTCCTTCATACAAGGCAGCGAACCTGAACCCTATTGATGCACTGCGTCATGAGTAATTTTATTGAAACAGCTGCTATTGTGAAAAAAATAACAATTCTTTGTATTTTGATGAATACAAGGGTAGAAAAATTTTAAAAAATTTTGTAGAATGTTCCTAGTAGATAAATACTAGGAGCATTTTTTTAGAGGAATCAGGTCATGTGATATGGGAAGTGTCACATGGTATAATGATTCTTCTAAGTATGTAATTTATTAGGTAACAAAATATACATTATTTTAAGGAAAAGGAGATAATATGTACGCTGACGAAAACGTAATCAAAATCAAACATGCAGTTTTGCTTGAGGTCGCAAAGGCTGCATTTGCAGGTAACCTCGATGAGATCAGAGATGACATCCCATTTACACTTATTCCGGGACCGACACCTCAGTTCCGTTGCTGTATCTACAAGGAGAGAGAAATCATCCGTCAACGTGTCAGACTTGCAGAGGGTAAAGCACCAAGCGCAAACGATGATGGCAATATCATCCAGGTAATCAGCTCAGCATGTGAGGATTGCCCGATTTCAAGCTACACAGTTACTGAGAACTGTCAGAACTGTCTTGGCAAGGCTTGTATCAATGCATGTAAGTTCGGAGCAATCGAGGCAGGACGCCTCCGCTCACATATCGACCCACAGAAGTGTAAGGAGTGTGGACGCTGTGCCCAGGCATGCCCTTACAACGCTATCGCTCATTTAAAGAGACCATGTAAGTTCTCTTGTCCTGTAAATGCCATTACATACAATGAGTACGGCATTTCAGTAATTGATGAGAGCAAATGTATCAGATGTGGCAAGTGTATCCACAGCTGTCCATTCGGAGCCATCGGATCAAAGACATATATCGTAGATGTAATAGATGCAATCAAGTCAGAGAACAAGCATGTATACGCTATGGTTGCACCTGCAGCAGAGGGACAGTTTGGTGTAAACATCACTATGAACAGCTGGAAGAAGGCCATGCAGGCAGTTGGCTTCAACGGTTTTGTTGAGGTAGCACTCGGAGGAGATATGACAGCAGCATACGAGGCTGATGAGTGGCTTGAGGCATACGAGGCAGGAGAGAAGAAGGTTACATCATGCTGTCCTGGATTTGTAAATATGGTTAGAAAGCACTATCCTGAGCTTGCTGACAAGATTTCTACAACTGTTTCACCAATGTGTGCAGTATCAAGAATGATCAAGGCAAAGGATCCTGATGCAGTTACAGTATTCATCGGACCATGTGTTGCCAAGAAGTCAGAGGTACATGATCAGAAGATAGAGGGCAATGCAGACTATGTACTTACCTTCAGTGAGATCCGTGCTATTATGAAGGCAAAGGGAGTACAGCTTGAGGCTGATGACACCTCATACCAGGAGGGCTCAGTATACGGTAAGCGTTTCGCAAACTCAGGCGGAGTTACAGCAGCCGTAATCGAGAGCATGAAGGAAAAGGGAGAGGATGTTGATTGCAAGGTTTGCAAGGCAAACGGAGCAGCAGAGTGTAAGAAGGCACTTCTCCTCATGAAGGCAGGCAAGCTTCCTGAGAACTTCATCGAGGGAATGGCATGTGAGGGCGGCTGCGTAGGCGGACCAAGCTCATACAATGACATGGTGTCTACAAAGAAGTTCCGTGATGATCTCTTAAGCAGAGCAGATGACAGAAAGATTCGTGACAACATCGCCAACTACCATATGGAGACATTTGAGATGCACCGCAAGGAGCAGTAATAAAATGATTGTTACAGCATAAGCTTTTTAAATCCCCCGACTTGTTCGGGGGATTTTTGTGATTGCGAATATCTGCAAAAAGATAAGTGGTTAGTTATATTGCAAATTGAATAGTAACGAAGATATTAAATAAATTAAGTACATATTACGACTCTATCACAGGTTTTCGGGATAAAGAAACAATTGTAACACAACTGAAATATATGAAGCCAACATTAAGAAATTCTCAAGGAATTTTCAGTAGCAAAAAAGATTGTTTAACGCTATAATAGATACTGCTTGAAATAATATTATCAGGTTTGAGTAATAATATAGAGAGAATAATTATAAAATGCTAAAGAGGATTGGAAAAATGGACAAAAATAAAAAGATGATTATCGGCATACTTACGGCTGCAATAGTTCTGGTGGTGGCGTTTATAGTGTATATCACATGCTTTGATTCACATATTGAGTTCAGCAGCAAGTTCAAAAACGGTATTACTGTTGAGTATGGCAAAAAGTTTGAGGTACCAAAAATCAAGGCGTATGTCAGAGGCAGGCTTATAAACCGAAAGGGAAAAGAGATAAAATGCACTATAGACAGTAATGTCGATGCGACAAAGACAGGTTCATACGAGATAAAGGTAACTGCTCAATACGGTAAAAAAACTGCGACACAGACCATCAAGGTTGAGGTGAGGGATAAGAAGGCTCCGGAGATTACATTAAATGGCGATGCAGAGATGACTGTAGAGGCAGGCAGCGAGTTCAGTGACCCGGGATATACGGCAACAGACAACTATGATGGGGATCTGACAGACAAGGTATCTGTCACAGGAGCTGTCGATACTTCAAAGCCGGGAGACTATGAGATAAAGTACAGTGTCGCTGACTCGTCAAAGAATGAGGGCGAGGTCAAAAGGACTGTGCATGTCACAGATACCACGGCACCGCAGATTAAGCTCTCAGGTGATGATTTTGTGTCAGTTAAAAAAGGCGATAAATACAGTGATCCGGGATATACGGCAACAGACAACTGTGACGGAGATATCACAGACAGTGTCAAGGTATCAGGAGATAAGGTAGATAAGGATAAGGCAGGAAAGTATACTGTGACCTATGAGGTATCAGATTCATCAGGAAATAAGGCTACAGCTACAAGAGTGGTAAGTGTGTATGATCCGGCTGCCACGGCAGACACGGTAAATCCTGGCAACAAGATTATTTATCTGACCTTTGACGATGGTCCCGGAAAGTATACACAGGGGCTATTAGATGTGCTTGATAAATACAATGTAAAGGCCACCTTCTTTGTTACAAATACACATCCTGACTATCAGAACATGATAGCAGAGGAGGCAAAGAGAGGACATACAGTGGCTATCCACTCTGCCAGCCATAAATACAACCAGATATATACAAGTGAGCAGGCATTTTTTGATGACCTTGAGCAGATGAACAGTATCATAAAGGCACAGACAGGAAATGATGCGTCAATCATCAGATTCCCGGGTGGCTCATCAAATACTGTGAGCAAGGATTACTGTCCGGGTATTATGACACAGCTCGTAAATGATGTGACAGCAAGAGGACTTTTATATTGTGACTGGAATGTATCGAGCGGAGATGCAGACCCCAAGCCAATCAGCACGGAACAGGTGGTACAGAATGTCATCTCCGGTGTGCAGAGCCATAATGTATCAGTTGTATTGCAGCATGACATAAAGGAATTCAGTGTCAATGCGGTCGAGCAGATCATCCAGTGGGGACAGGCGAACGGTTACACGTTTTTACCACTCACCACAAGCTCACCGATGTCTCATCATCGTGTAAACAACTAAAAGCACCAAAACAATAAAAAAGCACAAAAAAGAAGAGTTCGAAATGAACTCTTCTTTTTTAATCATGATTCTTATATCTTATTCCCCAATTAACATTTTTGTAACTATAATTTTACCTAAATATATAATAAAGAAAAAGGTACATAGAAACTAGATTGCCTGAGGGGTCAAAATTATTTAACTACCTCAACGTTAACTGCCTGTGGACCTTTAGCGCCATCAGTGATATCGAACTCTACTGCTGCACCTTCCTCGAGAGTTTTGAAGCCCTCCATGTTAAGTCCTGAGAAATGTACGAATACATCCTTTCCGTCCTCGGCTGTGATGAATCCGTAACCTTTTTGGTTATTGAACCATTTTACTGTACCTTTGCTCATCGAAAGTACCTCCAAATAATAATAATGCTGCTTACGCAACTAACGTTAGAATAGCATAACAGGTTTAAGATGTAAAGCAATAAAGTCAAAGTTCTTTAAAGTTTATGTCATTATTTGCTAAAAATTTCATTACAAGCTTATCCCATTCACTGTCTAAGGTCTTATCCGCTGAAAAAATATTGTAGGATATTCCGGTTGTCAGAGTCAGAAGCTGGCTCTGATACCTGATATTTATGAAAAAACCACTGATATCGGACACGGTGAAAGCAGAGTGCAGACTGCTTAGGGTGTGCTCCATGTTTTCAGGTGAAAGCAGAAAGACAAACTTGAATGACGATGGAGTCTGTCTGCCCTTTATCAGGTCAAAGCAGTTTGTGCGAAGCATCCTAAAGGGGAGTATGCTATAGCCGGCTATACCATTTTCCTCAAGCTCTGTGGAGCTGTAAAAGCCCTTTTGCAGGTGACCATCTATGACGTATGAGGCTGCCTTTGTGATGACGGCCTCCTGGAGCAGGAAGTTGTCAAAGATTTCCGTGCGAAGCAGCTTGTTCATAAAGTCCTTTGTGTCTGTCAGTTCAATTGATATCATAATTTCTCCTCATTTTCCACATTGTATGTGACAGCGAATGATTGTTTTAAGTGGTTTTGAATAGTTATCGATTATTATATCATACATCAGATTCGCAGATTATGCCATAAAAATAGATATAAAAATAGCCTTAAAAATAAAGCCTGTTCAACTGGAATAATTGTAAAGTCCGTGGTAGAATAAATGCGTTATGCAATGAAAACAGGAGGCAATCCATGAAACAGGAAAAATTATTTGATTTACTAAAAGCGGCTGTTTCACCATGCGAGTGTGTGAAGGCTGCAAAGCAGGAGCTTTTGGAAAACGGATTTGAGGAGATAGATTATACAGGCGACTGGAAGCTTGTGCGCGGTGGCAGGTATGTCTTAAATCACCATGATACGACCATGTTTGCGTTTACTGTAGGAAGCGGCTACAACAAAAAGGATATGGTGCGAATAGCGGCAGCTCACACAGACTATCCATATCTTCGCATAAAGCCAAATCCGGATTTTATGACAAACTCATATGCACAGGTTAATGTAGAGGTGTATGGAGGACCGATTTTAAACACATGGTTTGACAGACCTCTCGGAGTGGCAGGGCGCGTGGCTGTAAGGAGTGAGGATGTGTTTAATCCACGTATGGTGCTCTACAGGTCCAAAAAGCCTGTCATGATCATTCCAAATCTTGCCATTCATATGAACAGGGATGTGAATAAGGGAGTCGGGATAAATAATCAGGTGGATCTGATGCCGGTGCTTGATTCAATCCCTGAGGATGAAAGGACCACGGATTATTTCCTTAGCTTTCTGGCTGGAGAGCTGTCTGTGGAAAAGAGCGATATCATAGACTTTGAACTCAATACATTTTGTATGGATGAGCCTTGCTATGTCGGTGTGAATGATACTATGATTTCATCGCCGAGAATCGACAACCAGTCATCCTGCAGGGCACTTCTTGATGCCATAGAGGATGGAAACAGAGCTGATGGAATAAACATCATAGCGCTCTTCGACCATGAGGAGATTGGAAGCAACAGTAAGCAGGGAGCTGCCTCTATAATGCTCCACGATATGCTCAGACGCATTTTAAGAAATATGGACCTTTCAGAAAACGAGATAGATGAGAGCATATATGATGCCATGCTGTTGTCTGTCGATGTGGCTCATGCGCTTCATCCTAATAAAAAGGAAAAGATGGATATCACAAATATGCCTGTCATGGGAAAAGGCTTTTGTATCAAGCAGGCGTGCTCGCAGTCGTATGCTACGGATGCACAGGCTATTGCTATTCTATGTCAGCTGTGTGATGAAAAGGGTATACCTTACCAGCGTTTTGTGAACCGTTCGGACAGCCGTGGCGGCAGCACACTGGGCTCGATTGCAGGTACGCTTTTGCCGGTAAAGACTGTGGATATTGGTATACCTATTCTTGCAATGCACTCAGCCTGTGAGCTTATGGGAGTACGCGACATGAAAGCCTTAAGCGACTGTGTGACGGCCTTTTTCGGGTACCATTAAAGGGCAGATAACCATTATGGAAAAATAAATACAGAAACCTCTTGCATAAGTTTAGTTTTAGTGTTAATATGACGTAGTAATGAAAACTACTTGTTACGGAATGAAATAACTTTTAAAAAAGTAATTTAAACTTTTATTATCATATAGTGCAGGAGGAATAGATATGTATAAGATTATAATAGATAGCTGTGGTGAGCTCACAGATAGCCTTAAGAAGGATGGACATTTTTGCAATGTGGCACTCGAGCTTGATGTTGACGGATACAGAATCCGCGATGATGAGAGCTTTGACCAGCATGATTTCTTAAGAAGAGTAAAGGAGAGTGTAAAGGGACCAAAGTCGTCATGCCCGTCTCCTGAGGAATATATGCAGGCCTTTGAGGGAGAGGCTGACCATGTCTATGTTGTCACACTTTCGGGCAAGCTCAGCGGCTCATACAACAGCGCTGTTTTAGCAGTCAATCTGTACAAAGAGGAGCATGCGGACTCTGATAAGAAAATCTATGTATTCAATTCCCGCTCAGCATCTATAGGCGAGACACTTATAGGCATGAAGGTGCAGGAGCTTGAGGAAAGTGGACTTTCATTTGATGAGATTGTAAAGAAGACTGAGGAGTATATAGCTTCAATGAATACATTCTTTGTGCTTGAGACACTTGATACATTAAGAAAGGCAGGACGATTAAGCAACCTGAAGGCTTTTGTGGCCAGCACTTTAAATATAAAGCCTGTCATGGGCTCAACAGATGAGGGCTCAATCCAGCAGCTTGGCCAGGCCCGCGGCATGAAGAGGGCACTTGCCAAAATGGTAGAGGATGTTGTGGCTGCCACAAAGGACTGTGAGCACAGGATTCTTGCAATTTCACACTGCAACTGCCCGGAGCGTGCGCAGTATGTGAAGTCATGCCTTGAGAAGCTTGCCGGATTTAAAAAGATTGTCATTGTGGATACAGCCGGCATCTCAAGCATGTACGCAAATGACGGAGGAATTATTATAGCAGTATAAGGATATGGTCTTTATTTTATCGGCCGGATATATTATAATGATGGCATGGAAAATTTAGATTACACACAGGTTTTAAACAAAATAGAAAACACACGCCGTTTCGGCAATGAGCCAGGAGTGGTGGTGACAGCACAGGTCATAAAGGTGCTGAGAGAAAAAGGAAAGCAAAAGCGCATAATACCGTATATCCATGTGGCAGGTACCAATGGAAAGGGCTCGGTGTGCGCTTTTTTTTCTAGTATATTAAAAAAAGAGCATATGAGGGTAGGCACGTTTGTATCACCGCATCTGGTGGATTTTGAGGAGCGCATCACGGTTGACGGGCGTATGATACCTAAGGAGGATGTCACACGGCTTGGAAACTATCTGCTTGATATAGATTTTGGTATAGGGCTTACGATGTTTGACTACTGCCTTGCCATGGCTCTTTTGTACTTTGAGGAGCAGCAGTGCGATTATATGGTCATTGAGACAGGGCTCGGAGGCAGGCTTGACTCAACAAATGCAATCGGCACACCGCAATGTGCCGTTATCACAAAGATAGGCTATGACCATATGGCTATCCTTGGCAGTGATATAGCGGATATAGCGGCTGAGAAGGCCGGTATCATAAAGGAAAACAGCGCAGTGGTGGTGGAACAGCAGGATAAACGTGCCATGCAGGTGATTGAGCAGGAAGCGAAAAAAAAACATGCACGGATAATCACTGTGGAGCAAAGAGATATAGCACGCTGCAGCGGCTACGCACTGAGGCTTTGTGGCACATTTCAGTGGGAGAATGCAGCAGCGGCAGAGCTTGCAGCGCGGTATGTGCTGGGAAAGCACTATGGCGGGCTGGAATATGAAATGCAATATGATAAGACTGGGCCAAAGAGCGAGAAAACAGATCTGAATGACAGGATAAAGAGTGCACTTGAAGAGGCTGTGTGGCCGGGACGCATGGAGATAGTATCGAAGGAGCCGTTTCTGCTGGTGGACGGAGCACACAACAGCAATGGAGTTGATGCGCTTAAGGAAAGCCTCATGCAGATGTTTCCGGGTGAGAGGTTTTGCTTTTTCATGGGAGTCATGGCTGATAAGGACTACGATGTCATGATACGTGAGATTTTACCACTTGCTGAGGAGTTTTATACAGTGACACCGGATTCAGACAGAGCACTGCAGGCATCGAACCTTGCTGATTTTATCAGAAAAGAGGGAGTTTGTGCAACAGAGCTTTCAGGAGTTGATGAGATAAGAGGGCACCTGAAAAGAGATACGAAAAATGTTGCATTTGGCTCATTGTATTTTATTGGGGAGATTAAACAGCACCGGATATAAGAGGATGATTTATGGCTGATATTTTAAGAATTTTTAAAAGAGATATGTGCGGCATATTCCGAAATGTGCTTGTACTCATTATAGTTATAGGACTGTGCGTGCTGCCGGCGCTGTATGCATGGTTTAATATCTATGCCAACTGGGATCCGTATGGCAACACCGGAAATATAGCAATTGCAGTAGTCAATCTGGACAAGGGCTGGACGAAGAATGACAGCGAAACTGTCAATATGGGCGATGGTGTGGTAGAGTCATTAAAGCAAAAGGATACTATAGGCTGGAAATTTGTTAAATCAGAGGAAAAAGCTGTTGAGGGCGTTGAGTCAGGCAGATATTATTCAGCGCTTGTCATAGATGAGCAGTTTACCTACAGCATGTATCATGGTGTAGCTGACAATATTGAAAATCCAAGGATTACCTACTATCTCAACGACAAGAAAAATGCTGTTGCGACAAAGATAACGGACAGTGCAGCAAGTGCTGTTAAATCAAGTATTAATAAGCAGTTTATAAAGGTGCTTGCAGAGCAGGTATTTAAGGAGACCAACGTAATATCCGATGACGTGAAGGAAAAGGATGCTGTGGGGCAGATGACCGGTAAGCTTGAAGCGGTATCTGAGAGTCTTGCGCAGTACGATGCCATGATAGATACGTTTATTGACGGAAATAAGGTATTATCACAGGTGTCTAAAGAAACGGGTGAAGCACTCAAAGATGGACAGGACAAGCTTGCAAAGGGCACAGACAGGCTTGAAGAGAGTAAAAATGATCTGCAGTCCACCAGACAATCCTTCGACAGCTTTAGTGCAGATATCACATCGGCATTAGCAAAGGTGAAGAGCTCGATTGATGATATATCAAAGCAGATTTCAGATGCAAATCTGTCACAGGATGTAAAGACTATTCAAAGTGATGTGCAAAATATTAAACAGTCAGCGGATGCTTTGAAAGGTAATATTGACACTCTTGAGGACAAAATCAACAAAATAAAGCCGGATATGGACGATACCCATGTCGGCACACTTATTTCCAATATAGAGCTTGTTAAGGAACAGACAAAGAGCATGATAGAAAGCACACAGTCTGTGGATTTATCGGGGAAAACACAGAATTCTGCAGAAACACTTAAGAGTGTAATGGCAGCTCTTTCATCGACCGCGTCAGCAGTGAATGATACATATACCTCACAGATAGTGCCACAGGTGGACGGCATGATAAGCAGTATGTCGTCTGTTCTTGATTCAATGCAGACCACACTTGGCAATCTAAGTCAGACATCAGGCTCCATGGCGCAGGTGTTTGACGGAGTGGACAGTACGCTTGATACACTCAATATGAGCATGACACAGCTTAAGGGGGGCATAGAATCAGCATCTGACAAGATAAATACGACACTCGACAAGCTTGAAGCAGCCTCTGAGGATGAAAAAGCTGATATCATAGTGAATCTGCTTTCGGGGAATCCTGAAAAGCTTGGCAGCTTCTTTTCAGAGCCGGTGCAGGTATCAGATAATTATATATATGAGATAGCCAATTATGGCTCCGGAGTAGCACCTTTTTACACCACACTTGCCATATGGGTGGGCATGACTATACTTGTTTCACTGGTAAAGGTTCACGCGGATGCTAAGGGGCTTGGGAAACTAAAGCCTTCACAGCTTTATTTTGGCAGATATCTGACATTCTTTTTACTGTCACAGGTACAGACCTTTATCATTGTACTCGGTGATTTATATCTGCTTAAAATACAGTGTGTGCATCCGGTTTCATTTATTGCGACAGGCGCAGTGACAAGCCTTACATTTTCACTGCTCATATATTCTCTGACCATATCCTTTGGCGATATAGGAAAGGCACTGGCGGTGGTTGTCATGGTACTCCAGATTGCAGGAAGCGGCGGCACATATCCGATAGAGGCACTGCCGTCATTTTTCAGGGCAGTGTATATTTTCTTCCCATTCCCATATGCGATAAATGCGATGAGGGAGTGTATAGGAGGTATGTACGAAAACACACTCGGCAAATGTTATATCACGCTTTTACTTTTTGGCGCAGCCTCTTTGGTGATAGGACTTGTGATACGAAAGCCGTTTATCAGACTCAATCATTTTATAGAGAAGCGTATGGAAGATACTGAGATGCTATAGTTAAATGTACAATTAATAAATTGATAATTGACATATTATTATGGTACTTCTGATATGACGTAAGATATAAAGTGGGAAGGAAAGTATGCAAAATACAGATAGAAACAGTAATAAAGATTCCAATATGGATAATGATATGAATAATAATGCAAATAATAATGCAAATAATAATGCAAATAATAATGCAAATAATAATGTGAATGAGCAGCCGCCATTCGATGATAAGAGACTTCGCGAGATGTACGATAAGCTGGTCGGATATGAAAAAACCATTCACGAGCAGAATCAAAAGCGGATAAAAATAGGATTAAGATGCATATACATCATTCCACTCTTTTTTCTTGTGCTGCTGATGATTGTGCCGGACAGTTCAAAACTCATTTTTCTTGTGCTGTGGATAGTGAGTCTGTTTGCTATCGCAGTGTATTTAATCGGAGTTGAGTATGTGGACTATAAGCTGCAGGAGAAGATGAATGAGATAAGCGGCAGGGATGCGCAGTGTATGAGCGTGAGTCCTGTCGTGCAGATTGATGACAGGGTGCAGGAAATAGCCGAAAGAGTGGAGCAGAGATTTGATACGATGCAGCAAAGCAAAGGGGAGGATGCCGAGCAATGAAAAAAATATTTCAAATATATCTGGCTGACCTGAAACGCATATCCACAAATGTGGTTGCCATAGTCATTATTATGGGACTCTGTATCATCCCGGCTTTGTACGCATGGTTTAATATTATGTCCAACTGGGATCCTTACGGAGAGAAAGCTACATCACAGATGCACATAGCAGTATATTCTGAGGATGAGGGGATGAGCGTCGGTGATTTAAAGCTATGTATGGGAGACAGTGTCATAAAGGGACTGAAGCAAAATGATGCAATTGGCTGGATTTTTACAGATAGCAGTAAAGAGGCACTGGAGTATGTTTATAGTGGAAAGTGCTATGCAGCCTTTATTGTGCCAAAGGATTTTTCAGCTGCTATGCTTAGCTTCTTAAGCGGTGAGCTGGTCAATCCGCAGATAGAATACTATGAAAACAGCAAGAAAAATGCCATAGCAACAAAGATAACCTCAAAGGTCAAGACCACGGTGCAGCAGTCTGTAAACTCTTCAATGGTAAGTACGATTACGGAGATAGCGTCAAAGTCGGGAGAGCTCATAGTGGGAGACGGCAAATCAGGAGATAACCTGGCCGGAACGGTTGTTGACAAGCTAAAGGATATGGATACGACTCTTTCTACATATGCAGGCATGCTCGATACATTTGCCATGCTCACGGATTCAGCAGACAGCCTGATAGGCTCGACACAGTCACTGCTTCCGAGTGTGCAGGGGCTGATTGACGGGGGACAGTCATCGGTAAGCGGCATGCAGTCATCGGTGCTCTCGGGAGCGCAGACTGCACAAACCATCACACAGATGGTCGACATAAGCTTATCAAACATAAACAGTCAGCTTAATGTGCTGGAAAACTCTATACAGCTCTTAAATGCATCGGGAGTAGCTGATGCCGATACTGCGGACATATCTGTTTCCGTGGCCGGCTTTGATACGGTAGAACAGCTTGCAGAGAATACGCTTTCCGCTATTGAGGGCTTAAAGGGAGTGGATAGCTCGCAGATAGAGGCTGTCAGGAAAAATATCCAAAGCATTAAAACACAGATAAAAGACCTTAAGTCTGATACTGAATTGACGGCAGATAAGCTAAAGCTTCTTAAGGAGTCGATAAAAGCCGATGTGTCAAGTGCCAAGTCTGCAATAGATACACTTAAAAATACATTTGACCACAGCGTGTCACCAAATCTCACAGGAGCGGTATATGATATAGAATATGCACTTATTGAGACACAGTCCATGCTTGGTTCTTTGGACAACAGCTTCCCGGATATACAAAAAGCACTCGATGATTATTCGGCAGTTCTTAAATCAGGAAATGCAGATATTGTAAATACCAGACAGTATGTACAGCAGATCAGAGATGGTTTGCAGAATGTTATATCAGGATTTGATAATTTATCAAACGATGAGCAGTTTAATGAGATTGTAAAGCTGCTTCAGACAGATCCGACACTCATTGCGCAGTTTGTGACATCACCGTTGTCTATGGATGAGCAGAAGATATATGAGATATCCACATATGGCTCAGCCATGGCACCGTTTTACACAGTACTGGCTCTGTGGGTGGGAGGTCTGATAACTGTTGCACTTGTGAAGACAAAGGTAAAGGACACTGACGATATAAAATCACTTGGCAAAGTAAACAGCGTACATAAGTTTTTTGGCAGATATATCACATTTTTCGTGATAGGACAGCTGCAGACACTTGTGACAGTGCTCGGTGATTTGTTCTTTGTCGGAATACAGTGCAGGCATCCGTTCCTTTTCTGGTGTGCAAGCGCACTGACAAGCTTTGTATTCACGCTTCTTATGTACTCACTCACAGCAGCTTTGGGCAATGTGGGACAGGCTGTAGCAGTAGTCATTATGGTCATTCAGGTGGCAGGCGCAGGTGGCACATTCCCGGTTGAGGTGCTGCCACAGGTGTACAGAGCACTGTATAAGTTCATGCCGTTTAACTATGCCATGAATGCCCTAAGAGAGTGCGTGGGAGGCATGTACCGCTTTGATTATTGCAAGGATCTTGCGATTCTTCTTATATTTATAGCAATATCGCTTGTGATCGGACTGTTGCTTGGACGTCCGTTTGGAAAGCTTAATACCGCTATTGAAAAAAGTAAGAAAAAGTCAGGTCTTATCTTATAATAGTAAAAAAAGCTATATAGAAACTTAAGTTATGGTTATTATAAAAAAATAGTACTAGACATTTTTTTTCTATTGTACTAGAATGAGCATAAATGATAGTAGACCCGATATATGATAACGCTAGGTTATATCGGATCCGTAAAGAAACGGAGGATATAAAGATGGAAAAGAAGGATATCGATTGGTCAAACCTTAGTTTTGGCTACCAGGAAACAGATTACAGCTATGTTTCTAATTATAAAGATGGAAAGTGGGACGATGGACAGCTCACAAAGGATCATACAGTGACACTTAATGAGTGTGCAGGAGTATTCCAGTATGCACAGACATGCTTCGAGGGACTTAAGGCATACACAACAGAGGATGGCAGAATTGTCTGCTTCAGACCTGACTTAAACGCACAGCGTCTTAAGGATTCATGTGAGAGACTTGAGATGCCTGTATTCCCGGAGGATAGATTTGTAAAGGCAGTTGAGGAAGTAGTAAAGGCAAATGCAGCATGGGTTCCACCATACGGCTCAGGTGCTACACTCTATATCAGACCATACATTATGGGAACAAATGCAGTAATCGGTGTTAAGCCGGCTGATGAGTATCAGTTCAGAATCCTTGTAACACCTGTAGGACCATACTTCAAGGGTGGCGCAAAGCCAATCACAATCCGTGTATCAGACTTTGATAGAGCAGCACCTCACGGAACAGGACATATCAAGGCAGGACTCAACTATGCAATGAGTCTTCACGCCATTGTAGATGCACATGCACAGGGCTTTGCAGAGAATATGTACCTCGATCCTGCAACACGTACAAAGGTAGAGGAGACAGGTGGTGCAAACTTCATCTTTATCACAAAGGATGGCACATTTGTTACACCTAAATCAGACAGCATCCTGCCATCAATCACACGCCGTTCACTGATGGTAGTTGCAGAGAAGTACTTAGGACTCAAGGTTGAGCACAGAGAGGTGCTCTTTGATGAGGTAAAGGATTTTGCTGAGTGTGGACTTTGCGGAACAGCAGCAGTAATCTCACCGGTAGGAAAGATTGTAGACCACGGCAAGGAAATCTGCTTCCCAAGCGGTATGGATGAGATGGGACCTGTCACAAAGAAGCTTCGTGACACACTTACAGGCATTCAGATGGGCCATATTGATGGACCGGATGGATGGGTTCACGAGATTAAGTGTGATTAATAATAAGAATATACATTTATAATAAAGCACCGGGTATTATGTTGCGTCGTAATATCTGGTGCTTTTGTATTATTTTATGTGGCATAATAAGACGATTTGTGCTAATATACTCTTATATGTATGCAAATGTTTATAAAAGCTCGGAATAGATATATAAAAGCAAACAAAAGAGATAACCGGGGATAATTAAATGGACGAGTATGAAAAGATAAGACAGAGAAAGCGCGAAGAATATAGAAAGAGACACCGCGCCCAGGTCAGAAGAAAGCAGCTTATTAACAATGGCATTGTTATAGGCGTGATAATACTTATAATTGCAACGATAATCATAGTGGGAGCTTTAAGGGGCAAAAAGGCAAAGCAGGAAGAGGTAAAGGCAGAGGTGACCAGTACGCTTTACAATCCTATACAGCCAAAGCTTGATGTACAGCTGCTGACACCCAATCCGTATTCCAGACCACAGAAGGCACTAGAGAAGGTAAACGGCATAGTTGTCCATTATACAGCAAATCCGGGTACGTCAGCCAGACAAAACAGAGACTATTTCAATGGTCTGGCAGAGACCAAAAAGACCAAAGCAAGCTCACACTTTGTTATAGGATTAGAGGGTGAGATAGTGCAGTGCATACCTTGCAATGAGATATCGTATGCATCTAATAACAGAAACAGTGACACAATATCGATAGAGTGCTGTATAGAGGATGAGACAGGAAAGTTCAACGACAGCACATATCAGTCACTTATAGAGCTCACCACATGGCTTATGGGTCGGTATGATCTGAGTGCTGATGATGTAATAAGGCACTACGATGTGACAGGCAAGAAGTGTCCGCTATACTTCGTGGAGCATGAGGATGCGTGGGAGCAGTTTCACAAGGATCTGGATACATACATCGAAGAAAATGGTGTGCCAAAGGAAGAGGCAAGCCAAAACTGACAATATACAATAAATTAAAGGATGATTTAAAAAATGAAGGAAATTATCGGAAATCTGTTAAAAAAAGAGAATGTACGTCAGAATCTGAGCAGCCTCAGACAGGAGATTAAAGATGAAAATGCATTAGCAGAGGCTCTAAAGCTGCTTGCAGGAGAAGATGAGCTGCTTGTGTCGTTTATGGGAGCAGACGATGCAAAAACCAGAAAGAACGCAGCGCTTCTGATAGGAGATCTTCATATGTCACAGCTTTCTGATGAGGTTTTTAAAGCATACGAGGCTGAACAGATGCGCTTTGTAAAGGGCTCATATCTTGCGGCGCTGTCACAGCTGGACTGCAAAGAGCTTTTGCCACAGCTTATGGAGCGTGCAAAAGAGCTTGAGCATATGACGGTCACAGCTGAAAATAGGAAGCATATTGAGGAAGAATTAAACGAGATAAATAAAATCCTGATTAAATATAATGGGATAAAGCACCATACACCTGTGCTCGAGGGAGTAAAGGCTGAGCTGCTTCTGATGACAAACCGCCTTCACAGAGAGGTGGTACGACGTCAGATACCGGTTAAGGATACAAAGCTGCATCCGCTTGGAGTGCTTGTAAAGACTGACAATATACCTCTTATCATGCAGGTGCGCACATTCAGAAAAATGTACTTTACCATACATGCAGCATCGCTTCTGCCAAAGGATGCACAGGAAGCAGCCGGACTTCTTGCAGAGTCAGATATGTATGATATATTAAGACGCATGCACCGAGAGGGTGGTCCGTTTTACTATCGTATTGAGAGCACGGCAGATGCGGCGTACCAGAGCAGGCTTGCGAAAGCTATCGATATGCATTTTGCGGGCAGGATGATCAATTCACCAAATGATTACGACGTGGTGATTAAGCTCATACCGACAAAAAATGATAATTTTTTTGTCTGCATGAGATTATGTTCCATACAGGATAATAGATTTGCGTACAGAAAGAATGTGCTTCCTACGTCGATGCATCCGTCACAAGCGGCACTTATTGTTTCACTTGCAAAGCCGTATCTTAAGGAAACGGCACAAATCATGGATCCGTTCTGCGGAGTTGGTACACTGCTTATAGAGCGCGCACATTTAGTCCCGGCACGCGAGATATATGCTACAGATACCTATGGAGATGCAATCACTATGGGCAGAGAGAATGCTGCGTTTGCTAAAACAAGAATTAATTTTATACACAGGGATTTCTTTGATTTCAGACATGACTACAAATTTGATGAGCTGATTACGGATATGCCGGTTCGTAACCGACAGACCAAGGCGGAGATGGAGCTTTTTTACGAGAGGTTTTTCGACAAGGCTGCAGAGCATCTGGTATCCGGCGGAATCATAGTCATGTATTCAAATGAGATTGGGTTTGTGAAGAAACAAATCAGGCTGCGTGTCGAATACCGTCTGCTTCAGGAGACATGTATTCTCGATAAGAATGACTTTTATTTGTTTGTTATCAGATATGAGGATTGATTTGTGTGAGTTTTTAGGAGGAAAATATGTCAGATTCCAAGCTTTTTCAAAAAATACAGGATTATTTCTGCATGGTCAACGGAATATATTTGTCGTGTCTGACAAAAAAGGATGGAGTCATGACAGAGGTGTGTCAATGTAACGATAAATGGAAGAGTATGCTTACCTTTATTGGTGAGGAAAAATACGAAAACCTTCTTTTGAGACTGTCGGACTGCAGGGTTGAGAATCTCATAGATGAACCTCTGGATAAGGACTATATCAGGCTGTATGGTCTGATTGTAAGAGTGGACAATACCCACGATATATATTGGGTTATAGCTGCGGCAATTGATGAGCAGATGTCTAATGATGAGAGAAACATGCTTCCTGATGGCATAATTATTACCAGTGAAGCACGTTTTAACAGAACAATTGAGTTCCTGGAGACTATGACCAGACAGCTTTTGATCACAATGAGAGATGAGGATGCTGCGAATGAGGCACTTTCGCTTATCAGGAAGTCAGATGAGGAAATCAAGAAACAGTTTCATATGCTTGAGGCTATCAATTCTGTTATAAAACTGCTTGAGATGGATGGAAGCTTTACTGATATGGCTCAAAAAGCACTGGAGAGTGCAGTTACTACCATAAAGCTTACCGGTGCTTTTATCATCCGCAAAAACGTGGACGGCATGCATTTGGATGTGATTGTAAGCTATGGCAGAAAGCCGTTTGATACAATATCAATTACCGAGGTGCCTTTTTTCACCGGAAAGCCTTACATTATATCATCAGACTCTGTGATGCCGGAGAAATTCCGCCTTTTCATGGAGAAGCAGGCTATGAGGGCAGCCATATTCCAGCCTGTAAATATAGATAACAGGACTCAGATGTATGTGTGCTTTTTTGATGAGAAGGATGACAGAAGCTGGGAAAAATATGATGTGAAGTTTTTAAATGATACGAAGCGCGTCATTCAAAGTATTCTCACAAAAAAGATAACAACCAACTCGCTTGCAGGCTCCTATGCTTCGCTCGAAGCGATACTGGAAAACTCCGGCTGCGGTATATACGTGGCTGATATGTCTAAGTCAGAGATACTTTACATGAATAATTACTGTAAGCAGCTGCTTTCAAATATTATCGAACAGAACAAGCTGGAAAAATATATTTTTTCCCATACTGCAGAGAGCCGGAGCTTTACAGAGGTCTACGTGACGGAGGAGGATAAATGGTTTGATATTCATCGCACAGGCATAGTGTGGGTGGATGGTCGCAAGGTGCAGCTTGTTACAATGTATGATATCACACAGAAGAAGCGTTATCAGCAGCGCATTGAGAACCAGGCCAATAATGATTTCCTGACAGGGCTATATAACAGGATGAGATGTGAGCAGGATCTGGCTAAGTTTATAGATGATTCAGTGAAAAACGACACCAGAGGTGCGATGATTTATATAGATCTGGATGATTTCAAGCATATAAATGACGGGCTTGGCCATCAGTACGGAGATGTGCTTTTAAAAGCTATATCGCACAGCCTGACACAGGTGAAGGAAATTGAGAACCACTGCTACAGGATGGGTGGCGATGAGTTTATCGTCATAGTGACAGGCAGCTCTGTTGACAGGCTGGAGAGTATCATTAATGATATACAGCAGATATTTGTCAGACCGTGGTTCTTGAAGGGAGAGGACTATTACTGTACAATAAGTGCCGGAGTGGCTTTTTTCCCGACAGATGCAAGCACTGTGGAGGATGTCATAAGAAGAGCTGATATAGCTCTTTTCAATGCTAAGAAAGAAGGAAAAAACCGTATAGAGTTCTACAACGAGGGTATTGATGGCACAAGCACAAAGCGTCTTGACCTGGAAAAGCACATGAGAAAAGCCACAATGAATGAGTGCGATGAGTTCACCGTGTACTTTCAGCCGATTATAAACGTGAAGGGGGAGGATGTCTGTGCAGGTGCAGAGGCTCTTGTCAGATGGAATTCAGCAACCATGGGCTTTATAAATCCGGTTGACTTTATACCGCTTGCTGAGTATCTTGGGCTTATAAACCCGATCGGGGAGCATGTATTAAGAGAGGCGGCGAAGCACTGCAGGTACTGGAATGACATGGGACATCCTGACTACAAGGTCAACGTAAATCTGTCTGTGGTGCAGCTGCTGCAGAATGACATAGTCAAGAAAATCAAAGGTATAATTGACGAGGTGGGCATAGAACCGGGAAATCTGTGTCTTGAGGTGACAGAGAGTCTGGCAATCAATGACATGGTGCGCATGAAGCGGATACTCAGTGAGATAAAAGCGCTTGGTGTTAAGGTTGCACTGGATGATTTTGGTACAGGATATTCATCACTCAACCATATCAGGGAGATGCCTCTTGATATCATTAAAATAGATAAATGCTTCATTGAACATCTTGGGGAGGATGATTTTTCTGATGCATTTGTCAAGATGGTTACAGAGCTTGCCAACACAATAGGAGTACATGTCTGCGTGGAGGGAGTTGAGACTGACAGACAATATGCTATAATTAAAAAGATGGGAATAGATTACATACAAGGATATTTCTTTGACAAGCCGATGTGCATAGAAAGATTTGAGGAGAAATATATCTGACGAAGAAGGTGTAGAAAAAAGCACATGCTGCTATACAATGAAGCAGATAGAAGAAACACTGGATTGATGATATTCCTGTTCTCCTACAGTGTCTGGTCAATATACAGGACCGGATAAAGGCGGGGCTGGACTAGCTTAAATGCATAATAAAAGAAAAATATATGTAAAAATAAAAATAAGTGTTGACATATTTGATTTCATTTGATATTATATCAAAGTCGCGTGAGACAAGCGATAGAAAATCAAATATATGCGGAAGTGTCGGAACTGGCAGACGAGCAAGACTAAGGATCTTGTGATTATTGCAATCGTGTGGGTTCAAGTCCCATCTTCCGCATTGAACAATAAGACAGGGACCAAGCAAAGCGTTTGGTCCCTGTCTTGTTGTTCAAAGCCGAAGCGAGCCTTGAACCCATGGTTCAAGGTCTCGCCTCCGGCTCGGTCGGCTCGTGGCATGAGGTCCCCCGGACCTCACTCGCCCCATCTTCCGCATGGCTTCGGTTGTTGCGTGGCAGGCGCCCATGGGTCCAAGGTCTCCGCTCCGCTTCGGTCGTTGCAGAACAGACGTCCCCTGGACGTCTTGCAACCCATCTTCCGCATGGTTACGGTCGTTATGGGGCAGGCGCTCCAGGATTCAAGATTGCATACATATTAGATCAGAAAGAGAGGTCAATCTTATGAGTCAGCAAAAATACAGTTTATTATATCCGGATACAAATGCGCAATACCGGACCTTAAGTGATGTGACTATGCATGATCTGGGGATGGATCTAATCTGCAAAAAGCTGTCAGCTAAGGAGCGGGAGCAGAACTACATCCAAAACGTGATGGCGCGTTTGTATGCAGATCCGGCGGTGACACAGTACCGCTGCGATATTTTCGAGGATGTCCTTCAACAGAAAAAAATGCGTGATGACCTTATGGAAATACTTGAGCGCATCAGCTTTCTGAGGGAGTACGGTAGCTTTAATCGGGAATATGATGAGAGTGCCTGCATCTGGGATCTGTTGCATCGGCTGGACGAACTTAATGATTATATCAAGTGTGTGGATGCGCTTCATACATGTCTGGCAGCTTCGGACATTCATTCTGCAGGCTTTCTGGGTTTAAAAGCTTATGTGGAGAAAATCTATGCGGACAACGGATTTGCGGAACTGAAAAAAGATATCTCAGAACTGAAAATGGACACTTCACAGCTTAAGAGCATTACGGTAGGTATTAACTTGAATGACCGCTTTGAAGCGGACGGAATCGGTCTGATATCTGTAAACAGCAAATATTTTACCAAGTCCGGAATCCTGGGCAATTTTTATGACCATATTGCGTCAAAGGATCGGATCAATGAGGATACCATATGGAAAAAGAATTTTAAATTTCAGCCATTTGATGTGAATGCAGACGCGGTGATCAGCACTCCTATGCAGAAGGTGATGGATACAGCTGTTATGCGGTCGGAAAGCCGGGGTGGTATTGTGAAGCTTCCCGAGGGAGATCAGGCAAAGGATGTGACTCGTTATACAGACCGAATCGTCAACCATATGATTTCCCATATGGTGAAAAGAGTCAGGGAAGTACTGAACAAATATGTTTCCATTACAATTACCGACATGACAGACTTGATTCCGGAGCTGATCTACTATATCAAATGGGCGGAGTACATCCAAAAATTGCAGGAACAGGGCTTTACCTTTGCTAAAGCTTCTGTATATAAAGAGGGAGAAAATGAATCTGATCCGTATATGATGCAGGCACGTGGAATTTACAATTTAAAGCTTGCTGTTTTTGAGACAGAGGAGTCCGGGAATATTGTACCGAATGATATGGATTTCGACCGGAATAGGAGAGTGTATATCTTAACAGGTGCCAACCGAGGTGGAAAGACGACAATTACACAGGCTGTTGGGCAGTTGTTTGTGTTGGCGCAGGGTGGCATATATATTCCGGGAAAAGCATTTACATTTTCCCCTGTTACAGGTATTTACACCCATTTCCCGGCAGATGAGGACAAGACATTGGATTTAGGAAGGCTTGGGGAAGAATGTAAGCGTTTTAAGGCAATCTATGAGGAGGCTGACAGCAGGAGTCTGCTCTTGATGAATGAATCATTTTCTACCACTTCGTTTGAAGAGGGATACTACATTGCCAAGGACAGTGTCAGGGCAATTTTACATAAGGGAATGAGGACCATTTATAATACACATATGCATAAGCTGGCATTTGATGTGGAGGAAATGAATGAAGAGCAGCAGAAGGCAGAGCACACAGAGGGAAAAGCGTTTTCCATGATCGTGCACATGAAGGGGACAGAGCGTTCCTATCAGATTGAAGTGGCGCCTCCGGAGGGAAAATCCTATGCAAGTGAGATCGCGCAGAAGTATGGGGTTACTTATGAGATGCTGGTGAAATAAGGAAATGAGAAGTTTGATGTAGAACTTTCAGAGTTGGCAGAAAAGCAATATGATAAATAAGTTTTGCAAAGCATAGATATTTATTGGTTTATAGAGTGACTGGAAGTAGGGCCATCATAGAAGGTATATATCACGAATTACAAGATTATGAAAATTCAATCATGTAAATTAGGGAGGACAGTGTTGAGAGGACACTGTCCTTTTTGTATTATCTACACTATCGCTAATCCCATATCAAAATCCTTGGCTATTCCCATCACTGACACCACATTTTTTCAGCGTTATTGTATTAAATGTAAGGAGGACATGAATTGTGTTGACACCCTATAATATAGGGCATAATATGCAAAACTTAAAATGCAAAGGATAAACTTGTTGACATGATGTGTGATACACAGTATACTATGTTTAACACATAGTGTGCAACACACAATACAGTGCAATAAACACAGTGAATTTAAATAAAGGATACTGAAGGGAGGAGATTTGATGAATTGTGATGAAATTGTTTCAGGATTAATTTTAGAATTCAGACGGGGCACACTCATCATGGTAGTGTTAGCACAACTAAATAAACCAATGTATGGATATTCATTGGTAAAGGAATTAGAAGGAAAAGGTATTTCGATAGAAGGCAATACATTATATCCTCTACTGAGAAGACTAGAGAGTCAAGGTCTGCTAAAAAGTGAATGGGAAACTGAGGCAACGAAGCCAAGAAAATATTATATCATCACAGAAGATGGGAAGCTGGTTTATAAAAAAATTAAAGAACACTGGAAAAAATTTTCACAGTCAATCAATGTTTTAATGGAGGAAGAATAAATGGTAAAAAATGATTTGATCGACAGATACATTTATGCAGTTACAAAACATATGAAATCCGCCATGAAAAAAGACGTGGCGGCGGAATTAGAGACAATCATACAAGATATGTTGGAGGAACGATGTGAGGATGTTACTCCAACGGAGCGTGATATCAAAGTTGTTTTAACGGAACTGGGAACCCCGAATGAGTTAGCTTCGAAATATAAAGGTGAAACACAGGATTGTTTGATTGGACAGCCGTATTACAGTTTATATGTGTATGTATTGAAAATTGTGACAGTGTGCATCAGTGGAGGAATGTTACTTGCTCAAATTATGGCAGCATTAACATCGCATACAATCTGGTATATAGCTATCTATAGAACCATCGGTGGGATTTTTGGCGGTATATTGACAGGATTTGCATTTGTGACATTATTATTTGCATTCTTTTATAAAAAAGGAATTAAGGTGGATGGGTTAAATGATGGAATAGATAATTTGCCTCCTGTTCCACAAAAGTCTAATAGGATTTCAAAAGTAGATGCGATTGTGGGAATTGTTTTTTCGGTTATCTTCACTCTTGTATTTCTTGTATGCCCACAGATTTTATGCATTGCATTTGTAAAAAATGGGGTAGGTGTGTATGAACCACTTTTTAATTTAGAATATATCAGACAAACATGGTATTTCATTCTTGTATTTGGAATTTTGGGTGTTACAAGGGACAGTGTGAGACTTATTGATGGCAGCTATACCAAAAGAGTGATGCTTGTTACCATTATTACCAATATTATTGATGGAGTATTAACAAGCATTTGGCTGTTAAATGATAGGATTATGAATAGTGGATTTTTTGATGGTATTGAGCAGTTACTTGGAACGGATGCAGAAGGTATTTCACATGTTTTTATACACTATAATAAGGTATTTCTCTCAATCATCATTTTGGCATTAACAATTAATTGCATTGAGACAGTCGTGAAAGCAGTAAAATACAGTCGACAATAAAATAATTTTAGATGAATCAATCTCCATTTACAAAAATGCTACAATGCATATGATTTTATTATTGCAACGTATTCCTTACATCACCTAGCAGATGATGAGAAAATTCAATTTATTCAATTATTAAAAACATTATTAAAAGAGGGTGGTTGTATTCTGATCGCAGATGTGGCAAGATAAGATTTAGAAAAATGTCATAAGGAAAACAAGGATGGATGTGATGAGGATGAAATCTATTTTGTGGTAGATGAGTTGAGGAAAGCATTTCCTAAATTGGAATTTACTCAGGTATCTTATTGTGCAGGGTTACTGGTGATAAAGAAATAAATAAATGTTTTGTATTTAGGAGGTATGGACATGGGAGACGATGCTGAATTATATTGGGAAATGGAACATAATCCTTATTTTTGGGATGAAGTAGAAAGCTGTAGCAGAAATAATTCATTCACTGAAAATAAGAGTAAGAAAAAGAAGAAAACCATTCAAACGAAAAGTAATAGTACGAGAAAAAAGGTGAATGCAGCGTTATTTATTGATGGAGAAAATATTAGTTCAAAAAAGGCAGAACAAATTCAGAAAATTGCGAATAAACAAGGAGTATTAGGAACAGAAAAAGTGTATGGATTGCAAAAAGATGAGTGTACAAAATCTTGGTCAGATAAGGCAAAAAAACTGGATATTAAAGATATTAGATTGTGTGGTAATCCAGAAAAAGATAAAGTTGATAATAAAATAAAAAAAGATGTAAACCGAGAAATAAAAAATAATAAATCGGTCGATGTGGTTTGCATTGCGACATCTGACAAAGGTTATACGGATACTGTTAAAGAATTAAGAAGACAAGGTAAGAAAGTTGTTGGAATTGGCGAAAAGAAAGCTCCAAAAGAATTAAGGGATGCTTGTAGTGAATTTTTTGAGATTAAGTAATATTACTTATTGGCGTTAGTAGAGAAAACCGGAAGTAATGGAGGGATGGCATATATAAAGATGAATTGTGTTGACACCCTATAATATAGTTGAAAAGAGAAGGGAAAATCTTACAGAGGAAGAAAAAAGCATTTTAAAGAAATTAGTTAAATCGTTGAGAGAGGAAGCTGCTAAAAATAGGAGGTGATTTCTATGAGCTCATTATTTGAGGATTTAAAAGAAGGACTCGAGGAAGCTATAGCTTATGAGAAAGGATATGGAGCGGGGAGAGTAAAAACATATATGATTTTGCCGGTCAAAGAGTATAGTGGAAAAGAAATACGTGATATTAGGACAAAGGCGGGGATGACTCAAAGTGTATTTGCTTCATATATGGGGGTTTCAATTAAAACAGTGGAAGCATGGGAAGGTGGTAGAACTCATCCGACAGGACCGGTGTTCAGGCTTTTAGATATTCTTTCTAAAAGCGAAGAAATGGAGTATATTGTTGCTAAATAAGCATAGAAATGGGCAGTAGATTATCTGTCAGTTTTTATAACATTACATGCAGTAGAATTCTTTTATTATGGAATATTAGTGGTAGAATGGCTGGTTTACTTTATTGTTAGAAGTTTTAAACAATAAATTTCAGTAATACTGAGAGACGAATTTGACTAAATCAAGTGCTTTTATTGAACGAGATGGTATCATTTACTATATTCGCCTTGGATATACGTTGGATTATCAGCAATCTGGGATTCCATTCGGATTAAAAAAAGTAGCAATTGCGGAAGAAAATATGAAAAAAACAAAACATATTCAAGAAATTAGAGAAGGTGAAAATACATTTTCAAGAGCATTGACAGAAGTATTAAATTCTAACCGTCTACCAAATGGGGTTGTGAAATTTTGTCAAATGGAGGATTGTCGATTAGAAAAAGAAACGAAGCAATGGGTATGGTTATCGTATTATAATTGTTATACACACAATCAGAGAGTAACGCAAAAGTTCAGAAATGTATATGATTTTTCATTTATAAGAAGATAGTTTCATGTTCATTAGAGTACAAACTTCAAGCTTGCAAGGTTGAGCCCCTTTGAACATTATATTTAGTTGGAAATGAGAAACAGAATGAGAAAAATAGTAGCAGCTACAGAAGAAAATAAAGAAGAAATTTTAAAATTGTATAAGATACAGCTAGGCAGGGAGTTTTGTCCATGGGACGATTCTTATCCGGGAATGAAGGAGATTGAGTTTGATCTTGGTAGAGAATCTTTGTTTGTAATGATTGATGGGCAGGAGATTAATGCTGATGCCGGAAGCAAAGAGGACAGAATTATCGCAGCGATTTCAATTGATGATGATCCACAGGTGGAGAAGCTTGATTGCTGGAGCCATAAACTGGCACCCGGGGCAGAGCTTTCAAGACTTGCGGTTCATCCGGATTTTCAGAATCAGAAAATCGCCAGACAAATGCTGGCATTTGGGATGGAAGAGCTCGCTAGGAGAGGATACAAAAGTGTGCATTTTTTAGTCAACAAGCTTAATGTGAAGGCTCTGCGCTCGTATGCGGTGTTTGGATTTGATGTAGTGGGTGAATGCAGCCTGTTTGGGCAGCCGTTTTTGTGCTATGAAAAGAGTCTGTAAAAAAATATGATTTTTTTGAAAAAAGTGCTTGCATTTTTGAAAACAATCTGATATTATATACGAGTCGCGTGAGACAAGCGGCGAAAACAAAATACATGCGGAAGTGTCGGAACTGGCAGACGAGCAAGACTAAGGATCTTGTGATTATTGCAATCGTGTGGGTTCAAGTCCCATCTTCCGCATTGAACAATAAGACAGGGACCAAGCAAAGCGTTTGGTCCCTGTCTTGTTGTTCAAAGCCGAAGCGAGCCTTGAACCCATGGTTCAAGGTCTCGCCTCCGGCTCGGTCGGCTCGTGGCATGAGGTCCCCCGGACCTCACTCGCCCCATCTTCCGCAAGGCTCCGGTCGTTGCGGGGCAGGCGCCCATGGGTCCAAGGTCTACGCTCCGCTTCGGTCGTTGCAGAACAGACGTCCCCCGGATGTCTTGCGGTCTACGCTCCGCTTCGGTCGGCGCAGAGCAGACATCCCCCGGATGTCTTGCGCCCCATCTTCCGCAAGGCTTCGGTCGTTGCGGGGCAGGCTCTCTATAATGATAAGACAGGAAAGGAAAGATTTTTATGATTAGATTTAATAACGATTACAACCGCGGTGCATTTGATTGCATTTTGAAGGCGCTGGCGGATACAAATACAACCAGCTATCCGGGATATGGTGAGGATGAGTGGTGCGATAAGGCTGAGCAGATTATTAAGGGGCTTATTGGCAGAGATGATTCCATGATTAAATTTATTCCGGGTGCGACACAGGCCAATTATGTTGTGGTTGCGGCGGCGCTTTCACCGGTGCAGAGCGTGATTGCAGCGGATACGGGACATATCAATTGCCATGAGGCAGCTTCTATTGAGAATACAGGTCATAAGATTCTTGCGCTTCCTAACACGGATGGTAAGATCAGTGCTGCGCAGATTGAGGCGTGTGCCGCAGAATATTATGACAATGCAAGGCCTGAGTATCTGACAGAGCCAAAGATGGTTTATATTTCATTTCCGACTGAGCAGGGTACTCTTTACACGAAAAGAGAGCTTTGCGATATCAGTGCTGTCTGCAAGAAATACGGCATGTACCTGTTTGTTGATGGTGCGAGAATGGGATATGGACTGGGCTCAGATAAAAATGACCTCACACTCTATGATTTTGCCAGACTTTCAGATGTATTTTATATCGGTGGCACAAAGTGTGGTGCGCTCTTTGGCGAAGCGCTGGTTATAAATGCTGAGGATATCAAGTATCGTTTTAAGGCTTATATGAAGCAAAACGGTGCAGTGCTTGCAAAGGGCTGGCTGATGGGCTTACAGTTTGCCACTATGCTTGAGAATAGCGATTATTTTGAAAAGACAAAGCGTGCTGATGAGCTTGCCATGCAGATTAAAGAGGCATTTGAACAGAAGAAGGTACCGTTTTGGGTTGAAAGCTTTACAAATCAGCAGTTTGTGATTTTATCGGATGAGCAAAAGAAGACACTTGCCGAGAAGTACTATTTTGAAGAGATGGGAAGAGAGAAGGATGGCACTGTAGTACGATTCTGCACCAGCTGGGCCACAAAACAGGAGGAGGTTGATGCACTGGTTTTAGATATATCAAAGCTGGTGTAGTAACAGATTTATAGTTTTTCGTACATTTCGCATAGTTTTTTAAATTTATGCTTGCATTATTCTAAACTTTTTGGTAGAATAATGCTTGTTCGCAGGAGTGGCGGAATTGGCAGACGCGCAGGCTTCAGGTGCCTGTGGTAGCAATATCGTGTGGGTTCAAGTCCCATCTCCTGCATTAACAGGGAAGTCGGTGAACGGCTTCCTATTTTATTTTGTGCAGATAATTTTGAAAGCCTATTGGCTATTAATGGTCTGTAACCGTTGCCTGCCACACTGAGGGGTACAGCTGTCACAGGAATTTGATTATTATATTGGAGATGGGATTGCAGCGTGAAGAGATTGAATCTATCTTATATTAATGTAATATGTGTGTTTGTTTTGTCCTTTGCTGTTATGGAGTATGTAAATCTTTTGATTGGCAGAGTTGGCGGATTTCCTGTGCTTGCAGGGGTGCTTGTGTCATATTCCATTATGAGATATGGCAGCTTTGCAAGGAAAAATATGGCATGCTACATGGGAATCTATATACTGACATGGTTTATCGGCACGGTAGTGCTCTTTATCTCAAAATACTCAGGTTGGGGAAATATCAAAAAGCTTGGTCCGGCGCAGTATTTCAAGGCACTGTACGGCTCAACCCTGTCAGAGATATGGGGATATTTTTTTGCAATTGTGCTCATGCTGACAGTGATTGTTTCACTTTTTCCGCTTACCGTAATAAAAAGCAGGAAAATATATGCACGGTATGTGTTGGGAAATGTGCTTTTTTGGACGATAATACTCATACCGCTTAGGTTTATAGATAAGAAATTTGTCAATCACAAGGTGATGTGGCAGGCCGGCTGTATGATGGCCTTTGCTGTGCTTTTGCTTGTGCTGGAGCTTTTCGTTGTATACAGACTGGTGAAATACAGGTATTGCGATGAGCATGCAGACAGGAAAGTGCGCATTCACAGACGCAGGGTTCGAAGGAAAACATTAAAAGCTGTAATAGTCATTGTGCCGGTCGTTGTCATTGCAATTATTGTTGTTTACACATATTTCATGTCGCCTTCAAACGAGCCGGCTGAGTATGAAAAGGTCGCAAGCTGTATCACAAATGATGACAGGCTTGGGCCTATGGTTTATGACAGTCAGGTGTATATTCCGATAACCATAGAGCTTGACTATGCAGGGACTGGCAGTCCGCTTGGCTATATTGTATACAAGGATCAGGACTATAGCAGCAGGTACTATGAGGTTGCAGCATCAAACCTCTTATATATGAATAAGAACGGTGACGATACATATTTACAGATGGCGGGCAACGCAGCAAATTCATACAAGAAGCTGTCTGTAGTTGAAAAAAGCAATTCATGGAAGGACTGCAGCGTTTTTCTCATGTGGGATGAGGAGTGGCAGTCAGAGTCGCGCTACAGCAAGGATGTCACAGGCTATACGGAGTGCGATGAGGATTTCATAAAAAGTCTTGAGGATACCTTTGGTGCAGTGAAAATAAATCCGGCAGACTTCAAGGGCTATGATGCCTATTTTACAATAGAGGGCTACAAATCCATGAAGGATGCCATAGAGAGTGACAGTCATGTGGGCACCTGGGTGGGCTGCATACTGGCAAAAGACGATAAATTTTACTATGGCAGCTACGACAATGAAATCACAGGCGGACAGCTTCAGATGCTGCGCCATGTGCTCGGCGGTAATTGATATAGCATTTAATTTTTGCCGAAAGAAAATTAAAGTAAAAAGAAATAAAAAAAGGATTTTTAAAAATCACGTCGAATAATAACTAGTGTAGAGCATAATTAGTGTAGAGCACTATTAGTGGAATGTAACGCTATTTGTTACATTTGTGTGTGAATAGCAGCAGAACATAACGACTGTGACAGCGAGGAGGCAGATAAATGACTATTCGCGAGCAGATAGAAAAACGTGAGCAGGAAATACTTAGTCCGTTCGCATGCCTGAGCATCAACTCAAGAGGCAGGGACTATGATGAGCCGCAGTGCGATATCAGGCCTGTTTTTCAGCGGGACAGGGACCGGATACTGCATAGCAAGGCATTCAGGCGTCTGAAAAATAAGACACAGGTGTTTCTTACGCCAAAGGGCGACCATTACCGCACACGTATGTCGCATACGCTTGAGGTGTCGCAGAATGCCAGGACAATAGCCAAGGCACTGAGACTGAATGAGGATCTGGTGGAGGCTATAGCGCTGGGACACGATCTGGGGCATACACCGTTTGGACATGCGGGTGAGCGCATCCTCAATGAGATATACGAGGGTGGCTTTAAGCATAATGAGCAGAGTGTGCGCATAGTGGAGAAGCTCGAAAAGGACGGAGCAGGACTCAATCTGACCTGGGAGGTCAGAGATGGTATGCTAAATCACCAGACCTCGCTCATGCCACACACCTTAGAGGGCAAAATAGTCAGGCTTTCAGACAAGATAGCCTACATAAATTCAGACTTTGATGATGCAATCCGCGCACAGCTTCTGTGCGAGGATGATATACCGCTTGAGATAAGAAACACGCTTGGGCACAGCACCAAGGCCAGGCTTAATCATATGGTGCACAATATCATCACAAACAGCATGGGAAAGGACGATATATGCATGTCAAAAGAGTCCGCGCAGGCAATGCAGGATTTGCGTAAATTCATGTTCGCAAACCTCTATAACAATCCTGTCGCAAAAAGCGAGGAGAAAAAGGCCAAGGCGATGCTCAAGCAGCTTTATTTCTATTATATGGAGCATATAGAGGAGCTGCCGCAGAAATACCTCGCCATGCTGGGGCAGGGTGATGACAAGGGGCGCATCATATGCGACTATATATCAGGCATGACAGACCAGTATGCCACCACGAAGTTCCATGAGTATTTCGTACCGGTAGCATGGGAAATCGATGGATATTGATTTTCGCCGGGCGACACAAATGACAACAAAGAAGAACAGTAAGGGGATGATAAAATGCCGTACTACTCTGATGAGCTTATAGAGGAGGTACGTTCGCGAAATGACATAGTCGATGTTATAGGAAGCTACGTGCATCTTCAGAAAAAGGGAAGTACCTATTTTGGATTATGCCCATTCCATAATGAAAAGACAGGATCCTTTTCCGTCTCACCGAATAAGCAGATGTACTATTGCTTCGGCTGTGGAGCCGGAGGCAATGTATTTACATTTCTCATGCAGTATGAGAACTTCACCTTCCCAGAGGCCATGCAGGAGCTTGCAGACCGTGTGGGAATTGAGCTTCCCAAGCAGGAGATGACCTCAGCACAAAGGAGGGAAGCAGACAGGCGCACGCAGCTGCTTGAGATAAATAAAGAGGCTGCAAAGTATTTTTATATGCTGCTTCGTGGACCGAGAGGACAGAAGGCACATGAGTATTTCAAAAAGAGAGAGCTGTCCGATGAGACAATGCAGAAGTTCGGGCTTGGTTACTCGGACCAGTACAGTGATGATCTGTACAAGTATCTGCGCAGCAAGGGCTATGATGATGAGATACTTAAGGAGACAGGTCTTGTGACGATAGATGAGGTCAGAGGCGGGCACGATAAGTTCTGGAATCGTGCGATGTTTCCGATTATGGATGTGCACAACCGTGTCATAGGCTTTGGAGGCCGAGTGATGGGGGACGGAGAGCCAAAGTATTTAAACTCTCCGGAGACAAAGATATTTGATAAGAGCCGTAATCTTTACGGACTTAATATAGCAAGGAGCACGAGGAAAAACCAGCTCCTTTTGTGTGAGGGCTACATGGATGTCATAGCACTGCATCAGGCGGGCTTTGACAATGCGGTGGCGTCGCTTGGCACGGCGCTCACGAGCGGACATGCCTCACTATTAAAGAGATACACCAATGAGGTGTATCTGACATATGACAGTGATGGCGCCGGGGTAAAGGCAGCGCTGCGTGCGATTCCGATACTCAAGGAGGTAGGCATCACAACAAAGGTCATTAACATGCGGCCGTACAAGGACCCGGATGAGTTTATCAAGGCGCTTGGCGCACAGGAGTATGAGGAGCGTATCAAAAAGGCTGAAAACAGCTTTATGTTTCAGATACGGATCATGCAGGCAGGCTATGATATGGACGATCCCGAGTCAAAAACCGCATTTTATAATGAAATCGCAAAGAAGCTGCTTGGTTTTACCGAGGAGCTTGAGCGGACAAACTATACGCAGGCAGTGTCCAGAGAGTACAGCATACCATACGACGACTTAAGAAAGCTCGTAAACAGTATGGCAATGAAGGGCGGTATCGTAAAGCCCCAGACAAAGCTTAAAAGTGGAATCAATGAGAAAAATAAAAAGGAGGATGGCATGAAGCAGTCGCAGAAGCTTCTCCTCACATGGCTCATAGAGGATAATTCACTTTTTGACAGGATAAAGGGGCGTATCAGTGCAGATGACTTTACCGAAGAGCTGTACCACAAGGTGGCTAAGGAGGTTTTTTCACAGTACGAGACCACGCATACAGTAAATCCGGCCAGGATAGTAAGCATGTTTACCGATGAGGACGAACAGCGCGAGGTGGCAGGGCTTTTCAATGCCACAATCCATCAGGTGGAGGGCAAAAATGACAAGGCAACCGCACTCAGGGAAACCGTTGTCCGTATCAAGCAAAACAGCATAGACTATCGTTCAAAGCATCTGGCACCTACAGATATGGAGGGCATGATGAGGATTATTGAGGATAAGCGTGCACTCGAAGAATTGCAAAAAATACCAGAATAAAGAGGAAAATAAAATGGCAAAGAAAAAGGAACAAAAAGACATGGCACAGGAGCAGGAGCAGAAACTGAATTTCCAGCAGAAGCTTATTGAGATTCTTGAGCTTGGAAAAAAGAAAAAAAATATGCTCGAATATCAGGAAATTGCAGATTTTTTCAAGGACTTAAATCTGGATCCGGAGAAGTTTGAGATGGTAATTGATTATCTCGAGCAAAACGGCATAGATGTGCTTAAAATCAGCAATGATGATGACGTGGATGATGATATCATACTCGATGATGAGGACGAGGTAGAGGTTGAAAAGATTGACCTCTCAGTACCGGAGGGAGTCAGCGTCGAGGATCCTGTACGTATGTATCTTAAGGAAATAGGTAAGGTACCTCTTCTCTCAGCAGATGAGGAGATTGAGCTCGCCCAGAATATGGAGGACGGAGCGGTAGCAACCGAGAAGATTAATGTGCTGAAGGGCCGCCTTGATGGTGCATCGGAAGAGGAAAAGGCTGAGATAAAGGAAGAAATAAAGACTCTGCAGAGGGATGTGGACAAGGGAGCAGATGCCAAAAAGCGTCTTGCAGAAGCAAACCTGCGTCTTGTTGTCAGCATCGCAAAGAGATATGTGGGAAGAGGAATGCTTTTCCTTGACCTGATTCAGGAGGGAAACTTAGGTCTTATCAAGGCAGTTGAGAAGTTCGACTACAAGAAGGGCTACAAATTCTCTACATATGCCACATGGTGGATTCGCCAGGCTATCACAAGAGCCATAGCTGATCAGGCCAGAACAATCCGTATTCCTGTGCATATGGTTGAGACAATCAACAAGCTTATCCGTGTGTCAAGACAGCTCCTTCAGGAGCTTGGCAGAGAGCCTTCACCGGAGGAAATTGCCAAGGAGATGAACATGCCGGTAGAGCGTGTGCGTGAGATACTCAAGATATCACAGGAGCCTGTTTCACTTGAGACTCCAATCGGTGAGGAGGAGGATTCACATCTTGGTGATTTCATCAAGGATGATAATGTACCGGTTCCGGCTGATGCGGCAGCATTCACACTTCTTAAGGAGCAGCTTGAGGAGGTGCTTGGCACTCTTACAGAGAGAGAGCAGAAGGTACTCACACTCCGCTTTGGCTTAGAGGACGGCAGAGCCAGAACACTTGAAGAAGTAGGTAAGGAGTTCAACGTCACTCGTGAGCGTATCCGCCAGATTGAGGCAAAGGCGCTAAGAAAGCTTCGTCATCCAAGCAGAAGTAGAAAGCTTAAGGATTACTTAGAGTAAGATGATTAGGCTATCCAGAAGAATGAAGGCAGTGGCATCAATGGTCACGGCCGGCTACACGCTGTGTGATGTGGGAACCGACCATGGCTATGTGCCTATTGCCCTGGTGCAGGGTAATATAATACCGAAAGCAATTGCTGTTGATATAAATAAGGGACCGCTTGAGCGCGCCAATGAGCATATACGGGCAAACGGTCTGACAGAGCAGATTACCACAAGGCTTTCCAATGGGCTTGAAGCGATACACGATGGAGAGGTTGACTCTATTGTCATAGCAGGAATGGGAGGAGAGCTTGTTATTCACATTTTAACCGCAGGGGAGACAGTGTGCAGGTCGGCAAAGGAGCTGATTCTGCAGCCACAGTCGGAAGTGAGCAAAGTCCGTGAATATGTAAGGAACACGGGCTATAAGATAGTTGATGAGGATATGATTTTGGAGGACGGAAAATACTATCCGATGTTCAGATGTGTGCCGTGTGCGGACAATTCCGCATGGGACAATATGGACGAGACGACGGTTACTGTATGCGATTTGTACGGACCTGTACTTATCAAAAACGGTAATCCGGTGCTTCGGAAGTTCCTTGTCAGGGAACACCACAAGCTGGCTGCCATCATGCAGCAGCTAAGGACACAGGAGATGAGTGATTCCATCATGGACAGAATCGAGCAGATAAACGAGATGATGGCATACAATGAGGCAGCATATTCGACTATGGGGGCAATAAGAAATGCAGGAATATAGTGTGAAGGTGACCTTGCCGGATGGACAGGTCATGGCAGTGACAGCATCAGAAAGTGATACTTTAGAAGCCGTAGCAGACAGATTCAAGGATTATTATGAGGATGACATAATCCTTGGAATTGTAAACGGCAGGCTTCGTGAACTGAATAAGGAAATAAAAAGTGACTGTGAGCTTAGCTTTGTGACGACAGCTGACAGGGATGGCAGGCGTACATACAGAAGAAGTGTTGTGCTGCTTTTGCAGAGGGCTATATACGATGTGTATGGCAGCATGACACAGCTTCATGTGATGCATTCGCTCGGAGAAGGCTATTATTGTCAGCTTGAGAAAGCAGTGGAGTGTGCGGACAGCCAACAGGAAAAATATAATGAAGATACAGACCAAGGCAGCAGAGAAAACAGTGAGAAAAGCGTGACAGAGCACGATATCGACATGATAGTATGCAGCATGTACTCATTTGTGGAAAAAGATCTCCCAATCACCAAGCACAGTGCAAAAACACAGTATGCGGAGCAGCTTTTCAAGGAAAAAGGGCTGCATGATAAGGAGAGGTTATTGCACTACAGGAGAAGCTCCAGAGTCAATCTCTATGAGCTGGATGGTGTGGTGGATTATTTCTACGGATTTATGGCACCATCGACAGGCATGCTCAAATACTTTGATATAGTGCCGTATGAGAGTGGATTTGTGCTTCTTTTCCCGGGTGCCCACAGCAGGAGCGTTGAGCCGCTTGTGACATCAAATAAGCTGTTTCACACGCTGGATGATTCCAGGGAATGGAGCAAGATGCTTGGAATAGGCACGATAGGCTCACTAAATGATGCGATTGCAGCCGGCAGGGGACAGGAAATCATGCTGCTTCAGGAGGCACTGATGGAGCAGAAGATAGGAAATCTTGCAGCGCAGATTGCTTCGGATGACAAAAAGAAATTTGTCATGATAGCAGGTCCTTCATCATCAGGCAAGACATCGTTTGCCAACAGACTGTCAATCCAGCTTATCGCAAAGGGCAGAAAGCCACATCCGTTAAGTCTGGATGACTACTATGTGGACAGGGAGCTTTGCCCGAAGAATCCGGACGGAAGCTTTGATTTTGAGTGCCTTGAATCTATTGATGTGAAGCTGTTCAATGAGGATATGAACAGGCTTCTTAAAGGAGAGGCTGTTGATATGCCTTCCTTCAATTTCAAGACAGGAAAGAGAGAGTACCGCGGAAGAAAGCTGACGCTGGGAGCTGATGATATACTTGTCATAGAAGGAATCCACGGCCTAAATGACAGGCTTTCACAGCTTATCCCGCCTGAGCACAAGTTCAAAATCTATATCTCAGCGCTTACACAGCTCAATATTGACGAACACAATCCTCTTTCCACCACAGATGAAAGACTTATACGCCGGATTGTGCGTGATGCGCGTACACGAGGTACCAATGCCACGGAGACCATCGCTATGTGGCCGTCTGTCAGAAAGGGTGAAAGGGAGAATATCTTTCCTTTCCAGGAACAGGCGGATGTGATGTTCAACTCTGCACTTGTGTATGAGCTTGCGGTACTCAAGGTGTATGCGGAGCCGTTGCTTTTTGGCATAGAAAGAGACTGCCCGGAGTATCTCGAGGCAAAGAGGCTGCTTAAGCTCTTAGACTACTTGCTTCCGATGCCGGCTGACGGCATACCAAACAATTCACTGCTTCGTGAGTTTGTAGGAGGAAGCTGCTTTAATGTATAAAACTAAAAAATCCCGCATTCCGGCTGTGTATAGAATACTGCTTGTGGCAATTGCAGTCATGGCTATTGGCGGTATTGCCGTAAATTGTTATGTGGGAAATTATTATCGGGCAGATTCAATTGCGGAGGCTGCAATTGATTCAGACAGAGAGGTTGCTGTTACCATAGAAAAGAAGGACAAGCGTATACAGGCCACCCAGTACGATTTAAGGCATAAGAATTATACGATAACCTTTGCACCGCAGGATAAGGAAAAAGCCACAAAGGCATTGATTTTTTATCCAGGAGGCAGGGTGCAGTATACGGCGTATGCGCCGCTGATGCATGAGCTTGCAAAGAATAATTTCGTGTGCATACTTGTACATATGCCGGGCAACCTCGCAGTATTGGACCAGAATGCAGCAGACGGTATCATTGAAAAATACAAGGAAATATACCCATCCATACAGGAATGGTACATTGGAGGCCACTCCTTAGGCGGAGCCATGGCTGCAGAATATGTGTCAAAGCATGTAGATGAGTTTGACGGATTATATCTTTTTGCAGCATATTCGACCGCTGACCTGTCGGATTCAGATCTGAGGGTTTTTAGCGTGTACGGTTCAGAGGATGGTGTGCTTGATATGGACAAATACCGCAAATACCGCTCAAACCTGCCGGAGGATACATATGAGTATGTCATTGATGGCGGGTGCCATTCTTATTTTGGAAGCTATGGTCTGCAAAAGGGAGACGGTACACCTGATGTGGCTTTCGAGGAGCAGATAGAGATGGCGGTAGACTTTATTACATACAACAGCAAATAATAGTTACCGGTAGACTGCATCATATACAATAGCAATAATAGTTACCGGAAAATAACAAAATGCAACTGAGATATCTCAGTTGCATTTTTAATGGTGCACCTTGCGGCGCACGTTACTAATAAGTTATTTTACGAAACGCCAATAGGCTTTAGATTATTAAAATAAGCAGGACGATAAGCCGGGTTATGTCGTTGAGTGATCATCTATCTAGGACGCCTGTTGCCAGACGCCTCAAGCGACCTACCTAAAGCTGGCGGGCCACGTCAAAGCTTTGTTTCGGTCTTGCTTCGGATGGGGTTTACATGTGCCCTCCCTGTTACCAGTGAGGCGGTAGTCTCTTACACTGCCATTCCACCCTTACCACAAAAGTGGCGGTATATTTCTGTTGCACTGTCCTTAGAGTTTCCTCCACCGGCCGTTAACCGGCATCCTGCCCTATGAAGCCCGGACTTTCCTCACCTGCGGTCTTTCGACACCTGCAGCCGCGATCACCTGTCCTGCATATTTATTTAATATACCAAGCATTTTTCTAAAAATCAAGCCCTTTTACCAACTTTAATAAACGAAATGTAAAATGTTTCTTAAAAGACGATAGGTCTATTGACGGTTGTTATCTTCAATATTATCTTAATAAATGTAAAGAACGATTTAAAACCTCAAATTCATAGCGTGGACACTGTATGAGGTAAGAATTTGGCTATAATGAAAATATAGGGCGAGGCGGTAATTATGAGAGAAAAATTTATCAGATTTATGAATGGAAGAAACGGGATGGACGAGCTTGCAAGAGCTGAGTCATGGGTAGTAATGATATTACTTTTGGTTTCAATATTTACAAGGTCGGCGATACTTGATATACTGGCAATAGGACTGATGATACATATGTATTTTCGCGTATTTTCGAGGAATGTAAACAAGCGCTATGCAGAGAATCAGAAGTTTTTAAATGCCAGGTATGAGTGGACCGTAAAGGCAGAGCGCAGGAAAAAGCGCTTTGCACAGAGAAAGCAGTACAAGTTCTTCAAGTGCCCTATGTGCAAGCAGGAGGTCAGGGTGCCAAGAGGACATGGCAAGATCTGTATTACCTGTCCAAAGTGCCGGGAGCAGTTTGTGAGACGCAGCTAATACGTCAATATATACCTGTACATAAGAGCATGGAGAAGAGAAATGTTTGGATATATAACTGTCAATAAGGACACCTTGTCCGAGGAAAATAAAAAAATATATCAAAGCTATTATTGCGGGCTGTGCCAGACAATGAAGTTGCAGTATGGCAGGCGTGCACAGATGGCACTAAACTATGACATGACTTTTCTCATAGTGCTTCTGACAGGCTTGTACGAGCCGGATAGTGTGACTCGGGATGGATTTGTATGCAGCGTGCACCCTACGAAGAAGCGCACACTTCGCACAAACGAGATTACAGAGTATGCGGCAGCCATGAATATACTGCTTGCATACTACAATCTGATAGATGACTGGAAGGATGATAAAAGCCTCACGAAGAAGACATACGCAGAGATGCTGAAAAAGGACTTTGAGAAGGCAAAAAAAGGCTATCCGATACAGGCTAAGGCGATAGAGGACTACATTGCAAGGCTTGCAGAGTGCGAGAAGAGCAATGATACCAATATTGATGCAGTTGCGGGGCTGACAGGAGAGATGCTCGGCATACTTTTTGCGTGGAAGCAGGATGAGTGGCAGAAGGATTTGAAGGAATTTGGCTGCTATATGGGCAAATTTATTTATATAATGGATGCGTATGAGGATATTGGGGATGATGTGAAAAAAAAGTCATATAATCCACTTATACAGCTCATGCATTGCTGCAATAATGATCAGGAAAAATTTGACAAATCCTGTCGGCTTATGATGACATCTATGCTTTCAGAGGCAGCAAAAATATTTGAGAGGTTGCCAATTCTCTTACATGCGGATATAATCAGAAATGTTCTATACTCCGGTGTGTGGAGCAAGTACGAGTATATTCAGATGAAGAAAAGGAAGAAACATAAATGATAGATCCATATCAGGTGCTCGGTGTCGGCCGCAGTGCAAGTGACGATGAAATAAAAAAGGCCTACAGGAACTTAAGCAGAAAATATCATCCTGATGCCAATATCAACAATCCTAACAAGGATCAGGCTGAGGAAAAGTTTAAGCAGGTGCAGCAGGCATATGACCAGATAATGAAGGAAAAGCAGTCCGGTGCTGCCGGAGCCGGTGGATATGGCGGTGCGGGAAGCAACAGCTCATACGGCGGCAGCTCCTATGGTGGAGCATATGGTAGTGGACCGGGAGCAGGTGATCCATTTGGAGCAGGTGGACCGTTTGGTGGTTTCTATGGCCGCTATACCTACAATAATGCAGGCAGCAGTGCACAGGATGACAATCCAAAGGTGCGTGCAGCAGGCAATTTCATCAGCAACGGCTACTACAATGAGGCACTGAAGGTGCTTGAGGAGGTCCCTTTTGCTGAGAGACGCGGAAGGTGGTACTACTACAGTGCTATCGCAAACCAAAAGCTCGGCAACACAGCGACAGCCATAGAACACATACAGCGAGCAGTGTCGCTTGAGCCAAACAACATGCAGTACCGCCAGTTTATGCAGATAATTGAAAATGGTGGCTCGTGGTATTCGGATATGGGAGACATATACGGACGCCCTAGTGGCAGGGGCAGCGAGTGCTGCAGTCTGCTAGCCACATTCCTTTGCTGGCAGATGTTCTGCTGCTAGATGTCAAGCTTTTCTGATGTTACAGATGGAAATTCATGCAAGTTATTGGGCTGGTTATTTGCAGAACGATGGACTGGTATATTAATCTGTGAATTATTCTGAATAGTTACCTGAAAATAAGGGGCTGTGAAAAAACTCGATTGAGTTTTTTCACAGCCCCTTTTATTTATGGACATAAGTAACTATTCAGATCCACACATATATGTATTATTCCATAGAATCCGGAATACCATCATGATCCAAATCTGCCATGTCTGCTCCGTGTGCACCGATATCCACAGTGTTTAAGGTGCGTCTTTTAAGTCTTGCGGCCTCAGACTGCTTGAGCAGATAGCTCTTTATCTCGCGTGAGTGCTTTACGTGAACAAGCTTAAGCTCAGGGTTTGTGACGTCGCCTGTGTAGCAGACTATGGTGCCGAGCTTAAAAATGCGCTCCATCAGTGATGTGGTGAGCTTTACATCAGCTACCTTATACATGTAGCAGTCATCCTCTGTGGTGCTCAAGAGTCCGGACTCTACAGTGATAAAGGACGGTGTGATGGTATATTTTGTGAAAGTCCACGGCAGACCGAGAAACAGCAGTCTCTTTCTCTCCTTAAAGATTACAGCATCGTCATCATCGATTGCGCCGGCTGTGGTGTTTTTGATTTGTGATTCATTTACAGACATATTATTCTCCTTTTTGATGTTTGAATTGTCATAATTGTATGAAAACTTTGCTACAATTGCTAAGCGTTCAGAACAGTTATATTCTGTCATATATTTTACAACAAAAAAGTGTAAAAGCCAACTTGAATATTGCGCTAAGTTATTATATGATAGAAAAAATGTAATAAAAATTGTTACGCGAAAAAGAATGGAGGCAAATTATGCGTCACTTAATGAGTCCGTTGGATTTTTCTGTAGAAGAGTTGGACAAGCTTCTGGATCTTGCAAATGATATAGAGGCTCATCCTGAGAAATATGCACACAAGTGCGATGGAAAGAAGCTTGCAACCTGTTTTTATGAGCCAAGCACGAGAACCAGGCTTAGCTTTGAGGCTGCCATGCTTAATCTGGGAGGCTCGGTGTTAGGTTTCCACAGTGCTGATTCGTCATCTGCGTCAAAGGGCGAGAGCGTTTCAGATACTATCAGGGTTATTTCCTGCTATGCTGATATCTGTGCCATGCGTCATCCTAAGGAGGGTGCACCGCTTGTGGCTTCAGAGAAATCGCGTATTCCTGTAATCAATGCAGGCGATGGAGGTCATCAGCATCCTACCCAGACACTTGCTGATCTCCTTACAATCCGTTCCATCAAGGGCAGATTGAATAATATCACAATCGGCTTTTGCGGAGATTTAAAGTTTGGACGTACAGTGCATTCATTGATCAATGCACTTATCAGATATGACAATGTGAGGATTGTGCTTATCTCGCCTGAGGAGCTTAAGGTGCCTGACTATGTGCGCGATGATGTGCTTCGCGCCAACAATATCGAGTTCAAGGAGGTAGAAAAGCTCGAGGATGCCATGGGAGAGCTTGATGTGCTCTACATGACACGTGTCCAGAAGGAGCGTTTCTTCAATGAGGAGGACTATGTGCGTCTGAAGGATTTCTACATTCTGACAAAGGAGAAGATGGAGCTTGCAAAGGATGATATGATTGTACTTCATCCGCTCCCACGTGTGAATGAGATTTCTGTTGATGTGGATGATGACCCGAGAGCATGCTATTTCAGGCAGGCACAGTATGCGGTTTACGTGCGTATGGCGCTTATTCTGACATTGCTTGGCCTGGCTGAGGACTAAAGGAGGATAATATGCTGAATATAAGTGGAATACATGAGGGCTTTGTGCTCGATCATATCAAGGCAGGTATGAGTCTTCAGATTTACAGGGATTTAAAGCTTGACAAGCTCGACTGCACAGTTGCAATCATAAAGAATGCAAAGAGCAGCAAGATGGGCAAGAAGGATATTATCAAGGTAGAGTGTCCGATAGAGTCATTAGACCTCGATATCCTTGGATTTATCGACCACAATATCACTGTAAATGTGATAAAGGGTGACAAGATTGTGGACAAGATGGAGCTTAAGCTGCCTCATCAGGTGAAAAATGTCATCAAGTGCAAAAACCCAAGATGCATCACTTCAATTGAGCAGGAGCTTGACCAGATTTTCGTGCTTTCCGATGAGAAAAACGAAATTTACCGCTGCAAGTACTGCGAGGAGAAATACGAAGGAGTTAAATAGTATCAGTTATGTATGCCAACGTGATTGTGGATATATCCCACGAAAAACTGGATAAGACTTTTCAGTACAGCATCCCGGATGAGCTTTTATGTGATATCCGTCCGGGTGTGTGCGTGGATATTCCATTTGGCAGCCGCACTATCACAGGCTATGTGATTGAGGTCACGGATGAGCCTGAGTACGACCCGGCAAGGACAAAGCCTCTTATCGGGATAAAGACAGACTCTGTGGCTGTGGAGGCAAAGCTCATCGCGCTTGCGGCATGGATACGGCGCAATTACGGCTCTACCATGAATCAGGCGCTTAAGACTGTTATACCTGTAAAGAAGCAGGCTAAGGAGCAGGTGAGCCGCAGTATTGCACTGAAAATAGACAAGATAAAGGCAAGGGCGCAGCTTGCGCTTTGCGAGGCAAAAAAACAAAAGGCAAAGGCCAGGCTTTTTCGTGCGCTGATTGATGCTGATGATGGGGCACGCCTTGAGTATTCCTTTGTGACAGGCAAGCTGTCGGTGTCGGCTGCCACTATAAGAGCGCTTGAGCAGAGCGGCTTTATCGAGGTAATCACACAGAGCGGCTACAGAAATCCTGTGGAGCATATGAGTGTGGACACATATGATAAGGTACTGAATGCTGCGCAGCAGAGTGTGGTTGATGCGATAGAAGGCGACATTGCCGCTGGCCTTAGAAATACTTATCTGATTAAGGGTGTCACCGGAAGCGGCAAGACAGAGGTGTACATGGAGCTTATCGCACACTGTATACAGTCCGCTCGTCAGGCGATTGTGCTGATTCCCGAGATTGCCCTCACTTACCAGACCGTAATGCGTTTTTTTGCCAGATTTGGGAACAGGGTTTCGATAATCAATTCAAGACTTTCAAATGGTGAGCGTTATGACCAGTTTGAGAGAGCTAAGAATGGTGATATTGACATCATGATTGGCCCGCGGTCGGCGCTGTTCACACCTTTTTCAAATTTAGGACTTATCATAATAGATGAAGAGCACGAGAATTCATACAAGAGCGAGTCGGTGCCACGCTATCACGCCAGGGAGGTGGCGATAGAGTACGCGCGCATGTCCGATGCTATTGTGGTACTTGGCTCTGCAACACCGTCGGTGGATAGCTATTACAAGGCAAAGACAGGCGTTTACAGGCTTTTGGAGCTGGATAAGCGTGTGGACGACAGACCTCTTCCAAAGTGTGAGGTTGTCGATTTGAGGCAGGAGCTTCGTGAGGGAAACCGCTCGATTCTTTCCACCAGGCTTCAGGAACTTATGGAGGAGCGGCTTCTAAATGGCCAGCAGACCATGCTTTTTTTAAATAGAAGGGGTAAATCGGCATTTATGTCGTGCAGAGCGTGCGGTTTTGTGGTAAAATGTCCTCATTGCGATGTATCACTCAGTGAACATAGCGGCGGAGTGATGGTCTGTCACTACTGCGGCTACAGACAGCCGGTGCCGAAGGTGTGCCCAAGCTGTGGCTCGAAGTACATTAGCGGCTTTAAGGCCGGCACACAGAAGATAGAAGCGATGGTGGCAAAGCGTTTTCCACAGGCGCGTATACTGCGCATGGATTATGACACCACGAGGGCGAAGGATGCGTATGAGAAGATTCTGCAGGCATTTTCCAATCATGAGGCTGATATACTTATCGGTACGCAGATGATTGTAAAGGGGCATGATTTTTCAAATGTCACGCTGGTTGGTGTGCTGGCGGCGGATATGTCACTGCATGTGAATGATTTTCATGCGGCGGAGCGCACCTTTGCTCTGCTGACCCAGGCGGCAGGGCGCGCCGGCAGAGGAAAGTTGCCCGGCAATGTGGTTATCCAGACCTACGACCCTGACCACTATGCCATCCGGACTGCCAAAGAGCAGGATTATGAGGCTTTTTACGATAAGGAGATAGAGTACAGGAGGCTTATGAACTATCCACCTGTATGGAATATGCTTTTAGTCCATGTCACATCACCTGATGAGAGTGAGTGCGGCAGCATGGCACAGCAAGTGTACGATATAGCATCGCAAATGATATCGCATACAGATGAAAATCAAAGCCCGGATGATAGACATCTGATTCAGCTCATCGGTCCTGCGGATGCGACCATCGCCAGGGTAAATGACATATACCGCAAGGTGATTTACATGAAGACATCTGACTATGCGGCGCTCATTTCCATAAAGGATGGCATAGAGCAGGTGGTGAAAGCTGATACGGCAATGAAACATGCTAATATCTCATTTGATTTCAATCCGATGAGTGGATTTTGATAGATATAGAAGGAGGCAATTATGGCACTTAGAACTATTAGATTGGAGGGAGACCCTGTACTTGGCAAGGTCTGCAGAGAGGTTACGGAGGTGACTCCAAAGATAGTAACACTTATTGATGATATGCTTGAGACTATGTATGAGGCCAATGGTGTAGGACTTGCCGCACCACAGGTTGGCATATTAAAGAGGATCGTTGTTATCGATGTGGGCGAGGGTCCAATCGTGATGATTAATCCTGAAATTATCGAGTCTGACGGAGAGCAGACCGGCGATGAGGGCTGTCTTTCAGTACCGGGAAAGGCCGGACAGGTGACCCGACCGAATTATGTAAAGGCTCGCTTCATGGGCGAGGATATGAATGAGTATGAGATAGAGGGAGAAGAGCTTTTGGCCAGATGTATCTGCCACGAGCTTGACCATCTCGATGGACATCTCTATGTGGAGAAGGTTGAGGGCGCACTTCACGATGTGACATATGAGGATACACAGGAGTAATCATTAGGATGACATTTGTTATCTGAGCTTGGAAAATATCTGGGAGGCAGTAAGATGAGAGTAATTTTCATGGGAACACCGGACTTTTCGGTGGGAACACTTGAGGCAATTATAGAGGCAGGGCATGAGGTGGCACTGGTTGTCACACAGCCCGACAAGCCAAAGGGCCGTGGCAAGGCAATGCAGTATACACCGGTCAAGGAGTGTGCGCTTTCGCACGGTATTGAGGTATTCCAGCCGGTTAAAATAAGAGAGACTGCTAATATAGAGTATCTCAGAAAGTTTAATGCAGATATAATAATTGTGGTTGCTTTTGGACAGATTCTGTCAAAGAGTATTCTTGATATGCCTCGATACGGCTGTATCAATGTGCATGCTTCACTTCTGCCAAAGTACAGAGGTGCGGCTCCTATCCAGTGGGCTGTGATTAACGGTGACGAGTTTACAGGTGTCACTACCATGAGGATGGATGAGGGCGTCGATACCGGCGATATGATTGCAAAGAGTACAGTCAGACTCGCACCTGATGAGACCGGCGGCAGCCTGTTTGATAAGCTCTCAGCAGAGGGAGCAAAGCTGTGTGTGGAGACCATGAAGATGATAGAGGATGGCACTGCAGAGTATACTCCTCAAAACAGCGAGGAGGCCACACATACATCAATGATCAGTAAGGAGCTTGGCTTTATCGACTGGACAAAGCCGGCTGTTGAGATTGAGAGGCTTGTAAGGGGGCTTAATCCATGGCCGAGCGCATACACCCACCTAAACGGTAAGACATTTAAGGTGTGGAGTGCAAAGGTGATTGACGGCAGCGATGATTATGAGCCGGGCTGTATTTATCATATCGGGAAAAATGATATGTATGTACAGACAGGAAAAGGAGCATTATCTTTAGTAGAGGTACAGCTCCAGGGCAAGAAGCGCATGGATACAGGCTCATTTTTGAGAGGCTGTCATGTGGAAGAGGGCTCGTTCTTCACATTATAGTTATTCATTATAAGTAACTATTGACAAACTACTACACGCATTATAATAAGCAGCAAGGAGAGATGATACATGGGATATTATTACTGGGATCCGACATATATACTCGTTGTGATAGGTGCAGTGATATGTATGATTGCATCGGCAAGAGTTAAAGGTACATTTAATAAATACTCGCAGCTAAGAAGCATGTCAGGCATGAATGGCGCACAGGTAGCTCAGAGAGTGCTTCAGGCGGCAGGCATATATGATGTGCAGGTGCGTCATGTGTCCGGCAGTCTGACGGACCACTATGATCCGCGCACCAAAACAGTGAATTTATCTGATCCTGTGTACAATGCCACATCGGTCGCAGCACTTGGCGTAGCAGCCCATGAGTGTGGACACGCTATACAGCATGCAAAAAGCTATGCACCTCTTTCAATCAGGAGTGCACTTGTGCCTATAGCCAATTTTGGCTCCATGCTTGCATGGCCGGTCATACTTATCGGCCTGCTCTTTAACACACGCTCGTCAGGGCTTATTATTGATATAGGCATATTGCTGTTTTCGGCAGCAGTGCTTTTCCAGCTCGTTACATTGCCGGTAGAGTTTGATGCTTCAAGACGCGCGCTTGTCATGCTTCGTACACAGGGCATACTTGCAGATGACGAGCTTAAGTACACAAGAAGGGTGCTCAAGTCAGCGGCACTTACCTATGTAGCCAGTGCGGCGGCTGCTATTTTACAGCTCCTTCGTATAATACTTATCACAAACGGACGCAGACGTGACGACTGATACTGTTGTAGCTTCTTTGGTTTAAGCAGAAGTAGGGCAGTTAGGTAAGACAGTTTAAATTGGATAAATAAACTGGAAAAATTAAATGTAGATGTAACTACTTAAGGGCATCATATGAACCGAAAAACTGTTGTTTAACTGTTGTTTATATGTAAGCATGAGTTATCAGCTTTTTGATTTCAGGGATTCTTGATAGTTACAATTAGATTAAACTATATGACATCGAATAAGAATATAAATAATAAGAATAAAAATAATCACAGTAAAAATAATATACCGGCACACTCTGTAGATACGCGTGAGCTTGCCCTTGAGATGCTTATTGAGATTAATGAGCGTGGAGCATTTTCGCATATTGTGCTTCGTAGTGTGCTTGACAAGTATCAGTATCTGTCAAAGCAGGACAGAGCCTTTATGACGAGGCTTGTTGACGGCACTATCGAGTATATGCTGCAGCTCGACTACATCATAGACTCTTTTTCAAAGACAAAGGTAAGGAAGATGAAGCCCTTCATCAGAAACCTTCTTCGCATGAGCGTCTACCAGATAAAGTACATGGACGCGGTGCCGGATTCAGCTGTGTGCAATGAGGCGGTGAAGCTTGCAAAGAGGCATAAGTTTGCACAGCTTTCGGGCTTTGTAAACGGTGTACTCAGAAATATTGCAAGAAATATAGACTTAGTACAGTTTGATACCTTAAGCATCCGATACTCCATGCCACAGTGGATAGTGGACAGATTTGTATCAGCATACGGAGAGAAGAAGGCAGAGGAGATTTTCAAGGCCTTTCACAATAAGAGCACAATAAGCATCAGGACAAACCTGACCAGGTGTACTCCGGATGAGCTTCGTGCAAAGCTTGAGGCAGAGGGTGTGACGGTCACAGCCGTTGATGAACTTAATTATGCATTTGTTATATCTGGATTTGATTATTTGAATGGCTTACAGAGCTTCAGAGACGGACTTTTCTATGTGCAGGATATAAGCTCAATGCTTGTTGCACAGACGGCTGCTCCAAAGAAGGGCGACTATGTGATAGATGTATGCGCAGCACCGGGTGGCAAGAGCACCCATATAGCTGAGCTTTTACAGGGAAGTGGCCATGTGCTCGCGCGTGACCTGACCGATAACAAGGTCGATATGATTGAGGAAAATATAGAAAGGCATGGCCTTAACAATATGTCGGCAGAGGTGTGGGATGCCACAGTGCCTGATGCTGATTCTGCGGGAAAGGCAGATATACTCATCTGTGATCTGCCGTGCTCAGGGCTTGGAGTGCTCGGAAGAAAGAAGGACATCCGCTACAAGATGACACCGGAGTCTGTAGATGAGCTTGCCGCTCTTCAAAGACAGATACTTGATACCGTGCATACATACGTGAAGACAAACGGAGTGCTCGTGTACAGTACATGTACGATAGATGAGGCTGAGAATGAGGACAATGTGAGGTGGTTTATTGAAAAGCATCCGGAGTTTGAGCTGGATAAGAGCTTTGCGGAAGGCATCGGAATGAAACAGATACTGCCCGGTGAGCATGGAAGTGACGGATTCTTTATTGCAAGATTCATAAAAAGTAAATTATAATATTAAAATAAATCATGAATTAATAAATATAAATTGGTTCGAATTAGAAAAATTTGTTTATGCAGATTTGAATGATGAATTTTAATTACGAATCCAGATTTCAGGATATAATTAGTGAAGTAATAAACAATAAGCAAAACAAAATTATAAAATAATAGTTAAATGCAGACTTAATAAATGATATGGAACAGATAAAAGAACAACTAACTGACATCAAATCAATGAATATGGACGAGCTCACAGAGTTTATCATATCGCTCGGAGAAAAGAAATTCCGTGCGAAGCAGATATATGAGTGGATTCATGTGAAGCATGTGGACAGCTTTGATGAGATGACCAATATTTCAAAAAAGTTCATACAGGTATTAAAGGACAATGCAATACTCATCTCGCTAAAAAAAGAGGAGGTGCAGGTGTCAAAGCTCGATGGCACGAGAAAATATCTCTTTGCACTCGACGATGGCAATGTCATAGAAAGTGTGCTTATGAAGTACAAGCATGGAAACTCTGTATGCATATCTTCGCAGGTTGGCTGCAGGATGGGGTGCAGATTCTGTGCATCCACTCTTGACGGTCTAGTCAGGGGGCTTAGGCCGTCTGAGATGATTGACCAGATTTATCAGATAGGCAAGGACATAGGAGAGCGCATCTCAAATGTAGTTGTCATGGGCACAGGTGAGCCGCTTGACAATTACGACAATCTGCTGCGCTTTATAGAGCTTCTCACTGATGAAAACGGAATCAATATCAGCCAGCGCAATCTGACAGTTTCCACATGTGGTCTCGTACCGCGCATGAGACAGCTTGCAGATGAAAAGCTTTCTATCACGCTGGCGCTTTCACTGCATGCCTCCAACCAGGAAAAGAGAAAAGCTCTCATGCCGGTTGCAAACAGCTATGATATACATGATGTGGTCGATGCATGCAAATATTATTTTGCACAGACCGGCCGCAGAGTCACCTTTGAGTATAGCCTGGTAGGCGGAGTGAACGATACAGCCGAGGATGCCGCAGAGCTTTCGGCACTCGTACATGGCATGAACTGCCATATAAATCTGATTCCGGTAAACCCGATAAAGGAGCGCGACTACGTGCAGTCCAACAAGGGTGTTATAGAGGCTTTTAAAAATAGGCTTGAAAAAAACGGAATTAATGTTACTATTAGAAGGGAAATGGGCAGAGATATAGACGGTGCCTGTGGACAGCTTCGCAAGAAGCATATAGATAAGGAGAGAGGAATAAACTAGATGAAGACGTTTTCCATTACGGATGCAGGTGCTATTCGTGAGATGAATCAGGATTTTTATTTCTCGTCTGACACTGCAGTAGGAAATCTTCCGAATCTTTTCATCGTAGCAGATGGAATGGGAGGACACAAAGCCGGTGACTATGCTTCCAGATACACTATAGAGCGTGTGGTTGCATCGGTATCGAGAAATGCCGGGGATGAACCGGTATCCATCATCAAAGAGGCAATCAACAAGGCAAATGAGCTTCTGGTGGCTGAGTCTCGTGAGGATGAAGCTAAGCGTGGAATGGGTACCACCTTAGTTATAGGAACTATTATAGGAAACAAGCTTTTTGTGGCTAATATAGGTGACAGCAGGCTTTATATTGTAGGTGGCACAGAGCAGATCAGACAGATTACCAGGGATCATTCACTGGTTGATGAGATGGTCAGGATGGGTGAGATAAATGCCGAAGAGGCGAGAATTCATCCGGACAAGAATATCATCACGAGAGCTGTCGGGGCAGCAGATCATGTGGAGGCAGATTTCTTTGAGGTCGAGCTATGTGAGGACGACATGATTCTTCTGTGTACAGACGGACTTACCAATATGGTGAGAGATGAAGAAATATGCGATACTATTAGGCAAAATGATAATATCGAGACAGCAGCGTCACAGCTTGTCGCCATGGCCAATGCAAATGGTGGCCGCGATAATATCACTGTAATGATTATTAAACCATTTTAAGACGAGGTAATAACAGATGTTAGAGATAGGAAGTTTTTTATCGGATCGATATGAGATCCTAAGCAAGGTTGGCGCAGGCGGCATGTCCGATGTATACAAGGCAAAAGACCATATACTGAGCCGTTTTGTAGCTATAAAGGTTTTAAAGCAGGAGTTTTCGGAGGATAGTTCATTTGTGACCAAGTTCCGTGCTGAGGCACAGTCAGCAGCAGGACTTGAGCATCCGAATATCGTAAACATCTATGATGTAGGCAGCGAGAATGGTCTGTACTACATTGTCATGGAGTATGTCGAGGGCATCACACTTAAGACTTATATCGAGAAAAAGGGACAGCTGTCATTCAAGGAGTCTGCAAGCATTGCAATCCAGGTGGCAAGGGGCATAGAGGCCGCTCACAATAAAAATATCATCCACCGTGATATCAAGCCGCAGAATATCATTATTTCTACAGATGGCAAGGTAAAGGTGACAGATTTTGGAATTGCAAAGGCTACATCTTCAAATACAATAAGCTCAGATGTGATGGGCTCAGTACACTATGCCTCTCCGGAGCAGGCAAGAAACGGCTTTGTAGATGGCAGAAGTGATATTTACTCACTGGGAATCGTAATGTTTGAGATGGTTACAGGCCGTGTGCCGTTTGACGGTGATACGACGGTTGCAGTTGCACTGCAGCACTTACAGGAAGAGATTGCAAGGCCAAGCATCTACGCACCAGATCTGCCAATCAGCTTTGAGAAAATCATCTTAAAGTGTACACAGAAGACACCGGACCGCAGATACCAGACTATTGAGGAGCTTCTCACAGACATAAGACGCTCTCTTGCGCATCCTGATGAGGATTTCGTCACAATAGCACCACTCGTTGACGGTGGCAAGACCAAGGTTATAAGCCCGGAGGAGCTTGACAAGATAAAAGAGGGCAGAGGTGTCGCAGAGGACTTAAACGATGATGATACCGATGCAGATAATGATGATGAGTATGCTGACGATGAAGACGATGATGATGAATATGATGAGTCACTCTTAGACGACGATGATGACGACGAAGACGATGACGATGATGATGACGGCAAGCTTTTAAATCCAAAGATGGATAAAGCAATCACAATCATGGGTATAGTAACAGCCGTAATCATTGTAATAGTTATCATATATCTTGCACTTTCAGTGGCAGGAGTGTTTAAGTTTGGCGGCAAAAAGAACTCAGAGTCACAGCAGACAGAGTCACAGACACAGACCGAGTCTGAATCAGAGTCAGAGACACAGACTGAGACAGAGGGCCAGATGATTGACATCAGAGGCATGTCAGTGGAGGATGCTCAGAAGGCAGTAGACCGCTTAAAGCTTGACCTCACAGTATTTGCATTTGAGACAAAGCAGTCAGATAAAAAGGACGGCACAATCCTTGAGCAGGATGTTAAGGCCGGAGATACAGTAAAGCGTGGTTCACAGATTAATGTAGTTATCGCAGGAAAAGGTGATAGTACATCAGAGATGGTCAAGATACCAAGTGTAATCGGAAAGACCAAGAGCTCGGCAAAGAGCACACTCGAGTCAGCCGGCTTTAGTGTCACCTTCGAGTATGGAGATTACAATGACAGTGTAGCAGCAGATGTAGTAACAGCACAGTCACCATCAGCAAAGAAACAGGCCGCAAAGGGCAGCACGGTAACAGTTACCCTCTCACCGGGGCAGAAGCCAATCACCGTGCCAAACGTAGTAGGCGCCTCACAGTCACATGCAGAAAGCGCCCTCGCAGGAGCAGGGCTCAAGTACACCTACGCCGACTCCCAGTACAGCGACACCGTACCAGCCGGCAACGTAATCAGCCAGACCAAATCCGGCGAAACCGTAGCCGCAGGCACCACAATCACACTTACACTCAGTAAGGGAAAGCAGGAGATATCGACTAACGTAAGTAAAGGAATTAGTTATAGTGGAGAGGGAACTGTAGTAAAAGCAGAGTATAAGCTTGTAGGTAAAAGTGGAACTGTATACGACAAGGGTTCATATGAAAATACGTCATCATTTACAGTTTCCGGAACAATGAAAGAAGCTACAGGAAGTATTGTGGTTACTTGGACAGTTCAGACAGGGGAAACAGATGAAGCAGGAAATCCTGCAACTGTCACACTTGATCCAGTAACGTATAGCGTGCCATAAGCATAAGAGAAGTTAAATAATTATTATAAACCGGAATAGCAAAAAAGAGGTAGATATTGCCATAGCTTGGGGCAGCACGAGGAAAACGAGCCGTAGCGCAGCTACGTCAAGTTTTCCGTATCGCCATCGTATTTGTAAATACACACAATACACATATAGCGCACAAAGCAGCAACCCAATACATGTCCTTATTGTAGCCACCGGATAGCACCCACGAAGTGGTGCAATCCGCACCCCACTACCACACCAACCCGCGGACGAAAACCTGAACTCGCGGAGAAGGACTGTAGATAGCGGGGCAGGCATGTGTTCCGAGGAAAAAAATATGAACTGCCCCGGGGTGCCATAAACCTACCGAGGAAAGAACATGGCAGAGCAAACCATAGCCTGTCTGTAGAAGAGCCCGGGGTTTGCTTCATATTTTTTAAGAGGAATATATGCATGCCACGCCACCCACACAACCTCAAAGCGCGGCATCCCCACCGAAAGCGTGACTCCTGCAAATACAAAAGCAATACAAGGAAAACCATGACAGGAAAAATTATTAAAGGAATTGCCGGCTTCTACTATGTCTACGTAGAAGAAACCAAAGAAGCAAAAGAAACTGCCACAGGCGGCACTCTCTACGAGTGCAAAGCAAAAGGCACCTTCAGAAAACAAAAGATAAAGCCGCTGGTTGGCGATATCGTCGACATAGCAGTCCTCGATGATGAAAAGCACATAGGCAATGTCGAACGTATACTGCCACGGAAAAACGAACTTATCAGGCCGGCTGTGTCCAATATAGACATGGCCCTGGTTATTTTTGCATCCGCAAAGCCGGATCCCAATTTCAACCTGCTTGATAGGTTTTTGTGTATGATGGAGTACCAGCATGTCCCGGTTACCATATGCTTCAACAAAAAGGACTTAATCACACCTAAAGAGCAGCAAGCGCTTAAAAGCATATACGAGCCGGCTGGCTATAGAGTGCTTTTTACCAGCACGAAAACAGGTGAGGGCATAGATGAGATAAAGCACATTTTAGATGGAAGGACGACCACGGTTGCAGGTCCATCAGGTGTTGGCAAGTCTTCTATCATCAACTGTCTGCAGGATGATGTGCAGATGGAGACCGGACATATAAGTGAGAAAATAGAGCGCGGAAAGCATACGACCAGACATTCTGAGATTATCCCTATAAAGGATGGCACGTATATCATGGATACACCGGGCTTTAGCTCGATGGATGTGCCGGGCTTTGAAAAGGAAGATCTGTGGACATGTTATCCGGAGTTTGTAGAGTATGAGCCATATTGCAGGTTTCAGGGCTGCAGTCATATAAATGAGCCGGACTGCGGCGTGAAGGAAGCTCTTGCAGATGGGAAAATATCGCAGGTGCGGTATGATAATTATAAGCTTTTATATGAGGAGCTTAAAAACAGACAAAAGTATTAATTTAAAGCATAATCAAACGGAGGAAGACATGAACTGTTTATCACCATCAATTTTATCAGCGGATTATTCAATACTCGGAGAGCAGCTTAAGCAGCTTGATGAGGCCGGAGCACAGTATGTGCATATAGATGTTATGGACGGCAGCTTCGTTCCAAGCATATCAATAGGACTGCCGGTCATAAAGACAATCAGAAAGTGCACAGAGCGTATGTTTGATGTGCATCTGATGATAGATGAGCCGGTCAGATATATAGATGATTTTGCGACAGCAGGAGCAGATATCATCACAGTCCATGCGGAGGCATGTAAGCATCTTGACAGGACAATCGAGGCAATAAAGGAAAAAGGCATACTGGCAGGTGTAGCATTAAATCCGGCTACTCCGCTCTCAGCCATAGAGTATGTGCTTCCAAAGGTGGACATGGTGCTTATCATGACTGTAAATCCGGGCTTTGGAGGACAAAAGCTTATTCCGTACACTGTAGACAAGGTGCGCGACTTAAAGGCACTTCTTGAGAAAACCGCAAATAAGGCTGATATCGAGGTGGACGGTGGTGTTAATCTTGAGAACGTGGAGACACTGCTTGCGGCAGGAGCCAATATCATTGTTGCGGGAAGTGCGGTGTTTAGCGGAGATATAGAAGAAAATGTAAAGGGTTTTCTGAATATCATGATGTAACAGATGCAGGTTAAAACAAAAATGCTTCCGGGGCTGTAGCAAATGTGGATATGTTATTTATAAGAAGGTGGATAAAATGAGGTATTTGATTGTATGTGGTGGAAAAATAGATAAGGAATTCGGCTTAAATGAGATAAAGACTGACGGAATAGATGCCATAATTGCGGCTGACAGCGGAATGGATTTCCTGTACGAAAACGGTGTCACGCCTGATATAATTGTAGGTGATTTCGATTCAGCCACGACAAAGGCCTTAGATTTTTTTGAGAGAAAGGGACAGACAGAGATACACAGGCTCAATCCCATAAAGGATGATACTGATACAGAGTATGCTATAAGACTGGCCATAAGCGAGGGTGCACGAAGCATAGTGCTGCTTGGTGCAACAGGCAGCAGAATAGACCATGTGCTTGGAAATATTTCACTTTTGGGTATAGGACTGGAAAGTAAAACTGACATCAGCATTATCGATACAAACAACCGTATAAGGATGGCAGATAAGCCCGTAACCATTGAAAAATCAGCCCAGCATGGCAGGTTTGTCTCTCTTATAGCAGTGACAGACGACAATGAGGTGAGCCTTAAAGGCTTTAAGTATCCTGTTACGGATTATTCCTTTGACAGATTTACATCGCTTGGCATATCCAATGAAATAGTCGATGACCATGCAGTGATTGATATCCATAGAGGAAAATTCATCATTATTGAGTCAAAAGATTGACTTTTTAGGTATTTTGGGCTATTATATTTTTAGAATTATTTCGGAATATCTGATTACATGGAAGGATTTATCCAGTGTCAGATTTTGAACGTGATGGGGTTATCAGATGATAGAAAAGTATTATAGCGGGGTAATTGAACAGATTTACAATCGCATAGGAAAAGAGACTCGAAATATCGTAATGGCGAATTATAGCAATGATTTTTCGATTGAAAATCTTGAGGTTATAAGACGTTATCAAAGCAATGAGGATAACGTCTTTTTTGCATACAGTGAGTTCTCTTACAACACTTTAGTCGGAGCTTATGAGCCATTTTTAGACATCATATGCAATATGCACAGGCATTTTATTGGCGGAAGCTTTGATGATTTCCAAAAGGAGTGCGGTGTGTACTACCTGCACAGACAGGTGTTAAACAGCTATTATGAGACCGGTGAGTGTTTCCGAGAGGAGACAGTGCTGTTAAATGAGGTAGCATACGAGCAGAGACGCATGACTAAGGCTATAGTTGACATGCTTAAGAGGCTTTCAGAAGTGAGGCCATTGATGATTGTGATAAACAGATTCCAGATGGCGTCAAAGAGCTCTATTGAGACCATCAAGTATCTGATTGACAATCCGTGCACCAATATCGGTATTGTCTTAGGTGTTAATGTCCAGGTCAAGGGTACTGACAGTACTGTTGAGGTGTGGGATCGTATAGTCGAGTCTCTTGAGGACAGGAGTGCCATATACTATATAGGCAGTGCCGGACAACAGAAGAATCATATAAGAGACACAAGTGATGACGAGCTGTATATCACTACAAACTTTGAGCAGAGTATTCAGGAAGCATCAAATATTATGGAGTTTCTGGATTATGAGCAGGCAAGGAGAGGCTGTCGTATCATAGAGCACAAGATTAAGTTTGAGGATGCATGGATTGATGAAAAGAGTCTGAGACGTTTTTATTTGATCTATGCAAGGACATCTGTTTTACTTGGAGAGATGTCCAAAGCGATTGAGCTTACGAATGAGTACAAGGCGCTGATACCGGAAAGTGACAGTGAGCATTATTTTTCTATATATTATTTTATGAAGGGCACCTGCTATATGTATCAGGGCAAGCTTGAGAAGGCTGAGGGCTGTGCAAAGAAAGCCTATGACTATGCACTTTTGGCGGATGATGAATTGCTCGAATTCAAGTCCGAGCTTTTGTCCGTTATGATAAAGATGTCGGGCTGGTACAATATATTTTTCTGTGTGCAGGATATACCTGTCAGTGATGAATTTATAGAAAAGATTATAAAGCACGGATACAGAAATCATCTTGCGCATATATATATTTACGCATATGACAATAGTAGAGATGTGGTGAAACAGTCATTTTATGATGAATCATTGCTAAAGCATTTTACAAAGGGACTTGAGCTTGCAAAGAAGATAGAAAATGAGCAGCTTGTGTATGATGCATATCAGAAGACTATCATGCTTGCCAGCACAAACGGTCTCAATGAGATAGCATTTTTATATGTTATCCGTACATACGAGTTCATGAAGGAACACGGCAATATATATGTTGCGAGAGTACTTACGGCTATAGGCTACAATCTGAGTGCCATGGGTAAAAATGAGCTTGTTGACGATTATTACGATGCTGCAATCAATATGTTATATTATCTGAAGCTGCCTGAGGATATAGCTGAGGTGTATTATAATAAGTCTCTTAACTATATCATGCAGGGTAATTATAAAGAGGCTGTCCAAGCACTTTTAATTGCCATGAAGACTATTATAAAGCTTCATCTAAACAGCTTAAGAGTGTGCAACACGAGTAAGGTATATGCGCTTCTTGCACTTGCATCTATATTTTCAGGTGACAGATTCAGCTGTGAGCGCTATCTGCTCAGCTGCAAGCAGTTTCTCAATTACGTCATATACAGGGTAATTGACAGCACAAGAACAGAGGCTGTTCATGACTATTCCAGATGCGATGATGAGATGTTTCTGTACTCATTTGCATCGGCTATGCTCTTGTGGCACGATGATAAAAAGGAAGAAGCCTTTTTGCGGTTTGAAGATGCAGAGAGATACCTCGTTAATGCGGAGGGCAATGAGTTTTTTGCATATTCGATATACAGGAAAAGCAGGATTAAGCTGTTTGAACAGCTCGGCAAAAATGAGCTTATAGAGCATGAGAGAATACTTTTAGATGCACACAATAAAAGAATGCATGAAATAGCAGAAGCAGCTCCGCTTGAAATGTTAAAAAATATCAACTTAGAGTCACTGAGTGAAGGCTTTATCAATGAAAGACAGATTGATCTGCTTGTAAAGCAGCAGGGACTTTCTAAGGACTATCAGAGCTCAAAGCGCCAGATTGAGTTTATTTCCATATGGCAGACTATTGTCGATGTAAATGACCAGAAGAAGGAGACTATGATTGAAAATGCCATGAGCAATTTTATCAATCATTTCAGTCTGGACTGTGCGCTGATTATAGATCTGCACGCGAAGGAGCCGCAGGTGCTTTATAATGATACAGAATGTGATATGACAGATGAGGTTATAAAGGGTATATGTGATATCATGATAGACTATCCGGAGGGGTTTGCCACATCAAAGCTTGGAGAGGACTTCTACGAGCATGAAAATATTATCTCGTACTTTGGCGTGGATGATGTATGTTCATTTGCTGCGGTGCCTTTTATCAAGAATGATGCGCTTTCAAGTGTGCTTATAGCATATGTGCGCATGAAGGAGAATTGGCATGGCTCCATAGAGCGATACATGCTCAACGAGGATGATTTGAGTATTTTCAAGCTGTTATTCAGAGAACTTGAGTATTCCATTGCCCGTATTGAGGCCAACGAGAAGGCTAATGAGATGAACAGGAGACTCAAGCAGGCCGCAGTTACCGACATGCTGACAGGCATATATAACAGAGCAGGTATGTATCAGGAGATTGAAAAGCTTGAAAAGCGCATAAGCGTGACATCAGGTGGTATGGATGTGGGACTTATGTTTATTGATCTGGACAACTTCAAGCATTATAATGATACGTATGGTCATGATATAGGTGATCTGATACTTAAGGAGATGGCCTTTATATTCAGGGAAGTGGCAAAGGACAGAGGCTTTGTGAGCAGATATGGCGGTGATGAGTTCATCATAGTCATTGAGTCATGTGCCAGATACGAGCTTGAGAATATTGCAAAGGATATCTATGCGAGGATTGCAGATGCAGATGGCTTCAGCAGGCAGATAAAGAAATACCTGAATCATGAAGTAGAGTTTAATGAGGAGAAGAATATCACCTGTTCCATTGGTATTTCATATGAGAGAAATGTTACCAGTGAGAGCCAGATTACTGAGCTCATTAAGAAGGCGGATGATCTGATGTATACAGTAAAGACAGGTGAGAAAGGACACTATGCATTCTTTTAAATCAGATGAATTTAAGATAAGAGTACTGACAAAGGACGATGCGGAGGAATACAATGCACTGCTTCGTTATGCTTTTCAGGTAACAGAGGCAGATCTTGCCGAGACCGGTTGGAAGGATGATGAAATCAAGCAGTCGAAGTTTCCGGTGCTTGAGAGAGCTGATGTGCTCGGCTGCTTCAATATCATAGACAAAAAAGAGGAGCTTGTGGCTCAGTTTGCGGTATATCCGCTCGATATGAATATATATGGTGAGCGCTACGAGGTAGGCTTTGTCACAAGTGTGTGCACGTATCCTGAGTACACAGGTCATGGTCTCATGAAGAAGCTTATGAGAAAGAGTCTTACGAGGATGCGCGATAGCAACAAGTCGTTTGCCCTTTTGTATCCATACTCCATACCTCTTTACAGAGGGCTTGGCTGGGAGATTATCTCAAACAAGATGACATATGTGATAAAGGACAGACAGATTCCTACAAAGCTTAAGGAGCCGGGCTATGTGCGCCGTGTGCAGTGGGATGACGAGCAATTTAAGAAGCTTCATACTCACTTTGCCGCGAAGACTCACGGCTGTCTGTACAGAAACAATCTGGCTTGGGAGGAGTACTTCCGCTGGGATGAGGACGATACGATGGTCGCCATCTACTATAACGAGGATGATGAACCGTGTGGCTATATGGTGTATCTTATCAGCTCCGATGTCATGCACATCAAGGAACTCATCTACTTAAACCGTGAGGCGCAGCTTGGCCTGTGGGAGTACATTCATGCGCATGATTCCATGATTGATGAGGTCAGAGGCAACAACTATTACAGCGAGCCCATCGCTTTTGAGCTTGATGACAGCGATATAAAGGAGACAATAAGACCATACGCCATGGGCAGAATCATCGACGTGGCGCAGTTTATATCACAGTATAACTGTGACCCTGATGGCCCGGACGGCTGCTTTAGCTTTGAGATAGCAGATGAACTTCTTCCGTGGAACAATGGCACATTTGTCATTGATTTTGAGAAAGGGCACTGTGCTCTCACAGACAAAAAGCCACAGTATCACCTAAGCATGTCTATTGGCACGTTTACCACACTGCTTTTAGGCTACAAGAGTGCTGAGAAGCTTTTGCAGATGGGCAAAATACAGACTACGTATGATGCTGTTGCAAAGCTTGACGATATTTTATATCATGAGATACCATATGTATCTGACTACATATAATGATAAAAGGTCAAAAGGTAAAGGAAAATAATATGTCAAATTATGTGATTAGCTGCTGTTCGACAGCAGATCTTACCAGGGAGCATATGCTCGAGAGAAATATTAAGTACGCATGCTTTCACTATGAGCTTGATGGTAAAGAGTATATGGATGATTTAGGACAGTCCATGCCACTGCCGGATTTCTACAAGGCAATGGAGGCAGGTGCCATGACAAAGACCTCGCAGATCAATCAGGAGGAGTACATGGAGTACTTCAGGCAGTTTCTGGATGAGGGATATGATGTGCTTCACTGTACACTAAGCTCCGGTATATCAGGTACAGTCAACTCGGCAAGGCTTGCAAAGGAGGCTCTCGAGGAGGAATACCCTGACAGAAAGATATATGTGATTGATTCGCTGGCAGCATCGTCAGGCTTTGGACTTTTGATGGATAAGCTCGCTGACCTTAGGGATAGCGGCATGGATATTGATACACTGGCTGATTGGACCATGGAGCACAGACTTGAGGTGAATCACTGGTTCTTCTCATCAGACCTTACATTTTTTATCAGGGGCGGCCGTATCTCAAAGACCGCGGGATTCGTGGGAAATGTGCTGAATATCTGTCCTTTCATGAATGTGAGCAATGAGGGAAAGCTTATTGTGCGTGAGAAAATCCGCACCAAAAAGAAGGCAATAAAGGAGATGCTTGTGAAGATGCAGGCACTCTGCAAGGATGGTGCCGATTATTCGGATAAGGTCTATATATCGAATTCTGCATGCTATGAGGATGCTAAAGCCGTAGCTGATCTGATTGAGGCTGCCTTCCCTAAGATGAAGGGCAAAGTAGAGATAAATGATATCGGTACGACTATAGGAAGCCACACCGGTCCGGGAACAGTTGCATTGTTTTTCTGGGGTAATAAGAGAGAGGATTAGCCGGATATTTTAGCCTAAATATCTGATTAGAATAATCAAAATCAATAAAGTTGATTATTTTTTTATAAAAAATTAAATTACATCAATCAAAGTGATTAAATATAATCATTCCAATAACTGCGCTTATGTGTTACAATTATATCAGTTCAAACGAAAAGAGGTTTTAAGATGAAAGGATATGAAAAATACGAGCGCAGTTATTTTCTGCCTCCTGAATGCACTTATGACTGGGTTAAGAAGGATTATATAGATAAAGCACCACTGTGGTGTTCGGTTGATTTACGTGATGGCAACCAGGCTCTAATCGAGCCGATGAGTCTTGAGGAGAAGCTTGACTTCTTTAAGATGCTTGTAGATATAGGCTTTAAGGAAATCGAGGTAGGTTTCCCGGCAGCCTCTGAGACAGAGTTCAATTTCACGAGAGCTCTTATTGAGAGGGATATGATTCCTGATGATGTCACTATACATGTGCTGACACAGGCCAGAGAGCATATCATCAAGAAGACCTTCAAGGCACTTGAGGGAGCACCGAGAGCAGTTGTACATCTGTACAATTCCACATCTGTTGCACAGCGTGAGCAGGTGTTTAAGAAGTCAAAGGAAGAGATAAAGCAGCTTGCAGTTGACGGAGCTATTTTACTGAGAGACCTTGCAGCAGAGACTGACGGTAATTTCCGTTTCCAGTATTCACCGGAGAGCTTTTCGGGCACTGAGGTGGATTATGCGGTTGATGTGTGCAACGCTGTGCTTGATGTATGGCAGCCAAAGGCTGATAATAAGGCTATCATCAATATTCCTACCACAGTAGAGAATGCTATGCCACATGTTTTTGCCACACAGATAGAGTATATCAACAAGCACCTCAAGTACAGAGACGGAGTAGTGCTTTGCTTACATCCTCATAATGACAGAGGCTGCGGTGTTGCCACATCAGAGCTTGGTGTGCTTGCAGGAGCTGAGGAGATAGAGGGTACGCTGTTTGGAAACGGTGAGAGAACAGGAAATGTAGATATCGTGACACTTGCCATGAATCTTTACTCACACGGAGTGGATCCACAGCTTGATTTTTCAAATCTGCCTGAGATCAGGGAGAAGTATGAGACATTTACCAGAATGAAGGTAGGCGAGAGACAGCCATATGCGGGAGACCTTGTTTTTTCTGCTTTTTCAGGCTCACATCAGGATGCAATCTCAAAGGGCATGGCATGGAGAGAGGAAAAGAAGCTTGATAAGTGGACGGTTCCATATCTGCCTATAGATCCAAAGGATGTCGGCAGGACATACGAGGCTGATGTTATCCGTATCAACAGCCAGTCAGGAAAGGGCGGAGTGGCATATATCCTTAAGCAGAGCTTCGGTATCAATGTGCCACAGCAGATGAGAGAGCAGGTCGGATACATGGTCAAGCAGGTATCGGACGAGGAGCACAAGGAGCTTTCACCTGAGTGGGTACACAGTATCTTTACAGACAATTATGTGGATTTTCATCCATATTTCACTATACCGGAGTGCCACTTTAAGCAGGTAAACGGCATTTTCGCAGAGGCGGTTATTTTACACAATGACAGCACCAGAAAGGTAGATGCCAATGGAAACGGCCGTCTCGATGCAGTCAGCAATATAATTAAGCAGTATTTTGATATCAGCTTTGAGCTCACTGTATACGAGGAGCATGCGCTTTCACACGGATCTTCATCAAAGGCTATGGCATATGTGGGTATCACAGTTGACGGCAGTATGTTCTGGGGCGCAGGTGTGGATGAGGATATCATCAAGGCATCAATCGGAGCGCTTGTTGTTGCGGTAAACCATTACCTTGCCACCAAGGCTGACAGTCACGTGAAGGATGAGCGCTATATTGCCATGCTCAACTTCATCCAGGCCAACTACAAGACAGTATCGCTTGCAGACATGGCTGCACAGTTCAACCTGACAGAGCCGTATATCTCCAAGTACATAAAGGAGAAGTCAGGCAAGACTTTCGGGGAGCTGGTCACCAATGCCAAGATGAAGAAGGCACGCACACTGCTGAGAAACAGCATCACAACTGTTGAGAATATCGCAATTGAGGCGGGATATCAGAACGTGGAGCATTTTAACAGACAGTTCAAGAAGCTGTATGGAATGACACCGCTTGAGTACAGAAATTCAAGCACAAAATAAGCGGATGCAGCATTTTAATATAACCGGATCAATATGCTAAATGACAATTCATTCAGCTGTATTGGTCCGGTTTGTTTTTTAGTATTGCGCTTTTTATGTGAAAATCTGCATTATAATTGTATAAAAATGGGAACAATGGGCTATTGATTGTATTTTATCAAGTAATTTGTTGTTTTTACAACGGATTATATGTACAATGCGGGTATAATATATATATAAAATAATTATTCAGAACTACTGATAACAAAGCAGATATTGAGAATTTGTGTTTGGGATGAATAGTTATAATAAAAAGCAACTATTTGAATTATAGTATAAGAAAGAGAGGAACGTACATGAGCAATAAAACTAACGCAGTTGTTAAGACAAACCCAAGAAAGGCTGTCATGATCGGATGTGGATTCGTTGGTTCGGCATCAGTTTTTGCACTTATGCAGAGCGGTCTTTTTTCTGAGATAGTTCTCATTGACGCTGATAAGGACAAGGCTGAGGGAGAGGCGATGGATATAAGCCACGGTATTCCTTTTGCCAGACCTATGAAGATATATGCAGGTGGTTATGATGATGTGGCAGATGCTGCTATCATTGTTGTTTCTGCAGGTGCAGGCCAAAAACCGGGCGAGACAAGACTTGATCTGGTAAATAAAAATGTTGCAATCTTCAAGAGCATCATTCCGGAGATCGCAAAGAGAAATTTCGGTGGAATCTTACTTATCGTTGCAAACCCTGTAGATATTTTAACACAGGTGGCACAGAAGCTTTCAGGACTTCCGCAGGAGCGTGTCATCGGTTCAGGTACCGTGCTTGACAGTGCAAGACTTAAGTATGCGCTCGGAGAACACCTTGGGGTGGATAGCCGAAGCGTACATGCATTTATAGTAGGTGAGCACGGAGACAGTGAGGTGGTTGCATGGTCATCAGCCAATGTTTCCGGAGTGGAGCTTCACAAGATGTGCGAGATGAGAGGTCACTACAAGCACAAGGAGAATACAGAGGAAATCGCTGCAAACGTAAAGAACAGTGCTTACGAGATAATCAACCGAAAGCATGCGACATATTATGGTATCGCTATGTCGGTCAGACGTATCTGCGAGGTAATTATGCGTGATGAGAAGTCTATTCTTCCTGTTTCACACATGATGCACGGACAGTACGGCATCGACGGTGTGGTTCTCTCAATGCCTGCAATCGTTGGAGCAAATGGAGTGGAGAGCGATATCCCAATCGAGTTAAACGGTGAGGAAGCTTTAAAGCTCAAGGAGTCTGCTGATGCACTTAAGAGCATACTTGACGGGCTTGAGCTGTAAATATCAGGCTCTTAATATTAATTTTGTAATATTAAACTTATATAAAATACTATAAATTCAGTAGGGTTTGGGGTATAATGATAACTGTCGGGCTGCATATTCTTATGTGCCTGGCAGTTCTTTTAGTTAATGACAGATAACTTTAGAACTACTTAGAGCAAAAAGGAGTATATATAATGAGCGAAAGAAAACAAATCCATCAGGAGTTTCTGACAGGCGAAAGAGCCCTGTTTGCAAGCAACAATCTGGATATATATGATACAATTTTTGATGACGGAGAGTCACCTCTCAAGGAGAGCCATGGCATTAGCCTGACAGGCTGTTTTTTTAGATGGAAATATCCGCTGTGGTACTGCAGTGACATAGCTGTAAAGGACTGCACATGGTTTGACATGGCGCGTGCGGGTGTCTGGTATACAGACAATATCTCTGTCACAGATTCAATAGTTGAGGCACCTAAGAACTTCAGGCGCTGCAATAACCTAAAGCTTAAAAATGTGACATTTCCAAATGCACAGGAGACCCTCTGGAGCTGTGATCATGTCGATATCGAGAATGTCTCGGCAAAGGGAGATTATTTTGGCATGAATACAAATAATCTTATCATGAAGAATTTCCAGCTGGTCGGCAACTATTCGTTTGACGGCTCAAGAAATGTAGAGGTGCACGATTCAAAGCTTATCTCAAAGGATGCCTTCTGGAATACGGAAAATGTCACAGTCTATGATTCATTTATTACAGGTGAATACCTTGGCTGGAACGCAAAAAATCTGACACTTATAAACTGCACAATCGAGAGCCTGCAGGGGCTTTGCTACATCGACAACCTCGTTATGAAAAACTGTAAGCTCATAAACACTACATTGGCATTTGAGTATTCTTCGGTAGATGCAGAGATTTGCAGTAAAGTGGACAGTGTTTTAAATCCGACAAGCGGAGTGATAAGGGCAAAAGAGATTGGCACACTGACTATCGAAAAGGACAGAGTTGACCCATCAAAGACTAAGATAATATGTGAGGGAAAATAATCTATGTATGATTTTGATACCGTTGTAGACAGAAGAAATACAGGCTCACTAAAGTGGGATGTGGCAGAAAATGAGCTCCCGATGTGGGTAGCAGATATGGATTTTAAGACAGCTCCCCAGATAATAGATGCAATATCAGAGCGTGTTTCTCACGGAGTGTTTGGCTATTCCATCATTCCGGATGAGTGGAATGATGCGTATATTTCGTGGTGGGACAGACGCCATGGGCTTAAAATCGAAAGAGACAGCCTGATTTTTTGCACAGGGGTCGTACCGGCCATATCATCTACAGTTCGAAAGCTCACAACACCCGGTGAAAATGTGCTTATCATGACACCGGTATACAATATATTTTTTAATTCCATATTTAATAACGGCGTAAATGTGCAGGAAAGCCCGCTTGGGTACGAAAATGGCAGATATTTCGTGGACTATGACAGATTGGAGCATGACCTTTCCAATCCACAGACCTCGCTTATGATATTTTGCAACCCTCACAATCCGTGCGGTATCATCTGGACAAAGGATGAGCTTGCGAAAATAGGTGCACTCTGCAAGAAGCACAATGTGACGGTCATATCAGACGAGATACACTGCGACATCACAGCACCGGGAAAGTCTTACGTGCCGTTTGCGGCAGCATCAAAGGACTGCGCCGATATCAGCATCACCTGTATTGCACCGACCAAGTGCTTTAATATGGCTGGCTTACAGACTGCGGCAGTGATGGTGCCAAATAAATTTTTGCGTCACAAGGTATGGCGCGCATTAAATACAGACGAGGTGGCGGAGCCAAACGCATTTGCCATCACGGCAGCAGTTGCGGCATTCACAAAGGGTGAGCCGTGGCTTGAGGAGCTTAGAAAATATCTATGGGAAAACCGCAAAACAGTCTGCAGCTTCATGACAGAAAACCTGCCGCAGATACATGTAGTGGATGCCGATGCGACATACCTCATGTGGCTTGACTGCAGTGCGCTCACAGATGATTCTGTGGCATTTACGCAGATGATTCGTGAAAAGACAGGCCTTTATCTGTCGGAGGGGACTGAGTTTGGAGGCAATGGCCGCTACTTTGTGAGATTGAATATCGCATGCCCCGGGGCAGTGCTTATGGATGGGCTTCAAAGGTTAAAAAGAGCTCTCGTTTAAGCTGAATATGTACATTTTTTTAAATAAATAAGACCGGTGATCGGCCGGTCTTATCTGATATAATTAAACATTTATGGCATACAAGATTTAGAAATATATCATGCATACGTTTGTTTTCTGATTCGATAGTTAGTATACACTAATATAAATTAGAAGTCAATAACAAATGCAGATTTTTGTGATTTTTTCTGATTTTTATAAATCACGTACAAATCAAAAAGAAAAGTTTTGCAAACAATAAAATGTATGTTATAATAATATAACTGAATGAAAACGAACGAAAATAAACTCACGGGGGTATTCGAAATGCGAAACAATGAATCATCAGAAAACTATTTAGAGACCATACTTATTCTCAGCAAGAAGCTTCCTGTGGTACGCTCAGTTGATATAGCAAATGAGCTTGGATTTAAGAAATCCAGCGTGAGTATAGCCATGAAAAACCTTAGAGAGAAGAACAATATCACAGTTAGTGATGCAGGCTTTATCACACTTACAGAGTCAGGAAGACAGATAGCAGAGATGATATACGAAAGACATGAGCTTTTGTCAGAGTGTCTTGAGAAGCTTGGTGTTGATAAGGAGATTGCCGCAGAGGACGCATGCCGTATAGAGCATGTCATCAGTCCTGAGAGCTTTGAAGCAATCAAGAAGCATATACATAAGAGCTGACTTATGAAACCAGTACCGCAGGGTGCTGGTTTTTTTGTGGTTTTTTGTGTATCGTTTTTCTTGTACATATGAGAAAAATCATCTATAATAGTGAAGCTGTAATCGTTGCTGGTCATACAGAGACGTAAACAGTAACAAAAATCTGGAAGGGGAAAAGATGAAACAGATATTAAAGTATTTGAAGGAGTACAAAAAGGAATGCATCTGTGCTCCGCTATTTAAGCTGCTCGAGGCATCTTTCGAGCTTATAGTACCGCTTGTCATGGCAGCAATCATTGATAACGGAATCGCGGCTTCGGACAAGCCATATATATGGAAGATGGGAGGTGTGCTGGTGCTGCTTGCGGCAGTCGGCCTGGTAAGCTCAGTCACAGCGCAGTATTTTGCGGCCAAGGCGGCAGTTGGCTTTTCAACAAAGCTTCGTCATATATTGTTTGAAAAGATAGAGTCATTATCATTTTCAAAGATGGATACAGTGGGCACATCGACACTTATTACAAGGATGACAAGCGATATAAACCAGGTACAGTCAGGAGTCAATCTGGTGCTTCGACTCTTCCTTCGTTCGCCATTTATTGTGTTCGGAGCTATGGCGATGGCTTTTACAGTAAATGTAAGAGCGGCAATGGTTTTTGTAGTTACCATACCTCTGCTTTCAATAGTGGTATTCTCCGTTATGGCTGCAAGCCTTCCACTTTACAAAAAGGTGCAGAGCTCTCTTGATACAGTGCTTTCGCACACCAGGGAGAATTTAGAGGGAACCAGGGTTATAAGAGCTTTCAATAAGCAAAATGATGAGATTGACAGCTTCAACAGGGACAACGAGCTTTTAACCAATATGCAGCAGGTTGTAGGACGAATCTCTGCACTCACCAATCCTCTGACATTTATCATTATAAATATTGCAACAATCGCAGTTATCGTATCAGGCGGCAAACAGGTATACGCAGGAATCCTCACACAGGGTGAGGTTGTGGCACTTGTAAACTACATGTCACAGATACTTGTCGAGCTGATAAAGCTTGCAAATCTCATCGTACAGGTGACAAAGGCAGTGGCATGCGGTAATCGTATAGCGGATGTGCTTTCTATTCCATCAAAGCTTCCTGAGAAAAATCCTAAGCTCATTGATGCAAAGGCAGGGGCACCTGAGGTTGAGTTTGACCATGTCTGCATGACATATGAGGGAGCAGCCGATGAGACACTCACAGATATAAGCTTTACAGTGAAAAAGGGGCAGACAATCGGAATTATCGGTGGTACAGGCTCAGGAAAATCAAGCCTTGTAAACCTTATCCCGAGGTTTTATGATGCCACAAAGGGCACTATAAGGATTCAGGGAAATGATATAAATGATTACGATGCGGTGCAGCTTCGAGACAAAATCGGTGTTGTAATGCAAAATGCAGTGCTTTTTGCAGGAACAATAGCCGACAACCTGCGCTGGGGCAAAAATGATGCCACAGAGGAGGAAATGTGGAAGGCACTGGATGTGGCACAGGCCACAGAGGTTGTAAAGGGCAAAGAGGGCGGCCTTGACTACATGATAGAGCAGGGCGGCAAGAACTTGTCAGGCGGTCAGAAGCAGCGTCTGACAATTGCCAGAGCCGTTGTAAAGGATCCGGACATACTGATACTTGACGACAGTGCATCGGCACTTGATTTTGCTACAGATGCAAGCCTTCGTGCAGCATTAAAGGGAATGCATGGTGACAAGACAATATTTATCGTGTCACAGCGTACCTCATCTATCCAGTTTGCGGACAATATCATAGTGCTCGACGACGGACAGATGGTTGGCTTCGGACCGCATGAAAAGCTGCTTGAGACATGCGAGACCTACAAAGAGATATATGATTCACAGTTTAAAAAAGAGTCGGATATGACTAAACAAAAGGAGGTGTAGAGTATGGCTACAGACAATGCGAAGATAAATAAAGCAGGCACAATGCGCAAGGTACTAAGCTACATGAAGAGATATATTCCTTTGCTTGTAATTTCCCTTGCCCTGTCTGTTGTTACAGTGGCGCTTACGCTTTATTTTCCAATTCTCACAGGACGCGCAATTGATTTGATTGTAGGAAAAGGAAAGGTTGATTTTACGGCTATGACAGCCATCCTCACAAGAGCAGCAATAATAGTCGTCATAGCGGCGGCAGCCCAGTGGCTTACAAATATCTGCAACAACAGGATGACCTACAACATAGTGAGGGATATAAGGCGTGATGCATTTTTAAACATTGAAAAAATGCCACTTTCCTATATTGATAGCCACTCACACGGTGATATGGTCAGCCGTATCATCGCCGATGTAGATACATTTTCAGAGGGACTTCTGATGGGCTTCACACAGCTCTTTACAGGAATTGCAACAATAGCAGGTACGCTTATTTTCATGCTCACAATAGATGTGAAGATATCATGCATTGTAGTGCTCATCACACCTTTGTCACTTTTTGTGGCAAGCTTTATCACTAAAAAGACTTATTCCATGTTCCAGCTGCAGACAAGAACAAGGGGAGAGCAGACATCACTCATCGATGAGATAGTAGGAAATGAAAAGGTCGTACAGGCCTTCAACCATGAGGATGAGGCGCTTGAACAGTTTGACGAGATAAATGACAGATTACAGAAATGCTCACTGAGGGCAATATTTTTCTCAAGTCTTACAAATCCATGTACACGTTTTGTCAACAGTCTCGTGTATGCTGGAGTTGGAATTTTTGGTGCCATGAGTGCACTCACCGGCGGAATCACGGTAGGACAGCTTTCATGCTTTTTATCATATGCCAACCAGTACACCAAGCCGTTCAACGAGATATCGGGTGTCATCACAGAGCTTCAGAACGCACTTGCCTGCGCTGCTCGTATTTTCGAGCTGATTGAGGAGGAAAAGGAAATACCGGATGCTTCGGATGCGGTAACGCTTGGTGAGGCAGACGGACATGTGGACATAGAGGATGTTTATTTCTCATACGTGCCGGATAAAAAGCTTATCGAGGATTTCAATCTCCACGTAAAGCCGGGACAGCGCGTGGCTATCGTAGGTCCGACAGGCTGTGGAAAGACGACTATTATCAATCTGCTTATGAGATTTTATGATGTAAACAGTGGAACAATTAAGGTGAGTGGACACGATATCAGAAAAATCACACGAGAGAGTCTTCGTGACAACTATGGCATGGTGCTTCAGGAGACATGGCTTAAGAAGGGCACAATCCGTGACAATATCATAATGGGAAAGCCTGATGCCACAGATGAGGAAATCATTGCAGCGGCAAAGGCATCCCATGCCCACAGCTTTATCAGACGTCTGCCGAAGGGCTATGACACTGAAATCGGTGAGGACGGAGGCAGCCTGTCACAGGGACAAAAACAGCTATTATGCATTACAAGAGTCATGCTCTGCTTACCGCCTATGCTGATATTGGATGAGGCTACATCTTCGATTGATACACGAACAGAGATTAAGATTCAAAAGGCATTCCTTACCATGATGCAGGGCAGGACCAGCTTTATAGTGGCTCATCGTCTGTCCACCATCAGGGAAGCTGATATTATCCTTGTTATGAAAGACGGAAAGATTATAGAGCAGGGCAATCATGAGAGTCTGCTTGCAGCGGACGGATTTTATGCGAACCTCTACAATAGCCAGTTTGCATAGCATAGGGCTATATAAGGGCAACATATAAATGTGGGGCGTAAGCCGCCGGAGTGACTGCCCTGCAGCAGAGGCGTTCTCTCGTTCGCTACGCTATGCTGCCAAGATACTGTACGAATTATGCTTTTTAGGGCTTCTATGCCCGACAAAACCGTCGAAACGCGCCGTCCATGGCGCGATTCTCCTTGAGCTCCCATCCGTGGGAGCTCATTTTTGTGTATCGTGTGCATAATTCTACAGTAGCTAGGCAGCTTCGCTATGCGCTTACGAAAGAGCGCCTCTGCTGCAGGGCAGTCACTCCGGCGGCTTACGTCCCTTACGCTGTGGCTGAAATGGGGGGAGGATGTATGCGCTCCCGCGGTATGTGGGGCTGGTATCTGGTATGCTGTGGGAAGATACAATATAAGGGAAAGTATAATTGGAAATTTATTTGTAATATACTTAGTATTTTGATGGAAGGCGACCGGTGCACAAGGAATTTGCCCGCCCGGCAGAGGTGCTCCCGAAAGAGCGACTAGCGCAGCAGCTTAGATACTGTAGAATTATGCCCATGAAATGCAGAAATGCCCCGGCATGGACGCCGGGGCAAGGAGAAAACGCGCCCATGGACGGCGCGTTTCAACGGTTTCGTCAAGTATAGAAACCCTAAAAAAGTATAATTTGTACAGTATCTTAGCTGCGTAGCGTTAGCTCGTCGGGAGCACCTCTGCCGGGGGCAAATTCCCCGTGTGCCGGTCGTCTTCCCGTATTATTGAAAAATACCAAGCAATCCACATCTATTGCGCAGCATCAGGAGCCACATACGAGTATGCATTGGACATTTTTGCAGCATTGTTTGTCAGAGTGACAGCTTCTCTGTAGTAGGCAACGACAGGAGTGCCCTTATCCACAGCGTTGAACAGCTGCTCTGCAAAAGCAGGTGGCACATTGATACATCCGTGTGAGCCTGAGGTTTTGTAAATTGTTCCTCCGAAGGTATCACGCCAGCTGGCATCATGGATACCTATATTGTAGGCAAACGGCATGAAATAGCTGACAGGAGAAGAGTATCCCTCGCCGACAAGAGTAGCATTTCTCTGCTTGTAAACAATCTTGTATACACCATCTACGGAACCATTCTGACGGGCGAGGTTACCTGATACGAAATCAGACTCCATCTGGAGAGCACCATCCTTGTAATACCACATGTGCTGCTTTGTGTAGTCAATCTCTATGTATGTATTACCTATGTCGTCAGCACCGCGATGGAGTGCTGTCTGCTCGTAAACAGGCTCTCTTTCCACGGGCTTGCCTTCCTCTAAATCAGAAAGAAGTTCAGCCTTTTCATTTTTCTTGCTGACTACCCATCCGTAGTCTCCACCACCTATTTCAATAGTGTCACCGGACGATGTCTTGAATGAGCGTTTGCGGCCGAAGGTATTGTACTTGGAAGCAAGCTGCTGGACATATTTAGTGACCTTGGCATCATCTATGCTCACGCTGCCGTCATCTGAGATGCTTAGCATATCAAGGATTTTGGCTGAGTCAAGCTTCTCGTCGGCACCTTCAATTTTGTAAGTGACGGTTGAAGCAGTGTATTTGTCGAGGGCTTCTTTTTCATTTTTGATTGTATCGCTGTCCTTTGTGATTTCGGGAGCTTCATAACAGTCATCGCTTAAGGCAAGCTTTGGAAGCTCATTGTCCAGGGCATCCTTTACTTCGGCAAGGATGCTGTCATATATCGGCTTGCAGCCTTTTTTCTCTTCAATCACATCGTATTTGCCGTCTTTTATCTCGATGTGGGCATCCTCCGGATTTTCAATGTAGTCATCACTGAAAATATCAAGAGCCTTGAGCTTTTCCGCCAAAGCGGCATCGTCATATTTGGACGAACCCTTTAGTGTATAGTTTTTAGCTTTGAAAAGACTGACAGGCCATGTAAAAGCATTCTGGCTTTTTAGGATTTGCTCCTCATCACCATTTGAGACATATTCATAGGAAAAATCAGGTCCCTTAAGTGAGAAGCTGTTGCCTTTTCTATCAGTGATTGTGAGCAGATAGTCGCGGCTTAGGGCTGTATTTTTTTCTAATGCCTCTTTTGCAGTTTTCCCTGCGTATTTTACAGAGTTAATCTTTGTGTTGAACAGATAGTGGCTGCTAAAATAAAAGGCAAAGCCAAGATAAACAGCCAAAAGCACACCAAGTACGACGGCGCAGGTTATAAGCACTTTTTTCTTCATGTAAATCGACCTCCTTGGAGATATGCTGTTGCTGCCCACACCGGGGTGTAGGCGGCAGCTAAAATCAGTTACATTTGTGAAGATGTGACACATCCATATAGTCAGGCAGACCATCCTTGTAGGCTACAGCGGTTTCTCCCTGAATAAGTGGTTTTAAGTATTCGATAAGCTCAGGCTTCACATCATTGCCCGCATCATTGATCCACTCTCTTGGCACAGACTTGGCCTCGTTTGCGATATCCTTGATAGCAGAATATGTGTATTCCACCTGATAAGGATTATTTGAGATGCGCTTTAAGCATACCATTGATGCGGTCACACCCTCTGCTGCAATAGAGACACCCTTTTTACCCTGAGCAAAAGATTCCTCGATATCGGTTAATGATGCAAGATGTGAGGCACAGCGCTGGAGCACATTTACCTCTACAGAGCGCACCTTGACACCGATGTTTTCCTTTACGATGAACTCAAGAGCTTTTCCGGCACCGCTTAGTTGCTGGTGTCCGAACTGGTCACATGCGGCCTTTGATGATGTAATGTATGAGCCGTCTGCGTCATGTATTCCTTCGGATACGGCAACTATCACATTGTTAGTGTGCTCGAGGGCTTCTTTTATATCGGCAACAAATTTGTCCTTGTCGAAATCCACCTCAGGCAGATAGATGAACTGAGGCGCTGTATTGTACTCATTACGTGCGAGAGCGGAAGCGGCAGTGAGCCATCCTGCGTCACGTCCCATGATTTCAACGATTGTCACACTCTTAACAGCATAGATAAAGGTGTCATGGGCTATCTCAAGCATGCTTGATGCGATATATTTGGCGGCAGAGCCAAAGCCAGGAGTGTGGTCTGTCATGCACAGATCATTGTCGATGGTTTTTGGAATACCTATAATTTTCACATCACTGTTGATTTTTTTTGCATAATCGGATAACTTTAATACGGTATCCATCGAATCATTTCCACCGATGTAAAAGAAAGCTTTTATAGAAAGCTTATCGAACTGGTGGAAGATGTATACATATGGTGAATCATCATCCTTGTAATCAGGGAGTTTGTGGCGGCATGAGCCAAGATACATGGCAGGTGTGGTCTTAAGCTTTTCAAGATTAGCTTCATCTGCAAAAATATCTGACAGATTGAGATAATTCTCATTTAAAATGCCGAGTATTCCGTTTACAGCGCCATAGCAGATATCGTATTTCTCAGAGCTTTTTACTCCTGCGATGACTCCTGCAAGGCTTGCGTTGATTGCAACAGTTGGGCCGCCTGACTGGGCGACGATACAGTTTGACTGATTCATTGTAATCTCCTTATTGTGTATTTTAACTATTCTCTTCTGTAAGAATAGTTATGATATAATTTTAAAATGACTACTGAAGGCGCATGGCATATGCACCGCATAATCATATAGATTGTAGTATCAAACATTATTTTTAGCAAGGGTTAAAATGAAAAATATGAATAAATACGAGAATTGCTTATTGTGTCCCAGAAAATGTGGCATAAACAGAAGCACCGGACAAACAGGTGTATGTGGCGTTTCATCTGAAATAAAGGTGGCGCGAGCAGCGCTTCATTACTGGGAGGAGCCGTGCATATCAGGAAAAAGAGGAAGCGGGGCAGTTTTTTTCTCAGGCTGCAGCCTGCACTGCGTGTTCTGCCAGAACAGGGAGATTTCTGACGGAAAAGAGGGAAAGGTAATCAGTAAAGAGCGGCTGAGTGATATCTTTATGGAACTTGCTGACAAAGGCGCAAATAATATCAATCTGGTCACACCGGGGCAGTATATCCCTGATATAGTGTGGGCGGTAAACGATGCAAAAAGCCGCGGCATGAAGCTTCCTATTATATACAATACGAGCGGATATGAAAATGTGACAGAGCTAAAGCTGCTTGAGGGCATAGTGGATGTGTATCTTCCGGATTTTAAATATATGGACAGTACGCTTTCGGCAAGGTATTCAAGGGCAAAAGATTATCCGTCTGTCGCAAAGCAGGCGCTTTCAGAGATGGTCAGGCAGCAGCCGGATGTCGTGATTGACAATGCGACAGGACTCATACAAAAGGGAGTTATTGTGCGGCAGCTTCTACTGCCGGGACATGTGAATGATGCAAAGGCTGTACTTAAGTACCTGTATGATACATATCATGATCACGTATATATAAGCATGATGAGCCAGTTTACGCCGATTGCACTAAAGGATTATCCTGAGATAAATCGCACAGTGACAAGGAGAGAGTATGAAAGGCTTGTTGACTATGCCCTCGAAATAGGAATCACGAATGCATTTATACAGGAGGGTGACGTGGCAAAGGACAGCTTCATTCCGGCATTTGACTGTGAGGGAGTATAATATTTACCGTTTTTCTTAATAAAATAGTAAGAATTGGCAGGCAAAAATGACTGGATTTTGTGACACCGGTGTAGTACTATGGTTATGTGATATTTTTTAACTGTGAAGGCACTGAACAGTTACGATATTTTGTTATTACTCACATCCCGGTGTGGCAGACGATAATGTTTTTAATCACACAGGATACATTATTCAATAGAGGATACAGTGATGAAAAATATAGAAGAACAGCAGATAATAATTGAATGTCCGAATACTATCTTTCATCTATACATTGACAGTGAGGATGAGCTTTCAAAGGTTAAGGTGTTTATGAACAATATGAAGAATGTTGATTCGATAAGTCTGCATGATATATACAACTGGTGCAACAGACAGCATGTGCAGTACACGACGACATTTAATTATGACAGTAAAATGACCTTGACAGAAATGATAAAATCCTACATATTTTACTTCAGACAGAAGCTTAGATATGTAAATAATAGTGATAGGATGATAGAAACATGAGATACCCTGAATTTCTAAAGGATAGAGGAACAATAGGCTTTGTGGCGCCTTCGATGGGCTGTACAACAGAGCCGTACAGGAGTGCCTTTGACAATGCCATTAAAAGGTTTCACAGCATGGGTTATAAGACGATAGAGGGACCTAACTGCAGGTGCGACAGTGGCATAGGTATCAGCAATACACCTAAGAAGTGCGCAGAAGAGCTGAACGAGAGCTATGCTTCTGCTGACAGTGATGTGCTTATATCCTGTGGTGGTGGCGAGCTGATGTGCGAGGTAGTGCCTTATATTGATTTTGAGCGCGTGAAGCAGTCAAAGCCGAAATGGTACATGGGCTATTCCGACAACACGAATTTCACATTTTTGGAGGCTACTATTGCAGATACAGCAGGTATTTACGGGCCGTGTGCGGGCAGCTTTGGCATGGAGGTGTGGCATGAGTCACTTACCGATGCATTTAATCTGCTTTGTGGCAGGAAGCTTTCATTTACCAATTACCCTATGTGGGAGAAGGAATCGATAAAGGATGAGAATGCTCCGTTTGTGGGCTATAACCTGACTGAAAAGTCGTGTATCAGCTCTATTCCTGCGGTGGCAAAGGAAAGCAGGCTTACCATGAGAGGCAGGCTGCTTGGTGGCTGCATGGATTGTCTTATCAATCTGCTTGGCACATCGTTTGACCATGTAAGGGAATTTAATGAGCGCTACAGTGATGATGGTATCATATGGTTCCTTGAGGCTTGTGACCTTAATGTGATGGGCATGAGAAGGGCTATGTGGCAGATGAAAAATGCAGGATGGTTTTCAAATGTAAAGGGCTTTCTTATCGGACGCCCGGCGCACTTCGGAGAGGAAATGTTTGGCATAGACCACAGACAGGCGCTTTCATCACTGCTTAGAGAGTTTAATGTGCCAATCATCATGGATCTGGATATAGGTCATATGTCGCCGATGATGCCTGTGGTATGCGGAAGCATGGCAGATGTCAGCTTCGACGGAAGCAACTTTACAATTTCGTATGATATAGAGCAGTAGATTGGAGGAAAAATGATTAGATTAATAAAGAAAAAAGCAAAGAGTATTGTATGTAGCGTGCTTGCTGCGGTTACACTGTTTACGATGAATCCGGCTGTATTTGCAACAGAGACAGCTACGCAGACTGATACAGTTTCAGGCGTTGATGTATCAGGCAGTGACAGCAGTGACGCAGCTGATAAGAGTAACACAGACAGTAATGCAGACAGCACAACGACAGCCGGCAGTGAGGCAAACGACAAGGTGACCATCAGCAAAAATGATAAGCCATACTTAAGTCTTGGAGCAGACCTTACACCGGATCAGAGAGCGACAGTGCTTGGATTTATGGGAATCGAGCTCACTGATCTGGACAATTACGATGTGGTCTATGTAAATAATGATGAGGAGCACAAGTACCTCGATTCATACATCAGCAAGAGCGAGATTGGCACAAGGTCACTTTCCTCAGTACTCATTACAGAGGATAAAAAGGGTGCGGGTCTTAGTGTTTCCACGCACAATATCAATTACTGTACGGTAGGAATGTACAAGAATGCGCTTGCCACAGCAGGCATAGCTGATGCTAAAATCATAGTCGCAGGACCTTTCCCTATTTCCGGAACGGCAGCACTTGTAGGCACACTAAAGGCATACGAGGAGATGACAGGCAAGAAGCTTGACGACAAGGTGACAGACGCAGCGATGGATGAGCTTGTCACAACAGGAGAGCTCAACAAGAGCATTGACGGCGATTCGCAGGATATCGAGGCAATGATTGCTGACCTAAAGAAGCAGCTTGCCGATGGAAGGCTCAAGGATGAGAGCCAGATAAAGGATGCGATAAAGGAGGCTGCAAAGGATTACGACCTGAAGCTTTCTGATGATGATATTGCAAAGCTTACATCTCTTTTAATGAAGCTAAAGGATGCCAATATCGACTGGGATTCAGTCATCAACCAGGCACAGGACTGGGCATCAAAGCTTGGCGATAAGATAAATGACCCGGGCTTCTGGGAAAAGCTTGGTAACTTTTTCATGGATTTATGGGATAAGATAAAATCCCTGTTCAGCTAGAAAAGCTACAGGAGACAGTAAGAATAAGCAGAATATGAATCAGGCAACTCCCTGAAACGTAAGCATGAGCTGCACGTTGAAGGGAGTTTTTTTAATTAATAAAAAAATAATAAATTTCTGCCGAATACATTGATACAAAGGTCATATTCTATTATAATTAAATGGATAATGGATTAATCTAAACAATGCACATAAGAAAGATGGGATTTGATGATAAAGATAAATAAATTTCTGACAGCCTCTGTCGTTACATTGTCATTAGCCGCATGTGACCTGGCACCATACAGCAGCATAGCAGTCTATGCGGATCAGGCGGCTAAGGTTGTGTGTGATGAGAGATACTGGGTAGCGGCGAGAAGCGGACCGGGAACAGAGTATGAGCTGGAGCACAAGCTTTCAAACGGCAAGGATATTACTATTCTTGAGCAGACCACAGGTGCAGACGGCAAGGTGTGGTACAAGGCAAAGTACAATCTGGCAGCAAATAACGAGGAGTGTGTCAGCTATATCAGGTCTGATTTTGTATCAGCAGGTACCGGCACAGCTGCATCAGACAATGCGCAGCCAGGGGATGCTTCGGCAGACACCGGCAATGCGGATGCCATACAGCAGAATAATGAGGAACAGCTTGCCCTTGCAACCGCATCGGGAGCATATGCTACAGGTACGATTACAGGTGGCAATGTGTATGTCCGCAATGCAGCAGGCACATCCGGCACTACCAAGGTTGTCTCACTCAACTGGAACCATCAGGTTGACATAATAGGAGAGACCAGGGTAAACGGTGTGGTCTGGTACAATGTCAAGGGTACTTTAAACGGCAAGGCATTTACGGGCTGGACTATCAGTACATACATAAAGGTGACATACAATAATAGCGGAGACAATACTGATTTTGTCACGGCTATGAAGAATGCAGGCTTTCCTGATAGCTATATTCCAAACCTTACAGCTCTTCACAATAAGTATCCAAGCTGGACATTTGAGGCTGTAAATACAGGTTTGAATTGGGGTACGGTGATTGAAAATGAGAGTGTAAACGGACTTAATCTGGTATCCAAATCAGCAGACAATGCCAAGAAATCCACAGCTGCCGGAGCATATAACTGGTCAACAAATACGTGGGTTGAGTATGAGCCGGGCTGGGTGTCAGCAAGCAGTGCTTATATTGCTTATCTCATGGATCCAAGGAACTTCCTTGATGAGACCAATATTTTCCAGTTCCAAAGCCTTGCATACAGTCCGAATGAGGCACTTGAAGGTGTCAAGTCCATAGTAAAAGGCACATTTATGGAGGGAACAAAGACCTATTCCAACAATGGTGAGAAAATCAATTATGCAAGCACATTCATGGATGTGGCAAAGAGTAGTGGAGTAAGTGCATACCATATAGCATCGCGCATAAAGCAGGAGCAGGGGCAAAAGGGAACGAGCCCTCTTATTTCTGGTACATATTCCGGATACGAAGGATATTATAATTATTTTAATTTTAGTGCAACCGGAAAAACGAAGGCACAGATTTATAAAAATGGTCTGTCTTTTGCCAAGAAGCAGGGCTGGAATACAAGAGTAAAGTCCATAAGCGGCGGAGCTGTAAAGGTGGGCAGCAATTATATAAATAAGGGTCAAAATACACTGTATTTTGAGAAGTTTAATGTAGTAAATACAAGCTCGCTGTATTTCCATCAGTACATGGGCAATGCCACAGCGGCTCTTACTGAGGGACAGAGTCTGGCTAAAGGATATTCAGACAAGAATCAGGCTTTTGTATTTAAAATACCTGTATACAATAATATGCCATCGTCAGCAGTAGGCTTCAATAAAGCAGGTGATACCAATAACTATCTGCAGTCGCTTGCGATAAGCGGTGTAACACTCACACCGGCCTTCAATGGAACGACAACAAGCTATTCAGCAGTTGTTTCAAATGCTATAAGCTCAGTGACTGTTTCGGCAGATGCAGTTTCAGGAAACAGTGGTGTTTCAGGCACAGGAAGCTATTCGCTTGCTGTCGGAAATAATACAATCAAGGTAAAATGCAAGTCGCAAAGCGGTGATACAAGAACATACACTATCAATATAAACAGGCAGGCGGCATCTGCAAATAATGCAGGTGGCAATAATAATCAGAACAATAATAACCAAAATAATACTGATGTAAACATAACATCAGGTAAATACAGTATAGGTACTTATATTACAGGCATTGAGCCTGGAACCGGTGCAGCTGATTTTGTGAAGAATATAGCAGTATCAGCATCAGGTACTGTAAAGCTTCTGACAAGCTCAGGCTCAGAAAACAGCGGAAAGATTGCAACAGGCAATAAAGTGGCTGTTTATGATGCTTCAGGTAATCTGAAAAAGACATACGATATTGTTATATATGGAGATATCAATGGTGATGGTGCTGTAAATGCTCTTGATATGATTAAGCTCAACAGACATATCTTAGGAAAGGGAACACTCACAGGTGCTTATCTGGAGGCAGCTGATGCTAACAGAAAGGGTGATGGTGGAAATGCCCTTGATATGATAATCATGAACAGACACATACTGGGCAAATCAAAGATATCGCAGAATTAGAAATGTGAGGAAAGATATGAAGAAATTATTTGGATGTATATTATCACTTGTTGTGGCGGTGATGCTTGTTTTCACACCTGCCGAGCATGTATATGCGCAGGGACTTGGTCTCAGTGTCAGCTCAAGCTCTATAGCTGTTGGAAAAACAGTTAAGGTGACTGTTTCCATGCCGTCTGGATATTTTGGTACTGTAGTTATCTCAAGCTCTGACGAGGGAGTACTGAGTAACGGAGGAGATGGTGTGGCCAATATTGGTGACGCCGCAGGATATCCCACATCGCAGTCATTTTCATTTACGGCGAAGGCTGCAGGAAGCTGCACTATAAAGGCATATTGTACAGTTGTAGGAGATGCAGAGGGCAACGATGCCGGAGGTACAATTACCGGTGCCAGCACGAAGGTGACGGTAACAAGTGCTTCATCAAACAATGATTCAAACAGCAACAAGGATAACAAGGACAATACCGGCAATGACAACAATGCGAATAAAGATAATGAAAACAAAGAGGAAAAGAAATCCTCAAACGCATCTCTTGGTTCGCTTGTTATCTCAGCAGGTACGCTTTCCCCTGAGTTTTCTGCTGCGACAAAGGATTACACAGCTACAGTAGATTACAGCTGTTCAAGCCTTGCGGTTACAGCAAATCCGGCTGATTCCAAGGCAAGTGTGACATCTGTCACAGGCAATGATTCACTTGAGGTTGGAGAGAATACGGTAAGCGTTGTTGTGACAGCAGAGGACGGCAGCACAAGCACATACAATATAGTTGTTACCAGAAGAACCGAGGATGATCCGGAGAATGCAGATAAGCAGGATAACTGGAAGAAGTTCGATATAAATGGCACAGAGTGGACTATGGTCAATGACATTCCGGAGGATGTTGTCCCTGAAGGCTTTGAGCACTCAAAGACAGTGATTGACGGTCTTGAATACAATACCCTTCATGGCACTTTTGGTGATATCACACTTGTGTATTTACAGTCGGAAAGCGGCAATGGGCTTTTTGTATATGATGCAGCACAGAATGCAGCATATGAGTTTGTTCGTATCAATTCAGAGTCGCATTTTATAGTGGTTTTACTGCCTAAGGTGGATGATGTGCCTGAGGGATATAATGAGGTATCACTCTCCATAGAGGGCAAGGGTGTGGCAACAGCCTACCAGACCAAAGCCGAAAAAACCGATGATCAGACAAAGGATTTTTACCTCGTATACGCTATGAATGACAATGGTGAGAGTGGCTGGTATACATATGATAGCGTAGATGGCACATATATGAGAACCGAGCTCAGTACACCTACAGTGGCACAGGAGGAAAACGATACAACAAAGAGCGAGCTTGTCCCGGGAATTGCCAATAAATATCTTGTTTTAGCTGCAATACTGGTTCTTATTATCGTTATCCTGTTACTGTTGCTTATTGTATCAGCTGTGAAAAACAGAAAGTATAAAGCTGCAGACGATTATTATGACGATGATGATGCAGAAGATATATCAAAAGATGCTTTTGAAGAAACAGCAGATGAAAATGTGGACGAGATAGCAGATAATCCGGCAGGCGAGGAAGCAGAAGACACTGCAGATGAAGCGGCAGAAGAGCCTACAGGTGAAATAGCAGAAGAAGCTGCAGAGGAGCCGAAAGGCGAGGTGTCGGAAGATACTGCAGATGAAGCTGCAGAAAAGCCGGCAGGTGAAATAGCAGAAGGAGCTGCAGAGGAACCGGAAGATACTGCAGATGAAACTACAGAAGAGCCGGAGATGGCTACGGATGAAAATGTGTCAAATGCTGCATATACCGGAAGAACCGTAGAAATTACATCCGATTTAAAGAAAGCTGCTGAGAATAAAAATTCTGCTTATAAATCAAAAGAGGCTTCAAATCAGGAGAATGCTGCAGATGATGATACCTTGAAGAATCAGGTTCAAATGGCACTTGATGGCTTTGTCAATGAGGGAAATAAGCCGTCTGAGACTATAGACAGCAGTGCAAGGGATGACAATGAAGATGACAGCGAAGATGATGATTTGCAGTTCATCGACTTAAATTAGTGGATATGACTGGAGGATATGACTTGAAACCATATACAAGTAAGGCTAAAAAAGCAATAGATTTGGCTGCACGTATATCAAAGAAAATGAATTACAGCTATGTTGGAACAGAGCACATACTGGCTGGCCTTATAAAAGAGGGCACCGGTGTGGCAGCTGAGGTTCTAACAGCCTGCAATGTGGAATATGATAAGCTTATTTCGATGATTGAAGACCTGATTTCACCGGGGGATAACATCGAAGTGATGGACAGGGATGGCTATTCACCAAGGACACAGAGAGTATTGGAGCGTGCATCGGAGGAAGCCGATAGATTTGAGTGCAATGAGATAGGTACAGAGCACTTGCTGATGGCTATAGTACTGCAGGGAGACTGTGCAGCTGCAAGACTTTTAAACACCATGGGTGTTAACAGTCAGAAGATGTTTATAGATATTCTTGGTGCGATGGGTGAGGATCCGTCTGCATACAGGGATCTGATGAAAAGCTATGGTACATCATACAATTCTGCGACTCCTGTATTAGATCAGTATTCCAGAGATTTGACAGATATGGCAGAGGCAGGGCTTCTTGACCCTGTTATAGGTAGAAAAAAGGAGATGGAGCGCGTTATCCAGATACTTTGCCGCCGTGGCAAAAACAATCCATGTCTGATTGGAGAGCCGGGAGTGGGCAAGACCGCTATAGTAGAAGGACTTGCGCAGGATATAGTCAGTGGCAATGTTCCGGATATTCTTTTGGGAAAGAGACTGGTTTCCCTTGATATGTCCGGGCTTGTAGCCAAATCAAAGTATCGTGGTGAGTTTGAGGAGCGTATCAAGAAGGTGATAAGCGAGGTTTCAAATGCCAAAAATGTACTGCTTTTCATTGATGAGCTTCACACTATAATAGGTGCAGGAGGAGCAGAAGGCTCGTTAGATGCATCTAACATATTAAAGCCTGCGCTTGCCAGAGGCGAGGTACAGGTAATCGGCGCCACAACCATAGAAGAGTACCGCAAATACGTGGAAAAAGATGCTGCGCTTGAGCGCCGTTTCCAGCCGGTGATGGTTGAGGAGCCTGGTGTGGATGAGACAATAGAGATACTCACAGGATTAAAGGGACTCTATGAAAAGCATCATGGTGTCATCATCACAGATGAGGGTGTGAAAGCAGCAGTAAACCTTTCTGCACGATATATAAACGACAGATTTTTACCTGATAAGGCGATAGACCTGATGGATGAAGCGGCAGCAAGGATAAGGCTTAAGAATCTGACATCATCTGACGAGCTGCTTGCTCTGAAAAAAGAGATAACAGATATGCAGAACCGGGTGGAAGATGCTTTGTCGAAAGGAGATCTCGCAGCTGCCGGCGCGCTTATGTCAGAAAAGGAAGTGCTCGAAAATAAGCAGCAGAAGCTTATCAGAAAGAATCACCGCACAGGAAGCAAAAATCAGCCTGTAGTAGGTGAAAATGAGATAGCTGATGTAGTATCGGGATGGACCAAAATACCTGTAAATAAGCTTACAGAGTCAGAGGCAGGACGACTTGCAAAGCTTGAACAGATACTTCACAAGCGTGTAATAGGACAACAGGAGGCTGTTTCTGCTGTCGCAAAGGCAGTCAGACGAGGCCGCGTTGGTTTAAAGGATCCTAAGAAGCCGATTGGCTCATTCCTGTTTTTGGGACCGACAGGAGTAGGTAAGACGGAGGTGTCAAAGGCGCTTGCTGAGGCTGTCTTTGGCAAGGAAGATGCCATGATACGTGTTGACATGTCAGAGTACATGGAAAAGCATAGTGTTTCAAAGATGATTGGTTCACCACCTGGATATGTGGGCCATGAGGAGGGCGGACAGCTCTCAGAGAAGGTCAGACGCAATCCTTTTTCTGTTATACTGTTTGATGAGATAGAAAAAGCACATCCTGATGTGTTCAATATACTTTTACAGGTGCTTGATGATGGTAGAATCACTGATTCACAGGGGCGCACGGTTGATTTCAAGAATACAATAATCATCATGACATCAAATGCAGGAGCTTCTTCTATTATAGAACCAAAGCGCCTTGGCTTTGGCGCTGGTGATGATGAAAAGCAGGATCACGAGCGTATGAAGAACAGTGTCATGGAGGAGGTCCGCCGTATATTTAAACCTGAGTTTTTGAACCGAATCGACGAGACTATTGTATTTAGAGCTCTCAACAAGGATGACATGAAGCATATAGTGACACTTCTTGTAAAGGAGCTTAAGAAACGCTGTAAAGAACAGCTTGATATAGAGCTCACAGTGCGCGACAGTGCAAAATCCTTTATCGTGGACAAAGCCTATGACAGAAAATATGGCGCAAGACCTCTTAAACGAAAACTTCAGGAGGAGATTGAAGACCGTATGTCAGAGGATATTATTACCGGCAAAATTAAGCGCGGCAATAAGGTAATAATTTCTACGAAAAACAAACAAATTTCATTGACTGTTGAGTAGAATTGGATTTATAATTAATATATCAATATAGCTACGGGAGGATAAAAATGGCTGTAATAAGTGAATTAATCCGTACTGAGGAAAACGGAAAGCTCAGCTTCGGAGATTATACATTGGCTGCAAAGGCAAAGCTTGACAATTTTGAGAAGGATGGAGATATCTACAAGGTAAAGACCTTTAAGGAGATTACAAAGCTCGAAAGAAACGGACTCTTTGTATACGAGTCTGTTCCGGGAACAGCGGTTATGGATTTCGAGGAGACTGCTGATACAGTGACATTTACTGTGGAGGGACCTGAGGATGCTCAGATTACTCTTGGCCTTGAAGAGGAGACAGAGTACGAAATTGATATAGCTGGAGCTGTTGCAGGTACTATGAAGACAAATCTCGGCGGCAAGCTCAGCTTAAGCGTAGAGCTTGAGGGTGTTGATTCAGTCGATATCAAAGTATCAAGAAAATAGAGCATATTTTTAGCCCGGTGAAAGCCGGGCTTTTTGTATTTTATAAAGGAGAACAATATGGCAAAAGGAAAGACCTCTGTATTTTTCTGCCAGGAATGTGGTTATGAATCGGCAAAATGGATGGGACAGTGCCCGGCCTGTAAGGAATGGAATACATTTGTAGAGGAAACCGTAGATAAAAAGTCGATAAGCTCGTCGGGAAAAGTAAAAAAAGAATCAAAGGCGGCACAGGTTCTGCCCCTTTCGGCAGTAAAAAGCGAGAAAGAGGAGCGTATAGTGACAGGTATAGCCGAGTTTGACAGAGTGCTTGGTGGAGGAATTGTGAGGGGTTCACTTGTACTTGTTGGAGGAGATCCGGGTATAGGAAAATCCACGCTTCTACTTCAGGTATGCAGGGAACTTTCACAAAAAAAGGTGCCATTACTTTATGTGTCAGGTGAGGAATCCCTGCATCAGATAAAGATGCGTGCCGACAGACTTGGCGATTTTACGGATTCGCTGGAGCTTTTATGCGAGACAAGTCTTGATATAGCAAAGGATGTGATTCAGCGCAAAAAGCCTGAGGTTGTTGTGATAGATTCCATTCAGACCATGTATAACGAAGAGATATCATCTGCACCGGGCAGTGTCTCGCAGGTCAGGGAGACAACAGGGGTGCTCATGCAGCTTGCAAAGACTCTAGGCATTTCAATTTTTATAGTAGGACATGTGACCAAGGATGGTGCGGTTGCAGGACCAAGGACACTGGAGCATATGGTTGACACTGTACTTTATTTTGAGGGTGACAGGTATGAGTCATACAGGATACTCAGAGGAGTAAAAAACAGATTTGGTTCAACCAATGAGATAGGTGTATTTGAAATGAAGGCGGAGGGACTGGTTGAGGTAGAAAATCCGTCAGAGTATATGCTTAGCGGTAAGCCTGAGGGAGCATCAGGGTCAATTGTCACATGCTCCATAGAGGGAAGCCGACCGATACTTCTCGAGATACAGGCTCTTGTCTGTCACAGCTTTTTTAATAATCCAAGGCGTACAGCAAATGGTACAGATTATAATAAAGTAAACCTGCTCATGGCGGTCCTTGAAAAAAGAGCCAACCTGTCGCTGTCAGACTGTGACGCTTATGTGAATATAGCAGGCGGTATAAGGATGAACGAACCGGCGATGGACCTTGGGATAGTGCTTGCAATCGCATCAAGCAAAAAGGATATTATAGTGCGTGAGGATACCATATGCTTTGGAGAGGTGGGCTTAAGCGGAGAGGTGCGCGGAGTTACCATGTCAGAGCAGCGTGTGGCTGAGGCAAAGAAGCTTGGCTTTAAAAAGTGTATTGTTCCCAAAGTGTGTCTTGCAGGAGTGTCGCATATCAGTGGAATTGAGATTGTCGGTGTGGCAAATATCAAGGAAGCGATAGAGGCTGTCAGATAGTAATCACGAGAATTGTATATAATAAACAGACAATTTAGAAAATTTATGTTTTTTAAGATAGTTTTACTACTTTAATTAATTGCAGTAAATCCGTTGACATATGTGTGCCGGGATGATATTATATCAAAGCTGACTCGCGGGACACATTGAGTTGTAGAGCTTGTGAGTTACAATTTACAGACAGGACTTTATAAGTACTGCTTTGAAAATAAGCTGAAAAAGTTATGAAAAAAGTTCTTGACAAATGAAAAACATTTTGATAGAATAAACAAGCTGTCGCAAGACAGAGAACTTAAAACAGAGTTCAAAAAAATAAAAAAATGCTTGACAAACGAACAGCGATTTGATAAAATAATCAAGCTGTCGCAAGAGAGCAAACAAAGAACATTGATAACTGAACAGTGAGAAACCTTGAAAGATTTTGAGAATCAATCAGAACGCTTCAATGAAAATTGAAGACCTTTAAAACAGTAAATTCAGAATTATCTGAATGAACGAATTAGCCAAGTTTAACTTGACAAGGATACTTCCTTTTACTAAGCTCGAGAAAACCTCGCTAAGTAAAACGAAGTTGGTTTTTACTAAGCAGCAAAGCTGCAAAGAAAAACTCAAACATGAGAGTTTGATCCTGGCTCAGGATGAACGCTGGCGGCGTGCTTAACACA